>Ga0222666_1000626_pt1 | contig 17299 bp, 13 predicted proteins | sample AntAcemetagen655_FD_181710 | JGI IMG/M metagenome (GOLD analysis project Ga0222666, IMG submission 181710) | Saline water microbial communities from Ace Lake, Antarctica - #655 | ecosystem: Environmental > Aquatic > Non-marine Saline and Alkaline > Saline | place: Antarctica: Ace Lake...
GCGTCATCCCTTTTGAACCGCTTCTCTCCACCCCTACCATCGGGGAGATCCGGCAGGCCATCGGAGGAAAGTTACTCTCGGGAGAGAAGCGGATCGGAGAACAAGCCGGGCGTTATGTAATCGGGGCAATGCCCCCTTCCACCGCCTTTGATTACTTTAATCAGCGCTATCTGCTCATCACTCCGGGCAACCGTGAGGATATAATCTTGGCCGCGATCAGTCACTCTCTGGCTGACGATGGAACGGAAATCTTACTGACCGGAATCATCATTACCGGGGGGATTCTCCCCCACAAGAATATCCTCAACCTGATAAGAAAGACCGGATTTCCCCTGATCGCGGTCAACGATGACACCTATACCACCACCTCAAAGATTACCAACTTGAGTTTCAAGATCAAACCGGAAGATCGGAAAAAAATTATTAAGATTCAAGCTATGGTAGAGAAGTACGTGGATATAGACAAAGTCTTCTCTCTGCTCCAGCAGAATAAACGGTAATCGTAAACATTCGGTAAACCGGGGGAGAGTTCTGTGGGAGAGGTTTTCAACCTCGATCGGGGTGGCCCGGCAATCGGGGTTGGAAACCCCTTCCACTGGACCGGTGCAGGCACCTCCCCGGTTTACCGAATGTTTATTATATAATCTGACTGAGCGTCTCGCCTAATTTCTTCAAGTCCAGAGGCTTGCGCAAGAATCCGGCAATATGTGATTCCAACTCCTGTTTGCTCCCGTCCGGCAGACGCTTTCCGGTAATTACGACTATCCGGCTCGCCGGAGTAAGTCCTCGAATCTGACGGACCAGCCGCAATCCGGAGATCCCGGGCATAATATAATCCATGAGAATAATATCGTATTTCCGCTCCCGGCAGAGATCCAGCGCCTCTTCTCCATCCAGCGCGGTGGTCACCTTCATCCCCTGCCCCGTCAGATACTCCTTGAAGATAACCAGTAGATCTTCTTCGTCATCAATAACCAGGATTTCTTTCCCCCGCAGTTCATCAAGCTGAATGGCAGGATCATCCAGAGCAATCTCTTCCCGGACCGACCTGATTGCTCCGGGCAGGGTTAAGATAAAGGTCGTCCCGCCCTCATCCCGGTTCTCGACGGAGAGAGTCCCTTTATGTTCCTCCACGATCTGCCGGGATATCCAGAGGCCAAGTCCCAGACTGGGAACTCCGTCTCGCTTTCCCTCTTTCCGGGTAGTGAAAAATGGCTGAAATATCCGGGGGATTATATCTTCCGGAATCCCAATCCCGGTATCGGCAATCCGGGCTTCCACTTTTCCATCAACGTTCTGAACCTGCACGGTCAAAGTCCCTTTTCCCGAAGGGACCATAGCATGGCAGGCATTTATAATCAGGTTCACGAACACCTGCTCAATCTGGGAGAAGTCAGCCATCACCAACGCCGGGTCTTTATAGACCCGCCGTATCCTGATATTGGATAGTTTCAGCTCCCTCTCTTGGAGAGCGATCGCCTCATCAATGATTCTGGTCAGGTCAACCGGTTTCGGCTGGAGTTTATCGCGGCGACCGAACATACTAAGCCGGCGGATCATGGTCCGAGCCCGCCCGGTCAAACGCAGTATGGTCGAGGTGGCCTTCTTCACCAGCGCCTGGTCTCCAGTATCAAATTGAGCCAGCTGAGCGTAACCGCTGATCCCCATCAGGATGTTATTAAATTCGTGAACAATCCCCAGCGACATGGTCCCTACCGCTTCCAGTTTCGAGGCCTCCCGCATCCGTTCCTCCGATTGTTTACGTTCGGTAATATCGCGCCCCAGTACCACCAGACCTTTCCGGCTGCCGTCGGAATTAAAAATGGGGACCTTGATCTGATCAAAGATCCGGTCCGGGCCGACCCGGGAAGGGATTATCTTTTCTCCCCTGAATAGAGTCCCACTCTGCCAGGCCATTTCGTCGCTTGCTTCACAGGCGATAAACTTATCATGATAAAAACTACTCTCCCCCCCAAGTTCATGGTCCATCTTCCCCCGATAATCCACACCCTCCAACTCGAAAATCTTAATGATGGCGGCATTCCCCACCAGCCAGCGTCCTTCACCGTCCTTAAAGCAGATAAGATCCGGTGTGGAGTCTATCAGGGTGCGAAGACGTTCCTCGCTCTCCCGCAGGGCATCGTCCATCCGCTTTCGTTCGGTTATCTCGACAAAATTTCCCAGAGCCGCCGGTTCCCCTTCATAGATAATCCGGTTAGACCGTATCTCGATCCATCCAACGGATCCATCTTTGCGCAGAGCCCGACAGATAAAATACTCGGATACTTCCTCCCCGCTGATCCGGCGCACGGACATTTCTTTTATTCTCTCTCGATCCTCGGGATGTACCAACAGGAAGATATCAGTCCCCAGTAACTCACCGGAACTATATCCGGAGATCTCTTCTAAACGCTTATTGAGATACAGTATCTTTCCCCCGGTTGAGGCTATATAGATTCCAGTCAATGAGTTTTCGGTCAGAAGACGGTACTTTTCCTCAGACTCGGTCAACCGAAGCTGGGTTTCGTATTTCTCGCTGATATCGCGGGAGATGCCGATATAGCCGATAACTTCCCCCCCCTGGCCATAGATGGTATTCTCTATTAACTGAACCGGAAATATAGTTCCATCTTTCCGGCGATTGTATATCTCCCCGATCCAGAATCCATCCCTGGCTTCCCGGGCAATCAGGTCAGCCAGGTCCGAGGGATTCCCCGGCACTCCTTCAAAGAGTTCGTAGGCTTTTCTACCCAGTACGTCCTCCTGCCGGTACCCCTGAGCCAACTCTATCGCCTGGTTGACATAGATAATGTTGTGATCCATGTCAGTAATAAAAACCGCGTCCTTGAGACTTGAAAGAGCGCAGGAAAGCAGGCGGATCTGCTCCTCCGCAGTCCGATTGCCCATCCCTAAATTCGCCCCGCGGGACCTACTTTTGGAATCACTATTCTCTATCATAATATAAATTAGCCCCGCCGTCGGCGGGACAAATTTGGGGAATGGAGAATAGGGAATAGTTCTCCAACCCCCATAAGAACATAGCTTTGTAACTATTTTCCCAGTGTCGGCAGATCCTGGGAGATATGATACCACTTCTCGTAGATCCGGTCATAAACTCCGTCAGCGTCCAGTTTTTCCAGAGCGGCATTCAGTTGGGAAAGAAGTTCCTGATTCGACTTGCTCACGGCGATCGCGTAGTCCTGATGGTCTATCCCTTCCTCTACCACCTTAAATTTATAATGGCGATCCGCCATAGTCCACATAAGAATCGGCTTGTCGATCAGGATTATCCCTACCTCCCTGTTCTTCAAGGCCCGGGCCACCCGATCAGGAGTGGAGTAGGTCTTCCGGGTAGCCTTGAGGTTCGTCCGGGCCCACTCCTCCCCGGTGGACCTTCTCAGTACCCCCACCCGTATTTTCGAAGTCAAGCCGTTTTTAAAGGCCGTATCATTCCAGTCAACATCCCGGGGAGCGGCCACCGCCAGACTGGTGCGAAAATAGGGACGGGTGAAATCAAAGTACTGCTTTCTCTTCTCGGTCACCGTCAGACTACAGAAGACGGCATCGGCCCGACCTACTTCCAGGGTACTGGCAAAGGTGGGGACATTGAAACTCTGCTTAACCCATTTTACCGGGCGCCCCATCTCTTTCCCGAGGGCTTCTCCCAGGTCAATCTCAAACCCCACATTCTTAAAATTCTCCACGAACGCGAACGGCGGCGCGGCAAGATCGTTGATAAAGCGAAGCGGACTCTCCGCCGAGCGCATCTCTGGCGAATCCTCCGACACCGCAGCCATTTCTTCCGTGGATTCATCGGTATCGACAGCCATTACCATCACCGGAATAATAAGAAAGACCAGAAAGGCCAATACTATCAATCTCTTACTCATAATAATCTCCTTAAGAAATTAGCGCCTACGGCGCTAATTTAGTTTTAAAAAATGACTATCATCAATAGAAAGTAGCAATACCAAAAAATATTTCAACGATCTCATTGATATCTTTGATTGAGATTCCAAAGTACCAACTTAGCCCTAGCTGCGTATGCAACCGTCAACCGTCAACTTTCTTCCCCCGTCAACTTTCTACCGCCTAAGGATCGGGGAGGCAGATCGTGGGTGCAAACCATCGGTTATATATTTCTTTATAAGTTCCAGAGTCATCTACTTTCTTAAGAGCGGCGTTGAGATCCTGAAGAAGTTCATCGTTCCCCTTCTTGACGGCTATTCCGTATACTTCGTGATTGAGGTCTCTCGATATAACCGCAAAGTCATACGGGAAGCAGGAGACAATATAGTTTAAAAGTTCCTCATCAATCAGAATGGCTTTTAGATTTTTTTCCCACAGATTCCGGGCCATATCAACTGCTAAATCATAGAGAATAAGATCAGCTTTGAGGTTCTTCCGGGCCCAGGTTTCACCGGTTGTCCCCTTCATCACCCCCACTTTGGAACCTTCAAACTTCCTTTTCCGGTACTGGAGAAGTGCGGATACCTTGAGTTTATTAACCGCGGCGATACCAAGTGTGGTGCGGAAATATGGGATGGTAAAGGCGAAGTCATTTTTCCTGGAAGCGGTAATCGTCAGGGCCGAAAGAATGGCATCCGCTTTTTTATCCTCCAGGGCGGCGGCATAGACCTTCATATCAAAACTAGTCGGGACCCATTCAACCTTAGCCCCCATCTCCCGACCAATGGCTTCTCCCAGTTCAATATCAAAACCGGTGTAGCCGGAATCGGACTTGAACGCAAAGGGAGGGAAATCGAAATCACCGATAAACCGGATTGTTCTCTCCCCCCCCGCGGCTTCCAGCGAGTTGCAAAGCATTGCCGTGGAGATGAGCGTTACAACAACCATACATAATAAAACTACATATCTTCTTCTCATAATAACCTCCTTAAGAACTTAGCACCTCCGACGCAACCTCGTAGTGGCAGCCTTCAGGCTGCCACTAGTGGCGACCCAAAGGTCGCCGCTACAAGTGCTATTAAAATCCATAAGCAATAAATTAGCGCCTTCGGCGCTAACATTAAGAAATAAGAATGATAAAAATAAAAAAAAATAAAAACAGGTGAAGACCGTCGACTTTTTTCAAAACTCGCCCGATTTATAAATCGGGCTATAGCAGATCTCCTGGAACTCGCAATACTCACAGAATTTACGGTTTTTCTGCCGGGGGAATGCTTCTTCCGGCCGGGGAATATTCATCTCCGGATCTTCCAGGCAACCGGTCATTGCCTCCATATCACCCCGAATGACCCCCTCGGCCTTAAGGCAATCTTCATCGGTTACCGGGAATTCATCAATACTGTCCGATGCCAGGTATGCCAGGCAAGCCCGGATTGGACCATCTACCCCGTTGATCCGCTGATGGGCCCAGATTGCCCCCGCCTCCATCTGCAGGTGGTCTTGGTCCCGGACCTGCCCGGTCTTCCAATCTATGATTACAGTAGTATCCCGATCCTTATAGATCAGGTCGGGAACGGATATCGCCTCATAAGGAGGAACATTAAAGACCACCCTTTCTGAAAAAGCCCCCCCGGCCGGATCAACCCAGAGAATATCAGCCCGATCAATATCTTTCAACCGTTCATAGATAGAAAGTCTCGTTACCGCCCTGATCGCCTGACGAGCCTTTTCCGCGTAGCCCCGCAACTTGTCGCCATCCGGCAACCGATCATAATATAGCTCGAAAAGCGGGGGATATTTTTTAGGGTTTTCCCGCCAGAGTTCCTTTTTCGCGTCCATCCAGACCCGGCGCATTATCTCCACCGGACGCTCCGGGACCAATTCGCGGAATTGACCGTTAGCTAATCCCCGGAAATGCGCGGCCAGAACTTCATGGACTGCTGAACCGGTCAGGGTAGCCATTGTGACCATCTTTCCCAGACGATAGGCCAACCGGCTAATCTCTGGAGCACCATTCTCCCATCCTCCCCAGTGCTGATAATATCGAAGATAATACTTACGTTTGCAGTCTGAGAATGTTGACGCCCGGCTCTTTGACCAGCGTAATAAATTGCTTATCTTCCCCATAAAACTTAGCCCTCACTTCATTCTGGCAACTAAATTGAACTACGAATTAAGTTTGAAAGTATATCCGGGACATTATTCCAATGCTTGCAAATTATTATTTTTCGCAGAGAAAAGAAGCTTCCTGAGAGAAATAATTATAAAACCCGCTCCAAAGATCAATATTATCACAGCTGAGATCCGCAGGACAATCGCATACGCCCCACCCAGCAGCCAGGCGCGGCCAGCCATAACCACTATCGCTACGAATAGATACCAGACCAGATCGCCCAGTTCATGCCCTATAAAGAATACAGCATATTTTTTCGCGTTTGAAAGCCGCAACGCGGCAACCTGACCGGTACCAACCGTAGCCCACCACCCGGTAAAATAAGGATTGGAGAGTGATACTCCAATCCCGGCCAAAACCAGTTTCAGAGGAGACATTGCTGTTGTCGCGCTTCGATCCAGCGCCACTTCTCCGCCATGCCACAAGAGATCCCATCCCATCCAGATCAGGACACCCCCGCCGATTATACCCAGAACCAAGCGGACCCGGCGGGAAGCCAGAAGGTTCTTCATCCCCCGGGCTAATCCCAGAATCAAAAGAGACTCCAGAAGCGCGTGCCCAAGCATTATATATACTGCGGCCCATATTCCCTGGGCCAACACCTGAGCTATGACCAATACCAGCACCGGACCAGGAGCAACCGCTCCGGTAAGTGCAAGCATAAACGCAAGTCCGAATATCTGGAACATATTAATTAGAACATAACGCCTTCGGCGCAACGTTCTAAAGTGCCTTAAGTGCCTAAAGTGCGCTTAAGTGCCTAAAGTTAAAAGATTCGTCTCGCCAAAAGTGCTTAGTTTTTGATCAAATACAAATATCAGATTATCCGATTTTTTCCCGGATCGCCGCAATCAACCGATCCGGTCGAAATGGTTTCTGCATAAATGTTATTCCGGCTTTAGCTAATAACTTCTCTGTCGACCCGCTAAGAGCATCCTGCGCGGCAAATGCGTTGCCGGTACAGATAATTATCGGCAGATATTCCTTCAACTTTCTCATTTTCTGAAAGGTCTCCGTACCGCCCATCCCTTTCATTACCATATCGAGAATTACCAGATCAATATTCCCCTTCTCCGTCACTAATAGTTCCAGAGCTTCTTCTCCTCCAGGAGCCAATAATACACGATAACCCGCATTTTCCAGTAACTGTCCCATGTTTTCTCTAAATGACTCTTCATCATCAACCACCATAATCGTCTTCCTATCTCCCCCTCCACGCTCCCGGCTCTGCTCGGATAGGAGATTGGCTACTGATGCTTCCAGTTCCTCAATCCGTCGGCGGGACCCTTCCAAATCCCGGATAAGCTCACTTTTAGTCTTCCCATAATCTCTCATTTTCTTTTCCTGCTCTATTTATCTCAATAATTGCAATTACTTTCCTCTATTTCAATAAAATAATATAGACAAAAATAATATATCTTTTAAAGTATAATTATTAATCTGCAGATATTATTATTTGCATTATTAAACATAATATATTATTTTTATTCCACAAGTAAAATTACCCGACTCAATCATGGCCAAGCTGCTTATTTATCTAATTAGCGTCTGAATGGAAACCCGATAATCCAGGTCATTGCGAGGAGGAACAACGAGGCAATCTGCCTAGTTTGTGAGGAGATTGCTCCATCGCTCCGCTCATCGCAATGACAAAATCCATGTGTTTACGGGGTTTTCGTTCAAACACTAAATAAATAAGTTTTATTATTGCACTTAAATTCTTAACTGGAAAGGAGAGATCAGAATGAAAAAGACATTTGGTTATATTTTTCAATCGGGGATTATTATAGCTCTTTTTATATTCAACTCTTCAGACGCTACCGCGTCCGGGTTTGCCCTGGTTGAACAGAGCGGGAAAGGCCTGGGTGAAGCGTTCGCGGGAGGCCGCACAGACACGGAAGACGCTTCCAGCCTCTTCTATAATCCGGCCGCGATGGCATTCATGAGGAGAAATAGTGTCGGAGCTTCATTTTCCGGAATTGATATCTCTTTGAAATTCAAGGACGAGGGATCCCATACAGTAACCGGCGCTCCGCTGACCGGCGGAAATGGCGGAGACGGAGGAACATTGGGGTTGATACCGAATCTTTACTTTGTCCATGAGTTAATGGACCAGGTCAAGATCGGACTCACCATTAACGCTCCGTTTGGCCTGGCCACAAAATATAGCAACGACTGGAAGGGGCGCTATCATGGCGTCGAGACAGATCTAAGAGTAATCGGCATCAGTCCGTCAGTGGCGGTTGAAGTACTTCCGGAACTCCTCTCACTGGGTGCGAGCGTAAATATTGAATATGCCGACGCCAAGCTCACCAACGCGATTGATTTCGGAACCATCCTGATGGCGGGGGGAAGCACCCCGCAGACTCTGGACGGCTTTGCCGACCTTACGGGGGATGATTGGGCGGTCGGTTACTCCCTGGGATTACTCTGTACCATCACACCCGACACCAGGATCGGGATAAGCTACCGGTCCAAAGTCGATCATAACCTCTCCGGTAATGTAGATTTTGATGTCCCCGCTACTGCCCGGGGCATGCTTGATGCTATTGGAATGGCCGATTATTTTGTCGACACTCATGCCACCGCGCGGTTGACTCTCCCGGAATCTCTCTCCTGCGGCATCTACCAGCGGATTGGAAAATACTTCGCTCTGATGGGTGATGTCTCCTGGACCAACTGGAGACGGTTCAGGGAACTGGCCGTCCAATTCGACTCCGGCCAAGCTGACTCAACCACTGAAGAGTACTGGGAAGATACCATGACCTACCGACTCGGGATAAATTATTTTGCCTCCAACGAACTGACCTTTCGGGCGGGAACAGCTTATGATAAAGGCGCGGTAAAGACCGAGTACAGGACCCCCCGGATACCGGATAACGACCGGATCTGGCTCACTCTGGGATTAGGTTACGCGTTCAGCGATGATCTCCGAATCGATCTCGGATACGCCCATCTATTCATCAATGATGGGAATAGTGAGCTAACTACCGAACCGGCCGCCGGTTATCTTCTCGGGGAATATGAATCCTCGATTGATATCTTCAGCATTGAAGGGAGTCTATTCTTTTAACCCATCTTGGCCTTACTCAAAAAGCCTTTTTACCACGAAGAACACGAAGTTCACGAAGAAGTTTAAGAAAACCAAAAACACTTCTAAAGTTGTTTTATGTTTTTCTTCGTGTTCTTCGTGGTAAATATATAGTTTTCTAAGCACAAAACCCATAAAATGCCTTTTCGAGTAAGGTCTAACTTACAATCCCTTATGACTATAAATAATCTTGCTTACTGTCACCAGGTTCTTCCGAAAGTCAGCCGGACCTTCGCCCTGGGAATCGATATTCTCCACGATCCGCTCCGGGACGCGGTCTGCACCTCTTACCTGATCTGCCGAATACTCGACACCATAGAGGACACTACCGCGCTCCCGGTTAAAGACCGAATAATATTATTGGAGCGAGCGGGGAGAGAACTAACTGATTCGAAGCGGTGGGAAGAATGCTCCCAAGCGGTACGAGAGAGTTTTGACAGAGCGGACTTCACGGACCCGGATCATGACCTCTGCCGACACTGCGATCTGGTACTGGGTGTTTTTCACTCATTCCCGGTCCCGATCCGGGAAGCGGTAACCGAACCGATCCGGGAGATGGCGGAAGGAATGGCTGCAACTGTCCGTCGGGAACTCGACGGCGGGGGATTATGCCTGAATACGATTGAAGACCTGAAGCAATACTGCTACTACGTCGCCGGGACGGTCGGGAATATGCTGACCAACCTCTTCAGCCTGGACCGTGATTCAATCACCAATGAGATTTCCAACCGCCTCCGCCATTACGGCCCGCGATTCGGCCTCGGACTCCAACTCACCAATATTATCAAGGGAGTCACTGACGATAACTCACGGGGGGTCAGCTACCTCCCCCGACAGTTACTTGATGATGCCGGAATTACTCTGCCGGAACTTATTGAGAACCCCGGAGATCCCCGAGGGCAGCGGTTGGTAACCGAGCTCGTATCTCTTGCCCTCTCCTGGCTGGATGACGCCCTTGAGTATACTCTCTCCATCCCTTCTCAAGAAACCGATCTCAGGTTATTCTGCGGACTCCCTCTCATCTTCGCAGTCAGAACCCTGGGGCTCGCCACCCGAACAGAAGCAGTATTTGGAGAAGAACCGCTTAAAATCAGCCGGGGGGAGGTCACAACTATCTATCTGCGCCTGAAAGCAATCCGCGGAAAAAATGATGATCTCCGGGAGATATACCGGGAAGAGAAGGAACAAATTATAGCCTGAGTTCATGCTTCGGAATTTTCTCTCCCGAAATACTTCGGGATCCCGGTTTGTTTAATTGATATTATCGGGACCGAAATACTTCGGGATCCCGGTTTGTTTAATTGATATTATCGGGACCGAAATACTTCGGGATCCCGGTTTGTTTAATTGATATTATCGGGACCGAAATACTTCGGGATCCCGGTTTGTTTAATTGATATTATCGGGACCGAAATACTTCGGGATCCCGGTTTGATTAATTGAATTTATCGGGACCGAAATACTTCGGGATCCCAAGTTGTTTAATATTAAGTCTCGGGACAATAAACTCAAAACACCAAAATAAGCAGATAGATAATTTCACCGCAGAGAAGCAGAGATCGCAGAGAAAGACAAAAACCAACTACTCTATATAATTATTTGGGTTATAGTTTTCTCCTCCTATTGAAATAAAATGGTTTTTACTTTCCTCTGTTTTTTCTCTGCGCTCTCTGCGTCTCTGCGGTGAATATAGTTGCGAAGCTAAATTCTAAATACTTCCCAGTAAGAAGTACCAGTGAACTATATAATTAAATTGATATTTGTCTGCCTTCTCTCTCTCATCATCCCTCAATATTCGCCCTGTGCCGTAGACAAGCCGAACATAACCGAGGGCTCCTGGTACGAGATGACCGAACATTATGACATCCTCATTGATAAGACAGATGATCCGGTAGCTACAGGAGATCTGCATATTGACGCCCTCACGTACTGGGAAGTGGCGGGAACCGAGTTCATCACCCAGACAACTAATCCGGACGGGGGCGGGGGGGACACAATTCATTGTACCAAATTTACCTTCTCCAGCCGGGAGTTCGAAGCGATCGGATACCTTAATGCTCCGGGGTATATCAATAATGATATCAAACTCAGGGACGGCTCCCTTTCCGGGGAGTTATGGATTAGAACCACCGATCTCAGTACGATTAAAAGGAAACGCCTTATTACCGGTATCGCCGAGGAAAAAGTTGGGCCTATATGGATAGAGCTGGGCCCTCTTACTATCAATCAGACTGAGGAATATATCCCCTACCTCAAAGATATTAAATGGCCTCTGGAGACCGGAAAAAGTTGGAGTCAATCTGATGTAGACGCAATCGCCTATGGTTCATACACTTTGCCTATCATCGGGGATGATGAATTCTATAAATATGACGTCTGGAGAGTAGATCAAAATTGCTCGGTTATCGAGAATATCAATGGTTGCAACTCCTATAAAGTGTACGAGCATGCGGTCGGTTCCGATTCTTCATCCGATCTCTATCTCTGGTGGTGCCCGGAGATGGCCTGGTATGCCAGACAAAGGATCGAACACCTCAAATTAGGGGGATACGGAGAGATCGAACTGGGGACCATGGATATAACGGATTACCAGGTAATGCCGTCTACGAATCCTGCCCCGCCCTGTATCTATGATTATAACGGCGACGGAACCTCGGATATTGCTATCTTCCGGGCCGGATCCGGTCTCTGGGCCATCCGGGGGATAACCCGGGTACTTCGGTTCATCAACAGATAAGACTATTCCAGGAGACTATGATGGAGATAGAACTACCGATATCGGAATCTCTCGCCCTGATTCCGGACTCTGGGCGTTGCGGGGGGTCTCAAGGGTCTATTTCGGGGGAGATTCCGATCTTCCCCAGCAGGGTGACTATAACGGAGATGGAACCGATGACCTCGGAATCTACCGCTCCGCCAGCGGTCTCTGGGCGATAAGAGGAGTCACCCGAGTATATTTTGGGGGATCATCCGATGCTCCGATTCCCGGCTATTATAACGGAGACGGAACAAAAGATATCGGGATATTCCGTCCAAACTCCGGCCTCTGGGCACTCAAGGCAATCAGCCGAATCTACTTTGGAGGGTCACCGGATGAGACCGTTCCCGGGGATTATGACGGGGATGGCACCTGGGAGACCGGTATCTTTCGTCCCTCGTCCGGGCTCTGGGCAATTCGGGGTGTCACCCGGGCCTATTTCGGTTCATCCTCCGACCTTCCGGTTCCCGCCAACTATATGGGAACTGGAGCCGACACGATCGGTATCTACCGGGGCTCTAGTGGATTGTGGGCCGTACAGGGAGTTACACGAGTTTACTTTGGTTCAGACGGTGACATCCCGGTCACGAGGTAAATAATAGATGTTGCTACCCACACAAAATTACTGAGTATCATCTTTTGCAACCCGGACCGATATCGCTGGGTTATCTTCGCTGAAATCCCTCATTAATTCTTCCATCACTTCTTTTATTGAGCACCCCCGGGATTCCATGGTTTTGATCCGTTGATAGGCGGCAAATAATGGGGAAGGCCCAATTTCAGAAGCGAAATATCCTGCCCCCTGGTTCCAGACGAAGAGCGTAAACAACTCATCGATCTCATCGACAGTAAGACCGATCGCGTAGGCCTTCACCAGTTCCCTGGTAGCCTGGCGGTATCTGCCCGCTCCCACCGCGTTAGCCAGTGAGAGGAGATACTTGGTCTTCTGGTCGATCGCGGGATCTTCCTTCCCCCAGACCAGTTTCCAGAAATTGGCGACCAGGTTCGAAAGCCGTCCATCGATTCGCTTGAAATTGGCCAGCGCCAACGGTTTCAACGGGGGACTATGCTTCGCCATCTCTTTACCTCCTATAGGTGTCGCGTCTTGACATTCAACTTAACTATCATATTAAAATATATTAAGTATTTTACAAGGTCATTGAGAGAAAATAAGTAATCTCATTTTGCACTCCATTTCTTGATTTATCTTCCACCATTCGTCAATAAACGGGACTGGTGTTAACCCCGGTAACCCGAGGGCAAGCAGGTGGATTCTTATTCCGCTTCCAGCGGAATATAGATATCGGTCAGGAGTTCCTCGGGCGACGTCCTATCCGGATCATTCAGATATATCTCAAAGCAGGCAGCCTTCTTCACCACCCGACCGCTCTGAGGAGCCCACTCGCCATAGAGTTTATTATAGGTCTCAATCAATTTCGTGAATGGCCCCTTATGAGTGGCCACCGCGTAATCTCCACCCGGAATCATCCGGACAACGACTTCCCCTTCTGACTCTATGGCATCACCCACGGTAATACAGGCGTCATACCTTATCTTCTCCGGTGGGGTGACCTCGGGATCATCATAAGAGATCCCGATCATCTTGACTCCGGGGCCAAATAGCCCTCTGGGACCAGCCCAGGCACAGAGCTTCTGCCAGGCCGGTTCGCACTCCTCATAGGGACCTATGTGACGCACGGACGCGACCCGCATCGGTTCAATTTTTTCAATTCTTATTTCCATTATTACACCTCCTCTGGTTATGGGATTGAAGTTTTCCAATTTCCCTCCAGGTTGGAAGTGGACCCCGGAAGGTGATCTCTTATTGTATTCACCAAATTGACCGCGACGGAATACTGAAGGATTATTACTGAACATTGATCGGAACGCGCGGGTGAATGATTCGTGAGTTTCATATCCGGCATCAAGGGCGATATCAAGAATATTCCGGTCGGTCGAACGGAGATGCCAAGCCGAACGCTCGAGTCGGATCCTCCTGATATGAGCTTTCACCGGTTCTCCCACCATTCCCTTGAATATTCGGTGAAAGTGGAATGGAGAGAAGTAAGCGATCGCCGCCAGATCTTCCAGGGACAGCGGTTCATCCAGATGCGTCTGGATGTGAATCAACACCCGAAGGATTCTCTCCTTATAAATCTGTTCTGTTTCTGTTCTCATTAATTTTTACTCCGTAAAAATTACGATATTAATGTCCTTATCTTAAAGAGGTCTAGCATATTTACCCGTCCTGATTATTTTCCATTAAGCTGGGTGCAATATATCAAACGCTCATCGAGAATGCTTGACCGTTTTTGCTGTTTTTACATGGAGAATTGGGTGGGAATAGGATTGCATACGCAGGACGTGATCGAAGAAGAGCACCGCCCTGATCTACAGGGGTGACTGTAGCCGCGGTTGAGAACCGCGGCGTAAAGACCAAGATCCGCGGTCAACGACCGCGGCTACAGGGCAAAAATGATTATTAACTGCAATTTTCCTTTGGGAAATTTCAGTTAGCGCATACCCAGATTCTTCATCAGCCGCGAGAGATAGGAGAGCTGGAGGCCCAGTTGCCGGGCGGCCCGGGTTTTAACACCTCCGCATTGGCTTAACGCATTCCGGATAACCTCTTTTTTCAGTTCCTTCACCTGTTCATGGTATCCGGTGAGAGTCAGGGCCGGTGGGCTGATTCCCGGAAAAGACTCCAGATGGAGATCCCGAACATCTATGACATCATGGGAAGATAGGACCACCGCTCTCTCGATGGTATTCTTCAATTCCCTGATATTGCCGGGCCAGGAATAAGCACACAACTGTTCCAGGGCGGCCTTCGAGAAGCCTCTGATGGATTTCCTGGTCTCTTCGATATAATCATAAAGGAATTGTTTGGCCAGGAGGGGAATATCTTCTCTTCTTTCCCGGAGGGGGGGCATCGTTATCTCGATGACCCGGAGGCGGTAGTACAGGTCGTCCCGGAAAGTCCCCTCGATCACCGCCTTCTTTACGTCCCGGTTGGTAGCGGCGATAACCCTAACATTGACCTTGATCGGCCCGGCGCCCCCCACCCGTTCAAATTCATGATTCTCCAGGAATCGCAGCAGCCGGGCCTGAATCTCCGGTTGGATATCCCCGATCTCGTCCAGCAGGATAGTTCCCCCGTCCGCCAGTTCCAGTTTACCCTTCTTCTGCTTGATCGCGCCGGTGAAGGCTCCTTTTTCGTGCCCGAACAGTTCACTCTCCAATAACTGGTCCGAGAGCGATACGCAGTTGATCACGGCAAAGGACCTTCCTTCCCTCCGGCTCCAGCGGTGGATGGATTCGGCCAGGATTTCTTTCCCGGTGCCGCTCTCGCCCAGGATTAATATAGTGGCGTCACTCCCGGCCGCCCGGCGTGCGACATCGATCACCCCGGCGATGACCGGACTCTTCCCCACCAGCAACCGTCTTTTCTCAACGGCATGTTCCTGGAGATATTTCACCTCCTTCCGAACATCGGAAAACAAAATGAAATTATGAACGGCCAGAGCCAGATGGCCGGCGATAATCTTCAGAAGTCGAAGATCACTCTCATTGAACTGTCTCTTCGGAGACCGATTATCCAGGTAGAGAATTCCTAAAAAACTGCCCGCGGCCAGCAGCGGGGTACAGATGACCGAACGGATCTGTTTGTCGATAACACTTTTAGCCCGGGCCAAGCGGGCGCTGGAGAGTGCGTCCCGGCAAAGGAGAGATGTTTTATTTTTTCTTACTTCCTCGATAACCGTTTGGCTGGGAGTAAAATCCCGATATTTGCCTCTTTTTGTTGAAGCGGCCCTCATGGGGCATAATTTCCCGGTTGCTTCATCCAGAAGCATTATACCGGCCGTTCCGGCCGGGAAGTGTTTCAGGAGCAGGTTGAGGAGATTTGATATGAAGGTGTCCCAATCGGCATCCTCACCGCTTATTCCGGCTATTTCAGATAACAGGTCAAGGGCACTATCTAATTTTCTCAGCAGATTTTTAGGTATGGTCCTTATCCGGGTTGGGACCAGGGCGGTGTCATCCGGGGAGATACTAACTTCAACCCGCACGTTACTTTCCCTTTTGGTACTATGAAGAACTTTATCTTTTTCTTCCTCCTGTTTCTGCGGCGGCGTCTCCTTTTCCAGAAAATGAAAAATAGTGTCTCCGATTCTGATCTCATCACCGTGTCGCAAAACGGTCTCCTGGACGACTAGGTTATTAACCCGACTACCGTTAAGACTTTCCAGGTCGGTCAGAAAATATTTTTCCTGTCTCCTGTCAATCCGGACGTGGTGCCGGGAGACACTTGGTTCTTTGACGCAAATATCATTTGAGGAGATCCGGCCCAGGGTTGTTTCATCCTTTCGCAAAATAAATGTTTCCCCCCTTAACTTCCCCTGGAGACATACCAGACGGTGGAGAGAAGACCGTCGTAATCTTTTGGTGGATTTTGTGGATTTTGAAGTTTTCATCTGGAAGACCATCTCCAAAATTTCAAGGGTAATTCAGGTACGAATTATACTTAACCCCGATTTTATTAACAAGCAATACCTTGAAAATCTTAAATCAGATTCCTGGATAATTATTGGATAATCTGAAGATTTTTACTTTTTCAAATGGCATTTGCTTCAATGCTTTTACAATAAGTTAGCGCCGAAGGCGCTAACTTATTATCTTTAAAGATAAATAGCAGTTTATCCGAACAGATAAACTATAAACTCAAAATGAGAGAAGGGCAAAACCGCCGATGAATTAAATTATTTACAGTGCAGCTTGTGACAACGGGTTAAGACAAATTTTCATGATTGGAGGTTACGTCGAAAGAATATGGCACGGAAAATGCTCTTTTACAACTGGAATTATAATTTACCGCATCCCGATTTGTTAAATAAAAAGTATTGGGGCAATAAATTGGCACCGGATTAACCTGAAAAATTTTTAGCACCTGATTTCTATGATTAACCTGATTTAAACAAAGTCCCCGCAAGGCAAAAATCAGAGAAATCAGGTAAATCAGGTGATAATAAAAAGGGGCCGAGGTTGGTGGGAGTAATAGATCAATCAGATGCAAAATAGTGGCAAAGATAAGTTCTAAAAAATTTTTTCCCGATCTCTGTTTCGACGGAAGAAGAGAATTTACTCGAAAAATTTTTCCAGCAGGAGAAAGGTGATGAGAGTGGGATATAAAAAGAGTCTTTTAAAAAGTGTTTGTATTTTCCTGGCAGGCGCTTTGCCGTATATCAGTCCGATGCCGGGTGTCGCCTTTCCCCCGACACCGGTCGAGCACGAGGAGTCAATCACCATCGCGACTACCAATATCATGGCTTACCACTATCGCTATGGCAACCCCGCATTCCGGATCTTC
>Ga0222666_1000629_pt1 | contig 17170 bp, 19 predicted proteins | sample AntAcemetagen655_FD_181710 | JGI IMG/M metagenome (GOLD analysis project Ga0222666, IMG submission 181710) | Saline water microbial communities from Ace Lake, Antarctica - #655 | ecosystem: Environmental > Aquatic > Non-marine Saline and Alkaline > Saline | place: Antarctica: Ace Lake...
TCACATCGTCCAGAACCCCGGCGCCGATGATCAATTCGCCTACACGGGTGCGGATGAGCTTGAATTCGTCCAGGATAGGAACGATCACCGCCTCGGCGGTGGGCATTCGCGTTAATCCGATGACAAAGGCCATCAGCCAGCCGTAACCCAGCGCCAGCATGACCCCCATACCCATCAGGAACGGCACGGTGGTGTTCAACACGGTGAGCCGGATGATGTCTCCGCTCTGATCCCGCATCTCCTTCAGATCGATCTGAAGGCCGATGAAAAACAACAGGAACAGCACGCCGAGCTCAGCCAGGAATGCGAGAGGCATGTGGAATTCGGGGGAGAGCAGGCGGACCCCGAACGGCGTATAATGCACTGCCATGGCGACAAAGAGCGCAGCAAGAATCCCGGGGATGCGTCTGCGCTCCAGTAACGCCGCCAGCAGGTAGGTCAAAACAAAAAGCAGCGCCAGATCTAATAAAAGTTCACCGATTTTGAGTTCAGTCATTGCACTTCCCAAGCCCCTTATAAAAAGCTTCTCCTCTGAAGAACATGCATGGTTTTGATGTAAGCTTGAATTGTAAAGGGATACAGCATTTAGCATGCCACAAGTCCGGAATCCCATTAAATTACATAGATTCAACTAGTTAGACAACCATAGCTTCCGATTAATGCCCTGCCGGCCACACAAGTTAGAAAAATTGAGAGATTAATATTCGGAAAATTTCGAAAACTAAGGGCGGATCCGATACCAATTGAGAAATACTAACCAACTGCTTTGGCGCAAGCGGAAGGCATTGAAAAACATAATGAATATATAGTATATACAACGGAGTGGAAAGGAACCGACCATATCGTTTGAATTGATTAATCTTTCTTCGGTTTTCTCACAAGTAGGCCTTAAACTCTGGGGACGTAGATATGTGGTACAGCGCCATTAAGATTTCTTATCTCTTGTCACTGCTGATTGTTCCCATCATTATTGCACAAAAGAAAAACCCTGTCTCAGCGCTTGCGTGGATCATGGCGACTGTTCTGCTGCCGATCGTGGGGCCAATTTTGTATCTCATCTTCGGCACGGGCCATATTCAAAATCGGGGACATCAAAAAATGTTCTCGAATGCCCGCGCCCGAAAGACACTCCGAAAAATCGAGACTGGGTGGGCGGCCTCCGGAAAGCCCCGTACCGAAGAGCTGCCACATGAACTGGAAAACATTATCCGGTTGTGTCACAGGTCAAGCCTCTTCGACGCCGTTGCCGGAAACCGGGTCGATATTCTGGTAGATGCCGAAAAAACCTATCAAGAAATGGAAGACGCGATCCTCAAGGCCGATCATCACATCAATATGAATTTTTACACATTCCGTCCTGATAAAGTGGGCAACCGATTCCGCTCGCTCCTGATCAAGAAGGCGAAAGAGGGTGTTAAGGTGCATTTGCTCTATGACGCGGTCGGATCATTGGGTCTCAGCCTAAGGCACGGATTTCTTAACTCTTTACGAAAAAACGGTGTCTGTGTGCAGGAATTCTTGCCCTTGCGTATCTTCTTTATGCCCTGGTACATGAACCTTCGCAACCACCGGAAGGTCTTGATCGTCGATAACAAGATCGCTTTTGCCGGCAGTCTAAATATCGGCGAAAGCTTTTTAAACACCAAACGGCGCAAATGGCGTGAAACCAGCGTGATGGTCCAGGGGCCTGCTGTGGCCCAGCTTCAGTGGATCTTCTGCGAAGACTGGTATACGGCAGCGTTGCGAATGCCGGGAAATCCGGAGTATTTTGTTCCTTTTGAATCCATGGGCGATCACATCATTCAGATTGTGGCCAGTGGTCCGGATGAACGGGAAGATGCCATACGTAAGGCATTTTTTGTGGCGATCAGTTCAGCAAAAAAGTCAATTTATTTGACGACTCCCTACTTTATCCCTGATGAAGCATTTTATCTGGCCCTGCAGATGGCCGCCGCACGGGATGTGGATGTTCGATTGTTGGTGCCCCACAAATCCGATCATCATTTGGTGCTACTTGCCGGCCGATCCTATTACGATAATCTGCTGAAAAGCGGGGTACGCATTTATGAGTTTGACGCCGGTATTCTGCATGCTAAAATGTTGATCGTCGATGGGCAGCTGGCTGTTATCGGGTCGGCCAACGCGGATGTGCGCAGCTTTCGCTATAATTTTGAGGTCAATGTACAGGTCTATTCTGAAGAGGTCGCTAAACAGGCGGAGCAGGTTTTTTTTGCCGACCTTGGAAAAAGTGTGGAGTTGACGAAATCGTTTTTGAAACGACCCGCCCGACTACGTTTCGTGGAGAACGTATTCAGGTTATTCAGTCCACTGTTATGAAGGTTAGGAACGTGGTCGCCGAACCCTCGGATCTTGCCGAGGTTAATGGGGTGGGTTATGCCGGATGTCCGGATTTATCAAACTTGTATTTCTACGCCAAAGCATCAGGTCTGCGCATCAAGAGAAGCAACTCATCATGAATGAGACCATTCGTAGCCAGGCAACCGGGTAAATCCACACGATAGGGTTCCCCCTCAAGCGTGCTGCATCGCCCGCCCGCCTCGCTGATAATGAGCATGCCGGCCGCTGTATCCCAGGGCTTCAACCCCATGTTAAAATAGGCATCCAGCCACCCTGCCGCCACATAGGCCATCGCCAATGCGGCTGATCCCAAAATACGCACGGTGCCGCAATGAGGGGCGATCTGGTGCAGGTAGAACAAAATTCGCTTGCGCACCTCATTGCTATGCCCCCAATCCAGGCCCAACATCGCGTGACCGGTGTTCGCTACTCGACTGACGTGAATCGGTACGTCATTGAGCTTCGCCCCACCTCCCCTGTGGGCCGCATAACGTCTGATCGGAAACCGGGTCGTGGATCACGCCTATGAGGGGGGGGATCTCCCCTTCATCCGCCATTTTCAGGACTTTCGTTCGCTCCCTGGCGGATTTGCCGACCATCCCGTAGTGGTCTCGTACATTGGCGCCGTTGACGCTTTTAAGCAGGCCATTTTGGTATTTTTCTATGGCATCTTTAATGGATTTCGTTTGGCAGAGCACCACCTCGACGCCAGCTGCGGAAAGGGCACGTATTGCATTCGCTCCAATGCTCCCGGTGATGACCGCCTGAGCCCCTTTGGAGACTACAAATTGTGCCGATTGAACACCCGCACCTTGGGCCAAATCTCCACCGTCGTTGTCAAATACTTCAAAGCTCATATCAATTGTATCGACAATAACAAAATAATCGCACCGACCGAAGCGGGGATCAATCGGTGAATCCAGGAATATTCCGCATGAACTCACTACTATTTTAATTTTTTTGACCTCCCTTTTCCAACATCTTTCTATCCGAAACATTTTCGTATTTGAAAATTCAATCCCCGGGTCATAATCACATCCACTCCCTCATCCGAAAAGACATAACCGGGCCATTTTTTTTGAATCCTTTAAAAAATCGCCTTATTCCAGTTCTCCGGTTTTATGTTTGAAGATATTGACGAGGGTACGGTTTTCGAACTTCAGAGATTCCTTCAGATCTTTTAATGAATAATTGAGCAGCTTTTTTATTCCACTCAAAGACGAGGCCGGTTGCTGTGCAAAATATCGGGCTTTTTTCAGCGCAGCATATTCCAATGCTTCACAGGGGATCACCTCGTTGACAAGGCCCAGTTCCAGGGCCTCATGGGCAGTGATGGTTTTATTGGACAACAGGATTTCGCAAGCCCTGCCGTGTCCCAACCTTTTCTCAAGAAAATATGCCCCGCCTCCCTTAGGAACCAGTCCCAAGTCCAGGTAGGGCTTGTGAATAACCGTGTCGTCCGCGACCATTATGTAATCGCAGGCAAGGGCAACATGGAAGTCCTGTGAAATCATTTCTCCATAGCCGACGCTGATGAAAAACTGACTCGATTCTACAATTTTCATAATAAATTGATCGTAAGCCGTAACCATGCGCCATAATGCATTTTTGTCCATTTCCCCCTTCATAATGAGATCGTAAAAATCGGAATACTCTTGACATGGACGTCTACCCGGCTGGTCTTTCATCACAACAATCTTCACCGCATCACTTTTTGACAGCACATGAAGATAATCAAATAGCGGCGTTTTGGTACTCCAATGGGTCACCGGAACAAGTCTTTTTCTTTTAAAGGTGAGCATCACGACGGCATCGATCTTTTTTGCAGTAAAAAAATCATTTTCCTGATTTAGATCTTGTTGCTTCATTTTGAAGTGCCTCTTTAAATCAAAGGGTTCATCAAACAAACGATCCTCTTTTCATGTTCAAAACTGCACTAAGCATGCCACCTATTGTGTGCGGCAAATAATCCATTCAATAAGCTTGATGAGACATAAAGACCCTTCCAACAAACCAAAAAAATGTAGAGGAATTTCGAACTATCCTTCTTAAATCTTCAACTCATGAAGATATTCAGGGAAGTGGAAACCCGTGGATGCATTTCGGACAAGACTCAATTCGGCCTCATTAATTTTACAAGCTGTAAAATTACCTGACACGCCGAGCACATGAAATGAACAAAATCCGATTACCGCATGAAAGGCAATGGCGGTATTTTTGTCTTTTCAAGTGAAAGTGCCGCCTCTGTTTACGGTGGCACATTTTATGCTGAAAAACTTGTGTTTGCTTAAAATTCCGAATGATCAAAAATTGCATTATGGAGATCACATCATGGAAAAGGGTATGGCACTCCTGGTTAAAATTATCGGTTTATTCCTCAGCGCTCTGGGTTTGGCCGTCTTCAGTTTTTTGATTGTTGCATGGAGCGTGGAAGAATATTCCCATTACTCCGTCCCGGTGTGGCCTATGGTTTTCAGTATTGTCATTGCCGTCCTGGGTTTCGTATGTGTGAAAGCAGGAATGGGGGGTCATTCTTCTTGACAATTCAGAAAATGGATCTCGGAAGAGAAGCTAAAAGGAATCGGTATCCGGGCCTTTGTAATGAAGCCCATCCTGAGACGTGCCCTGGGAGAGCCCGTTCGGAAGGTGGTGGATGAGAAATAATACCCGGTGCCGGCCGGCACCTCTTCCGTATGGATACCGACTTTCACATCCACACACCACCCACCCATGTCCCGCAGTCAGGACATCTTCCTTCCCGCAAATTATCGCGTGTTAATAAAACCCCATGACGCTCAATAAGCAAGGCCCCACAGGCATGGCAGTAGGTATTTTCTCCGCCTTCTCCGGGCACGTTGCCCTCGTATACATATGACAAACCCTCTTCCATGCCGATTTCGCGGGCCCTCCGGAGGGTCTCCACCGGAGTCCGGGGTTTGTCCATAATTTTGTATGTGGGATAAAACTGCGTGACATGCCACGGAATGTCAGGGCCGATGCTTTTCACGAAACGGCCTATGTCGCGCATTTCCTGATCGCCATCATTTAGGCCGGGAATAATGAGTGTTGTCACTTCCACCCATACACCCAGCGCTTTCATCAGTCGGATCGTCTCTAACACCGGATTCAGACGGGCTCCGCAAACCTCCTTGTAGAATTTATCGGTAAATGCCTTCAAGTCGATGTTAATTGCATCCAAATACGGCCCAATTTGACGGGCCGATTCAGGGGTCATATAACCATTGCTTACAAATACGTTTTTTATCCCTTCCTTTTGGGCTAAGATAGCCGTGTCATAAGCAAATTCGTAAAATATAGTCGGTTCGGTGTACGTGTACGCAATCGTCTCACAACCGGCGGCTTTTGCAGCCGTGACAATCTGTTCAGGTGTACGATCCTGACCTACGACCTCGCCTCCGTGTTCATGCGGGTATTGAGAGATATCAGAGTTCTGACAGTGCTTACAGTGGAAATTGCAACCGACCGTTCCAATGGAGAACGCTTTTGAACCGGGCAGAAAGTTGAATAAAGGTTTTTTCTCTATGGGATCCATATGTTCAGCAACGATTTTACCGTATACAAGACTGTATAACTTTCCGCTTCGGTTTTCCCTTACACCGCAGATACCTCTCTTGCCTTCATGGATCTTGCAGCGATGGTTGCACAAATTGCAACGTACCCTGTTTCGAGAGATGGATTCATAAAACATCGATTCTTTCATATTATTCCCAAAAGCCTCCTTGGAAACGAGATATCCTTCTTTCAAAAGACCATTGATTTAAAAACCTTTTTATCCGCTTTTCTCCAAGTCCGGTTCACAAACTTTTGGGTTTTTGATTTCTCACTTCCTCATAAACGTAGATCAACATGGCCCGGTCCTCCGCACTCCGGAATGTAGCAGGTGACGTTTTTGAAGTTATTCTTCTCCCCACATTCAGGGCAGACATCAGGGGGCACCGATGCCGTAAAGAGAACCCCGCATTTACTGCATCTCCAGTAGGTCAGGCCACATTCGGGACATATATCTCCCTCGAACTTATCGTTGGCTGTGTAAGCACAGTGTGCACATACCCACTTCTCTTGTTTATTTTGCATTTCATCATCTCCTTTCGTTTCAATTTCGCAGACGCCCTCCCTGGCTGCATTTGATAGGAGCACAAACTATGCCATCCATCCATTTACAAAACAATTTTAATAAAGGCAGATAGTTAGGATTGATCGACAGTGGTGACACATTCTACTATGCTTCAAAATGTTGAAAAATTGAGAACGGATTTTTCGCAAAATCTCGAAACTAGAGAGCACAATTTAAATCCCCCTTTGGTGGCAAGGCAAACTAACCCCCTTTTAGGGGTTAACCCAAAATCACCCTTTTTAAGGGCGGATGCTTTATTTCTACTTTGTCATATTACCGTTTCGGCTGGCCGGTGCCGGACCTGTTTGTGCCGTATTTTCCCTTCCGGCGTTACTACATATGCTTGTCAATATAGACCGTCAGCTTACCCAGGCTGTACACATAACTCCCGTATTCGTTGTCATACCACCCGAAAATCTTCGCATGGGTCACCGGCATTCTCATGTCATAGGCCTCCTTCACCCCGCACTGGGTCAACATCTCTGATGGAATATTGAGAAACCCCGTACGGGTGTGCGTATCGTGACCTTCCAGGACCACCGACGCCTGAAAACCGATGATGTCGGCTGAAACATTCTGTTTTTCGCTGAAAACGAGCAACCCTTTCTGGGAACCACCGGCGGCCTCTTGGTAAATATTGTTCAGAAGAGCGCGATTCACCACCGGTTCGCCGGAATCGTTTATGGGTGAAGAAAAGGTGATGTTTAAGACGATCAGAGATGCGGTATTGGTGGGAATCCGAACCGAATCCGCAATGAAACCGAACTTTTTGATTTCGGGCAGGACCTGTTCAAGGGCCTTGGCCGCCCCCGTGGAGGTCAGGATAATATTATTGAAAATAGAGCGGTTTTTTCTCAGATCCCCGGCGCCTTTTTTGGGAGACGAATCCAGGATGCTCTGTGTGCCCGTAGCCGCATGGATGGTCGACATGGAAGCTGTCAGAATCTTGCTGGTTTCGCTGTTTTCAAGCAGTGGTTTGATCATGTGGCTCAAACCGGTGGTTGTACAGCTGGCAGCGGAAATCACATGGTGCTTTTGGGGATCAAAATCAAGGTGGTTGATGCCGTAGATAAACATGCCGCAGTCATCGGGCATTTTTGCGGCCTTATCGGCAATTTTGGTGGGAGCGCTGATAATCACGTTCTCGGCCCCGGCCGCCAGGTGTCCCCGAACACACGGTTTTCCGCTCTCCGAAGGCACGGTCGGATCTTTGTGGGCACCTGTACAATCTATCACCAGCCGCACCCCATGTTGACGCCAGTTGATATCCTGGGGATTCCGGGCGGACCTTAGAATGGTAACCGGCATCCCGTCAATTTCAATGAGCCCTTTTTCCCTGTCCAAAATTTTGATACCAAAAGCGTTTTCCGAGTATCCATACAAAAACCGGTTTAAGGTACCGTAGGTGGAATCCCTTAGAATGGCGTGGACCACCGCATCAAGCCCGGTACCCACCTCCCGCCCGATATTCACCGCAAATCCATCAAAATGTCTTAACCGGATGTGTTCCCACAAGGTTAACTTCGCAATTCGTCCCAGGCCGTTAATGCCCAAAAGATTTTGATTATCAAACATTAGATATCTCCTTCATATACATCTTCTATTTTGACGCTTCCTCCCAATCCCAAATTGAAACCCTCTTTTTTCTCTTATCCCGCTTGTATCCAGGGAACATTATCTGGAGTCTTGCTTTTATTCATTTCACCCCGGACCGGTCCCTCGATCAAGAAGGAGGTAACCGGCCACGGGGATGGTTTTCTCAAATCTCCGTTACCGTGATCGCTTCTTCTTCGCAGACCTCGAGGCAACTTTCGCAGCCGAGGCATTCCTCCGCATTGACCGGTATTGATTTTTCATCTATAATTTCATAGACGTCTACCGGGCAAATCTCCACGCACTCGCCACAGCCGACACACTTTTCCTCATCAACTTTCACATCGTACATAATTTGCTAACCTCCTTTAAAATTTCCTGAAGCACTTAACCGGGAAACAGTTCCTATTCCCGTGTCATAGCAGTTCCGCATTTAGAGCATTGCTGCTCGTAACAGGGGGTCCCCAATTGATGGGCTGCTCTTTCGCCACAGTTGGGGCAGACGCAATAACCGCCCGGGCCTGCAGCAGAGCCGCCTCCCCGGCCTCCTCCTCCTTGTCCACGGCCACCACCGCCTCTACCTGTTCCAGCTCCCTGACCTCTTGGTCCTGTTCCGTCTCCTCTTGACATTTTATTACCTCCTTTAATATTAACGAAAAATCATTGATTAACCCTCTTATTCGCTTTTGTTTAATATTAACATCAGCATAAAGTATGCCACCGGAATAAATTCCAGCTAAATAGCATAAAATCAAACAGTTAGCTTTAACGGTATCAAAGGATGGTTCCGCCATGAGGCCTGACTTAGAAAAACTGCGAAATCTCCTTTCTCAAAATTTCGCAGCAAGGAGTGAATTGCAGATGATCCCGACATAAACCAGGGCGCCCCCTGAAAATGCCGGGAGCGCCCCCAGGAGAGATTTGTCAATTCGACTGATGGAGGGGAATTAATTTTCTCAGGTCAGCGGGTTATTGAGGAACCCTAATTTTTATCTACCAGAATGGTGGTCAATATTTTGATGGGGGTGGCGTTATGCCTATCGGATAATTCCTTGATCTTGTCGTCGTCCTTGACCTTAATTCCCCTCTTTTTTAGCCGTTGGTAGACCGTTTTGCGGTCAAGTTGATGGTCTTTGATTATCTGGCCGATGCTCTTTCTGCCGACACCGGTACCAGCAAAAGTTTCCTCAATGTTCGCGGATGTCCAGGTGCCCCCGGGCTTCATCGCCTCAGGTTTCGGCTCCAGTTTCCTGATTACTTCATAGACCCCCATACCTGAAGTACCCTTACTGTCGGCGATTTCGGCAAGGGTGTTATCGGGATTGCTCAATTTGAAGCCGGCTTTCCTAAGTTCCGCCATGGCCCGGTCCAGTGGGATGCGCTGTTTTTTACAAAAGGTCTTGAGGCTAACCAATTCAGCGTGGCCGAAAGGAGGTTCCAATTCAGGCGAAGTCACCCAGGAATTTTTAATGGTCTCACATAAGTCGGTTACGTAGCTTAGAGGGGGTAAGGACCAAGAACCACTCACTACGATCCAGAGAAATATGAAACAGCTGATCACCAGTTCGCGTTTGTAGCGTAACGCGGTCTCAATTTTGCCGCTGAGGTACTTCATCAGAGGTTTCCAATTATAATAAAGATGGAAGCCACCGGCCACAATGAACAAAAGGCCGGAGAGAATGTGAATGTTACCCCACTGATCCTTCTGTAAGCCCAAGAACTCCCATTTGGTCCAGTAAGCCACCCGACCGTGAGGCTCTATGTATAGGATTATCCCGGTAAACAATAGCAGGATGAAACTCACCAGTGAAGATAACGAAGTAAATGCCCGACCGCTCCAGTTGCTGTTACTCATTTATGTGCCGCCCCTTTCAGGTCTGCTTTGAACGACCCGAACATCGGATTCAATGATGTTGCTTCTTTATTTTTTTGTGCTTCCCGGCTGACAATAAACACAGGAATATGTGCATATCTTGGGCGGGATGTTGTTTATCCCGAGGCTTTCCCCCAAACGCCTGGATGGGACAGGGCCGAAAGCAATCATAGCGGCAAAGTCTTCCCATGGAATCCGGCGCTCTGTTCTTCCATATTCCGGGCACGGTCTCGAAGATTGTTGTAGTTTTTTATCATCTCTTCTCTGAGGGAAGGGCTGTGAAGAAGGGCGGCAGGGTGCTGTATGGGAATTATCTCCTGATTGCCTGCCACAAAAATATCGCCGTAGACGCTATGAAATTCAGATTTGGAAGGGGACGGAATACCATATTTCCCAAATATGTATCGGGTTGCATAGTAGCCCAGCGGGACTAGAATTTCGGATTTTACCGCCTCTATCTCACGTTCCAGGAACCGGCTGCAAGTTTCAATTTCGTCCGACTTTGGCTTTCTGTTGTTGGGGAGCAGGCATTTTATGAGGTTGCTCATGTAAATATCTTTCCTGTCCATCTCGATCCTGCCCAACATCTCATTGAGAACCATTCCGGAAGGACCAATGAACATTATCCTTTCTCTGTCCTCATTCTCTCCGGGAGCCTGGGCAACGAATAAAATTCGGGCAGATAGATCACCTTCCCCGCAAACGGCGTTTTTTCTGGTTTTGGCCAACCTGCATTTATTACAACACCTGATCTCTTTATTTAATGCGTGTATATAATTTCCTATACCCATTGGGGATATCCTTCTTGCCGAGGCCCTAAGTAACCAAAAAAACATTGATAATCCGGATGTTCATATTTGTTTAATACAGCATAAATTGTGCCATCGGATTGAATTCCGCTTAAATGATATAAAACCAGTCAGTTAACTTTAACGGTATCTAAGGATAATTCCGCTATGAAGCTCGATTTAGAAAAATTGCGAAAACTCTTTTCCCAAAATTTAGAAAAATCCTCTACCAATGGACTCCTGGAAGTATGCCTTGACTCTTGAGGCCCTTTCCCCTATGTATTTTGCTTATGATGGAATGTGCTTCACCTGACGGCAACAACAAACCGCCTTATTTCAGTCGATACGTTTGCTCATGAGCAATATCCCCTCCCAAGAAACTCTCAGACAGATGGTTTCCCGATGGCTCCCTCCCCACCGGGTGCCCCAACGTTTTCGAATCCATACGGATACAACCGACTTTGTCCGGGTGGAATATGACGACGTGGTTATCCTAAGCGGTCGGCCCTATCTGATTCGCCATAATGCCAAGGAACAGCGATTCGGGCTTGATGATGAAGTCAAGTTCTGGGTCAAGCGGGCGGTTGATCTGGAAGACGGCAGTCTGAAAATCATGAAACTGGTGTTTTACGAGAGGTTCATGTCCCGTATCGGGGATATTGAATTTGAGCGTTTTCGAAGCCCTAAAAAGGAGGCCCGCATTCTCGACCTGGTCTCCGGTCACAAAAACTTCATGCATGGATATTCGATCCAGGATGAAAAGGGCAATCTCGTCCGGATACTGGATTTTATTAAAGGGAAGAGTCTGGCCGCCCATGTTGAAAATATGGCTATGGATCATGAGGCCTATTACCATGAGTGCTTCCCGGAAATTTTAGGTCATTTTTTTGAATGTGTGCAGTCCATCCGTTTCCTCCATGAAAATGGCGAACGGCACGGAGACCTGCGGCGGGATCATATCCTGATTGACCGGGAAACAGGTGATTACCGCTGGATCGATTTTGACTTCAATTATAAGCACAGGGAAAATATATACGGCTTTGATCTGTTTGGCCTGGGCAATATCCTGGTATTCTTAGCAGGCATGGGAGATGTGTTGCTACCGGATCTCAGGAGGGAGGCGCACCCTTGTCTCAACACACTGAGTGATGCGGACCTGAATATTATTTTCAACCATCGGGTCGTTAATCTCAAGAAGGTGTATCCTTATATATCCGAACCCCTCAACCGGACCCTTATGCATTTTTCAAAAGGCGCCAACTGGTTTTATGAGAACACCGTACAACTTCTCGACGATCTGGAAGAGGTCAAAAACGATCATTAATCTTGTACCGTGTCCATTGAATGGCTGTCTGCACTGCCGCAGACCTTGACCACAAACGTCCAACCGTTAAGGAGAAAAAACATGACTGAGGAGGAAAAGATTTTCAATAAAAATATCCTGATCGCAGTGGATGAGTCAGATAATGCTCGTCGCGCGGTTTCCTATGTCGGGCAGCTCTTGGGGGGTCTGCCCGGCTTCAAGGTCACTATCCTGCACGTGGTTCCTGAACCGGAGGCAGACTACTTTCCCACATCTACTCAGAAAGAAGAATGGCTCAATCAATACATCCTGAGAATGGATGCGTTGCTGGAGGACTACCGCCGGCTCTTGATCAACAAAGGGTTTGACCCAAAAGGTGTGGCAGTCCGTTCAATGCTCCGATACTGTCCCTCCATGGCGGCGTGTATCCTGTCGCAAAGAGATGAAGGCGAATACGGCACCATCGTGGTCGGAAGGCAGGGGCTTTCGCGAAGTGAGGAGTTTCTCTTCGGCAGCATCTCAAGCAAGGTTGTCAACCATGCACGTAACTGTACGGTCTGGGTGGTGGAATAGCTGACTTCAATTTTATGTGGTGCCGTTGTTCCCAGGGAGGGCCGATGCATGTTCACTTAACCTTGATCTCAATCTCTTTCTTCTTGGCTTCCTCTACTTTTGGAAGCGTTACTTTCAGAACACCTTTGTCAAAGATCGCTCCGATTTTGTCACCCTTAACAGCAGTCGGAAGTTGAAATACCCGCTGAAATGATCCGGAGTATCTCTCAACATAATGATGGTGTTCGTCCTTCTCTTCCTCTTCCTTTTTCTTTTCACCTTTGATAATCAGAAGGTCTCCCGAGATACTGACGTTAACATCCTTCGCCTCCAGACCAGGTAATTCGGCTTTGACGATAAAATCGTCTTTGGTTTCCGAAATATCCACAGAAGGCAACCATTCCTCTGCAAATGCTCTGACTAAAGGTCTTTCGCCAAACAATCTGTTCCGCAATCTATCCATTTCCCCACAAAATGAACCCAATTCTCCAAACGGTCTCCAGGGTACTAACTCCATACATATCATCTCCTTTCTCTTAGTTTTTTGTTTGCCCTCCCCAGGCTGTTATTTGATAGAAACATAAAGTATACCATCCATCCATTCTCACAATAATTCTAATAGTTACAGATTTTTATGAATGATCGACAGGGGTGGTATCTTTTACCATGCATCAAAATGTTGAAAAATTGAGAAAGCACTTTTCGCAAAATCTCGAAATTGGAGAGCCTAACGCAAATCATACCCCAAAGTAGACATGGCTCAGATTCCAGGGTTTTTAAATTCAGCGGCATTCCGCACATGAGATTTTACAAATGGTAAAAGACCCTGACACTCCGGGCGCATGGTTATAGAAGCATCTGCTTTTGATGCTTACCCATTCCGCCGCAGATAACCAACATTGTGCGCCTCGGTAACCGGTAACCGCTTATTACATCTTTTAGGTGGCACGCTTTATGCTGTAATGAATCCATGTTCGTTTATTTCGAACCCGAGTACACCAAAATGCTTGAAAGGGGCATATGACATCATGGCATCCAATTTTAGAATCTTCAGGCATCAAAACGGAGACAACCTTCACCTGAAACTTGCGGGCGACTTTGATGGTACATCCGCGTGGGAAGTATTCAATACCTTGAAAAGAAATTGCCGCAAAGTTTCAAAGGTCATTATCCATTGCAGTTGCCTGGATAACATAGATCCCTTCGGACAGGACGTGTTTTGGGACAATATGAAAACGCTGCCTGAAACTTGCACAAATTTTTTGTTTACCGGAAAACAATCCAGGCAGATTTCACCTGAAAAGAATTGGTGTCTGTAACCTTTTTAGACAAAAGCCCGGGGAGGGCAAACGTAATATAAATAAGGAGGTAGTAGATATGGTCAAAATACAAAAAATTTTATTTCCCATTGATTTAACGGATAATTCATCAAAGGTTCTTCCGTATGTAGTGTCTGTTTCCGAGAAATACGGAAGCGAAATTTGCCTGCTTCACGTGGTAGAGGATTTTGCCAAATGGGGTGGTGGGATTTATATCCCCCATATTCCCCTGGAGCAGTATCGGGAAGAAGCCCTCAAGGGCGCTGAAAAGGCCCTTGCCAACGTTTGTGAGGAGAAATTGCAGGGTTGCCCCAACTTTCAAAGGAAGATTGTTTACGGCGATCCGGCCCGGGAAATTCTTAACGCCATTGAGTCCGAAGATATCGACCTGGTGGTAATGGGAACCCACGGAAGGAAGGGCTTGGAGCATGTTATTTTCGGAAGTGTGGCGCGAAATGTGGTCAGAAGATCTTCTGTTCCCGTATTGACCGTTAATCCTTACAAGGTCGAGTAAGATTGGAAAACGAGATTACAGAGGTCCGTGTTCCCACGGACCTCTGCTTCCGCAGTGTCACGGATTCAGGTTTGGGTTGTGAGCGCTGATGTTCCGGAAAGACAGTCGTCTCTCCATAAGCATTTATCCTCGTTGCATATGGCCACCCTTTCCGTGGCGAAACACGCCATGTTTTTTTCCGCCTGTTGAATCGCACGGATAATTCTTTCTTTTTTCATCCCGTACGTGTTGATATTCATTCCTTTTGCCATTTTTCTTACGTCGTTTATCTTCATGGTGTCTCTCCTTGAACTCAGGTTGGGTCCCTCCCTCTTTCAGCAGGGATCAAGGGTATTCTTAATGCAATGATGACCTTCGTGCGAGAAGATCGGCAATTATTTCCTTGAGTTTCTCAACGGCAAAGAAATCCTTACTTTTCGTTCAATCCTTGCTGTCTTTCCATCAGCGTTATTGAAACAGACCTTGATGTGGCTTGAAAGGCGTTACCACTGGGGTTGGTTTCCAATTCCGTTTCCCATTACCTCCAGTGTATCGCTCACCACCACGAAAGCCTTGGAATCTATCCCACGTATCAGTTGCTTCACATGGGATAACTCTCGGAAGTTTACAACTGTATACAGGATCTTTTCCTCTTGTCCCGTATATGCCCCCTGGCCTTGCACGATCGTTACACCCCGGTGGATATCCTCCAGTATTTTGTGCGATATCTCTTCCCAGCGGGGGGATATGATGGAAACCGCTTTCCTCTGACTGAAACCGCTAACCACCAAATTGAGAATGCGGGTGGACACGTACATATAGATCAAGGTGTACAGAACCTTCTCAAGGGGGAAGAACAAGGACCCTATCGCCAATACCCCGCAGTTAAATGCGAGAGTCGTAGTTCCCAGGCGGATGGAAAAACGTTTGAGCAGGACGATAGAGAGAATATCCGTCCCTCCGGCCGATCCTAAGGACTTCAGAATGAGCCCACTTCCCACACCCGAAATGATTCCCGCCAGCAGCGTGCTGAGGAGCATATCCGGCACAGGTAACGACACATGGACCCCCGCCGCCAGCGCACCTGAAAAAATCGCCGTCCCCGCCAGGCTGTAAAGGAAAAATCGCCGCCCCACATACATCCACCCCAGGGCGAAAACAGGCACATTCAATAGAGCATAGAGTATGGCGACAGACAAGGAAGGGACCAGGTAGTGAATGATCAAAACCAAACCCGTAAGTCCTCCGCCGAGGAATTTTTGGGGAATCAGGACTCCATTTATGGCGATCGCACACAAACTGCTTCCCAGCGAAATCAGGAACAGGTTCCAAAACATTTGCTTTATGGATTTCAGAGGAAATCGACGGAACAGGGATTTCATTATCACGACTTTTTATATTAAGGGCTAAGTTGTTGAGAAGAAGGGGACGACAAAGTGTCATCGATGCTTTTTTTCGACGAAATTTGTTTTTTTAACCAAAGAACTGAAATACCGACATTTATCTCTATCTTCGAAAAAGTTGAATGCAGGTTTTAGGTAACACCCAAATCGTTTGAAATGGAAATATAAAATGTGGCCCCCTTATTTGTGTTAGTTTCCACCCAGACTTCACCCTGATGCCTTTCAGCTATTTCTTTTACAATGGCCAATCCTAAACCGGAGCCTGCTTTGCCTTTTGATGTTTCACTCCGTTGAAAAAGCTTAAAGAGCTTCTCTTTATCTTCCCCTTTTATGCCCACTCCGTCATCGCTGAAGGAAAATACATGGAATGTCTTATCCTCTTTGTATCCGATCTTTATTTCATGCAGGTCTTCGCCACCATACTTTAGAGCGTTATCTACAAAGTTCCTAAAAATCCTCACGAGGTCTAATCTGTCTGCAGTAATCTCCGGGATAATGTCAGGCTCTGACCACCTGATTCGGCGTTTTTTTAGTCTGTCGGAGAATTCATTTCTGATTTCTTCCGTGATCTCTTTCATATTTACATCTTCGAGATTAATGGGCGCTTCTTTTACGGCAATGTATGCATTGATTTTTTCCAAAAGCAGGACCATTTGTTCGGAGGTCTTCAGGATTTGATCACAATAGGATTGCCCCCTTTTATCCAGGATTGCCCTGTATTTTTCTTTAAGGCGTTTTGCAAATCCATACACGCCGATGGCCGGGCTTTTGAGATCGTGTGTGACGGAATATGAAAAAAATTTTATCATTTCCATTTTTTCTTTGATTATTTGACTTTTGTTTTTGAGGTCTCCGTACAGCCTTGCATTATTGGCAGCCACGGCTATTTGATTGCCAATCGCCATAAGGACATCGACTTTGTTCTGATCGATCCGTATCATCCCACTTGTGGCAAGATTCATAACACCCACGACATTGCCCATGATAATTAAAGGCACGCAAATGATAATTTTAAGCCCTTTGCCTGAAAGAAGAGATTCCCTCTTTTTTTCTTCCAATTCAGAAATATGTTGGGCAATAAAGGACTTTGTTCGAGCGGCCTTGCCCGAAAAGCCATCACTGATATTCATTTTTTCAAGGCCCTCTATTTCCATTCCTTGATGAGCTGCAAGATTCAGGGATTGACCCCCGCCATCCATGAGATAAATTCTACCCGCTTCCTCATCAAAGTATTCCAAAACCTTGGATAGAACGCCTGCCAGAAGGTCTTTGACTTCTAAGGTGGTCGACAAGAAATTGCTTATTTCCAGGAGGATGGATAATTCCTTGTTTCTTTTCTTCAGCTTTGCCTCA
>Ga0222666_1000632_pt1 | contig 17057 bp, 11 predicted proteins | sample AntAcemetagen655_FD_181710 | JGI IMG/M metagenome (GOLD analysis project Ga0222666, IMG submission 181710) | Saline water microbial communities from Ace Lake, Antarctica - #655 | ecosystem: Environmental > Aquatic > Non-marine Saline and Alkaline > Saline | place: Antarctica: Ace Lake...
TTGTTTATAAGCTTTATAGTTCTGTATCGTTGTGCCGGAAAAATTCTTAAAAAAAGTCCTGGTGACTTGATTTATAGTAGAATATAATATTAGTAACAAATTATAAATTAATTATTAACACAAAAAAGAAAAATGTTATGAAAAAATCAATTAGAATTTTAAGTTTAATTGCATTAATTGCAATAATTAGTCTTCCACTTAGCTCATTTGCTTTTCCCGTAAAGAAAAACAAACAGTATAAAAAAATGGAAGAAAAGAAAGAAAAGATGAATAAAAAGGGTGCATTTGCCGTAATTGGTATGGCTGTTGCCTCGGAAGGAAGAATAGATTTGGGCAGAAGCAAAGCACAGGCTGATGCTCAATCAAAAATGGCTCAATCAAAAAGAGCTTATATTGAAACAACTGTTCACGATTTCAGAGAATCAATTGGAGTTGGCAAGGGATCAGAAAATAATGATGTTTTCAGACAACTAACAGATGCCGTTTCAGCCGATATTTTGAAAGGCGCCAGAATTTATGAGTTTGATTATTTCCAATCAAAAGCTAATAAAAAGGAAGGTACTTACACTTACATAGTTCTTTATGTTGTTACACCGAAATGTACGTATCAATCGATTGTTAATGAGTTGAAAAAAGAAAAAGGATCGGAAGAAAACCTTTATCAACGATATGTTGATTCAGAAGCTCAGAAAAAACATGATGCAAAAATTGCCGAGTTTAAAAAAGAGTTTAAGATAGACGAATAATTTTAGTTCGTAGTTACATTGTTTTATTATTAGCCTAAGACCTGTTATCAATGTGATATGTTTAATAAAAATATGTTTTTGTTTATTTTTTTCAAAAAAAGATAACAAGTCTTTAGGCTTTTTTCTCTACGATAGAAGTTAGTTAATCTAATATTGATTTAATTTTGAAAAAAAGTCTATTCATTTTATTAATTTTAATTAGTTTCAAAGGAAATGCTATTGAAAAATACCCTGAATGGTTTATTTATCCTCAATTATATCCCGAATTAATAACAGGATTCTGTATCAGGGATAATATGCCCGTTACAGATGCCGAAATAATGTATTGTTTATACCAACAATGCCATGTGACCGGCTATCTCGAAACCATAGAAACTACATATGTAAAATATTTAAAAAATTCAGAATATTATTATGTTTATTCAAAACAATGTTTGGAAAATATAAAAGAGAAATTACATCATATAGATGGTTTTTGTAATGATGTGTTATCAAACGCTTATGTGTTTGCTTTTTCGGTGAATACGGATTATAAACTTAAACAAAAATACCTATTGACTGAAAATCTGAAAAAACCTGATTGGCTTGGAAAGTCAGTTTGGGAAGAGGATGGTTTTTATTATAGCGTTGGTATGTTTACTTCTATCGGAAATGAAAATGATGCTTGGAAAACCTCTGAAGAAAATGCTATGTTCAATATTATTACATCGGTTGCAGTAAATGTTTTTTCATTGGTTAGGATAGAAGAAAGTAGCGAAAACCTTTCAAAATATATCAATTATGTTAGAATTGATGTTGATTTTGAGTTAAAAAATATTGAAACTCTCGAGCGCTGGCCTGACATTGAAAATCAATATTATTACACCTTAGTTAGAATTAAAAAATCAGATATTACAGAACTCTAAAGAAGAAAAATTAATAATTATGCGAAAAAAATATTTATTATTTTTGTTTTTAATTATTTGCTTATCTGGCTTCTCACAAAACATAAAAAAGGCATTCAAGAAATTGGAAAACCTTGAATTCAATAAAGCTGAGGAAATTTTTAAGGAATTTTATATTGAAGATGAAAATCATGTTGGTTCAAATTTTGGTTTAGCGGGAATTTATTCCTATAAAACTTATCGGAATTATGATTTGTTTAAAGCATATAAATATATAACTATTGCCGAAACTAATTATCAAAAATTAAGCGAAAAAGATAAAAATGAGTATTATGATTTGTTTAAAATAGGATCAATAAATGAATTAAAAGGAAGAATAGATCAGTTATTAAGTGATTATGTTATTAAAAAAAATAATATAGAGTTAGTTAGAAGATTTATTAATGAATGCCAGGATTCGAAGAAATATTATAATGTTGTCCAGATTCGCAATAATATGGAATTTGAATTAGCTAAAAGCAAAAAAACAATAGAAGCTTTAGACATTTTTATTGAAAAATACCCAAGGGCTGAAGCAAATTTTACAGCAATCCGACTAAGAAATAAATTAGCTTTTAATATCGCAAAGCGTTCAAATTCAATAAATAATTTAAATGATTTTGTAACAAGCTATCCAAATTCAGAACAAACAGAAAAGGCATTGACAATAATTGATTCTTTAAAGTTCTCTGAAGCTAAGTCAACCTATAATATTGAAATTTTAGAATTATTTATTACAAAAAATCCAAATTCAAAATACATAAATGTTGCAATTACAATAATTGATTCCTTAGCCTATCAAGAAACAAAATCTCAATATACTTTAGATGCCTTTAATAGTTTTATTCAATTACATCCTAATTCAAAACATAAACAAAATTCAATAAAGGAAAGAGATGATCTTACTTTAGATATTGCAAGGCAAATAAATACTATAAAATCATATCAGGATTATATAACTTGGTATCCCGAATCTTCAAATATTGATAAAACCATTTTATTTAGAACTTCACTTGAGTTTGAAGCAGCAAGAAACTATAATACCGTTGATACATTAAATAAATTTATTTACAAATATCCAATTGCTAAACAAAAAGATAAAGCCATTGTTTTAAGAGACATAAAAGCTTTCTGTGATGCAAGAGAAATTTTTACTCCAATTTCATTTCAGGAATTTATTCGTAAATATCCTCTATCAGTCCAAGTTGAGCGAGCAATTTATCTAAGGGATTCATTAAAATTTGAAGAAATAAAACTTTTAAATAATATTGAAAGTTATAGGGAATTTGTTAGAAAGAATCCACAATCTGAATTTGCTCCCAAAGCTTTGAAACTCGCATCTGATAATGCTTTTTCTTATTCCAAATTAGTAAATACTGTCGAAGCATTTAGTTATTTTATTGATAATAATATCTTTTCCGACCAATATACCGAAGCCTTATTTGAACGTATGAAATTAATTTATCTCAACGTCAAAGAGGATACTTCAATTTGGAAAATGCAAGATTTTATTTATAAATACCCAAATTCGGAATATGTAAATGATATTATTCTCCGTCGTGACTCAATAATGTTTGAAAAAATTGATTATCAATACGAAATTGAGGATTATAACTATTTTCTAACTTATTATCCAAAAAGCAAGTACGTTGACGAGGCAGTAAAATATAGAAACCAACTTGTTTTTGACGATATTGAAAAGGAAGGCACAATTGATGCTTTTAATAGGTTTGTTTATAAATATCCTTTGGCAGATGAGTGCGAAGAAGCCGTAAAAAATCGCGATATTTTAATGCTCGATAAAGTAACAAAATCCAACTCAATAAATGATATTCAAATATTTATATATAATTTTCCAAATGACTCTGCTTTTAATGAATTGATTGCTTTTCGTGATTCATTGTTGTTCTTTAGCATAAAAAATTCTGATTCGTTAGAATTATTTAATGATTACATATACAAATACTCTCAATCGGAATATTACGATAGTACAATAAAAATTCGCGACCAAATTGCTTTCGATATTGCAATAAAAAACATGAATATTCTTGAAATTAATGATTTTATTTTCAAATATCCTTATGCAAACCAAATTGATTCAGCACTTATTATTGTTAGAAATATTGAAGATGAAATTGAAGAAAAAATTTTGGAAGACAGTTTGCAAAAAAAGCAATTAGAGTTAAATGCACAAATTATTGAATTGTTAAACGATTATTTATTAAGCTTACCCGATTCAGTAAATTTTTCAGCATTTAGTGATTTTAAAACTTGGATAGAGTATGAAAATAACACAGTTCGATAACATTAAAAAAACTAAAATACTATTTAATATGAAAACTTTTTACAAAATTTATTTTTTATTAAGTGTTTTTGCATTAAGCTTTTTCGGGGCATATTCACAAACCTTTGAAGACTTCAAGAAAAAACAAAACCAAGAACTGCAAAAATTTAAAGACCAACAAGAAAAAGAAATTGCTGAGCTATCAAAAGGTTTCGATAATTATATTGATAAAGCAGATAAAGAATTTACTGAATTTCTGAAAAAACATTGGGAAGAGTTTGAAGTTTTTAAAGGTTTAGAAATACCTGAATTACCCAAGCCAAAAAAAATTCCCGCATTCAATGCCAGGACATCTCCCGAATTAATACCATCAAAAGTACTGACAAGTATTCCCGAAACCGAAAAAGATATTGAAATCCGCAAAAAACCCAAATTACCCTTAATTCAAAAAACCGAATCACCAAACTTTGACAAAATTGATGATAATATTAATTTTTATGAAACTAATATTAATTTCGAATTTGATAGGGATTTAAATATTCCTGCACCTAATGATATAAATGAAAAAACAATTAGCGAATGGTGGGATAAAGCCGGAAAAACTAACTATAATTTTCTTATTAATCAATTGCTTAAACAAAAAAATGATTTTAGTTTAAATGATTGGGCATATTATAAATTACTTCAAAAAGTAGCCGAAAATATTTCAACGAGTAAAAACCAATCAAATTTATTACATTGGTTTTTATTATTAAGATCAGGTTATAAAGCAAGAGTTGCATTTACAGGCGAGAAAATAGTTTTACTAATTCCGACAAAAAATCAAATATTTGGAAAAAATTTTCTAACAGTCAATAATGAAAGATATTATATAATGGATGCTTCGCTTACTTCGTCTGTTTATACCTATGAAGGCAATTTGGGTGAAGCCGGAAGGCTAATTGACTTCAATATTTATCAACCATTAAATTTTGGTAATGAAATCAAATCAAAAATCATTAACTTTTCATTGGGAGAAAAAGATCATCACCTTGATATTAAATTTAATAAAAACATCATCTTGTTTTATCAAGATTACCCCATTGTTGATATTAATGTGTATTTCAATGCTGTTCTTTCGCGTGATTTGAAAGAATCGATTGCCGAGGGTCTATTGCCTTTTATCGTGGATAAGAATACGGAAGAGTCCATCGGATTTTTATTAAATTTTGTACAAACTTCTTTTGAGTATAAAACCGATCAGGAACAATTTGGTAAAGAAAAATTTTTCTTTCCCGAAGAAGTTTTTTATTACCCTTTTTCCGATTGTGAAGATCGTTCGGTTTTGTTTTCATATTTAGTAAAAGAATTATTAAACTTAGAAGTTGTTGGACTTGAGTACTCAGGCCATATTGCAACGGCAGTTCATTTGCCATCTGCTGTAAATGGCGACTATATTGTTTATAAAAATAAAAAATATGTAATTGCTGACCCTACTTATATTAATGCCCCCTTGGGATTAACGATGCCTAAATATAAAAATATGAAAGCAAAGATTATAGAAACAGATAATGTTTTCTATCTAACCTCTGAAACCGAAAAATTTTGGAAGCTTGCAAACCAATCGGGAGGATATAGGGGAAGCAATTTGCAAGATGCAGTTTTTGATCCTAAAGGCAATTGTTTTTTAACAGGGTATTTTATTGGTGAAGCTAATTTTGAAAACATTCAGTTAAATTCAAATTCTGAAAATCGTAATTTTTTTATTGCCAAATATGATAAAAAAGGGAAAGTATTATGGGCTGATAACTTCTTGGGAAATAATATTTCAACAGGTTTTTCAATAATTCTAAATAATGAAAACAATCCGGTTATTGCAGGTTCATTTGGCGGGGAAATCATAAGCAATCAAAATTCAATTAAATCAAATTCTGAAAATGAAGATGTTTTTATTGCAAGTTTTAGTGCCGATGGACAAAGCCTATGGTTGAATAAAGCCGGATTAGACACAATCAATCAAACAAACTATTTTAATTATGTTGCACAATTTGGTAAAAAAGGCCGACACCTGAAAACTAAATTATTTTTTGAAAATTCCGAAGAAACATCGAATGGAATTTTTTCTGAAAACGATTTATTTTTGATAATGGGTTCATTAAATAATACCACCGGATTAAATGTTGAACACTCATCATTTGCTGAAGGTGGCGATTTTAATACCATTGATTATCTTTATTCAACAAACGAAGAACTATTAAATCAAAATGTAAACAAGGGTATTGCAGGGCTTTTTGCCATTATTAACCTAATAAAATCCGGTGGAATGATTATTCCCGGCAAAGATGCACAGGAAGCTTTAGATAAATATAACTCTGATTTTAGAAATAAATCGCCCGAAATTTATGAAAATATCGGAAAAGTTAATGCTTTAAAAAATGCCGAAGGAATTATTACAATATTTACTAATAACAATAAAGATGTTTCTTTCGACAAAATAAAAATTACTAATAAATCGCGAATAAAAATAACTTCATTACAAGATGGAAATGAACAAATTGATATTGTTAGTGGTATAAAAGTTGGGAAATTATGGTTTTGGCGTAACCTAAATTATGTCAAATTATTTCGAATAACGGGCGACATGTTATTTGATTACTCTTCTGATCATACACAAAGTCTAATGAATATTGAGGATGATATTTTGGATTGAAAATTAAAAGAAACCTGACAGGTTTAGGTAAACAAAACAAAAGGATTCCATCTTTTCAAAAGATGGAATCCTTAAAAAAAACAAAAAATATGAAAACAATTCTTAACACATTCATCTTTTTACTAATAGCCGTTTTAAGTTTCTCGCAGCAAAACCGCGGCTTTAAAAGCATTAATATTGAAATTGACGGGCAAATAACCGAGCTTTATAAACAAAGCCATGCTTTGGTAATAGGAGTAAGCGATTACACAAACGGTTGGAGTAAATTACCGGGCGTAGCAAATGATGTGGAGGACGTTAAGCAAGCTCTTGAATCAAATGGTTTTAACGTGGTAGTAATTGAAAATTTAACAAGCTCTAAGTTGAAAAAACGTATAGATAATTTTATTTCTAAATATGGGCATGAAGAAAACAACCGCTTATTGTTTTATTTTTCCGGGCATGGTTTTACTAATACTATGTCTTGGGGTGGAGAGATGGGATATTTTGTACCAGTAGATGCCCCAAACCCATCAGTTAATAAAAGTGATTTTTTAGACAAAGCATTAAATATGGAAATGATTGAGGTTTATGCAAAACGCATTGATTCAAAACATGCTTTGTTTTTGTTTGATTGTTGTTTTTCGGGTAGTATTTTTGCATTGTCAAAATCAACACCTCCAGTTATTTCATATAAAACGAAAAAACCGGTAAGACAATTTATTACAGCTGGATCTGCTGATGAAGAAGTACCTGATGAAAGTATTTTTTGTAAACAATTTATTGAAGCACTCAAAGGAGATGGTGACGGAAACAAAGATGGTTATCTGACTGGTAGCGAACTTGGAGAATATTTACAAACAACTGTTATTAATTACTCATACGAAAATCAGCATCCACAATATGGAAAAATACGCAACGCCAACTTAGATAAAGGCGATTTTGTTTTTTTTCTTCTTCCTCCTCAAAAAGTACAACAAGATCAGCAGAATAAAAAAATCTCTAAAAGAAAAATATCAATTTCCGAAGAAAGTTATTCTACTTATGGAACTTTAAAATTAACAACCGAAATAAGTGGAAGTCTTTATATTGACGGAAACTTTCTGAAAAATATAAATAAAAATACAATTGTAACATTAGGTGATATATCCGCCGGCTCTCACAATATTGAAATAAAAGGCGATAATAACTGGAGTGAAACAATAAACATTGCCAAAGCACAAACAACAAATATTACAGCTAAAAATACTGCAATATCCTTGCCTACTACTATTGCTACTACAAATAATGATAATATGATTTTTGTAAAGGGTGGATGCTTTAATATGGGAATTTATTATGGAAGTAGTAATGAAAAACCGGTTCATGAAGTGTGCGTTGATGATTTTTTTATAGGGAAATATGAAGTAACTAATGAAGAGTATTGTGAATTTCTAAATGAAAAAGGCAATAAAATTGAAGGAAAAGTAACATGGCTTGATATTAGTAAAAATAATTGTAAAATAGAAAAACGAGATAGTGTTTTCTTACCCAAAAGAGGTTACGAAAAGCACCCCGTAATTCAAGTTAGCTGGTTTGGAGCTATTGCATATTGTAAATGGAAAGATGGTCGTTTACCAACAGAAGCCGAATGGGAATATGCAGCTAGTGGAGGAAGCAAAAGCAATGGCTATAAATATAGTGGGAGTAATTATGTTGATGATGTAGCATGGTATAAAATAAGAGCAGGTATAAAAACATATGAAGTAGGGAAAAAGCAAGCAAATGAACTTGGTATTTTTGATATGAGTGGTAATGTATCTGAATGGTGTAACGATCGATACGAAAAAGAATTTTTAGCAACCTACGTTGTTCATCGTGGTGGTAGTTGTAATTTGTTCTCCAACACTAAGCAATGTCGTGTTACAAATCGCAGTATAAAAATTCCATTCAACTCTGATAGTTATTTGGGATTCCGCCTCGTTAAAGATAAATAAATTTTGTACTTATAAAATAGGATTCCATCTTTAAAAAGATGGAATCCTTAAAAAATGCAAAAAATATGAAAACAATTCTTAACACATTCATCTTTTTACTAATAGCCGTTTTAAGTTTCTCTCAGCAAAACAGAGGCTTCAAAAGTGTTAATATTGAAATTGACGGACAAATAACTGAGCTTTATAAACAAAGTCATGCCTTGGTTATTGGAGTAAGCGATTACACTAACGGTTGGCCCGACCTGCCCGGAGTCATTCAAGATGTTAAAAAAATTCAATCAACACTCGAACAACATAATTTTAATGTTGTTTTGGTTAAAAATCCGGATGAACGAAAACTCGAACAGGAAATTAATGACTTTTTTGATCAATACGGTATGGATATTGACAACCGACTACTATTTTATTTTGTAGGTCATGGACATACAACAAAATTTCCTGATGGAAGTGAAATAGCGTATATTGTGCCAACTGATGCACCTTTGCCTGAATACAATAGTAAAAAATTTATTCGAAAAACTCTAAATTTAAACATATTTAAAAATTACTCACATAATATTCGTGCAAAACATGTTTTATTTTTATTCAACGCTTGTTTATCAGCTTCATGGTTTGAGATAATTTCACCTGAGCCAAAGGAAATTTCTTTTGAAACTATTAAATCTGCTCGTCAATTTATTGTTTCGCAAAATGAAAATATTATTGATAAAAGTTTGTTTTGTTCAGAATTCTTGAAATCAATTAATGGTGATGCTGATATTAATAATGATGGGTATGTAGCTTGTACTGAACTTGGTGATTTTCTTCTAAAAAGCCCTTTCACAAAACATACACTATATGCAAGAATAAGTGATAATGATCTCAATAAAGGCGATTTTATTTTTATCTCAGATAAGGCTGATGCTCCTCCAAAAAATCAACAAAATGAAACATCAAATTCAAAAGATGCAGCAAGTAATTTGTTTGGGACAATAAAGCTTACAACTGAAATTGATGGACAACTTTATCTTGACCAAAAACACTTGAAAAACATTTATAAAAACACAATAATTACTATAAATAATCTAAAAGAAGGTTATCATCTCATTGAAATAAAAGGAGAAAACAATTGGGACAAAGCAATAAATATTTCAAAAGGACAAATGTTCGGAATTACGGCTGAAAAACCTAAGCAAATTACTGTCAAAGAAAAATCCGATGTGCATCCGGATTCCTTAAACATTGAAATGATATTTGTTGAAGGTGGTTGTTATATGATGGGAAATGATAATATGAACTTTGATGAAAAGCCTGCTCATGAGGTATGTATAGACGATTTCTATATTGGAAAGTATGAAGTAACTCAAAAACAATGGAAAAAAATAATGGGGAAAAATACAAGTTATAATAAATGTGATAATTGTCCTGTTGAATGTGTAAATTGGTTGGATGTTCAGGAATTTATAGCGAAATTAAATCAAAAAACAGGAATGAATTACAGATTACCTACAGAAGCTGAGTGGGAGTATGCAGCTCGTGGTGGAAGTAAAAGAATTAAATATTATGAATATTGTGGAAGTAATAATATTGAAGGAGTTGCCTGGTTTTGGAAAAATTCCGGTGAAAGGCCTTTAATAAAAGACCTGGATTGGCATATTTTAGAACATAATAAATGTAGAACTCATGAAGTTGGTACTAAACAGGCAAATGTACTCGGTATTTTCGATATGAGCGGTAATGTGTGGGAATGGTGTAGTGATTGGTATAGTAGTAGTTATTATAGCAAAAGTGGACGCATTAATCCTCAGGGCCCAATAAGTGGAGCTAATCATGTTTTCAAAGGAGGAGGATGGTATTCAACACCTGATCATTGCCGAATAAGCAATCGAAGTAAATGGGAACCAAAGATCAGGGATGCTGATTTAGGCTTTCGCCTTGCCTTAGATTTTGTGAAACCTGACAGGTTTTAACAAAGGATTCCATCTTTTCAAAAGATGGAATCCTTAAAAAACAAAAAATATGAAAACAATTCTTAACACATTCATCTTTTTACTAATAGCCGTTTTAAGTTTCTCTCAGCAAAACAGAGGCTTCAAAAGTGTTAATATTGAAATTGACGGGCAAATAACTGAACTTTATAAACAAAGCCATGCCTTGGTTATTGGTGAGAGTAATTACACAAATGGTTGGCCCGACCTGCCCGGAGTTGTTCAGGATGTTGAAGAAATCCAATCTGCCCTCGAACAACATGACTTTAATGTTGTTTTAGTTAAAAATCCTAATGAAAAAGAACTTGAAAAAGCCATTAATGACTTTATTGATAAATACGGATTAGATGAGAACAATCGTTTGTTGGTTTATTTTGCAGGCCATGGACACACACAAAAAGCGACCGACGGGCGGGATATGGGTTATATTGTTCCTGCTGATGCTCCTTTACCACAAAATAACAATAAAGAATTTCACCGTAAAGCTATTAGCATGCAACAAATTGATACTTATGCTCGTGATATTCTTTCAAAACATGCATTGTTCTTATTTGATGCCTGCTTTTCGGGAAGTCTGTTTGCTTTAAGCCGTGCCGTCCCTTCAGTTATTTGTTACAAAACCCGCGAAGCTGTAAGGCAATTTATTACTTCGGGTAGTACCGACGAAACTGTCCCCGACAAGAGTATATTCAGGGAACAGTTTATAATTGCTTTAACAACAGACCATGCTGACGGTTCAAATGATGGTTATCTGACTGCCACTGAATTAGGTATGTTTTTGCAAGATAAAGTTGTTAATTATTCATACGACAACCAACATCCGCAATACGGTAAAATCAGAGATAAATATCTTGACAAAGGTGATTTTGTTTTTGTATTAAACACTTCACAAAAATCAAAGTTTGAAGCTGATATAAAAGAACCTGAAAGAGAAATTGAAATTTCTGAAAAAAGCTTTGTCACTTACGGAACAATAGAACTAAGCACAGAAATAGACGGTAGCCTTTATCTTGATGGCACTTTCCAAAAACAGCTTAACACCAATACTCTAATAACACTTAAAAATATAACAACCGGCAACCACACACTTAAAATAAGTGGAGAAAATGAATGGACAAAGAAAATTACGGTTTACAAAGATAACACAACGAGTATTACGGCTTCAAAACAAAAACTTGATAAATCAAACAAAACTACTTCACCACACGAAAATTCCTCAGCCAAATCCCGCACTTTTACCGATACCCGCGACAGGCAAAGATACGATTGGATACTCATTGGCGAGCAAACATGGATGGCTGAGAATTTGAATTACGAAACAAATAATAGTTGGTGTTATGATAATAAAAAAGCTAATTGTGAAACTTTTGGAAGGTTATATGACTGGAATGCAGCAATGAAAGCATGTCCTCATGGATGGCATTTGCCAAGTGATGATGAGTGGAAAGTGTTAATTGAATATTTTGGAGGATGGAAAATAGCCGGAAAAAAACTTAAATCTAAAAGTGGTTGGAAAAAAAGCGGAAATGGAAATAATGAAAGTGGTTTTTCGTCACTTCCGGGTGGCAACTACAACGGAAGCTCATTCTACACCATGGATTCCTACGGCTACTGGTGGTCTTCTACGCAGACCTCATCTACCTACGCATGGATACGGAACATGTTCGTTAGTCATGGCAGTGTGTACCGTAACGACTACAGTAAGACGTACTGTTTTAGTGTCCGCTGCTTAAGGGATTAGGTATGCTCAGAAGATTAAGAAAGATATACTGCACAATGTATCTCAAATTGTTTAAATCGAACTAAAAATGAGACGGTATTTGTGAAACCTGACAGATTTGTGCAGAACAAACAAAAGATTCCATCTTTCAAAAAGATGGAGTCTTTAAAAAACAAAAAAATGAGTGATAAAAAATCAATATTACCCCTAATTGGAGCTAAGTTATATCATATTTTCAATAGGGGTAATAATTATGAAAAGATTTTTTTTAACGATGAAAATTATTATTTCTTTCTTCGCAGGTTTCAATATTATCTGAACGATTATTTAGATACATATTCTTATTGTTTATTGCCAAATCATTTTCATTTATTAGTCAGGATAAAGGATTCCATCTTTAAAAAAGATGGAATCCTTAGAACTACCGATGAAAATGAAATCGGTAAACTTTGCATACAACAACTCAGGCGTTTTTTTATTTCCTATTCAATGGCAATAAATAAACAGGAAAACAGAAGTGGAAGCCTGTTTTTGAAAAATTTCAAACGGATTGAAATTGATGATGAGAAATATTTAAAGTATCTGCTTTTTTATATTCATTTTAATCCAGAAAAACATTCTTTAATAAATGATTTTAAACAATACGATTTTAGTTCATATAAAAGCATATTATCAAGTACCGATACAAAATTAATGCGTAATGATATTTTGAATAATCTATTGAATGATAAACAAGAGTTTATCGAATTTCATAATTATAATCATTCTGAAAAACAAATTGAAAAATATATATAAGGATTCCATCTTTTGAAAAGATGGAATCCTTTTCAAAACCCAAAACAAAATGAAAAAAACAATAATTTTAAATTTTCTGATAGTTGCAACTTTATTATTGCAGGCAGCAAAACCCGAATGGATTAAATCGGAATTCAGAAAGGTGAAATATTCGTCAGAGCGATATTTTACAGGTTTTTCGATGGCAAAAAAAGCAAAATCAGAAACAGAGTTAAATTTACTTGAAAGGCTAAAAGAATTTGCCAGCGATGAATTGATAAATTCTGTTCTGGTTACCGTTGAAAGTGCTACTTCACTAAACGCTGTTGAGATAAATAATGAGTTTTTTGAAACTTTTAAACATTCAAGTTCATCGTTTTCAAAGATCGAGCTTGCCGGATTAAAAACCGAGACTTTTTACGATAAAAGTAAAAAAACAGGATATGCTTTTGCGTATGTTAAAAAAACTGATCTGATTAAATATTATTCTGCCAAAATCAAAAACTTAAAAAATCAGATTGCAAATAATATTTCAGAAGCTGAACAATATCTCGAAATTAGCGATGAAGAAAATGCTTTGAAGGCTTTTTACAAATGTATGGCTTTATTTCGCGAAGCCGATGTTGCAATGACAATAATTTTGCTTCTTCAGGCACCTGAGGATGAAATAAAAACCATCAATCAATATCAGCTCAGAGTTAAAAAGGGAATAGCTTCAATTTATGGCAGCGATCAACTCGACCTCTCCGAAGTTTGTAATTTCTTAGTTTATGGCTTGAAAAAACAAAACGGAAAATTGAATAATTTGATCAGGCTGGGGACTTTTACTTATCAGGATACTAAGATGGGAAGTGCTTTCTCGCGCCGCTTTGCAAAAGCTTTCGAAAAAGAATTAATTGAAGAAGCCGGATTAATTATTACAACAAAAGCTTCTGCCCCCAATCAAAAACCCGACAATTGCAAGTATTTGCTTAACGGAACTTATTGGGAAGAAGGTGAAAATATCAGAATTATTGCCATTTTACGTGATATAGAAACTTTTAAAACTATTGCCTCTGCCGAAGGCTTACTACCGATAAAATGGCTTGACGAAAATAAAATTTCTTACGAACCTGAAAATTTTAGAGAAGCTTGTGAGAATATGAAGATATTCAAAAAAAATGAAATCACTTCCGGTGGAATGCAGCTTGATGTTTGGACCAATAAAGGCAACGATAGTCCTATTTTTGAAGAAAACGACACACTTCAATTTTTTATTAGGGCAAATAATGAATGCTATGTAAGAATTGTAAATCATTTTGCCGATGGAACAAAAGTTTTATTGGTTGACAATTTGTACATCGGCAGCGATAAAGTGAATAAAGTAGTTAGTATTCCTCGTATGTTTTATTGTGCTCCTCCTTTCGGAACCGAAATTTTGCAGGCAAATGCCCAAACCGAAGCATTCAATCCTTTAAGAATTGAGTCGCAACAAGGCTATGATATCATCCTCGGTACACTTGATGAAGTGATAGAAAACACAAGAGGGTTTAAACCTCTTGAAAATGAGGACTTGCAGATAGAGAAACGAATTATTGTAACTTCTTTAAAAAATCCGCTTAAATGAAAACACGAACGAAGGATTCCATCTTTTCAAAAGATGGAATCCTTTTCAAAACCCAAGCAAAATGAAAAAATTTTATCTAAAAAAAATCGCAATCTTTCTTACCTTACAGTTTTGTTTTTTAATTGCTGTTTCGCAGGAAAGCAACACCCAATCTTTCGAAGAATACAAAAAACAGCAACAGGCAGAATACAACAATTATCTTGAATCGGAGACCAAAGCTTTCGATGAATACCTCAGACAGGAACAGCAAGCCTTTGATAATTTTAAAAAAGAAATTGAAAATTACTGGGGGAAAGATGATTTTATAACCTCCACAAAAAAAGATTGGGTTGAATACAGTGATGATAAAAAGCAACGAACCGACGTGGATTTTGAAAATGGAACGGCGGAAGTTGAAATTCTTTTAACCGAAACTGAAGCAGCAAATCCTGAAATTGTTAAAAATGAATTAAAAGATGCAGTTGAAAATCTTGTAAATTCAAAAGGAAAAACAAAAGATTATTCAAGCGAGGCCGAAGAACCTGAACCTTTGCTTGATGAACCCGTGCTTGAGGGACAAATTTCTAACGAAGAAGGAAAAATTGTTGATCCTGAAAATTCAGAAGAATTTGCCGAAGAAGTTGTCGAAAATCAGCAGCTTGAGGTGAAAGAAATCATAGGCGAAGATGGTAAAAGTCGCTACAAAGTTTCTTTAAGCCTTTCGCTTGCTCCGGATCATATTAAAGTGAGAGCCGAAAAAGTCGAGCAAAATGTAAATCAATATGCCAAACAATTTGGCTTAGCTGTTGAATTGGTTTATGCGGTCATCCACACCGAATCATATTTTAACCCCAAAGCACGTTCATTTGTTCCTGCTTTCGGTTTAATGCAAATTGTTCCGAAATATGCCGGACGCGATGCATACTATTATCTTTACAAAGAAGATAAACTATTGCCTGCCAATTATCTTTATCAATCAGATAAAAACATTGAACTCGGAGCGGCATATCTTAAATTATTGATGACGCGGGAACTAAAAAAAATCAAAGACCCCGAATGCAAGCAATTATGTGCAATTGCTTCCTATAATACCGGAGCCGGAAACCTTAGCCGTGCTTTCACGGGCAAAACAAATATCCGCTCGGCTTCAAATCAAATTAATAAATTGGATTACGATGAATTGTATGAGTTTCTTAGTGTAAATCTTCCTTATGATGAAACCCGAAAATATATAAAAAAAGTTACCGAACGAATGAAATTGTATAAAGATTGGATGGGGAATTAAACCTGTCCCGTACGGGTCAGGTTTGGGTCGAACAAAGGATTCCATCTTTTCAAAAGATGGAATCCTTTTAACTTACAATCAAACATATTTTAAGATTAGAAATGAACCTCAAATTTAAAATTTTATTATCTTTGAAAAAATTAACACACCATATTCTTATGAAAACAATTTATCTTACTTTATTCTTTTCGTTAATTATTGCATTACAGTCGTTTGCCGATGAATTTGAAGTCAGGTCGTTTAAAAAATTACCTACTGATATCTCAGCCGTGCGTTTTGAAAAATTAGATGCCAATGATGAAAAATGTGCTATTGTAAAAGTTCTTACTGACCTTAGCAGCCTTTCATTCGAAAGTAATAGTGGAATTGTGGCTGTTGAAGAAAAAACCGGTGAATATTGGATTTATATTTCCCCGGGTGAAAGACGGCTGCGTTTTATTAGTGTTGGATTTATTCCATTAGATTATAATATTCCCGAAACGATTGAATCAGGTAATGTTTATCAGATGATCCTTACACGAAAAGGAGATTCTGATTCCGGTTTTACAACCGGAATAATTTTATTAAAAAGCATCCCCACGGGTGCTGATGTTTTCATTGATGATGAATATAAAGGCACTACGCCTTTTCAGCAGGAATTGATAAGCGGCTATTACAATTATAAACTCAGAAAAAATGACCTTTATTATGAAGGTGATTTTAGCATTAGTGTTGACAAAACAACATCCATAGAAATTCCACTTAAATCTAGTTTAGGTATTAAGGATGAAGAAATTTCTGTTTCATATAAAGAGGTAAAACCGATATCCGGGACTATTAATATCAGTACAAATCCGGCAGCAAATATTATTATCAACAATGAAAATAAAGGAAACGGTTCATGGTCAGGAATATTAACAAAGGGTTTGCATACCATTGAAGCAAGAAAAGATAAATATTATACTGAATCCATAAAATTAAATATCGAAGAAGGGAAATCTTTATCAAAAAAAATTACACTACAACCTTAAATCCGCAAACTACCAAAAAAATCATTTGGGTTGTAGGTATTTTGCAAAATAAAGTCAAACTTCCTGTGATTTTGAGTTTTTTCAACAATAATTCGGATAATTCATTAAAAACCCATTAG
>Ga0222666_1000644_pt1 | contig 16785 bp, 19 predicted proteins | sample AntAcemetagen655_FD_181710 | JGI IMG/M metagenome (GOLD analysis project Ga0222666, IMG submission 181710) | Saline water microbial communities from Ace Lake, Antarctica - #655 | ecosystem: Environmental > Aquatic > Non-marine Saline and Alkaline > Saline | place: Antarctica: Ace Lake...
AAACGGGATGCGGATGGCCGCGAAAATTTTCTAAAAGGCGGTTCCGGAAAAAAATTTATAAATAAACAGTTAAAGCATTATCTAGGCGGAGTAGCTCAGTCGGTTAGAGCAGCGGAATCATAATCCTCTTCAAGGTAATCCCCAAAGTCATTATTCCTCAATTATTTACAACGTATTTCCTTGTATTTCAAATAGTTAGGCGAAAACCTCCCCAACGGTTACTTCCCACCACTTCCGACGGTTTCCCCAAAAGTGAGCTACCATGTGGGTTACCATAATTGACTAGTGTAGAATATAGTCCGCTACTCCGTCATGTTGAAGATTTATTTTTAATTAAAATTTTCTCGATGTTCTTCCCTTCTGATGATACTGGGAGTACCACTCTTTGACTTCAGCCCATTTAAACCTCAGACTTCCTCCGTCTCTATAACAGGGTATAATACCTTCTGACGCCCAGTTGTAAATAGTCTTCACGGGTCTCTGTAAAAGTTCGGCAATCTCTCCCGCCTTAAGAAATTTCTCCGTCTTGATATCAAGTGTACTATCCTGAACGATGGCTATCCGACCACCATGGTCAGAATACAGTTGAGCCACGCTGGGCAAACCCTTGCTAACCACTTTATAATCTTCGGGAGATACATCTACTTCCACGAGAATTTTTTCCGGTGGATTTTTCATAATGTCATACCAGACATGGAAAGGTATAAACTCGAAGCCCGAGGATGACTTACTTCTCTGGTTGTCCCTCCAATCATAAAACCATACGGTTTCCCTGGACATCGTCCCCAGCCATGCGATAGCCCCCCAGTCTTTCCCGAGATATGATGAATATTCATAAAGCCAGGCTTGGAATAATTCTTGGTCTGCAAAAGTCAACCGCTTCCCTTCAGATTGAAAATCATCATTACTCACACACCAAAATTCGGGATACATTCGATATAATTCAGCCGCAACCTTTGCTAATTTCTCCCCCTGACACCCGACATAAAGATTCAACCAGTGGAGCACCAGATATTCTTTTTTGAATTTTTCTACTGATATAGCAATATCTTCTAACTCTATTCCATTCAGTTGGTCTTGATACTCTTTCGGCATCGCCCGGATTTCTCTATGCAATACCTTCAAATCGTTTGAATTAATTATTATCCCCATAGTTTGTTCCTCCGTAAATTTTAAGTTTAAACATATATCCTCTCCCCCGCTCCTCTGGAAGAAATATCCATAGAGGAACGGGGGAATTTCTTAGAGCAGTTATAATCCCATTGCTGAATGTTCCCAACTATACTTACTCTCCGCTGTCGTCATTTTCAGCTTGCCGGGCTTTTGACGCATTGAAATTATTCACACCATCATCAGGAATAATCGCTCAACTCGGTTATTAGTTAAATTGTAATGCCCGAGTTACATTTTCAAAAAATCCCGTCTTCGATGAATTGACATCTTCAAGTTCGAATTTTATCAGTGACTTGATTTCCGGCACCGATTTCTTTTTTAAGTCAATCAGCGTTATCTTGCTCACCCCGGCACAGAGAGGAGAGATCGGGAGGCCGACTTCACATAAGATTGCCACACCTATCTCTCCTGCTATCGCCTTTTCTATTAGTTTCCAAATTCCCGGTCTATCCAGAAGTTCAGTCGGATAGCGGGTCTCCACGATTACATCGTCGATGTCTAGTTCATACACTCGACAACTCATCACCACATTATCTATCTCTTCCTCCGTTACTCTCCCACCTTCTACCAGTCGGTTGTCAGCAGCACATATATATATTGCTGCTTTATTACCTACTATTTCCTGGTTGGTCTTACTCACTTCTCTATCATGGTATATAGCTAAATATTTCATTGTTTTTGCCTTTGATTGATTATTTACTATTATCTTCCACAGATTCCCGGGCCACCAACGCATTGAACTTCTTCACACAACCTTCAGTATGATCCAGGATATGTTTTGCGTGAACATCAGTCAGTCCCCGGATCCCCCCTCCTTTGACCTCGGGGAAGATAGTCCCCAGCCAGTTCGTAAACCGGGTGGAATCCAGTTTGTTATCCCGGATCAATCCTTTAATCTGCTCTCTTTGCTCGGCAGTCATCATCTGTCCATACTCCAACGATTCTTCTCTCGGCAAGATCGTCGGGTTGACGGAATTCGCTAGCAGCAAATCATAAAGGACTATCGCCTTCCTTGCGGTCTCATCCAGAGTATCTTCCTCCTGTCGGACCACCTTGGCGCAAGCCTCCAGGCCAATTAATCTTCCTTTTGGATTATTATTCGTCATTGTAATAAGTTTCCCTGATGTTGTAGAGAGGACGGGGGACTTCCTCCCGTCCTCTCGCGGTTATTGTCGGTTAAAACGGTATTTCCCCTTCGATATCTAATGAAGTCTGTACTTCCGTGGGGGAACTAACATCTTCGAAGAGAGCTTCTTCTTCAGGTTCATCATCGATGAAACCAAAAAATGGCTCCGCTAATTCAATAACCTGAACTACATTCAAATATAGATTCACGCCAGATTTCCCGGCTACATTCTTATATACGTTAACTTTAGCTGCGATTCTGATTATCGACCCACGTCCAATAACCGTGTCGTCGTCGGCCAAGGGCTTTTTATGGATATCTAATAGTTTGGGTTTATATTTACTGCTGAACTTCACCAGCTTTTTACCAGTAATATCACCGTCTCTATCTTTTTCGTCCCGTATAGGGAGGTGTGCGTCATCCCCTACCTTTGTTCTCCCGATATTCTCTATCTGCTCTATTAATTTAGCGTGAGTCGGGACTTCAGGATCCATCAATAAACTGACGGAGTACTTCCCGTCACCATTCTGGTCGAATCCGTTATCCGGGGTGTGCAAATATGGGAAAATTGCTTCCCCGGCCGGTGTAGTAATAAAAATCTTTTTCTCTTTCATTCTTTAAAATTTCCTTATTTAAAAAGTTGTAGTTGTTAATACGATTCATATTTTTTCTCCAATATCTTTATATTTTATCTAATGTTTCAATCTATCTATCTGATATGTATAGAATGTTATCCGTAATCAGTTTTCATCTGATACTCGCCTCCCTGGTTAAAATGGTGGAGAACCGTCATCGGTGTAAACCTGCTGCTTAAACCAATCTTCGGGCTCTTGATTGACCGGGTTATTTTCCTGGTTTTCATCATCTGGCGGGAAATACACTTCTTCAGGCCCTATCACCTTCGGTTCCCGGACTTGCCTGAGTTTCATTTTCGCTATCTGCTCTTCCATTTTGCTGATCAGTTCCGGTCTAGCTCCCTTTTCTCTGGCTATCCTGTAATCTATTTCTAACCTCTCTAACGGTTCCATTTTTTTCCTCCTATGCTTTTTAGTGTATGTATCACCATATTTAGTGAAGGTTATTCCCTGTTTGTGTATGTTGCGTGTATATATAGTGTATGTCTAAATATATATAATATATACTTAATATGTTGATAATAAGTATGTTATGTACATACACTCTCCCGTCAGTGTATGTTGCCGTCGATTTCAGGTAACTGGAAAAACGGGCTATATATCTCCCCTGAAAAAACACCCTTAAAAAAGACACCCCCCTTATTCCGTAAACAACATACACACATACACTCCAATTTCGTTATTTCTTGCATTGCAATAACTTATACAAACACTACCTCAAAAAGATATACACAAGACCTACACTCAACATTCACTAAAATTGGGACTTATACACCGTACCTCTCTATTCTATCTGCTACTTCCTTATGCCGGATAACGTACCGGATACCTGAGCTTGTTCTATTTTTACCCTCAATCAGATCATTCTTTTTCAAGGTATTCCCAATCCATCTGGCGTTGGGTTTTCTGTCATGCTCATCAAACCAACCAGACATAGCGTCTTTGATGTCTTCTGTTGATATGTTTGTTTCATTCTTACGAGTAAGCTCTTCTAATCCCAGAAGAGTAGCAGTCGTCCAAATATCCAATCCTTCTGACCTGGAATTCTGGCTCTTTTCGGAGGCCACCTCTCTCAACCAATCGAATAGTCCATCACATCCATTGTTATCGAGGGACTTAGCTATTGATAACAAGGGGCGCCAGAGTTCACCTTCCCTCCCATATACCGCCCTGATGTTCCGGGTTCCAGGGTCATTAAGGTATATATCGCGTATATCCCCGGCGAAGGTCAGAGCGAAAGAGTAAAGTAGATGACGGAGATATTCCCAGTCTTCGCCACTTTCAGACACATCGCGGTTGGCTTTTTCACGATCATAAGTCTTCAACATCGGAAACATTATGCAACGACTTTCCAGCACGTCTTCTAAACCCTTAATGCCGGCGATAATCTTAGGAGAATAGACATCAAAGCTCTCCACCTTACTGTCAGGAGCATCTATATTGGTGCGATGTACCTGTGTCCCCCTCTTATATCCTGAATTCAAGACGCTTCTTAATTCCTGAGCACGCTTGGGATCCTTCAAAAGTTCTGCTTCGTCGAGTAGAAACGTACCTGAAGTCCCTTCGATTAGTCTGAAAAGGCTTGAGAGAGAGGTGTTGCAAGATAAAACCGCATTGAAACAAATTTTCTCCGCTATAGTCAGTATCTTGGTCTTTCCACTGCCTTTTTCGGCTGTGAAAGCAAGATAGGGAAAACTTTCAAAAATCCGGTAAAAATAAGTACCAATAGTCATCAGGGCTAACACTGAAGATGTTGCCTGATCCTTAAAATCGATATAGTGGTCGTATATGGCCTTCATCTCCTGAAATACGATGAATGGGTCAATCTTCTCCTCACCCTCTATAAAAATATTTATATATTTAAGGGGCCAGCGATTGGGACCTAAGAACAACGGTTGAGAATTTATAATCAACTGCTTCTCTTCCAGGAGGACTATCTCGTCCAGTCTTGAAAACTCTCTCCGGCTCGTTACCAGATATGAAATCTGGTCCACTTTCGGAACAGGGATATGATTTACCCTCACTGTCATCTTCACATCAAGAGGAACGGTGATATAACTAACTCCATCAATAAAATCTTGTACTGGAGTTATCCTCTTATATTCGTCACCCAGGATCTCCAGATCTTCTCCGGGAATATTTGCTACTTCACTGTCAGTCTGCTTGAGAACCTTCCTGATGGCTTTAATATCCCCTTTCAGTGATTGCTTAGACAACTTGACCGTATCTTTGAAGTGGTCAATTATCACACTTATATATATGTCAGATTCCATCTCGGTGAGCCGGGCGATCTCGCTTAATAATGGCTGCAGTTTTCCGGGGATCTCTATTTCGGGGGTATCCTTCGGGATTTGCTTGATCCGGTATTTCAATAAAGTCTGAGCCTGGTCGAGTAGCTGCTGGAAGTCTTCTTTGAAGGCTTGAACATCTCCATCGTATTTGACATCGAACAGTTCGTTCCAATCGGTGACTTTCTCTCCGTCAGGACTGGCATAATCGGGAAAAATAACGATTCTAGCGTTGTTCCTCAGGAGTATTCCCAGTCTCTCCGTGGCTTTTAACCCTGCTTCATCACCGTCCATGGCGATGTATACTTTATCGACAGTATTGAATTTCTTCGCCCATTCATCTCTGAATCCGTTTGTCCCGTAAGTACCACAGACGTTAAAACCAGCCTGCCTGGTTGTGTATACACATGTCTCACCCTCTACCAGGATAACTTCCTTTTCTCGTAACCCCTGCTCTCCGAAGAGATGATTACAGGGAACCTTAGCGGCAACAGGTTTCCTATGTGACTTCTCGGGATAACCCCTCCCTGTGATGTAGACGACCTTCCCGTATAACCAGTTGGAGAAGAGGATGCACCCGGAGTAATACTCACTTCCATTTGTACGAATGACTCCGGCGTTTTCCATCTGTTTTTTGGTATAACCCAGTTTGCTCAGATATTCCGAGAGTTCAGTACCTTTGTAACCATTCTCTCCCGGCCTGGGGGCATAACCTATTCTCTCATTTAATATGGTCTCTTCTGATAACCGTCGTGTATCTATCAGATAGCCCTTAACCTCCGGAGTCAGGAGCTGTTGATAGAAACATGCGGTGGCTGTGAGAATCTCGGTGGTTACTCTCCACTTACGCGTCTGCTCATCTTCTTCAATATTCAGGTCTTCTAGAGAGATTCCGGCATATGCGGCGGCATCTTTAAGGGCTTCGGGGAATGGAAGGTTTTTGTAATGCTGGATAAAATTAAAAATATCGCCTCCCTGCCGGCAACCGAAACAATTGAAACTCTGTGTCTCCGGATAAACCATAAAAGATGGAGTCTTTCGGTCATCGTGGTCGGGGAATGGACATAACGCTATATACAACCTCCCTGATTTTCTCAGCTTGATGCCGCAGGACTCAATGTAACCATGTATATCAGCCCTCTCTTTAATATCCTGTGGAGAATACTTGGAGTTATCCCGCCCTTTGTAGTGGCTGGTTGATGTCATCCTCGGCCACCTCTCTTATCTTTATCGTATACCAAGGAATCCTTTCCAATAATCAATGACATCTTTCCGGGGATGTCAGACATTCGACCAATAATTTTGTTTTTCAATCGTTTAATACCTCTGATATTCTCCTGAAATTGGTATTCGGTATTTATAAATATATCGAAAACTTTTATTTCTTTCTTTTTCACTCCCAAATTTTCTCCTTAATACTTCTAATGCCATTTTCTCCCTCCCTTTCATATTTCGTAGATTCAACCGGAACCTATATATAGTGATATTCGTTAGAGCCATGGGTCATAATTTTGTACTGGCTCTGGAGCGTTCGTGGGGGTGATTTGTTTTTTGGATTAGGGTTAAGAAATAATTTATACATTTAGGCTTTTCTCGCTTGACAAGATGTATATTCTATGGTAAAAAATATATATATCTTTAAGGATAAATTTAATTTTTTGATGGTATATGCATTGTTTATCTCAGAGACATTTCAATGTCGTAACCTGGATAAAATAAATTTAAAAATATAATATACATCTGATTATTTATATATTACTCTACTGTATACACAATGTCAAGGGATGAATTAAGTTTTTTCTCTATTGAAAAACATACCTATAATTTAAACATTCTAACCAAGGAACAATATTATGAATTTAGGATCAAAAATTACAAACTTACGTAATGAAAAGGGATTGAATCAAAAACAACTGGCTGACAGAGCTGGGCTTACTCAGGCTACCATCAGCCGTATCGAAAAGGACAAGAAGGGGGTACGCGAATTAAGAGCAACACCTCTAAGAAAAATAGCCGAAGCACTGGATGTTACTGTCGATTATCTCGTTGGGGACTCGGAATACATTACTCCCACCCAGATTATAGACGGGGATCAGCGGGTTAGGAATTTTGTTATGGCCTATAAGTCTTTCGACCAGAGCGAGAAAAAAACCCTGGAATCTTTTATTTCACATTTGAAAGATTCTCACCTTTCAAAGATCGCAGTGGAATCAATACCTATTCAAGGGAAAACCAGATCTGATATAATCTTAAATGAAGATAATATCTTTTGGAAAATTAAAGCTATAAAAAGAAGTGAAATATCCGATCGTGGACTACCTCATGTTAAATACCAATGCACCGTATCTTTTTGGAAATTAAAGAAAGGCGCTTCAATTGAAATTAAAAAAAGAGATGGAGAAGCATATTTCTTTTTCTCCACCGAAGAGAAAAAAAATATCCCTTACGAAGAAGAGACCACGTTTGATTCTCAACTGGCAGGATATAATATAAACGAAGCCGCTATCTTAAATAACGCCATTGAGAAAGCAAAAAAAATTGGCTTTGAAAAGTTATCAGATTAACTAGTGATTTGTTTGTCTCAGCGAAATTTCTCACTACGGATACCTATGCCTTCTCTTATGCATCCCATATTTTCAATTAAGAATAAATATCCATATTTATCGGCGGCAATACCAGCCTGTATCCTCCGTCTATCATGCCCGCGGGTCACGTTCCTTTCTCAGTGTTAAAACCGTCTATATAAATACATATTGCCGACTGGGTTTCGTGAGAGTCATTACCTGTATAGTTTTCATTATTTATTCCAGACTGAGGTTCGCGTTTATAGGAATCTTGGTTATCATAATCAGAAGGTTCGATAACCCGCAAGCCTGCATTCTCAAACACTTCCAGCCGTACTTCATCGTCTATCCAAAAATTTTCATATTTGTTTATTTTACCCTCGACTTCCTCCAGTGCCCTTTTGAGTTGCCCGACATTATCGCGATCAGTAATACCTAGGTTGCTGGCCTCTGCTTCTGTAAGTACAAGACTGCCCCGCTTTGTTATCGCCTGCCGGAGGACGCATTTAAGGTGGTGATATTCTGACGCCAGTTCGGCGGCGGCTCTTGTCAACAGCTTCCCCTTAATTTCTCCTTCTTCGAAGCCGGGGAGGTAAAACTGGTCACACTCTTTGTCATGACCAGCGCGATGTTGCACGTATTTGATACGTATCACCATCTCCTGGGGGGTGATTTTTTCATTTAAGTACCAATCCTGCCCCTCTCGTTGAAGATGATTATCGCAGGGGGCTGCCTGAGCAAGAAGGACTGCCACCTTTTTAGCTTCGTCATCGAGCTGAGACAAATACCAAGCATATAAGTCCTCGCTGGCGTATTTAGCTATCGCCCATCCATTCTTTCCTTTCTTTCGTGATAACACCCCCCATCTGACAGCATCCTCTTCGGATAGGTCGAATCCCTTAAAAAAACGGGCATAATCTTCTTCATTTCCCGTCCCATTCAGAATATTAGATATTGCTCCGATTGTAATTGCATCCTGCTCCGTGAAGCCTTCAATCTCCCGAATAACCTGCGAGGGGATGAAGGATTTGCCGGTCCGTATGGCAAAATCGAAGCGATGGTGTCCATCCACCACCCATGAATCACCGTTATCCTCTACCCAAACTATGATAGTACCTGTTCCCAATTCAATATATTCTCCCTGCAATTGTTCTTCCGGTATCACTCCCTCCTCTGTGACCCCTGCCTTGAACTGGAATCGTGCCGGATCGATTCTTAAATTAATGACCGGTAAATATTGACCCGGGAAATGTCCCTTAAGTAACTGCTCAAGTATCGTTGTATTTTTTTCTTCTTTAATCTTGTATAATTGACTACTCGACTGGACTGGTATTCTCAGTTTGCTGACTGTATTAGCGGATTCTGGATTCCGCCCACGATGAGGCAGCACGACATTCTTTCTTTCGTTATCAATGATACGAATATCCATGATTATTTCCTTTGTTACATTATGTCGAAGTTAACCATCTGTATTGACCGGTAGCACCGGCTCCCCCATGCTGGAGGAGCCGGTACCGCTGATCTACCAAACAGGATGAGGCGATGTTTAGAAAAACACCTGAAACACCTGAAATACAAATCCGATGGCATTCATGCCGCAGTTGCCTGTGTTTCCGGCGTTTCTGGTATAAAATCCACCCCGTACGCTTTAGCCAACCGCCGGATATGCTTTATATCCCATATGACCGCCGAGCAGCCGTCTGAGGTCTTGACCTTTCTGAAACCGACTGCCTTCAGCCGCCAACCAACGGCTTTATAACTGACCCTGAAATTTTCCTCCCGATCCCGGTTTAGTGTATCGGTAATAATCTTCACGGAGAGATAACCATGGATGATACTGCCGAAGTTCTTGAGCATACTACGAACGATAGCAGCCTCTAAAGTATCCGACTGATCAATGGTCCGGGACTTCTCAATTTCTCGTACAAGGGAGAGGAAGGAGTCCTCTCGGTCAGGCCTGACCAGGCGTATTATCTGAAGGAGCGGTTTCAGGATGTCCCCCAGACGCCGTGGGGAAGGCTTCGGGATATCAGGTAGATCTGTTAATAAATATTTTGACCGGAAAGCGATCAGGCGCACTTTTAAATCCATGGCCTTCTGACCGATATCTTCATTGGGGAACGTCTTGTCAGTGAGGGGCATGCTGATCTCGACACAACGGCTGTTCAGTATATCGGGCGCCGGGAAGTTGGAGATGATAATAGTACAACCGGATATGTCGTAATAAACCAACTCATCGTATTTATTGTTCGGCCTTCTCTTGACACGAGGCACTAATTTCCCGGTTTCGTACCTGTCTAAGAGCACATCCTCGCTGCCACTCCGTCGGGCCTTCTTCCAGGGGTCCATGACATCGATGAGGATGGAAGCACGCCACAGCGTGGCTAATCTAATGATATGGGCTTCCTTTAGCGAAGTTATAGATACTCCCCGATAGGCGGCGAGGATCATCGCTCTTCCTATCCGAGATTTTCCCCAATTCGGGCCGCCGAAGAAAAATATGATCGGACTATAAACAGATTTCTCGGCCAGATAGCTGTGAAGAATCTCAGAAGCTAAAAGATCGTAATAGACATCAGCGGATAGCTCCGCCGCACCTTTGAGATAATCTATAGTGTCGTCATATAATCTTCTTTCCCACTTTCCATCGAGATTCTTCACCGAGGCCCGGCACTGCGTAAGGACCGCCTCAGCCGGAGGAAGATCCCACGGGATAGAACTCCGTTTGGGGGGAACCAGTAAAATATCCTCCCCAGATTTTTTTACTTCCTTACAGCAATATAGACCTGCTCGGCCCCTGACCAGGAAAAATACCCTTTTTGAATATTCAAGAAGATCCACCATAGCGGGGAAACGGGCAGATTCTTCGCGTTCAAATGAATCCCATTCATCTTCATAATCAAGTAGGTTCCCATTGTCATCGGGGATCTTACCGTCTTCTCCTCCCGGCGTACCTTCATCGCCACTTTTATCGTCGCTATTATCCTGCTCTGGCAGGGACCCTATATTTATATTTGAATGCAGGTCCGAGAAATGGATTCTTTCCACATATTTAACGACTGCTGAACACTCATTCGGCCTCTCTTCGATAGAGGCCGAATCGGCCTCTGGTTGGTAAAAGTTTTCTGAGTTCATTATTGCTCCTTTTAGCTTCAGTGATTATTTTCATTTTTTTAACCTCGCTTTATATGATTCCGGCTATATTTAATCAGTGGAGAATGCCGGACTATTTTTAATTATTACAATATTTGAGACTACGCTGACCATGCGATCAGCGGGTAAAGACTGATTTAACTTTTCATAATTTTCCTCCTCTCTATCGATGTTGAGGTTTAAATGCCGGGGCTGGACTGGAATCCAGATTGCCAGCCCCGGCTTTATTGATTACTTCCATTCAGGGAGTCTCTAATCAAGGCTCTTAACCACCCAATTCCTTATCTATAGCGTGAGATATACATTCAGGCAGAACGTCCCATCCCAGATCTTCTGTTCCTCTAAATGGTAGCTTAACCCACCCGATACCCGGGACTTTCTCCAATCTTTTGGTCCGCTCCATCAACAATCTTTCCCGCTTGGAGTGCGGTCGTCTGATTTTTATCATCTCGGGATCTATAGCCTGCATTCTCTTATGAGTTAGGTTGCTGCAACCCGAATTGTTAATTCGTACTCCTAATGTATGTAACGCACCACAAGGCATGACTTTTTGCATTGTTCTTCTCCTTTTCTTCTACGATAGATGATTGCGATCTTTCCAAAAAAAAATCCCGACAGAATCTACAATATAGATTTTGTCGGGACACCGGTAACACTCTAACCCCACTTCCTTAACCCCTTATCATGGTGTTACAAATCTCGTCCTCGTCGTGGCACATACCGCCACATCGATAGTAAGGTAAAAATCAGACTAATAAGCTATTCTATAAAACCTCCCGGGTAAAATTTCCATTTTCTTCAGCATCTATAACATATACTACTTTGACAGGTTGTCAACCCCCATCTCCGAAATAAAATAAAAAATCTCTTTTCGTGCCTTCCCCACCTGCGCGCAAACCTACTGTAAGTATGTCATAAGATAAGGGATACCAGTATCTTGTATCAAATGCCTATGGATGAATAACCCTAACGAGAGGAGGAAGTCGAATGAAAGTTATAATTCAATTTAATAAGAAAAGTCCTATTAAAGGCGTTGAATTTTCAAGCATCGGAGCAGGAATCTCCATCGAGTCAGACATCGGAGATAATAAAGGCGACGAAGATATTAGGGCCATAGCTCGGCATTTGTACGGAATTTCTAAAGGAATCGTCGAGACGGCGTTAGCCGACAACTCAAACGGGAACCACAACTCGAATGGTCACCGTGGCGGTAATGGCGAAACCGGAAATGGTAGCCCTAAAGGGAACGGCGGAAGTAGTAATGGAAATGGTACCCAAGCTTCGGAGAAACAGCTGAATTTCCTGATTTCGCTCTGTCAAAAACGGTTTAAGGGAGGCGTTTCAGAATTTGAAGATAAACTCAAAGAGGACGGTATAGAATCAATAAGTCACCTTACCAAACGCGCGGCGAGTCAATTTATAGAGTCCTTTAAGAAAAATGGTAACGGGAGGTGATAATCGTGAAGCCCCACATTTCGGTATCCCAAATCAATACGTTTCTTAATTGTCCACGGGCCTATTCATATTCTTATGAGGAGGAAGACATCGAACCGGCCCACGTTAGTAGCCCACTCATCTTGGGGCAGGCCGTGCATATGGCTGCCGCCCGGCTTTATATTGGAATTCAAAAGAAAGAACGGGTAAAGGCTCGAGAAGTAGCCGAAGCATTCTGTGATTCTCTACTGGCCCTGAGAGAACACAGCCAATATCCAATCAGGTATAACAAGGGAGAAAACTTCAACTCGATGCTTGTTATGGGTATGGGATTGGTAGCCTGTCTCTTTCGGGAAACCCCGCGGGACAAAAAAATTATCGAGGTGGATTATGAAATAAACGTGCCCCTGAGAAATAGCCAAGGCCAGGACTTGGATATCCCTCTAAAGGGCTTCCTGGATAAAATAGTGGAGGAGGAAGGTAACCCCGTTGTGACGGACCTAAAGACCAGCAAAATTAAGTATTCTGCCGAAAGGATTTCCACCGACCTGCAAAGCTGTGCTTACACGTACGCCCTCGCCACCATGAACGGTGGAGGTCCAGTAAAATTCGTATGGGAGATTCTTCTCAAAAATGTGGCGCCCAAAATGCAAGTGTGCGAGGTGGTGAGAGACACACCTGACTTTGATAGATTTTGGGCTATCGCAAAAAATACCATAACCGCGATTAGGGCTGGTGCGTACTATCCAGTAACATCATGGAGGTGCAAAAGTTGTCCATATTCCTACGCATGTGGAGAATGGCGAGGTTAATATACCTAAATATACTAAGCAGTTACAGGAGGTGATCAGGTTGAACGGATTTGATTTATTACAGGAAGTCCTCGAATCAATCGAAGGAGGGATATCGGTTGACGAGGATGGAAAAACTAAAATATGGGTTGAGAAGCGAGGTGCAAAACATGTGGGGATTGATAGCAATAATTGTGGCTCTGGAGATTGTTGACGTAATATTTGGTCCTGAGGATTAACACTAAAAAGAATGGGGGTGATTAAGTATCCCCCCATTTTTTAGAATAGGCTTGTAAGATAATCTCCAGGTGTTGCAGGCGAAAGTTACCGATATTCTTTTGATTATTCGTCCATTCTGCTGCTATTCATCGCCTGCAACCATTCTACTCAGCGACTGATGAGTCTTTATTCCCCATCCAGTTATCATCAAGATATTTGCTGCTCAGCACCATGATAAAAAAGATATATATTGAAACAATCGGTATTGCCGGGTAAGATTATTGCCTTCAACATGTACTGACATCTTATCATGCCAAAGGTAACTTATATCTTGGTAATACTCGCAACCATGGCGGGAATGGCGTGGGGGAAAGGTATCCCTGGCAAGTGTGACCTTTACGGGAGAATCCAGTTCGTTCAGGCCTTCCCTGATGTCAAGGTACAGGTAGTTAAAGCGTTCCCCGATATCAAGGTCCAGAAAGTCGCCGCTTTTCCTGATAAACCGGGGAAGTGGGAGATAGTTGACTCTTTGCCCGACTGGAAGGTCCAGATAGTAGATTCTTTTCCTGATTATAAGATTCAGTGGGTAGATGCTTTTCCTGGATGTGAATAAATACCGTAAGGAGGAATTATGAAGCAGTTAATTATTCTAGTTCTTATCGCTATCTTATCACTTGGGGGATGCGGAGGATCCGACAAAGATTTAGACTTGTGGGAAGCGGTGAACAAGGGAAAAACCTCAAGGGTGGTAGAAATAATTAAGGCTGGAGCTGATGTTAATGCAAAAGACAATGAGGGAAGGACAGTTTTGATGACCACAGTATTTACATCCCATGGTAAAATCACGTCTGATATCGCAAGGGAACTAATCAAGGCTGGAGCCAACCTAAATGAAAAAGATCGTAATGGAGATACAGTCTTGATTTTGGCGGCAAGATGCGGCGAGGACGATATCGTGAAGGAATTGATCAAGGCGGGAGCCGATGTCAATATAAAAGGGGTTATCGGGACCGCTTTGTTTGCGGCGGCATACGGTGGCTACACCAATATTGCGAAAGAACTTATCAAGGCAAGGGCAGATGTCAACACGAAACTTGAATTCGGGACAGCCCTGATGATGGCAGCAGAAAAGGGTAATATTGATATCGTGAGAGGATTGATCAAGGCGGGAGCCGATGTCAATGAGAAAAACAATAAGGGCTGGACAGCCTTGATGATGGCGAGCGGTGTTAATCAGAACGATATCGTCCAACTTCTCAGAGAGTCTGGAGCAAGTGATGCTGGCTTTAACTTATGGGCGGCGACGAGGTCAGGAAATATTTCAAGGGTGGATGAACTAATAAAGGCGGGCGCCGATGTCAATGAGAAAGATATAGATGGTGGTACAGTATTGATAGATGCGGCATATCGTGGCCACACCGATATCGTGAATAAACTAGTCAAGGCTGGAGCAGATGTTAATGCAAGAAACAACGAGGGACGGACAGTTTTGATGGCTGCGGTAAGTTATAATAGCCACACCGATATCGTGAATAAACTAGTCAAGGCTGGAGCAGATGTTAATGCAAAAGACAATGAGGGAAGGACAGTTTTGATGACCGCATTATCTCCATCCCATGCTGATATCGCAAGGGAACTAATCAAGGCAGGAGCCGATGTTAATGAGAAAGACAATGATGGCGCGACAGCCTTGATGACGGCGGCACAAGATTGTACCTCCGTTACCGTGTTGGAACTGATCAGGGCAGGAGCTGACGTCAATGCGAAATACCAAGGTTTTCTATCGCCCTTGATAGTAGCAACACTATTTGGCAATACAGATGCTGCAAGGGAGTTGGTTCAGGCTGGAGCTGACCTTAATGCCCTTAATGTGGAAATCCAGCCCGGGCAGACAGCATTGTCGATTGCGGCAGGGTTAGGTTATCACGATACAGTTCAACTTCTCAGAGATGCCGGGGCAAGGAGATAATCTATTTGCTGCAAACTGAATTGAACTGGAATATACGCTCAGCGGATAAAGCAATATTACCGAACCAGATTTAATTACTGGCATGATGATGCCATAGAACCCCAGTGGATCAAAGGAGAGAAAAGATGAAAAGAATAATAACAAAAAAGAGTTATTCTATAAGTATTCTTAGTGTCGAAATATTAATTGTCACCTTTATGTTTCTGATGTCCGGCTGTTTATTCGCCGAAGAAACTGGTGACTTTAGAAACGCGCATTGGGAGATGACTCCTCATGAAGTAATGTCCATAGAGCGAGGTAGAGGGAGTAAATTGATAAAAAGAGATGAGAGTACACCAGGGGGATTGATGTTACATTATGAGGTAAACCTTGAACTTCCAAAATTTTCTACAAGTATAAATTGTACTGTAACATATATGTTTGCAAAAGGATCTCTATTTAATGGTTCATATTCTATGAATCACTTAACGTCTCAACAAAAGAATGCTTTACTCGAAACATTAAAATTCAATTACGGAGATCCAGAGTTAGTCGACTGGCAAGATAACACCCGTGTGAGTTATGACTGGGATACATCTACAACAGGGATACGCTTAACTTTTGATGATTCTAATCTCAATACACTTGCGTATATGTCCCTTGAATTCAAGAAGTTAATAATGGATGCGGTCCAGGAACTTAGCAAGGGCGACGGAAGATAGTGAAAGCAGGTAATCTTGTCTTCCTGGGTCTGGATCTTGTACCCTTAGCTGACTGCAAGCCATGGGGAAACCGTAGTCATCATTCAAAGGTGCAGATAAAATGAAACATCCCCAAGTTAGTACTGCAATATTGGTATTAATTATTTTTAATATTTTCATTTTTAACGGGCTGGCGCAGGTGCCACCATTTAAAGTTATTCCGGAAAGAACATGGAGTGAGCTATTTATTGCCCTAACCGAGGATGCTCCATATTCAGATAATAATAAGAAGCCTTTTACCTACGCGGTAAAGGAATTTTCAAAAAATATCATATCCGATGTTACGGATAAACTTAACAACGGGCAAGTAAGCGGGAAAATCATGGACCAAGTATTAATCGGCTATTTGATAACGTGTTATTATCTAAATCTAACTCCTCGAAAAAATACAAATAGCTGGACTGAGTTACATAATACTTATGTTCAACTTCGAACCATTTCAACTAAATTAGGTCTCGATTCTTATGTTTTAGAGAATAGTTTTAATAATATGAACGAAGCCGCAAGAATGTTGGCTTTGCCTACAGCTGAAAATCTATATTAGATAACCAACGTTCCGTACTTAAATGGCTCTTCGCTATTTTGTATGGGTAGAATGAAAAAAACCTCATCCAATCCCTGTGATTTATTGTTTTGATTCGTAATCTGGAAATGATTATATTTAGCGTAAAGTTAAATTATAATCCGATCTCT
>Ga0222666_1000668_pt1 | contig 16221 bp, 38 predicted proteins | sample AntAcemetagen655_FD_181710 | JGI IMG/M metagenome (GOLD analysis project Ga0222666, IMG submission 181710) | Saline water microbial communities from Ace Lake, Antarctica - #655 | ecosystem: Environmental > Aquatic > Non-marine Saline and Alkaline > Saline | place: Antarctica: Ace Lake...
CCCACGTAAGAGCTTCTGTAAGTCCACCTGGTTTTCTTTTTCCAGCCAGGTTATACAGTTGAGATATAGCTAATTCTAATTTATCTGTCTCTGCTCTATTTTCCATGTCAGCAACAAGTGGCGCTATTTTGAATTGCGGAGTAGAAGAAGATAGGTGTCTTTGTGCAGTTGAGACAGCATCTCTTGGGTCTGTGGACTTGACCATGTACATTGCATCTTTGAATTCAGTAGGCAATGTTTTTGGGAATTCATAGTCAACATGAATCATGTCATCAATCCCAGTCAGCATTTCATTACGCTTTACATCTTTTTCTATTAGATATTCAGTTGCATTAATAAATTTTTTATCCATCTTTACTCCAAGCCTGAGTAGGCGTTAGTCTATTATCCATCTCTTTAGTGTCTCTATAAAATGGGTTAGAGTCATATTCTTTTGAAAAACTTTTTCCAATTGGGGTCACATGTATTTTTGCTCTATCTGGTTGTATCATGGCATACACCGCATCTAAGGTGTCATTGGTGTAGTCTTTTTCTAATTTATCCCCACGCCAGTTCAGCCACTCATCTACAAACGCATCTATAAATACGTTATCTTTTCTGTCAGACAGTTGTATTCTTTTTTCTTTGAACAAGGGGGCCATGATGTTTTCAAATCGATGTCCCTTACTTTTATTGAACCTGACAGGGAATGGTGCAATTCTTAAAGACTTTAACCTTGCGTTCCCAAGCAAGTCTTTATAAAATTCGTTACCCGTTATAATTGCTTCTATCCCCAATGAGATTAATCTTGGGTATGCTCCAACCTGCGAGATGACGTGATCTGATGCTTCTGCTCTAGGAAGTTTCTCTCTCACACCATCTATAATCACTACCCCGTGTCCGCCAGGAATTACTTTGGCTACAACCAACGCAAAATAGTCACCAACTTGTCTGGTAGGGTCTTCGGTCGATGTATAGTCAACTCCAATAAGAACAGGCCAATCCTGTCCGTACTTTAGCAATTCTTCATGGGGGTAATACTCAAGCCAATCCTTTTTCAAAGTTAATCCCCTCATCTTTTCTAGGTCAAGGTCATACATTCTCGCCCAGCCAATAGCTGTGCCGACCCGCTCTCTTTGTCTCTCGATAAATTCCGGTGTCCATTTCTCAGGCCAGACACAATTCCCTTTCTTGTCGTGCAATGGCGTAAAGATGTGTTTCACATACTTACTTTTTTTAGACGTTGCAATAACATCTTTGAAATTCCACGGTGTCCCAATCAAAATGTACCAAACACCAGGCTGGTCAATCATCGGCATAATAGTATCTGTGAAAATGTCGATTGCTTTTTTAGACTCCCTATCAGTACGGGTATTTTTCTCCGAGTGATAGTCGTCAATCAAACAAATCCCAGTAGGGTGCGGCCCAGGAAGATAGGTAGACTCATAACCAACTCCGATAATAGTAGGGATACGCCCCTCTCTAGCAGTCATTTGTTTCCATTTGTCATAAGGGATACTTTTATCCTTTACGGTATACCCTCCCTCATCACCCCACTTGCCAGCTTTATCTGGAATGACATCTGGGTAAATCTTCTTCCAGGCAGGGTTAAACTCTATCATCCCAGCTACGCCCTTAGCTATCTGTTTGGCATCATCACCACCTGCTGAAATAATCAAGTTGGTCTTATGAGGTTCTTTGCCAATCCTAAACCCCATAAATCCTTCCATCACAGTAGACTTTGTGCTTCCACGAAACGCCTCAATCACAATATCAAGATCAGCTGCATGCCCAGAGAATATATCCCTAATCCATCCCATTACATGTCTTGGGGGGGGACGGTTATAGATAAGCGAATAGAACGCAGAAAAACCATCTGGGCTATCCTCTTGGGCCAGCCTAACTAACGCCTGTTCAAGCGCAGCAACTTTACCTAATTCTTTAATTGTATCGTTCATTCGGTAGGATGTCTGTCTACTTCACCACGAACAAAGCGACGGTCATTTGTACCCTTACCTTTATATAAAACCCCAGATATTCTTGGAGGGTACTGTCCGAAGTCCTTCCCGCAGTCTAAACACACCCTATACTGAATAATATACTGACCACGCTCGGTAACTTTTTCGCGCAATTCAGTGTTTTCATGCTGACATGTCATCCGTTATTTCTCCGTTATATTGCCGATAACCTACATACCCATCCTGTGAATAATTCTGCTTATGGACGTGACGGTGTATTCTTCCAGTGTCTTGTCTTGTGTTAATCCATCAACCAAAATGTGAGTAAGCTCATGTAATATGTGACCTTGCAAATCGCAATCGTTCACCATTTTCACTATGGATAAATCAAAGTTGATTGTTGCGCTCAAATAATTGAAGTCAGATTCAACACAAGCGATAGAACCGCCAGGCACATCTCTTGGCATATCTCTTGTTTCTTCGTGGTACATAACATTGAACTTCCACCCCAACTCTGTTACTATCCATTTCCATTTCTTTATATACTTTTGTATCCTCTTTATTTGTTTACCGCTAGAATCCTTGCTCACCAGGTTCTCCTCTGTCTATATCCTATTTTGCTCTAAAATCGTTTCTTATACTCATTTTTTGCTGTCTATGACCAACTACCCGTCTATCTCGTTCTCCAAATTCCTGCAAGCCTTCACGAAAAGAACAGCTAGGTCAAGTCTGTGGAATGTAGCTATAACAAAACCTTCGCTTCTCACGTAAACCTCGTCGCCCTTCCTAAAAATAGTCAACTGCCCAATTTTGTTTCCGTGGCTGTATTCGGAAACATAAATATCGTCGATGTGATAGTAATTATTCATAGTTAAAACTCCTCTACATAACTTTCATAGTTAATCATATGCCTGTCTCGGAGGCAAGGGAACCCACACACAAACCACCAACAAGCACTCACCAACGTGTCCCCCCTCCTCTCGCACACCCCCACACACATATCTCGCACACTCTCACTACCTCACTTGCCATCACACCCCTGGTCTCGTCGTCTGTCACGTACACCACTTACCCCACACAACCACCAAGTAACCAGCTAACAGCTCCCTAATGTCAACAAGCCAGCCGTTTCACCAGGTAAGGTCACTATAATATACATTATCGTAACCATCCAACACAGTCCATTGCATAACACGCCACATCTGCACAATATCTTGCACTATTCATCCTCTTTCCACTCCGCATCCACCACATTGCCGAGTATCCCGATAATCTCCCTCGCCGCATCCAATGACAGTACGTTCACCTCAACCTTGCCGACTGACACTTCCTGCTTATCAAGCATTTGGGTAGCTTGGCCCACCAGTTTTGCCGCACCTGTACTCGCGTGACCCATATCTGGTGTCATTGCTAACTCGGTCTGTGCCTCTATCACGTGTGACCATGCGATGTGTGGATCATCTACCAACTGAGTAGCTGCCACACCACGAAGGAGGCCTAACCTTGCCGACTCGACTGCCTTATCATGTATTGCAATTCGGCTTGCACGTTGCATGATTCCTGCATTTTCTTTTGTAATTGGCCCGCTGACTATCTTGTTGCGCACCGGATCAAATATCGTCCCACTCTCATACTCCCTATTTCCGTCCTCTAATATACGATAGCGTTTACCGGTTATGCTCTGCTCTGGGAAGTCTGATTGTATATCATTCATGTCCTTATCTTAGCACACTTGTTCTGAGTACGCAAGCACATCTGTTCTGTGTATCAGTGTATGTTTTCATACTTAAAGAGGTTGTTTTGTTGTATAATGTAGGTAACTAACCAACTGGAGGTAAAGATGAATGAGCTAAAAAAAGACGCATTGGAATCACTGAGGGAGTATCTTGAATGTTCCCCAGATACGGACAAGGACGACGCTATCCGTGAAGTTGCTGACAGCTCAGTACCTGTCTATAGCTATGATCTTTTACAACTGGCTGCAAACAACCCTTATCTTGGGGTAGATGAACCCGAGTGTGGGCCAGCCTTCGATGGATCAGCTACACCGGTTAACATCATTGCCGCTAATGCATACGAAGACATCATAAATTACTTATACGAACACGTGGAAGATTTAGTAGCTAAATAGTATATATCCTCTTGGTCATAATGTCCCCAGGTTCTACCAGGCAGATTGTGACCCTGAGATTGTAAACTATTGAAAGAGGACATTAATATGAGGACAATTAAAACCATTATCAAAACCATAGTCTCACTAGCACAAAACGACGTAGAAACAATAAAAAGAGAAATACAAAACATATTAAAAAGTATTTACGTTATCTGGTAATGCCAAGTCTGGGTATACACTTGAAATTGTAAACTATTGAATTGGAGAATGAAATGAGTTTATTGAATCTATTTGAAAGCAATATAGCGTACTCCTGTAAGTTGACCTATGAGAATATAAAAGATCACACTGTTTCACTTGGTAAAGGCACTTGCCCCGATGGTTGCTTTGGTGAGCGTGCTAGTGTGGAGTTTTTATTTCATGCCGAGTCTGGGTATACTTGGATACTAACTGAGTGTGGTTTCTTTCGGAGTCTTTTGCCTTGTGCAGCAAGCGCAGAAGAAGCATCCTGGTTATTGATAACTCACCCCTCAGCGAAGAGAATATATAAAGTTACTATGCCCCACTGGACATTAGATGGTTATGGTTGTTAGTTGATAGGGCGCAAGGTGCTTACCCCTGTAGGCGCTTTGCCTGTGTCAACTATATAAATGGAGGATAAAATGATTAAGCTTAATAAGGTACAGTCTAGGAAGTTGCAATTCATAAAATCGGCAACAAGCAAAGACAATTCCAGGCCAGCACTACAAACAGTCAACGTTAATGGCCAAGTAGCCGGCTGTGATGGATTCAGGCTCCATATTGTAGAATCCATCTCCCCTGAGTTTGACCATCTACAAGGTATGGTTGAAACTGGCAAGGTGCGGGCAGGCGAAAACATCCTTGATACGTCGATGTATGAATATGCTACCTACCCAGAGTATAAGCAAGGATGCCCAACGGGCGATTCTGGTAATATTATAGCGATGGACCCTGCCTTCCTATTGGATATCTGCAAGTATGCCGACAAGGGATCAACATTATATATTAGGCAATCTCAGCCAAGTATGCCTATTGTAATCAAGGGTACAATCCAGGATGATGACTTTTATGCAGTGGTTATGCCCAAGCTGGCAAATAAAGATGGCTTCGATAATAAATTCCAACCCGTGGAATACGATAAGCCACAAGAATAACTAAACGCACTACGGTCCCCATTGCCCCTACTTGTTAGGGGCTTTTTTTATCCCATCTGTTGTAATTACATAAGATTATATACGGTTCCGGTACAGTGTCGGATGCCAGTTTGTTTTATGTGTAGTAAATACCAAGTTCATGGTATTACCGGATCACAAAACGAAAATAAGGAGTTGTACTATTTTTATTAGTGTATGAGTGTATCAATCCAGAAAAGTCAGAACAGGCGTTCGACTTAAACATGCTGAGATGTTGTATAATAGGAGTAACTAGACAAATGGAGGTAGAGATGAATCACACACAAAGAGAAAAAGATAGAGCTGAGAAAAAAGTAGAAATTGCCATTGATAAAATGATTGACCTGAAAGATATGGGGTTTGGAGATAGTAGCACAGAGAATATACTAGACCAACTCAACCGCCTTTGCAATAAGATACGATCTAGTTGATAGATGCTCTAGGGGGTTGCATGTGTCAATTAGTGAAAGGATGAATGATGACCTGGATACTCTCACACCCCACTGAGTTTGTAAATATCGTTATGGGTATCATTGTGTACCTTGTAGTAGGTAGACCGATTATTAAACTATTTTGGAATGTGTTTAACTAACTTCCGATACAGTGTCGGAAATAGGAGAATTAAATGACTAAACTAAGAGTAACGTATAAGCAGGTGATGGGTTGGAAACCGTGCGAAGATAATTATCCCGCACAGAGAGTTAAAAAGTTATTCGGTCGCAAGAAATATCTGATGGCTATAGATATTCTGAAATTAGATATTCCGGCAGAAGATAAATTATGGACAGTATTACGGCCTGAATTAATATCTGAAAATGATTTACACGAGTTATCGTGTAGATACGCAGAAAGTGTATTGTATATCTACGAAAATGAATATCCTAATGATGACCGTCCCAGGAAAGCCATTCAAGCAAAACGTGCCTGGCTGCGAGGGGAATTGTCGGACGATGAATTAAAGAATGCTGAGGCTGCTGCGAGTAATGCTGCGAGTAGTGCTGCGAGTGCCGCGAGTGCCGCGAGTGCTGCGTGGAGTGTTGCGGAGAGTGCGTGGAGTGCCGCGAGTGCTGCGTGGAGTGCTGAGTGGAGGACTGCGGAGAGTGCTGCTGCGAGTAGTGCTGCGTGGAGTGCTGCGAATAGTGCGAGGAGTGCTGGGCGAGAGAAACAGGTAGAAATAACACTAGCTTATTTGGAAGAAATGATATGAACGCAAACAAACAAATCATCCACACATCGGAACGAGAGGAGCAAGACATGAAGAACGGATATGATCGTTACTTGGATTTTCAGTTTAGAATGACGGGAGATTTTTTCACCCATCTATTTCAAGCAATTTCCAGGGCAGATTCCAACAATACAGAAAAGTTGCGACTGGCTTTCCCTGAAGAGGTAGACGCTTATTTGACATGGGCACGAGAGGGATCAGAATTCCTTTTAGAAAAATGTTCACCAAATAGCCCCCTATTAAAAGAAATAGAGGAAGGGACAAAAGCGTTATGACTGACAAGAAAATCATCTGCGTATTCACCGCTGACGGAAAACTAAAACATATCGATAAGAATTATGAGCTTAAGGTTATTGATATGGATAAGTTGCACCATTGGATATGTCCGGCGTGCAAGCAAGCTCTAGGCTATGAATACTATAACAGTCTAACTAACTCGTTTTGTTCTCATTGTAAAATAGACTGGAACCTGTTTACCTCCTACGAAGATTACATTGATAAGATATTGAAGCCGGAGTTGTCAGATGTGGAAATAAATAAAGCGTACCACTGGTATTGCCCTAACGGACACAATAACTTCCGAATAGGTTTTATTAAAGACACTGTTACTTGCCACAAATGTAATGAAATATTTAACGTAAAATAAGTACCCAAATTCAGTAGAATAACAAAGGAGTATAACGATGCTTATTTACAAACTTACAGATCAGAATTTGAGAACACATAACGGCTTTCAATACAAAAAGAATAGATGGATCACCGCTCCCAACCACGACCCCGATAAAAGTCTATGTAGTGACGGCTGGCTTCACGCTTATGAACACCCACTAATCGCTGTCTTTATGAATCCTGTTCATGCCCGAATTAAAAATCCAAAACTATTTGAGTGTAAATGGAAGGGGAACCACAAAAAATACGGTCAACTAAAGTTGGGCGTAGAGTCTACTATACTCAAAAAAGAGATTGGGTTACCCACATTTACCCCCGATGAGCTAGTGACAATTGCTATAAATTGCGCACTACTCGTTTATGACAACCAATATTTTGTGGACTGGACCAACAACTGGCTGTCCGGTACAGATAGATCGGCGAGTAACGCTGCGAGGAGTGCGAGTAACGCTGCGAGGAGTGTTGCATGGGCTGCGAGGAGTGCTGCATGGGCTGCGGAGAGTGCTGCTGCGACGAATTCTGCGGAGAGTGCTGCTGCGAGTAGTGCTGCGGAGAGGGTTGCGTGGAGTGCTGCGTGGAGTGCTGCGAGGACTGCGTGGAGTGCTGATTTCCCCCTGCTAGACATTATCAAAAATGCGATAGGAGATAAGTGATGCTTACCCAACCAAGTTACAACCCCCACGCTAAACGTCAAGACGCTCTACTCAATGCACATAAACGTTTTTTAGCTATGGAATACCCCACTGAATACTATAACAATATAGTGATCCCGCAACTTAATGAGTTGTTAGACGAATACGATAGCCTAGCTGCTGCCGCTAACGAATGGAGGATGACATGACCTGCGAAAGTTGTCAAGGATATGTACCACAAGAAACTATTAGATTGCAAAAAGATGTGAAAGAACTTGAGAATAAAGTTAAAGAGCAGGAGGTTAGGTTCCTTAATCTCATACAAGCTCTCGACATATGTCCAGAGTGTTACCATAAACTAGAGTACGAAATACCGTATAGCGTACAGCCGGTCGAATTCTGTTGCACTAACTGTGACTGGACAGGAGAATAAAATGAACGAATGGATTGATGTAAATGATAGGTTGCCCCCTAAAAGCAAAGATACAAAATACAGAATTAAAAGCGTGATGGTTATTTTTTATAATCACAAACCATGGAATGATAGTTATTTACCTGTCACCATAGGGTTTTATGATTTTGACGAGGAGGTTTGGAGAGAGACTAACTATGAAATTGTGAACGCATCTCACTGGATGAAATTACCCGAACCTCCAGACACTGTGTCGGAAACAGGAGATAATAATGAATAGATTCAAATTAGTAGATGGCGTAGTAGGACTCAATAAACCCTTCCCCGATAACATAACGGATAAAGAGGCACTAAAGTTGTCCCTAGAGAAGTGGTATTTTATTAGGGATATGAAGAAGAAACGAAAGTATGTGCGTGCTGACGGCAGTAATACTTGTGCGCTATGTTTTATTCATCCAGGTTGTTGCGCATGTCCAATCTATAAAAAAACACAGGAAACCCGTTGCGATGGAACGCCATACAGCGACCTTTTGGGAGACCGCAACGAAGACGGCTCATTCAAAACGAAACACATCAAAGCTGAGATAAAATTCCTAGAGGGGTTGTATGAAACTGATAGTTAACACTGATTTATTCTTTAGGCTTTATGGATACAAAACAAGATAACTCAATCTAGGGGGAATTTACTTCTATTCTAGGAAATCTACCAGAACGCCTTCGCAATTCGTATATCCCCTCTGTTAGCTGCCGTGCTGCCCCACGCTCAAAATTACACTTATTACAAGATAACACAGTAGCCTCCACCCCAGGCTCTGTTTTCCCCTTCATCCAATCAAATCGAGTATACAAATGATCTACGGTCGCCGCATTATCAGGTATCCTTGCGTGTCTCTTTGGTTTCCATACAATCGTTTCTATCCCACACCAATGACAAAAGGGACTTCTACTAAACAACTTCAACTTCCTCTTACGCATTCTTCTCATATTCACACCTTCGCCAACGTCTTAATGCAGCAGTGCTTCGATTATCTCTCCACGCCCGTATCCGCAACTTATCACCAACTACTGTATACCTAAATCTATGAACCAAATTACAATCACAACAAGCTATCTTATAGTCATCTTTGCGCCAATCCAAATCAACCTTCTGCCCTGCTTGTATTTGTGGGTATTTTTTACTCATACTTACACCTTCACTAACTCTTGCAACGCATCTTCCTGAATAATGTCATCCTTAGATCGTTCCCACTCTTCCACCTGCTTAATAAATTCCTTTGCAGCCGTCCGTATATCTTCCGGAGGGTCCAGCGAGCCTAGCAACTTCTCGGCATTTTTTACCATCCGCTGTGCGAAGATAAGGAACGCATACTCTGGAATGTCTTGGTGTTCAATGGTGATAGCGTATTCTAGGTCTCGGACGGTATAACCAAAAATGGACGCTTCTGTCAGATAATTAAATTTATCACTAGTTCCCATCAAATATTTATTGGAAAGTCTACCTATTCTTACAAAGTGCGAAATGGATAAATCCCGCCTGGCGGTATGCAGCATCTTCCGATACGTATCGGAACCGGTACTCTTCCAGCCACACCACTCCCGCAACTCCACGTACAGATCACCAGCGATCCGCAAATTCTCGATAACGTCTACTGACCTGGACAACTTCTTAGCTAGGTATTGAGTACCGGCCCCGTCAATACGTCTAGCGGCTAGGGCAGCAACCCACCTGTTGCTATCACCGGCTCTCATGGATGTAATAACTCTGTTTATGTTTTTATCGTTCAATCACTACCTCCTACCACATACTTATTGGTTAGCCTCAAAAAATGCCTTTGCAAATCCAGGGGGAGTAATTGCTCTTAATATTTTATCTTTCCTTCCCTTTATCTTATATTCACGAGGAATATTCCCATGATATTTTTGGAGTTCAGTTGTTCCTAGTTTGCTAATATTTATTTTATCTGGCATTACGGGACTCTTTACAGGATTACAAAACCATCCCCAAAGATTTGTACTTTTTTTATACGGGTCTCCAAATTCGTATGGATGGAAAACAAATGCCGATAATCCTAAAAAATATTTTAACATTCCGTTAGAGTTTTCTATTGCCCAAAACTTTAGCGGGGTTCTTTTCGATATTGTTGTTTTTATATTATATTGAGATTCCCATATGATTTCTAAACAACGAGATACCACCCTCATCGCCCCCCTCAAATCTCTAGGTGTTGAAGGCGTTAATCTGGCATACGAAAACATATCACACGGCGGGGCAGCTAATATTCCGTAGGGCTGGCAATCTAATATGTACTCATGCACATCATGCTCAGGCAGGGTAATTACCCTTACGTCATAACCAGCATCTTTATACGGCTTAGACCACGCCCCTGTCCCACCGCACAAATCGAGGATTATCTTACCCATGTTCCACCACATATTCAAGTATTGGCCTCAACGCTTCGAGGCGGGTTGTGCTTTCTGTCGCTACTAGCAATTCATTATCCCTAAACAAAAAATAACGATACCCACAGTAAAAATCACCAGCCATTTTTATCTTATACCCAACCCCACTTTTAAGAATTACATCCACCACCATATCGGCGTGGACGGGGTCTACGCCTGGTTGCCAGTCAATAAGCCAACACCCCTCGTCATAATACTCATAACAATTATTACCGTTTGGATATTTACTTACTTTTACCTCATACCCCATATACTCAGCCAGCTTCCTGTTCAGTTCTTGGTCATTCATTTAAGTCCTCCCACTTAGGATTCATTAATTCATCTATAATAAACAAGTGGTCTGCTATTTTTTTTTCTATGATGTCAATATTCATTTCCTTATCGGCTACCATATGTATTAGGATTGCATCTAGTAGATTGTGTAAATTTCCAAACTCTTTTATCGTTTTCCGTAGATATACTTTCAAAAGTTTATTTTCTCTTATTAATTCACCTTTTCTCATATCACTTCTCCTCTTCCGATACTGTGTCGGATTCATATTTCACCATTACTTGATACCATAAACCCTGCTCACAAAAAACTCCCCCCAACGGCTGCCACGCATGGAGGATAAGAGTAACTCTCTTTTCCATATCACCCAAAAACTCCTCTCCCATAACCATATAATCAACTATCTTATTCATAACTTCTCCTTTGGAGCATCAGCTAATGTACACCAACTGGGTATAGTATGCAGCGCGGGGACTACTTTATATTCCCGATCGCAATAATTCATTATATTGTGTAGACAGTCTGCACACCTAAAGATATACTCTACTACCAAATAAGGCTCATCCATACTCATATCGTAATTAACAGTTTCTTGTATTTTTCCGATCATAACTCCTCCTTTAACAAATAGGCCACTCATCCCTATCAATCCAATCTAATATCTCAAATACTTCCTCAATACATTTTACCACATTAACAGTACCTCTCCAAGTGTCGTGAAATTCCTGCTCATCAGTGGTTAGTTTACGCTTAGACGGGGGCTTACTACCGTCCTTTATCTCGACTAGAAGATTGATGCTTTTATACCCCACCACAATATCTACCATGCCTTTACCTACTGTATGGGTGTGTGCTACGGTCGCTCCTCTGGCTCTGAACGCCTCAACTATCTCCGGCTGGTTAGCGTCTGCCTTAGCTATTCTCGGATTCATTCTCACTCCTTATCGTTTCTGCGAATTCTGCGTCAATTTCTTTATAACGCCTCACCCATTCTTTTTCTCTACTAAGCCATTCCTGGTAACAAGCTGGACACATTCCTTCCTCATGTTCCGTTATAATCTTATTACAGTCTGTACATTTCATTGTTGCCCCCACATCCGCAGTTGAGATGAACCAGTGTTACCCTTTGACAAATTACAATACAGGCATGATACCGCAACATTCTTATAGCTATGGTCTCCGCCTTTCGATAACGGAACTATATGGTCAAGATGCCAGTTTTTACGATTTACTTTTCTTTTACACATGTGGCATCTGCCTCCGTCTCTTTCGTACACAAATAGTCTGTCGATGTTTTCTATTATGTTGGCGTTCATTTTTAACGCTCTACGGCGATTACTCTTTTCTGCACACTTCTCCGGATTATTTTCTCGGTATGTTTTGCCGTATTCGCTGATTTCTTCTCTATGGTTTTCTCGCCATATTTTACCGGCTTCGTTGTGCTTTTCTTTATTCTTTTTGTGGTATATTTTTTGGTATTCTCTGGCGCATTCTTTACACCTGTACCCATGTCCATCTGGTGACGCAGCCTGTTTATGAAATTCGTTTAGAGGTTTCTCTTCTTTGCAACTGGAACACGTTTTCAATTTAGCCACTAGAACAACTCACTCCGAATAAAGTTAATAACCTTCTCATTCCCCTTTGCCGCCTTCAATAACCCAGACGCTATCTTACAGTCGTGTCCAGCTATCTCTCTGCGTAACTGCTGGTATCGTTCAATCCATTCATAATCTCCCGCATCCACAAATCCATTAGATTCAGTTAGTAGTGAGTAATACTCCTCACAACAATAAGTGATCTGGTTATCTTCGGGGTTCGTTTCCGTGAGGATACCGCCGAGGGATTTAGCTGTTTTTAGCATAGACCATTAACCGTATTTGTTTGCTCAATGCCAGTCCCTTTACATTGCTGACAATCAACAAGTGGCTTATTTATTACCGATATAACCTTTTCAAGAAACGTATCTATTTTTATTCTAAGGTCATCAAGGTTCTTTCCAATAATTGGCTGGATAACAGGGTAGCTCTCATAAGTCCTTGATTTTGGTGTCATCTTAAATACCGGTAGTCTTCTGTACTTTCTATATTTTGTAATTGGTTTTTTCTTGGACACTTTACCTGATGGCGTTCTTTGTGAAACATAGTATTTTTCTTCTTTGGCCAAAGTAATCCTTTTTTCAACGGTAAAGCAAAAATCGTAGTCGGATGTAATTATAGCAAAGTCTCTATCAATGTTATCTTTAATGTGCCTCCTAGTTACTTTATATAAGTCATCAGATGATATTGTCGCCTGGGTTTCGTGAATAAGAACATCTGGAATCATTATTGTGCTTTCAGGTAAAAATATAGCATTGTTGCTTTTCCATGTCATGTCTGTGTCATCATCCCATTTTTTGGGAACGGGATAAGTAAACCCTGTCGGCTCAGTAATAGTATCAACCTTTCTAATTACATTTAATTCAAACTCTATTTTTGTCGGTGAATTAGGAGACGTATTCTTTATTAATTCATATAAGGAACCATACTCTTTATAAGCCCCCACCGGGTCACCATCAATATCGAATGCGTCATCGTAAAGAATCTCTAGTGGGATATCAGGGGATTTAAATTCATCATTCTTTAAAACGTATGCTCGGTTAGTTATAGTGTCTGGGACTAACTTCTCAATAACTTTAGGACACTCCTTTACAGAAACCCAACTTTTGTTAAATGTCTCATCGGGAGTTAGCCCGTCAAACAAATAGCCATTCAAACCAGACCCCCAGTTGGAAGATGATCCCTTTATCTGCATAAATATCTTATCATTTGTGCTTATAACATTTATTTTTATCTTGCTCATATCCTTACTCCTCTACTTATCGTAATGTCTGTCTGGTGATTCTTGGTTAGTGACTTCTTTCAATCTCGGCAAATCTGATGCCATCCGTAATTCACAGAATGACGCTTTACCGCCGTGCCGTTGTTTACCAGGATATATTTCTCTAGTGAACCATCCTGGGTCGTCTGGTTTTACCGCACCTTCCGGCTTTTCAAACGAGTACCAATAATCACAAATATGCTCTACTTCCCTAGTCCCTCGAATTGACCCGCTTTTTACCATCGTAGCCACACATAATAAGGCAAAGTTATTCTCTAGTGCAGCCTGTTTTAGCGTCAACGAAGATGTTTCCACCTTGTCCCATTTATTCTCATCATTTTCTCTGAGTTGACCGAGGCTATCTATTATCACAAGGTCTGACGGTTTCTCATAGCTTTTCTTCATCAGGTCTGCCACAATCGCAGCCGAACTCCATACTCCACTGGCTATTCTAATATTTAGGGTGTTGATATATGCCAACTTTCTTAATACCCTGTCCTCTTCCTCTTGAGTCATAAGTACGTCATCATACTTTATTTTCTCCGTTGCAACTCCCGCTAAATCAGAAACCCACCTAACAATCAAATCATTTTCTGTCATTTCAACTTCGTAAATATCTACCTGGAACCCGTCCATTGCGGCCTTTAATCCATAAGCACCAATAAAAACACTCTTCCCCACTCCTGGCTTTCCGACTAACAAGGTAGACTGCGTTCTAGCAACCCCCCCCGCTATCCGGTTGAATCTGTCCCAGGGTGAGGGAATGCGATCATCCTCCTGTAATTTCTTTAGGTACTCTTCTGGTTCTCCAATAATCTCTTTGACAACAACCGCCCCCCCAGTTACATGAATATCACCAGTTAGCTGTCTTACAATTCCGCTAACCTTAACACCATCTTTAGAATATGCTTGTTTAGCCAACTCATTAGCTGTTATTAGGTGTCTGCGTTGCTCTGCCTGAAACGTAATTATATCTGCATAAGACTGAGCGTGCATAGCGGTGGGGACGCTGTTTAGTAACGATGTGAGATATGCAGGCCCACCCACTTCTCCCAGCTTGCCAGCTTGTTCTAATACATCTGATACTGTGATAAAATCAATGTCCCTGTCAACTAATGTGCCAAACGATTCCCAAATCCATTTATTTCTATGAATATAAAAGTCGTCAGCATCCACGTTTACCATCCGATACTGTATCGGATCAATAAGCACTGACCCGATTAACGCTTCTTCGGCTTCTCGACTGTGGGGAATTGAATTAGGAAGGGGTGTATCCACGATGTGTACCACCTTTTTCTTTTTTATATTTATCCAACATGCCTTTTACGTTTTTAGGGTTCCATCCACTACCAACCCAATTATGTACAAGCTCACCCCACGTATCAACATCCTTAGAATCTTCCCCCACAATACCAGCAACCTCTTTTCTCCATTGAGCAGCTATCTGTAAATGTGCACCGTTTCTATATGCTTTTATAGCAGGATGTTTCAAAAAGGGATTGCTCTCTTTTTTCTTTTTCTTTTCTTTAATAGATGGCGTTCTATTAGGTATACTACTTCGTTCTATCTCGTTTACTACCGTAGCCGACTGGTCTATTTCGTTTACATCCCAAATTGTCACGCCTTTGCCAGTGGTTTTGCCCACAATGCCACGCTCTACTGCCCTAGACATGCCATTGAATACGGCTTGCCTGGATAATCCAGTGTCTTTTTGTAGGGTTGTGTAACTGGCCCTAGCTTTGCCTCGTTGGTATCCATAGGTAATCCTACATATCGCTAATACGCACTTTAGTTCGGCCTCTGTCATATCGTGAATAAGATCAAATAAATCATTGGGTATTTGTGTATAGTTTGGTGATTGAAACCCGTCACACTTTATCAATTTCCTCCTCCTTTGTTGTGGGGAGTAATTCTAACAAGTCATATATGTCTATTCGTATTCTCGCTTTGCACGAGTTGTCCCAGCAAGAGGCATACAGTCTGTCGCTATGCGCTAGTGGATTAAAATACCACGGTGATGATAGTTTACTCGCATTCACTTTTTCGATAGCAATACACCCCTCTTTGTGTTCACGTATCCATTTTACTTTTATCATGTGGTTTCCTTCCAGTCATCTAACGGACACCATTCAGGTATGTATGGATCGGAGCGTACAATTCTATACCCCCCACCATACATAAACATCTCACAAGCTACGTGTCCTTCATTGGAATTAACATACACACACTCAAAACAACGCTTTATTATAATTACTTTAGTTGGGCCTGTATATATCATAACCTTCACTCCTCTTCCGATACAGTGTCGGAACCGTGATCTATTCCAACCATAATAACATCTCACCCGCACAGCGCATCATACCTCTGTGCCTTGTCCTCTAGTTCGGCGATGCTGGAATGTAACTTTTCTAAAAAGATATAAAATTGCCTTCTTCTTCGCACATAAGTTTTTC
>Ga0222666_1000674_pt1 | contig 16014 bp, 7 predicted proteins | sample AntAcemetagen655_FD_181710 | JGI IMG/M metagenome (GOLD analysis project Ga0222666, IMG submission 181710) | Saline water microbial communities from Ace Lake, Antarctica - #655 | ecosystem: Environmental > Aquatic > Non-marine Saline and Alkaline > Saline | place: Antarctica: Ace Lake | collected...
GACTCGCTTTTTATTGTCGCCATATTAGAATGCCAAGAAAAAATAATAATTGAATATCATTGGGCAAGTGGATAGTTATATTTTATTTTCAGCAAAAGCATGGTTGTTTATCTAATGAATTTTATTGATGCCTGATAGCGAGGATCCGTAATTACTAGATGACTCAAGTAACAGGTCAGTGAATATTGCAAGACAATAGCTTAATATAAAAACCACAGCAGCTAACAATAGCTTATACGCCATAGCCGCAGCTCTGGCTTCAGTTAGAAAAGAATTAGTAAATTTGAAATGAAATTTTCAAATCAAAAAAAAATAAAGTACAACGGCAACGGCGCATAGCAGAGCCGTTACCCAACATAATATAAATAGGCCTTGAGAGAATAAAACGAAAACTAACATTTTAAATAAATGCTTATGAAAACTTTTACTTTTTTTGTATCGTGCCTGTTTGCTACTGTAGTATTGCAGGCACAGGATTACCAGATCAGTTTCACCGGATCAGGACAAAGTACTTCCGTTGACAGTATCCAGGTTAAAAACCTGACACAGGGGACAACGGTAAGCCTTAATGGTGATGATGTTTTATATTTAGTTGGAGCAGTAGGAATTAATACACTAACTGACAACCAAAACACCGTAAAGATTTACCCAAATCCAATGGTTGAATCAACCTTCGTTGAATTTACCAATCTACAAACAGAATTAATTTGCCTTGAAATATTTAATGGAATGGGTGTATTAATTGCCAAACAAAGAACGCTGGTTCAGCAAGGCAGGCAAAGAATTGAGATTTCGAGATTGAATGCAGGAATTTATACTGTTAATGTAAGTACTGCAGACTGGAAATATGCAACAAAACTTATTTCATTAGGTAAGAACCCAGGAAATACTATAATCAAATATCTAAGCACTGATGATAGATCAGCACCTGAAAACGCTTTAAAAAGCACAACAGACCTTATTCAAATGCAATACAATGATGGAGAAATGCTTCTCTTCAAGGCTTTCTCTGGAAATTATGCAACTGTACTCACTTTGTTACCCACCCAAAGCCAAACAGTTAATTTTGAATTTATTTCATGTTCAGATGAGGATGGAAATAATTATGCTGTAGTAACCATTGGCTCACAAACATGGATGGCAGAAAACCTGAACTACGAAACTGAAAATAGTTGGTGTTACGATAATGATGGCAACAATTGTGATATTTACGGTAGATTATATAATTGGGAAACTATGATGAATGGTGAAGAAAGTAGTGATGAAGTACCAAGCGGAGTGCAAGGAATATGCCCTGATGGCTGGCATGTACCAAGTGATAATGAATGGAAAATCCTGGAGATGTACCTCGGTATAAGCCAAAGTGAAGTTGACCAAATAGGATGGCGCGGAACAGATGAGGGGGGTAAATTGAAAGACGCGGGAACAGTGCATTGGACCCAACCAAATACAGGTGCAACCAATTCAAGTGGTTACACAGCGTTACCAGGAGGCTATAGCGACATGAATGGGGATTTCTTCAATATTGAAGAAAGCGGTTACTGGTTGTCAGCTACGAAAAGATACGCGACAAGTATGTGGCGTCGTAACCTCTCCTCCCTTAATGGCGGAATAGGCCGTAACGACTGGCATATAGTCTTCTGTTTCAGTGTCCGATGCATGCAGGATTAGGCTATTTGGAGTATTCTGTTAAGTCTGGAGCAAATTTTTATAATATAAAATTTGATAAATGAATCTATTGAAAAATACAATAAAGAAATTACGTTGGGTAACAACAAATATAGTTCATTTGGCTGTTGAGTTAAAAAAATGAAAATTAGCAAACTAAATACAAATAGGAACTGTTTGAAAAGATACGTTAACTAAGGCCAAACGCACCATATTCAAACCGTTAGCGGCAAACCAAAGAAACAGCTGAGAAGTCAACTTAAGAATGGAACACATTTATACGATAATAAACGGACATGTAGAGATTGGTGAAAAGCAATGTGATATTCCTTTTGCATTGGTGTTCAGGAGTAATGGGGTTTTGTATATTGAATCATTTTTCGAAAATGCAGATTTTTATGATAGCGTTAAAGAACTGAATTACTACAAATTAATTGGAAAAACTGAAAAAGGTTATGATATTGAGTGTGACGGATTATTTTGCACACAATACAAGTACAATAACCAAAAAGTTAATTTCATCTGTGAAAAATCTATAAAGCTTACTAATAATCAAGATAAAGGTCCACAAGTAGAGAACTCGATTCCTGTTGAAACACCAATTTATTTTTCAGAGCTTGAAGGTTTAAAAATGCATTTTGGAGACCATACAACAACAGAGCAATATCGGAATTCAGGAAAGGTAGACAATCTATTAAATATTGATTTTGACCATACAGATTGTTCGTTTTTGTTTAATCATCCAGATTTCTTAGGGAACCATTATAAAATGGTATTTGTTAGAAACTCAGATAATAATAATATTCGGATTGACTTTAGAGATTCTAAAGGATACAGCAAACTGACTTATAAGAAGTACCAAATAATAAAAAATGATTTGTTAGATTTTATTTCTTTTATTAATGGTGGTCAGGTTAAAATTAGAAAGGAATTCTTGGGTGAGACTTTAACAATTAAGTCAGCAAATAGGGGATTTGATGCTCAGTCTGTTATAATTTATTCATTTAAGCAAATGTCTGAATTTCATTGCAATAACTATTTGCCTATTGATAATCATCATTCTTATACCAGTGAGATATTTCATAAAGCCTTTCTTTTTGGGTTTGACAAATTTTATCATCTAAACAAAAGCCTTGATTTTAGTGGTTTAATATATTCGCTAAATTCAACAAATAATATCGGTTTAGACGAAAGGTATTTTATTTTAATAACAGCATTGGAGCGGATTAGTAAAAATTACTCTAATAACAATTCTGACACATCTAAACATCTGATTGATAAGAAATATTTCACAGACATAATAAAGCCCGAGCTTAAGGGCTTATTTGTAAAACATAAATCAGAAATAAATAAATCGAATAAGTCTGCATGGGATATCTTTAATTCAAAAATTGGAAATTTTAATAGGAGAAATAATGCTGAAACATCCCAGAAATTATATGAACTTTTAAATTATGCCAGTATAGATATATCCACATCAGTCATTAATTTAGTAGAAAAAGAACGAAATGTAGCGGTACATGAAGGTGTCGTCGGAACAAATGATACTGAAAGAATAAAAAATTATTGGAAATTAGACCATGTGCTAAGAGATATCATTCTCAATTTAATAGAATATAAAGGAATCCGTAAAAAGAAATATGAATATGAAAAGGAATAGAATAGAATAAGGTCAGCCGCTAACAATGTATAAAAATAATAGCCGAAATAGTAGTAAATTCAAGGGTTGTAGCCCGCTTCAACTTTCTTGTAACTTGACAGGAAAGTGTCACGCAGTCGGCTACATATTCTTATACCAACGTTGTAGCCAATGTTAAAAAATACCACATCAAAATGAAATTAAAACCAAGATTTCACATATTATTCTTCATCTATATCTTTTTGGGTGGAATTTTTACAGGAATTCTGATTTATATCTTCTCATACAGAATTGGAAAAGAAACTGAATTGAATTACATAAAAATTATTGAAACGGAAATCATTGATACAATTATCGACATTAGTGATTTACCACCAAAAGATTTTGCATATCCCCATGCTGGTGGCATTCAGAATATTGAATTAAAGAAAATTAAGGAATTTAAAATCCCTTTATACCTTGAATCTTATAAAAATGAGAAAAGAATAAAAATAGGAGAACTGATTTCAAAAGAAAAAGACTCTCGAATAATTGAAATTTCTAATAAAGATGATAAATTCACTATTGAATTAACAAATCTGGTAGAATTAAGAAAACAAAAGGGAAAAGCAGAAGCAATAAAGTGGATAATAGTCTATTTGATAATTGGAACAATAATTTTGTTTGTCCCTATTCAGACTAATAGAAAATTGAAAAGAAAAGAACATAAATAAAAACACAGGCTACAACAACAAATATACGGCATTTGGCAGATAGTGTTAAAAATGAAGATATTAGCAATAAATAAAACTAGTCGCAAGTTGAAAATGAAGCGTTTCAAAATGCCAAACGCCGCATATTCAAACCGTTGTGTTTCATGCTAAGAGAGCACAAATCAACGCACATTTGGCACATTTGCAAGCTCCAACACACATGCTGATACTTCAGCTTGCAAAAGAGCCAAATTTTGCCGACACACTCGTTCTAAATAAATATAATTCTCAAAATTGAGACATATGGATGACTATAATAAATACAGCAGAGGTTCTGAATGGCGAAAATGGGATTTGCACGTTCATACAGCTTCTTCCTACGATGCATATCACGGAGAAGATGCAAATGAACTTTTAGCGCAAGCATGGATTACCAACGAATTTGCTGCTGTTGCAATAACAGACCACTTTTTAATTGATGCTGAAAGAATTAAATCTCTTAGAAAAAGAGTTCCTGATATTACAATTTTCCCAGGTGTTGAACTGAGAACAGATAAAGGAGCAAGTAATCTTCATGTTATTCTAATTTTTTCAGAAAAAATGGACGTTGATAAACTCTCTGAAACTTTTAGAATAATAATGTTCAATCAAAAAGCAAAGGCAAAAGATAGTGATGACACAATTTATTGGGATTTCAATGATATTATAGATTTTGCAAAAGAGAATAATGGATTTGTATCACTTCATACAGGGAGTAAAACTCAAGGGATGGACGATGTGATTACTAATGCTATGCCAGTAAACATGGCAATTAAAACGGAGATTGCAAAACTAACACATTTTTACGAAATTGGAAAAACAGATGATGTTCAGATACATGAAGAAAAGATATTTCCGACAATTGGACATAAGCCGTTAATACTGTGTTCAGATAATCACGACCCAAGAAATTATTTAATTAAAGAAAACCTATGGATAAAATCTGACCCAACTTTTGAAGGTCTGCAACAAGTCGTGTTTGAACCTCAGGAGCGTGTTTCAATACAAGAAAATAAACCTGAAGAAAAACGAGGTTATTATGCAATTGATTCGATTACATTGAATGAAGGAGGTTTCTGGAATCAAACTATTAACTTTAATGAAAATTTAAATACTATTATCGGAGGTAGAGCTACTGGTAAGTCGACTTTGCTTTCGTCTGTTGCTAAAAAAGGTGGTGCTCCGGTTGACAATAGTTTTATTACATCACATGCTGCTAATTTACAAATCAAATGGAAAGATGGTGAAATCGATACACAAAGAGATATTGATTTCTTTCCACAAAGTTATATGTTTGATATTGCATCAGATTCTAAAAAAAGAGATGAATTAATCGAAAGAATTATAGCAGACTATGATACTGAAAGGTTTTATGAAATTTATAAAGGCTTTATAACAACAAATAAAAATCGATTATCTCAATCCATACGGAATCTCTTCAATATTCAGAGTGAAATATCAGTCATTCAGGGTAATATAAAACAAAAGGGTGACAAGCAGGGAATAGAGACAGAACTGAAGAGTATAAATTTAAAAATCTCTAAAAGTAAGGTTGATATATCTGATGAAGCACTGAAACAGTTTAAAGAAATAAGTAAGCTTGTTTTTGAAAAGGAAAGCAGGATAAAAGTTATAGATGATGATATAAATCAATTAAAACATATATCCACTCAACAATTGTTCAATGAATCTTTTCAATACAGTTTATCATCATTGTCAGAAAAATTCAGGAAAGATATTATTTCGGACTTTGAAATTATTAGAAAAGAGGCAGAGAAAAAGTGGAAAGCAATATTAGATTTACGTGAAGTAGAAATAAAAGACAAGAAGGAAAAACTACTTGAAGAAATCAGAATAGAGAAAGAAAAAGAAGCATATAAACTTGGACAGAAGTTAATTGACAGCAATAAGCAATATCAAGAGTTAACGGAGCGTCAATTAGCAGAATCAAAAAAGTTCAATGAAATAAAAACAATTGAAGAGCAATTAAAAACAAAAATCGCTGAGCGTGATAGTTTGAGAATTCATGTTGTTAATCAACATTTAGATTTTAAAAAACAAATTGTTTATTTAAAGAAAAACCTTTCTCTTTCCAGTGGTGGGATTGAAATTAATCCTAAGATTTTTCTTGGTAAGGCTCTTCTAAAAGATTTTTTAACTTCAAGGTTAAACCAAAAAGGAAAGGAGAGGCAAGATTACATTAATAACTTTTGTGACAATTATATTAAAAACACTGAGGACGAAATTGCAACTTTCTTAGATAGAGCTTTAGAGAATAACATTGAGTATAAAAGTGGCAATCGTAATCAAGACGTAACAGTTGAACTTTTATCTTCAAACTGGTTCGATGTCTCATTTGAGTTAAAATATCAAAGTGATGCATTTCAAAATATGTCACAAGGAAAGCAAGCCTTTGTGATACTTAAACTTTTATTAGAGTTTAGTAAAAAAGAGTGCCCAATTTTAATCGACCAACCAGAAGACAGTTTGGATAATAGAGCCATTTACAATGAGCTTGTAAAATACATCATAGATAAAAAGAAAGAACGTCAAATAATCTTAGTAACTCATAATTCAAATGTAGTTGTGAGTGCTGATGCTGAACAAATAATAGTAGCAAACCAACATGGTGAAAAAAATCAGAATAAGGATGGTTACAAGTTTCAGTATGTGTCAGGTGGTTTGGAATTTTCAAAACCAAGAGACAATACGAATAAACTCACTCTTTATGCGCAAGGAATCCGCGAACATGTATGTGAAATATTAGAGGGCGGAAACGAGGCATTTAAGAAGAGAGAACGAAAATATGGAATTAAAGATTAGCTCAGCCCTTCGCATCCATACACATTGCCAAGTCGCTCGAAAGGCCAACACACAAACAAAACTTGTCAAAGAGTATGACTGCCCAAACACACGGTCAGATGCGGAGAATAAAGCACGAAAACACAACAATGTATATAGTTTATGGCGGATTAAGTGCTAAATATGAGCGATTTAACAATAAATAAACCTCAGTGTAAGTTGAAAGATTTGTGTTTCAAAAATCGCCACAAAACCATATACTCAACGTTAGCTGCAATGGAGTATAATTCATACCATCTAGACTGATTCACAGGAAATTAGGGGTGCTAAGTATGACAGGACTGACATTGTAAAACTTTGAAGATTAGAATGATTATATTCTAATCAAAAATTGTTTTACAATGTACTAAATATCAACGACAAAGTCAAGTTTTTTTTATGGAAAATATATTTGATCATTATCAACATTCTAAAAGCGCGCAGGCTCGAAAAAACGGCGGGCGTGGGCAGGCCTTTGCGGGGGGATAGCATCGTTATTTCTTGATTTTTTGGTTACTTTTTTATCAAGAAAAAAGTTACAAGAAATAAAATGCCGATATCAATTTGAGGAACTTTCATGGCATGGACTATGGCATTTTTTTCTTCTTTGTTTTGTGTATCAGCATTTGCACAAACTCCTAACTTCAATAATGCTATTAGCATTAATACAACATTTACTAACGACTCGGTCATAAATCCATTTTCGGGAGACACAGTAACCGGAATTGGAATAAGTGGCGACATTGTTTTCAATTCTGACACGAGTTTCGTAAGGATGATTGTCGACGACGGTTCTAATCAATACCTGATTTATGAAACATATCCTATGCTAAGTCAGGATAGTATTTTTAGTTTTGAATATGAGTGTGAAGAAAGTTGCTTCTTTGACTCCTATATTCCTTCGGATATCATTTTGCAAGTAAGTGACGCTTCACTAATCATTGATGAAATCAACTGGAGCAATATCTCCAATCCTGATGCCCTGAACCTGCAGTATTCGGCGAAAAGCAACAAAAATAGTGAAAAGTTAGCAGCAGTTGTTAGCTACATTGATGAAAATAATCTAATTTGGATTGCAGAAGAAACTGAATTTTCACAACTCAGATATTCGGAAAAAGCAATTTCATGGGGCAGTGACTATAGGTCATTTGGATTTGAGTTTTATTCTTATGGGTTCTATTCAGTTTTTGGACCATCATCAAGTAGTTCTGTGATGAATTATGGATATGCTGACAATTTTGATTGGAGAAACAGGCACAATTCAAATATGGAAGACTCCCCATATTACAACGCTGGAGGCGAAGGATGGGTAACTCCTGCTGTATGCCAGGGATTAGGATGCTGGTATAATAATGAATTTTTGTGTAATACAAATCAAAATGAATGTGACGCACTAGGTGGAATATATCGTGAAGCCGCAACTTGTTGGATATTTGGCCCAACTGCGCATATAGAAGCACTGACTAATCTATATTACAATGAATTTATTAATGTTGACTTATCTGAGCAATATATTGCTTGTGAAGAGAATACTGTAGGCAGAAACACTATCTACAATGCTTTGAAACACTATAAAAATGAGGGTGTTCCTGACGAAGATTGTCTTCATTATTCTGCATCACTTGAAAACTGTGATGATTTATGCACTTCCCCGTCAGAACGTATTTGGATTGATGATTACACAAGATATATTAACCCTACGGATGAGGAAACAAGGCAATATTTAATGGAATATGGATCTGTAACGGCTGAATTAATATATTTTCCATGGGGCACAGGCGGACATTCTATGGCTTTAATAGGTTGGGGTGTAATTGACGAGGATGCGTTAGGCGTAACAGGAATAGGAACACCAATAGATGAAAGCTGGTACGGAACAACTTATTGGATTTTTAAAGAATCGTCAGGACCAGGAGTTCATCATAATGGATTTAGATACATTATTGACTGGGATAATAATTCAAACATATATACAATTGATCGCCACATAGTTAGGCTTAATCGTAATGATGATGATGTAAACTGTTTTGATAAAGATGGAGATGGTTATTATTTTTGGGGTATAGGCAACAAACCTTCCTATTGCGATGATTGCCCTGCCGAACCTGATGGAGATGATTCAGATCCGGGTCTTGGACCGATTAATGAATTTGGAGCTTGTGCAATAATCAACTCATATAATGCTAACTTTGAAAACAGTTGGAATAACTGGGTACAAGTAGGTGGTGATGATTTAGATTGGTGGCGACATGAAGGACCTACCGAAACTAATAATACTGGCCCTGAAGAGGCACAAGACGGTGATTTTTACATTTATGTAATGTCAAATTGTAATGGTTGTTACCCTTTTAAAGAGGCAATTATTGAAAGTCCACCTATTAACCTTAGTAATTTTTGTGAAGGACAGATCGATTTTCATTATCATATGGATACATACAAATGGGGTAATCCAGTTGAAAATGAACTAATACTACAAATTAGTTATGATAATGGAGCTACATGGGAGAGTGATTTTTGGAGTATGGCGGGAGATACTGGAGAAGAATGGCAATTTGCTTCATTGAAGTTTCCGAGTACTGTTACAAAGTTTAGATTTATTGCTATAACAGGTGATACATATATGAGTGAAATGGCACTCGATAATATAACCATCAGCCCATCGCAAAAAGAAAACACCCCAATTGTTATAAGCACGGACACACCATGGAACGTTGATCAAACAATAAACAGTGATGTAATAATTGAAAATGGTGCTACTTTAACAATTAGCAATTGCAATATCTCAATGCATGAACAAGCCAGAATTATTGTTAAAAATGGCGATGAAACAACTCCCGGTTCAAAGCTTGTTGTTGATAATGCAACTATTAAATGTCAATGTGATCATTCTTTTTGGCAAGGCATACAGGTTTGGGGTAATAGAAATGAGCCTCAAATGCCTAAACAAAATGAACACCTACAACAAGGCACAGTCGAGCTCAAAAATGACGCAACTATCAAAAATGCAATAATCGCTATTGATTTATGGGAGCCTGATAATTATGCTTCTACAGGTGGTGTTCTTACAGCTGAAGATGCATTTTTCCGAAATAACAAAAAATCAGTTCACGCTTTATATTACACAAATTTTAACCCCTACTATCCGGAGGTTGAGTGGGATTGCTTCACTAAATTTAAGAATTGTTCTTTCGAGATAACTGATGATTATCCTGAAAAAGAAATATTTTATAAACATGTTGATTTGGCTCATATAAAAGGAGTGAAATTTTATGGCTGTGACTTTAGTATTTCAGAAAACGCTAATGGTATTTTCGAATGGAATTATGCGATTGCCGGGTATGATGCAAAATTTGAAGTAAAAGCAATATGTAACTCTCAACAACTGCCTTGTCCTGAAATCTCACTTGATAAAAGCACTTTCACTGGTTTCTATAGTGCCGTAAATGCCAATAACGACGGACAAAGTGCAGTAACTTTCAGTGTTTCGCAATGTGATTTTATTAATAATGAAAATGGAGTATTAACCTCAAATATGGATAATGCTACTGTTCTTTACTCAGATTTTGAAATTGGAACTTCACATGGTTGCGGAGCTGGTATTCATTCAGACCGCGTTAATGCATTTACTTTTGAAGAAAATGACTTTAGCAAATATGTAAATGCTCCTTTAGAAGATTATTATGGGATTACAGTTCTTAACTCAGAAGATGTAAATGAGATTTACAGAAATACATTCAACGGACTTAGTTTTGGCAACTACTCTGATGGGCAAAATTGGATAGAATTGCGTAGTCAAGGTTTAGCATATTATTGCAATGAAAATACTAACAATTATGCAGACTTTTATGTAGAAGATGATTTAGATTATAATGGTTTTGGTATTCAGTCAGGTCAGGGAAATGAAAATCTTCCTGCCGGCAATACATTTTCTACAAGCGGAGCCACATGGCATTTCTACAATGGCGCCAGGTATGATATTGACTATTTTACTAATACAACTAATAGTAACATTAGTCCTGAAAAAATAACTGAGAATATAAACTTACATCCTTTATCAACAACTAATACCTGCCCCTCAAACTTTAGCGGCAACCCGAAACTAAGGCTTATTGTAACAGCGGAAGAAAAAACAGATGCAGAGTTGGAATATTACAGTAGCCTTACCGATTATAACAGCACTAAAAGCCTTTATGATAGTTACATTAACGGTGGAGATACTGAGGATGAAATTAATGATATTCAAAGTGCACAACCAGAAGACATGTGGGCTTTACATGCACAACTGTTAGGTGACTCACCACATTTATCCTTCGAAGTACTTAAAGAAGCTTCCGACAAAACTGATGTGTTTACTGAATCTGCTTTGTTTGATATACTGGCTGCCAACCCGGATGAACTAAAAAAAGACACTTTAATTAGTTATCTTGAAAACAAAGAGGATCCGCTACCGGACTATATGATTGCATTACTCGAACAAATTGCCGAGGGTACGACCTATAAAACTGCTTTACTTAATCAAATGTCTGAGTACAAACACAATTATGTACGTGCAGCCAACCTTATAGTTAGAAGTATATTAAATGACAGTATTATGGATTATACTGCATTACGTAACTGGCTTGATAATATTGGTGGTATTAATTCCGACAGGCGTATTATTTCTTCATACATCGAACAAGGTAACTTTACAGATGCCTTTACGCTTGCAAATATGTTACCTTCGCTATACGAATTACAGGGAAATAACTCTGTGGAACATACATATTATATTGATATGCTCAATCTGTACCAAACAATACACCAGGAGGGTAGAACAACATATCAGTTAAGCAATAATGAAAAAGCTTACATTGATAATATTGCTCAAAACAGTAGTGGAATTGCCGGTTCACAGTCAAAAAGCATATTACAGGCAGTGTATAAAGAATATTGTGATATTTGTCCAAATGTTGGTAATTCAGCAAGTCATAAATCAGACAGATTTATTAGTAATGATGATATCAATAAGATATATGGTTTGGATGTTTCGGCAAAACCAAACCCTGCAAGTTATTGGGTTGCCTTTGATTACACTTTACCAAAAGGACACGATAAGGCAACTATTTCTCTAAGGAACATATCCGGAAAGATTATTGATGTAATAAAAATTGAAAAAAAGCAGGGTCAAGAACTATGGAATATAAGCCATATTCCATCAGGGGCATATGTTTACACAATAGAATCTTCAGGCTTCACAAAGTCTGGTAAACTTATCATTACAAAATAATAAGTAATTTTACAGTTGTCATCGTAGTAATTGCTACGATGGCAACTATTAAAAAAATCATGAAAAAATTCACTCAAATATTCATCATCATTTTTTTACCATTATCATTTTACGCCCAGCTCCAAATAGACTGGCAACAATGCTATTGTAGCACTGATGATGATATTCCTCATGGAATTTGTGAAACCAATGGTGGTTTTCTTGTAATAGGATTTCAGGATGGAGATGACGGACAGGTTACCTGCACAAATGGAGGAGCAACCTGGCTGATTAAAATAGATTATAACGGCAATCTAATCTGGCAGGAATGTTATACCGATATTGGTGGTATGAATCTATCTGAATCATTAACTGATTCAGGAAAATATTTTGTATGTGGCGGATGTGGTTTGGACCCATACCCCGATGTGCGTAGTCTGGGTATTGGAATAATTGATAGTACCGGAGTTTTTCTATGGAAGAAAGCATATGGTAACGAAAACGGAATAACTGGTTACGGAGAGTTTGGATCACCAACCAATGACGGTGGTTTTATTGGTGCAACAGATATTTTCTCTCAAGGTGGGGATATTTCAAATTGGTATGGGAGTTTAGATGGATGGATGGTAAAAGTTGACAGTACTGGAAATAAAGAATGGGATTTTACAGTTGGATCATCTAATCAGGATGGCATATATGGAATTATCCAAACAAATGACAATGGATATCTTGCTTTACTCTCATCAGCCTCTGATGGAGTTTCAGGTAATATTGACTGTAATACAGGCAGTCCGTCCCAATTTGATGCAGTGGTTTTCAAAGTTGATTCAACTGGTTATCCAGAGTGGCATAAATGTTACGGGGGTTCTCAAGACGAGGCTTTCATTAATGCTATTAGTTTAAATGATGGTTATCTAATTTGTGGGGGTACTTTATCAAATGATGGTGATTTAACAGGTAGCGGATGGCATGGTGAAGCAGACATATGGTTAATGCGTACAGACTTAATCGGGAATGTATCATGGCAGCAGTGTTACGGTGGATCAAAGTGGGATTGGCCCAGAAAGCTTTTTCAAACCTCAGATGGTGGTTTTATTATATTTGGATATACAGAATCAAATGATGGTGATGTTTATGGTAACCCATCTTATAGTGATCGACCTTCAATTTGGATATTTAAAATTGATAGTGTTGGTAATATAGAATGGCAACAATGTATCGGTAGCCATGCCAAAGAAAAAGTATTTGATGTTGTCCAGCACAGTGATTATAATTATACCATTGCAGGGAGTATGACTTTTAGCCCATCATACGATGTAGATTGTTCAAATTTTATTTACGGTTCAGCAAGAAATTATTGGGTGCTAGGCATATCAGACACAACTGTTAATACAGTAGAAAATAGTATTAATAATAAAAACATAGCAATTTATCCCGTTCCAGCAAAAAGCACATTGAATATTGATTTACCTAATAATTTTGACTTCAAAAATACAATTATTGAAATAATTGATATCAATGGGACTACCGTTTTATACTACCAACCAGACAAATTAAATACTCATATAGACATAAAAAATATTGTCCCAGGACTTTATATAATTAAAATACAAAATAATAAGACTATAATTACAAATAAGTTTGTTAAACAATAAATCCGACCCTTCACAGTCATACACATTGCCAAGTCGCACATGCCTACCTGCAAAGCCTAAACTTGTCAATAAGTATGCCTGCCCTACCGCACGGAAAAAACGCTCAGTTGCTAACAATGTATATAAAAAATAAGCGAGATTGCAGTAGCATCAAGGTTTGTAGCCCGTTTCACCTTTCTTGTAAGTTGAAAGTTTTGTGCTCCGAAATCGCTTACTTTTCATATACTTAACGTTGTGTGCCATAAAACACAGTCATATCCTGATCAAACATGCTAACCCGATTAATTTAGTATTTTAGTGACAGTATATAAGAAAGTGAAAGAGTTAATTGAACACTACTATATAATTTTCTATACAAAAACCAATATTAACTAAAATGAAAAATCTATTGATCAAATTTCTTTTTCTACTCCTGACTTGTGTATTCCTCAGTAGCTGCACCGAAAAGCCAAAAGTTAAAAATATTGAAAAGCCCAATATCCTATTCATCACCTGCGATCAGCGAATGTTCCAGTCGATACAAGCGAAAGGATTTCATCAGCCAGCCATTGATCGGCTTTCGGACCGTGGAGTCTCCTTTATGAACCACTATATTTCTGCAGCGGTATGTACGCCGTCGCGTGGAGTGCTATACAGCGGCCTAGCTCCGCAGGTAACAGGAATCCAGGAGGAGATGATGTTCGGTTGGACGCCAAGCCTCCCCACAGACAAATTATCCATCGGGACTGTGATGAAGCGACTCGGCTACTCGACGGCGTACTTCGGCAAATTTGAACTAGACAGTTCCATCGTATTCCCGGAACCAGGGGTGAACTATACCAACAAGCTTAAGAGATACGGGTTCGACGAATGGCAGCCTTACGGCGAGGTGACAGGAGAAATGAACCAGGGATACGAAATGGACGGTATCATCGGTGCGGAGGGGATCAGTTGGCTTCGCACGAACGCCGATAGTAAGAAGCCGTGGTTCCTCACCCTCTCCTTCATCAATCCGCACGACATCTTCTTCGCCAACGTAAACCCTCCCGGCGAGCAAGTGCAGAAAAGCTTACCAGGAATGACCACGCCGATACCTACTGACGCTCAGACCAGCAAGAATTGGGATTTCTCGTTGTGGAGTACACTTGACGAGCCTCTCCAGGCACCCGGGCGACCGAAGGCCCACTGGGAATTCTACAAGGCTACTATCGATGTCACGGGGGAGATCCCGATCGAGCGGAGAGATATGTGGTACACCTACCAAAATTTTTATCTTAACCTCCTTCGCGAGAACGACCGGTGCATAGGACAGGTGCTGGACGCACTCGACGACCTTAACCTTTGGGAGAATACAGTGGTGGTCTTTACTTCCGACCATGGGGAACTCGGTGGCGCGCACGGCGGGCTCCGGAACAAAGGGCCAGTCGCCTACGAACAGAACGTTCATGTGCCGATGATCATAGTACACCCAAACGTAAAGGGAGGTCAAACCACTCAGGCACTAACAAGCCACATCGATGTGCTACCAACGCTTGTGGGACTGACCGGTGCCCCGAAAGAGGTAGCGAATGAAATTACGAAAGATCTTCCGGGTCGGGACTTCTCCACTATCCTAGAAAGTCCGTCGAATGCACCACTCAACGCAGTGCGCCCTGGCATACTTTTCAACTACGTTGGACTCTCAACAATAGACGCGAATTTCTACAAGAACCTATTTGCGAATTGGAACGATATTAATGGGTTTGCAATGAATCCTGATGAATTCGCCGAGCATCACCCCGACCTCACTAAACGAGGCTTCGTTGCCATGACCTTCGATGGTAGGTACAAGTTCGCACGCTACTACTCGCCAAGTTATTTTAATACACCGTTGAATCTTAAGGATATCCAGGGATGGAACGACCTGGAACTATTCGACCTGAAGAACGACCCCGATGAGCAAAACAACTTAGCACTGAACCCTGAGCATAACCAAGAACTCATCCTAAAGATGAACGCCCTGCTAAACGAACTAATTGCCCTCGAGGTTGGTAAAAACGATGGACAGTTCCTCCCAATGACAGTGCGTCCGAAGGATAGCGCGTTATACGTTAGGGCTTCAATTGAATAAAAACATAATTACGGCACACAACAAAGAACTGAGTTAAAATCCAAGTAAAACCCTTAAAAATTTTTCTTTTTAAAATACCCTGTTGATTCATGGGGGCACTTCAAAAAGAAAAATTATTGAATAGTTAAACGACTCTTATAGTTTGG
>Ga0222666_1000679_pt1 | contig 15897 bp, 12 predicted proteins | sample AntAcemetagen655_FD_181710 | JGI IMG/M metagenome (GOLD analysis project Ga0222666, IMG submission 181710) | Saline water microbial communities from Ace Lake, Antarctica - #655 | ecosystem: Environmental > Aquatic > Non-marine Saline and Alkaline > Saline | place: Antarctica: Ace Lake...
TGTCCCTCTTTAGAGTCAGGAACAAAACTCCAACAACCAAATGTGCGCCATAGGGTCTCATCGGTTTGGACAGGAAGCCGAACCGCTTCTTTCTTGAATAGAACGGGGCCGTGCCGGCCAAGTTTCACCACTAAAGTTGTAGCAAGGAGGAATGGCCATAATAAAATCAGCAGGCAGGCGGCTGCAAAACGAGAGAAGATCCCTGTGAACCGTTGTCCCAAATGGGCCTTAGAGAGCCCCCCTAAAATAAAGCTCTCGGAAATGGATACGGCAGCGCCAAACTTGACATTGATAAGTCGATTTTTATCAACAAGGACTTCATCTAACTCCAGACCTTCTCCAACGTAGCTCCCAGGGAAGATTAGCGAGCCGGTAACGGTACAGCCTGAATCAAGAACGCAGTCTTTGCCGATGACCGCATCCGGGCCAAGTTTTGTCCCTTTGCCGATACGGCAGTTTTCCCCTATGTAAACAGGCGGGTCGAGCGTTGTCGTTGGATGGAGAGTCAGATTTCTGGATAGCCAGATCGACTCATCTGCTTCCTTGCCCCCAAGAAAAAGGCCCTTGAATTCTTTGCCTAAGACCGCCGCCTGAGATGCAAGCAGATCATCGTAGGAGCGCACACTCAAAGAGCTGGAGATCTCAACGGAGGGTGACCTGCCTTGCCCTGTGGACGTGAGATGGGATTCCAAAGCCTCCTCATCGAGATCCTTGGGCAGGTTTTTCAGGATGTCGGCCGGAACCCATGCCCAGCCAGTCCATTGCCGGGTATCCTGGTTTTTTGCTGTAGAAGAGTCAGTTCTTAGGATTGTGGGAGAGAAAAACATTACCGGTTCTTCTATTTGGTTTGCTGGTCTGGTCTGTTCCATGTCAACCTGAGGCAACCGGTCTGCATGGGCTAACAGCACGGGCCCGGCATCATTGTCAAGATTAATGATGGAATCATAGGGTCGTGCGGGGTCGCGTGTTAAGTGGAATCTGAATACACTCCCCCAGCGGGAGCCATCGCCTAATAGATTCTCGATCTTTTCCGGAAGATGACTCAGGATAAACTCAAACCGAGTAATTCCGCGCTCCACAAGGAACTCCACCACGTGCTGGATAAATGGGCGGTCCACCAGTGGGAGTAGCGGTGTTGGATATCGTTCGTTCAATGGTTCCATTCCGGGACTGAGACCTGGTGCAATAATGACCGCTATCATAATTTTAGTCCTCCTTGTGTTCTGGTATAGGTTTTCAGATAATCAATTTCACAAGGCCAGAGGGAGGAATCCGAGTAAGTCGTACAGATTAGTACGTCGTCGAGGATTCCGACTGATAACGCAGTGAAATTAATTATCTGAAGTTCTATGGTTGAAAGCGTGCAGGCCTGATCTTTTCAAGCATGACCCGGTAGAGAAAAACACCATTACCTACAAAATACCTTTTCCACAACCTGCCTGGTTCCTGCGTAAACCGGTAAAACCACTCCATCCCCATCTCCCTCATCCATAGGGGGGCGCGAGCAGTCTTGCCGGAGTAGAAGTCAAACAGGCCCCCCACTCCCATAGCCACCTTTACTCCTGTTTCCCCCAGATGATCATTGATCCAGGTATCCTGCCGAGGTGCCCCAAAGGCCACCAATAGGAGATCTGCGCCCGATTTTGCGATCTGGTCAATTACTTCCGGTTCCTCTTCCGAGGAGAAGTATCCGTGATGGCAGCCGCTGACGATCACCCCGGGATAATTTTTTTTGATCCAGTCTCTGACGCCTTCAGGAACGTCAGGCCGGGCCCCTAAAAGGAAAAGCCCTTTTCCGGATCCGGAAAGCGCCTCGCACAAAAGGGGGAAGAGGTCTGTGCCGTTGACATTTTGCTTAATCTCTCTGGCAAGTAATTTCCCGGCAAGTTTAAGGCCTATACCATCGGCGAGAGAGAACCGGGCCGTACTCAACACCTCCAAATATGCTTGATTACGGTAAGCAATGTTGGCGCAGTCCGCATTGACAAAGCAGACCTGGGAGCGGTCATCCTCATTCAGCCATTGTATGATCGTCTCTATGGCTTCGCTCATGGTAACATTATTGATCGGTATCCCGAGGATTGTTATCAGGTCAGGGGCTGTTGCGACACCCTCCCCGTATAATACAGCAGGGATGGCTCGCAGGGCTATTCCAAGGTCTCCCCACACGCTTTGTGATTCCACATACTCCCCGTCCACCTCCACCTCGGTCGTGTAATCGATATTTGCTCTTCGCCTGATCCACCAGAGAGAAAGCAGCCCGGGTCGCACATTGTATCGTTTGCGCGCCGCCTTTTCCCTGGGGCTGAGATCTCCCGGTGATACGGCCCGGGGTCCGACAAAAGAAATGTCACCCTTGAGGATATTGATCAAAACAGGAAGCCTTGTTAAACGCAGACCGGTCAATATCCGACCCATGAAACCACCGGATGTCCCAAATGAAAATTCGTTGAAGGTAACGCACCATCGGCCCACCCTGGACGTCCGTTTAAGGGTTGTCCCCGGAATAAGGTATGACAGGAGCAAAATCGGCCACAGGATGAGCAACAGAAAAAGTGACAGAAGGAAGTCCATGAGCCTTTTGGCGCCTGAAAGGAGCTGAACAACAAATACCCAGGTAAACCCGCGTATGAACCGTTGCATTCGCAGGCGCCACAACCCCCGTCTCGAAAAACGGCGGTACAACTCCTTTGTTACCTTTTCGCGATCAGAATCTTTGGTGTTGTTGTTTTTCACCTTACCTCAGGATTGACAAACTCGTAAAAAGTCGGAAATGACCTGTTTTCGTCATTCCCGCGAACGCGGGAATCCAGGGAAATCAATCACTTCTGGACTCCCGCGTTCGCGGGAGTGACGGCCTTGGAGACTTTTTACGAGACCATGAATATTCAATCATCAGTACGCCCCTTTTCCCAACAAAACCGCCGGGATTGTGCCTAACAGTAGTTTAATATCAACCCAGATGCTCTGGCTTTCGATGTACTGGACATCCAATTCCACCTGTTCATCAAAGGGGATGTCGCCCCGGCCGCTCACCTGCCAGATGCATGTGAGCCCCGGGATGGCATCGAGTCTCCTGCGGTCAGAAAGGGTATATTCGGCAACTTCCCTGGGAACGGGCGGGCGGGGGCCCACCAGAGACATATCCCCTTTCAGCACACACCACAACTGTGGCAGTTCATCAATGCTCAGTTTGCGAATGATTGTGCCGATCCAGGTGACTCTCGGGTCCTTTTTCATCTTAAAGGTGATGCTGTCTTCGTGGTCGCTTTGCTCCAGTATGCTGTCCTTTAACGCCTCAGCGTTCATCACCATTGATCGGAATTTCGGGAAGGGAAACTCCTTCCCCCAGAGCCCGATACGGGTCTGCCAGAAAAAGACAGGTCCCCCGTCAGTCAATTTGATGCAGAGGGCCACCCCGAGGAAGAGGGGCCACAGGCAAAGGAACAGTATGCTGGACGCAAGGATGTCGATAAGCCGTTTGAGCACCTTTGCGCCCCCCACGACGATAATCCAGGCATATTTTTTTCTCCAATAACGGAGACGATGCCCTAATCCGCCCGGGCCGCCGGCCTTAGAGCCATATCTGCGGTAAAGCTCTTCCATGAGTTCATCACGTTGGGAACCCACTTTCTTAGATAATGTTTCTATCTTTGTCATCTTCTATCCCCGGGTTTGGTTTGAATTTTCAATGCCTCTGATATGAGCCATTATGAGGGCCGTGGATTGCTCTAAAAGATTTTCGCCATTTACGACGATATCCGCAAAGGTTTTCGTGGGGAGGATATATTTCTCATTCATGGGCCGCACGGTCTCGGTGTATTGGGAAAGAACTGACTCATGGGAGCGGCCTCTCTTTTTTGTATCGCGCTCGATCCGACGTGAGAGGCAGATATGGTCGTGAAGGGTCACAAAGACACGCGTGTGAAACAGATCCCTGATTTCTTCCCAGTAAAGGGTAAACAGACCTTCAACAATAACCGTGTCTCCGGGAACAATCCTCTCCGACTGCGGTGAACGCGTATGCGTGGCAAAATCGTAGACCGGTTTTTCTATGGCGTTGCCACTGGCGAGTGCCAGAAGCTGCTCCCTGAGGAGTTCATGGTCTAAGGCCTCAGGCACGTCAAAATTTCTTTTGTCCCGTTCCGCAGGATCAAGGGGGGAGAGATCATGATAATAAGAGTCTAAGGTCAGGATCACCGGATTCATCCCGGAGAATTGCTTGATCAGACGTCTTGCTATCTCAGATTTTCCCGAGCATGAGGGCCCGGCTACCCCGATTATATGAGGACCTGCCGGCATTACGCACCTTCCTCGGCCGCTTCCCGGAGCACCTTCAGTGTCAGGGCGGCAGTCGCGGACCATGTATATTGCCTGGCCCTCTCCAATCCCCGCTCCCGGCAGTCATTGAGCAGGCCGGGATCTTTCAGGAGACGTCTCATGGCATTAGCAATCGCTTCGTCATCATAGGGATCAAAAAGGATGCCCGTGTCCCCGATAACTTCGGGGATGGAAGAGATGTTTGAGCAGGCAACCGGAACCCCGCAGGTCATGGCCTCCAGGACCGGGAGGCCGAATCCTTCGTATAAAGAGGGAAAGACAAATAGTTCAGCGCCGCAGTAGAGGTCCGGCAAATCGTCAGTGGGCGCAAAACCGGTAAACACGATATCTTTAGTATAAGCCGATTCTTCTGCCGCGCGGTGAACCTCTTCGGCCCGATCCCAGTCACTGCCGGCAAGGACCAGTTGATGAGGGATATCCTCCGTCTCTTTCAGGATTGAAAAGGCCCGGACCAGTCCTGCATGGTTTTTCCCCGGGTGCTCGATCCGCGAGATATACAGGACGTAAGGTTTTCGAATGTTATACTTGGGACCGATACGCTTAATGCATTCCGCCGCACTCCTTGGAAAATAGACCTGGTTGTCCGCGGCAAGGGGGGTCACTGTCACATACTCCCCAGGCACACCGGCATACTCCACAATATCTTTTTTACTGCTTTCGCTCACTGTGAGCACCTTGGTGAGTCTGCGTGCCAGAAACGGAAGCACCCGTTTGATATAAAACATCCTTGCCGGATCATATTTCCCTTCAACGTGGATGCTGGAAAAGTCGTGGACCGTACCTACCGACGGGCAGGGGAGAGATATCGGTAATCGCCTGTTCCCTGCAGGGAGGAAAAGCATATCGTATTTCTGCTTGCGGCACAGTTTAGGGAGTGAAAACTGGTGCCAGGAAATGTTCGCAACAGGGCTGCGCAGGGAATCACCGAAACAGATGGTCGACATACTATCCGGATCGGGAACAAATAATTCCTTCTCGTCTTCATAAACAATTACCTCGAAATCCGGCTTGTCCTCTAGGGCGGCAAATTCCCGGAGAATGTTGATGATGTACTGGCTTATGCCGGACTTCCCCCCATCACCGCCAAAGGTCGTAATTCCTATTTTCATAGCATAATCCCTTTCATGAGTTGTTTTATTGCCAAAATGTCAACAGGTCTTTCAAGTGAATATCAGGCATAATGTCAATACCACAGGTGCATTTGATGAGGTACAACAGCAGTACCAGGATCAAAATGAGCGGTACCATTCCGAGAATGAAGAGCGTCAACCCTCCTGAAAGGGATGTCAACCACCGCCGCTTCTCTTCAATTCTTTTGGTATACAAGCGCCTGTCGCGGCCCGACAGGATCACGAAATAATAACGCACAAAAAAAACTGGGATGATGCCTCGAATATCTATAGGATGCTTTTTTAAGGGGCGACTCGCTGAGATTGCCTCCTTGATGGCTGAAAGCTGCGCAGGGGTCAGTGAGGCACGCACCTTCGGGTCAATTCGCTCCATAACATGATAGGTAAACGGATCCATGGGTTGATGATTGTTCATTGATCACCCCTCAAGCACCCTTCAAGTCTGTCAAGATACCCTTCGAAGGAATAGTGGTCTCGAACGCGTCTAAGACCGTTTTGCCCCAATCTTGCGGCTAATCGGTTTTCACCAAGTATCTTTTGGAGGGCCTTGCCAAAGGCCCCTACATCCTGCTCCGGAACAAGAATACCTGTCTCCATATGATCGAGCCAGTCCGGGATCCCCCCCACATCAAACGCAACCACGGGCCGGCCATGGTGCATAGCCTCGAGCCCGATCATACCGAAGGGTTCCGGCCAGCGCGACGGTACCACAACGACCTTTGCCTTTGAATAGAAATGTCCGAGATCTTCGTTGCGAACCCAACCCGAAAATTTTACCCTGTTATCAAGGCCCAATTTATTGCAGAGGGCCTTGAGCTTGGGTTCAGCATTGCCGGTCCCTACGATAGTTGCCCTGAAATCGCATGTAAGCTCTTTGAAAGCCTGCAACAGAAGGTCAACCCCTTTGCCACGGATGAGCTGTCCCACGTACAATATTTGGGGGTCTTCAGGGACAGGCGAAGGTGTCTGGTTCTCCATGCGAATAACAGGTGGCAGAACAAACACCTTTTCCTCCGGAAATCTGTTTTGGAGGAGTTCATCTCTCATGAAACGGCTGCCAACAAGTAGTGCGTTGAGATGATAATTACGACGCATTTCTTGGAGCTTGCGTCCTATGCTCACAAAGGCAAAACCGCTCCGCGAAGAAGGGTCTCTCGCAATAAAGGCCCCGTCGAGCCAGCAGCGCCAGTCAAGCTTATGGTGACAGACTCGACCGTTGGACATGAAGTACTTGTGTCTCCTCGGACAGCATAGGTCGTGATCGTGCACCATTCGGACAGTTCGTATCTTGGGGAGCAGATGCATGCACGATTTCAGTTCAGGAATCTTGTGAAAGTAAATTACATCAGGAGATGCCTGGCCTAAGATGGCCTCAAGGGTCTGAGTCCCGGTCTCCTGTGTAGTGGCGCCTATTTCCTGACACAGATAAGTTTTTTCAAAGAGGGCCTTATACTGTTCCAGGTCCCGTGCTGAGATCTCTCCATATGCCAGATAGCAGTTATGACCTCTGGAATTCAATCCCTCCACGGTATCTGCGATGTTTTGTTCCACTCCGCCGAAATACCCACATTTCTCATTTACGAAAAGGATTTTCACGGATAGCCTCCTCGTATATGTCAACCAAAAATTGAGTAATCCTGTCCCAGCTATACTGGCCCTGGGCCTTCAGTTTGCCGGCAGTGCTCAATGCTCGGGCCTTTTCCGGAGATTCCAGGATTGTCCTGAAGGCCTTAATAAACCCTGCCTCGTCATTCGGCTCAAACAACAGCCCATCGTCGCCATGATTAACAAATGACGGGATGCCGCCTACCCGGCTCGCAACCACGGGAAGACCTGCGGCCCAGGCCTCTAAAATAACGATGCCGAAGGGCTCGTGAATAGAGGGGAGAAGGAATATATCGGCTCCATGGAAGGCATCAACCAGTTCTTGGCTCCCGGCGGCCAGTCCATCAATAACTGTTACGCGGTCTTCAAGACCCTGTTCACTGATTTTGCGGGCAAGCTTTTTGTTGTAATTCTCATTGGTCACAGGCCCGATGATGACGATATGTGTGTTAGGATTGAGCTTGATCAGTTCCGGGAGGATATTAAGTGCAAAGATCTGATTTTTCTGGGGATCAATACGACCAACCGTCACTATTACATATGCATCCAAAGGAATGTGATAAGTGTTCCGGAAACTGTCTCTGTCTCCGGTTGCGAACCTGTCCGGGTCAACGCCGTTGGCTAAGTGAATGACCCTCTTCTTGGGAAAACGTTGTTGAGTCTGTCGTTGCTCTTCTTCCCCCACACAGAGAATGGCCGCCGCATCGTCAAGAACACGACGTGAGCCTACCCACCAGCCGAGGATCTTGCCCCACTCAATGGTTCCCTCGGTGGGGGCCGTCCAGGTCTCGGCTTCCTCGTTAGGCACGTCAAAGACTCCGCCGTGCAGGGAAACCACATAGGGGATTTTGCGTTTCATGGCTATGTATCTGCCGATGCCGCCCGGTCGTTTTGCAGTGTGCAGGTGGATAAGATCAAGGGCGGGGTATTTTTTCAGGGCTCTCATTAACGCAAATGAGAACAGATTTCCACCCTTTCTGTCTAACTGTTGTTTGGCCTCATTAGACAACCCAAAATAGGGGTAGAAGTAGGGTACCCGGCTTATACTGACGCCCCCGATTACTTCTTTGTCCTGATGTGCCAAGGCATTAGGACAGATGATCTCCGTATGATGACCCAGTTTAAGGAGGCGCTTGCACGTCTCAAGGATGACTGTTTCGGTCCCGCCCCAGTGGCTTCTGACGAACCGCCGTGGTATTTGGACAATATTCATCTGTTGTCTCCCATTGCCGCGAGACCTTTGAAAAATGCCCCCTTTCGCCCAATCTCTGCGTTGCATTCGGATTTTAATCCTCGAAATATTCAATATATTCCTGCGGTTAAAATCCTCATGCGCCTTGATCTTGACCGAAATTGAACGTTTTTCAAAGGTCTCGTAGCGGTCGCAAGATGTCCGACCAAATCATTGTCGCTGATTAAATGCGAACGTTGCCCTACAGCCTGTTTATATAAAAGCGATCCACATCGTTCAAAATAAATCCGATGATCGGCACATCCGTTTCCTCCAGCCTTTCAATCGCTCTTTTCAGCCCTGCGCTTGGACATGTCCGACTCTGGACCACCATGAGAATCGCATCAGACATGGAAGCGACTAATTCGGCATCAACATATTTATCTGCAGCAGGGGCGTCCATAATGATAATGCTGAAGTCCTTAGAAAGCGCATCGAGCATCTCCTTCATCCGGTTTGAAGCGAGCACGTCAGGAATTACTGCCTCCTCAACATGCGGGATACATTCCACTCCCGGAAGGGTAGTGGGCCAGATAATGTCCTTGACACTCTCTGCCTGAAAGGAGAGATATTCGCCGAGTCCGATGATAGGCTTCTCCTTTTCCGTTATCAAATATCGAAAGTTACGTTCACTTTCCTGGGCCCGTGCCTGCGCATCCAACAACAGAACCCTCTCATCCTGACGCCCTAAGGCAGCGGCTAAATTTGTTGCAATCATTGTCTTTCCTTCGCCGGGGTTCACGCTGACAATCATGAGGCGCGCACCTTTTTTTGGAACAAGGTGCCGGAGACGCCGGACAATGATCCTGAAGGGCTCGATCAGGGGAAAATGGGCTTTGTCAGGAAATAGCCCCTGGGCATCTTTTATTTTGGGGATGATCCCGATCACTGGGAGGGAGAATTTCTGGGTGAGTTCAGCCGCTGATTTAATGGTGGTGTCCATCAGCTCAAGACCTAATATCAGAGTGAAGCCCATCATGTTTATAAGGAATACAACAACAATTACGATAATTTTACGATTGGATGTCAGTCTGAAAAGCGGAATCTTGGCATCTGATATAATCGTGAAGTTTGATCTGTTAGATTGATAATCTCTTCGTACCTGCGTAAGCTCCCTATCGAGAGTCTTACTTTCTGTTTCGCGAGCGCGCACTTCGCGGGTGAGGCCCGCATATTTCCGTTGAAGGTCTGTCAATATCTCGAGCCTTGCCATGACTCTCTTCCGTTCCTGTTCCAAATGAATCACTTTTTGACGCATGGAGACCTCATCGAGCTCCATGGTAAGCGCCTTGAGCTGGAAATCGTGCAGCATTCCTCCAGATTCAGATTTAAAACTCGTCTTTTCAGGAATAACCTGTTTTTCAAGGATGTGGAGCTGTCTCTTCCACTCCTTGATCTGTTCCGTATCTAAGGCCTCCACTTCCTGCCTTTCGAAATCGGCCCGCGTTTCTTCATATTCTGCCTTGGAAATGAGCCCCTTTTCGTAGAGTTTTTGAGCACGTTCAAAAGCGAGTTTATACTTTACCATATCGACAGAGTCTGTTCTTTGTACCTTATCATCGTGGATCGCCCGTCTGATACGCTCTATCCTGATATTCAGGTCAGCAAGGCCCTGGGTTTTTGCCTGAGTCGCTTTGTCCTTTGCCTCTTTCGCCTTCAGACCATTTATCCTTTTCTCCAGGCTGGCCTTTTGTAGGACTAAGGTATCTTTATCTACCTTGGCATTGGACAAGAGGAGTTCCAATGAGGTCAATTGTTCCAGATTCCATTTCACTTCCATGTTAAGGTCAACGATCTTATTGATCGTGATAAATTTTTGGAGTTTCCCGTCAGCGCCTAATAATTTGCTGCGCACCTTCTTGAATCGTGCTTCAAGGTCACGCAAGTCCCTGCCGGCATTTTCCTTTGCAAGTCGCACCTGGTTCGCGATAAACACATCCCTCAGCGTGTTTGTAATTGCGGCAACCTCTTTGGCCGAGTCCCACGTGGCCCGGATAAACACTAACGATGTCTTTCTCTCTACCAAGACCCTGCAGGCCCGGCCCAATGCCTTCAGAGAGGTAGGCAACTTCAGCCTTTCTCTCACCTCTTCGAGGTTCGAAGGGATTTTGACCATCTGAATCTGTGTTGCGAGGGGCGGGGTTCGGCCCAGGCCTTCTTCAGTTCCCTCTTCGGGAGTGTAAAGCATGACGGTTTCTGCCTCGTAGGTTCGTGTCCCGAATTTGATTCCGGCGAAGAGCCCGAGGGCAATCGAAACCACAAAAAAGATCGCGAGAATCTTCCAGCGGCGCAACAATCCTATGAGGAGGGTAAGCGGTTCAAAGGGGAGGCCACCTCCGGCCTCGGGAGCCTGTTGAGTTTCGGGATTTACCATAGCTGATTCCTTATTGCCTGCGGCGGAAAATGCGGTTGATGATTTTTTCCTTGAAATAGCCCCTCTCTTTTGCATTAAAGCCGATTAGCCAGAATGCACCTGCAAATACGAGACTGCCAAGGATCTCCAATATCGCGACTTCCATTAGATTGGTTACGGGTCGAGAGCGCAGTGCGCCCACCAAAAAAGCGGCCATTAGCAAGGCCGGGACAATGCTCGGAAAAACCGTTCTCTTATAAAAGTCCCAGTGCGACCTTTCATGAACCCTGCCGGCCCTGGTCTGTATTAACCCCACGTAAATAGGTAGATAGGCAATGAATGTTGCCATGGCCACGCCTATGATCCCGTAAAGCTGAATCAGGAAGAGGGATAGGCCTAAGTTGAGCACCTGGCACCCGAGTATTGAAAAGGCCAAGAATTTCTGATGGCCACCCATGCTGAGAATATTTTCCGTATTGCCATGAATAACGCTGATCATAACTGCTGCTACCAACCATTGACAGACCGGAACCGACGTCTTGAATTCAGGGCCTATCCAGGCAATAATTAAGGGTTCAGCCAAGAGGGCCAACCCCAATAACAGTGGCGTGGCAAATGCTGTGGTCAGCTTGCTGCCGCGGTACCAGACTGCGCGTATGTTCTGTTGTTCATCAGCCCCGTGAAGTTCAGCGACCACCGGGGTTAATGCCTTGATCAGGTGGTAGCAAAATTGATCTGCCTTTCCGGAGAGCCGTATGCCGATGGAATATATGGCAACCATCTGCAGCGGCAAAAAGAGCTTGACAACAATGGTATCGACTCTGGTTGCGATCAATCCGGCGACCTGGATGAGCGAGAAGTAAAGGGAAAAGGAGGATAACTCGCGGACCAGAGATCGATCAAAATGTTTAGGCCGGAGGCTCAATCCAGGAGATATGACCTTGACATGAACCATCATTGCGAACATGGGGAGGACCCCCAGCAAGGCATTCAACCCGGCTAAGACCCGGAGATCAGGGATGCGACTCAGTACGATCAAAACACTCACGAAATAGACAAGTCCGCCAATGACCTTGTAGCCGTTGGCTACTTTCATCTTCTGAAGTCCTACAAGGACGCCCCTGAACATACCCAAGGGCATATACAGGGCAGATCGTGCCCCTATGATTAACAGGACAGCCCGTGCTGACGCGGCCTGATCGGCCGGGATCTCAAAGACCTGATTAAAGAAGAGTAAAGTTATTGCCACCGCGCCCATTACGATTGCACCGAGTACAACATAAAGCCAGAAGAGTGTACATATAATTGCCTCCTGTCGCTCAATATCCTGTCGCCCCCTTGCGTCAGCCACATATTTGACCACGGAAGCGCCAAACCCCATGTCGGCTAACTCAAAAAATGCGAGAAATGACCAAATCAGAGACCACAATCCAAAGGTTTCAGTGCCTAAGGTTTTGATAATAAAGGGGATCAGGACCAGGAAGGTAATGGTATCAATAATGTCTCGCCCGTAACTGGACAGGGTGTTGACCAGTATATAGCGAGACCGGTTTTTTGGCTGGGGGGGCTGAGGGGTGTTTGATACAGTTTCTGAGTGTTGTTGATCGTTCATTTTCTTTCCAAAGTGTTAGGTCGAGGCCTGCATATTTCGGGTCTCCATTTTCATTATGTTTCCTATGGCCACCATAAGTCCTGATAGGATAAAAAAGAGATAAAACACCTGGGTCTGGCGGAATATCCACTCTAACAACCCTTGAAGGTGGAGCGTTGAAAATCCGACAAACAGCCCTAACAGGATGGCCTGATAATACTCGTCGTGGGTCTTTAAAAGGAGGACAAAATTTTTCAAATAAAATCGCAACAAAAACAGGATAAATATCCACATCCCGAGCCAGCCGGTTTCGGCCGCAAAGAGGAGATATATGTGGTGAGCGGTGCCCAACCGGCTCATACCCCGTTTACTCTCCCTGAATTCGTCTAAGTCCTCCACTGTATCCAGTTTATCTGGATATGCGTACCAGTAATATTCGGTGTTCCCGAGCATCCATGAGTAGGAGTTGAGCCCCGTGCCAAAGGTGTAATGATTGGCCATGGCCATTGCCGCGCTGTTAAAATATTCCCGGGTCTTTGCCGATGCCTTGGGCGCGCTCTGAAACCGCTTTATGATACGGGGGGCCACTGCCACCCCGATCATGTCCATAAGGACGAATCCGATGAATATGATGCCCATTTTCCGCATTGTGGGCTTGATAAAGACTGAAATGGCTGTCACTGATGCGAGCGCTCCTATCATGATGACCAAAGCCGCCCTCGATTTTGTAAACACAACACATAACATACCGGCAAATAGAGCAGCAATGGCCCACCTGTTTCCCTTCTTAGTGAAACCATCAGCTAAGATTAGGGCGAGGATCGCGGGGATTATTAGATCGGTATACATGGCAAGGCTGTTGGGGTGGGGAAAACTCCCTACCGAACGATTTACGACCGCATGTGTCACGTATTTGTCCCAGAATACTATTCCCCCCTGAAAAATGACCGCCGCCATGAGCCCGGTGATGACTGCTTCTACGTCCTTTCTGTCTCGCACAACATTTACTATTACCCAGAGGAGCACCAGACCACGGATGAACTTGTGAACAGTAAAAAGGCCGTAATATGCCACAGAGGAAGCGGTTAGGGAGAGGATAGAGATGATAATCATTAAAGTCCAGAGGGTCATATTGCAGGGCCAGAGGATCAGTTTCTGTCTGGAGCCACCCATCAGAAACCATAACAAAAAGCCGAAAAAGAAGAGGTCGGGGATAGTGACGCCGAAGCCCCGATCAACGCCGCGATATGCATGAAAAAAGACCTCCATGTAAAACGGTTTTTTGATGTGGCAGGTAGAAAATACCATGATTGTGAGCATGAGCCGGCGCAGGTGGGGCATGGCGTATAAGACACCTGTTACAGTGGGCACACCGATCAGGAATGTGGCAATGCCCATTATTGACGCCATGGTCATAGGGCCATACCTCCCTGTTCAAAACATCTGGCAAAACCGAACAGACCACGAAAGGCCTGCATCTGATCCTTAGGGTTCCGGCTCCTTATTTTTAGCATGAGCCAGCGTCGGCGGTGGTATTCGTAATAAAAGTGATGGACAATTTCAGGAAAGGCAAGGGGCTTTATCCCGTTTTGGAAGCCTGACCAGAGTTCCGCCTTAAATTCTTTGGGTAGGATCATATTGTTAAGGGCAAATCTCAGGTTATACACATCGTTGAGTGTATGGCTCCTCTCGATGGTGTTGGCCAAATCGATGAGCCCGACGCGCTCGCCATCCACATGGATATTTCTGAAGACAAAGTCCCCGTGGATAAATGAGGGAGTAATCTGGGCCGCTTTAAAGGATTCCGATAGTTGTGCAGTGTCCTTTTCGATCCCCCTGAAGAGAAGAAATCCTAACAGCGGAATATTTGCCAACTGACGGGCCGTATATTCGGAGTACTCGAAAATAAACGGGGAGGTCTCGGCCCCAGGGGACCGGGTCATCTTGTAGAGACTCTTCATCAGTCTCCCTAAGATCCCCATTATACGGATTGATTGCTCGCGTACACCGGTATCTTTCCTCCCGCGATACAGGACATTGCTGAAACATTCACCTTCAACAAAACCGATGCAGAGGAGATTTTTTTCGGCAATGAGCTTTACTGCCTTTGAATCGATGAGGTCGGGATGATCCTTTGCAATATCGTGATAGAAGACTAAGGCCTTAGACTCTTCCTCGATTAACGCGGAATCGTCACCCTTGTATTTCTTTATGATAAAGGGCTGTCCATCACACTCTGATCGATAGATGTGGCAGTACTTGTTCTCCTGGATGAGATCTAAGCGTGTCAATCCCATCTCCAGGTCCTGGGAGAACTGCTCTTTTGTGAGATTTTCCATTGTCATCTCAATTGAACCTGTCCCAGATTTTGAGGAAACGCGCCGATTCGGCAGGCCAATCCGAAACGGTCTGGTCTGTCAGTCCTAACAAGACAGGCAATTGCCTGTAGAGCCTTTCCCGGGGGTATTTCCATGAGAAGATACCCATCTGCTTGCTTCTTATCAGATTGCGTGGAAGGTTTTTGATGGAATGTTGTTCCACTTCCCGAAGCCCCCGCCATTGTGAGTATTCGGTTAGGGAAACCCAGTTGTGTCCTGTGCGGATCTTTTCGATGTGCAGGAAGATCTCTCCCCAGCGTCTTGCCAGATCCTTCAGCTGTTCTTCCTCAATCTGGGTGTCCGGCAGGGCGTCCGGTTGAAACTTGAAGCGCAGGGCCTCATGATAAAGTGCTCCTAATTTAAAGGCAGCAACTTTCGGGGCGTCTGCTTCAAGCCGGGTAAGGCGATCGTCACGTCCGCGATAAGGTGTGGCAAAGTGCTCATACGCGATCAAAAGGCCGTCGCCCATGGCCAGAATGCATTTGTAATAGTTCCGCCGGGTGAAATCTGCATCCGGTTTCTTTTCGACTCTCCGCACAACACGCAATGCCCACAATAGACCGGCCCCCCGGTTCAGCACCAATCGGGTTGCTTCTATAGCCGGCAGCGTTTTTTTAAGTGCCGCAGGCGCGTGGGCGATCAGGATGTCTGGCGGACCCTTTATTACGATGTGCCCGTTCAAGAGATCGTACCACATCAACCAGTGAGGCCAGGTTTCGATGTCGTGGATGGTCAAAGGCCGGCTGAAATCAACATCAATCTTGATTTCTTCTTCAAAATGTTCGCTGATGTCATCGAGTTTATCCCATGGAACGCTCCCTTTCCGCTTCACTATTAGGGTGAAGTCAAGGTCATTATATGGCTGTTCTACACCGTCTATACGTACTACACCGCCCTCCCCGCGGCCATAACCGCCGCCCAATATCAAGGCCACAAAATTGCTGCCCAAGGCCTGCTCCACGTCTGCTCCGATCCGCAGAGAGACGTCGTGCATACGGGCGTTGAACTCCTCTGATCCATGATCCGCATAGACTGCACTCATCGAGCGCCCTCCTTTAACCCATCTTTAAACCCCGCTCGCCTGCCCAACAGTTGTGCAAAGCGAAGCACGGGCGAGTAAAAGCATGATCCCAAGAAAAGACGGGACAGACAATATTTTTCATCGCTTATTGTCTGACGTATGTAGGGGAGCAGGGAATACCGGATCAATGATTGCTCCCACTTGGACCAGTCAAAGATCACTGCCTCTGCCCGGCCTTCCCCATAAT
>Ga0222666_1000681_pt1 | contig 15878 bp, 11 predicted proteins | sample AntAcemetagen655_FD_181710 | JGI IMG/M metagenome (GOLD analysis project Ga0222666, IMG submission 181710) | Saline water microbial communities from Ace Lake, Antarctica - #655 | ecosystem: Environmental > Aquatic > Non-marine Saline and Alkaline > Saline | place: Antarctica: Ace Lake...
ATGAATCTTTATTTGAGCAATCAAATCAACGACTTCTTCAGATTAAAGAGAATATCAAGGAATTGGAAAATGTTTTAGAAGCAGCTAAACATGGAATTTTTTTAGGAAATGACGGATCCAACAATGATTCTCCTTACTCTAAACAGAGAATGGATCAGATGGTTATCGAAATATCGCTGGCAAAAACTGCAAAGAAAGAAGCTGCAAACCGAATTAAAGGAATAGATTCTCAGATTGTAACCGAGCAAAAATGGTTAGACAAAGCTAAAAGCTTTTCAGTTATCAGTCCCTTTGATGCTTTAGTATGGAGAATAGTTCCGACAGAAGGTGGCAATGTTGTTGTAAATTCTGAAATTATTGTACTGTTAGATTGTAGCAGTATCTTCCTGGATGCCTCTATTTCGGGTGCTATGTTCTCAAGTGTTCACGTTGGAGAAAATATTGAATATAAGCTATTGAGCGAGGCAAAATTTCATCAAGGTAAGGTTATCGCTTTGCGAGGATCCGGTAGCGTTACAGACGATTTAAATTTAGCCGCAACTCTGGAAAGAGATTCTGCAAAAGAGTTTCAGATTTGGATCAAACCCGATCCTACTGATCTAGATTTAAGACCAGAAACTTTTTATCAGGTTGGAAGAAGAGTTAATATAAGAATTAACCGTAAATTTGATATTATGAAATCATTAAGCTGGTTTAGGAATGTCTTATAATATCATAACATTTTCAGTATTAATTCTTGTTTTTGTTTTTTGGTTTTCCATAGAGCCTTTTCTTAAATTAAATAAGAATTCACATCGTAGATTGGTTATTCTTCTAACTGTTTTTATTGGCATTAGATACCTCTACTGGAGGTGCTTTTATACTGTTGCCCCGGCAGATGGAACAAGTATTGAAATAGCCTGGATCTATATAGTCTTCTTTTTTGAAATAATGGCATTTATTGAAATCTGCCTATTCTTTCTGATTATGAGTAAAACCAATACTCGCAGCAAAGAAGCTGACACTTACGAAAAAGATTTCTATCGTTTTCCTTCTGTGGATGTTTTTATTCCAACATATGATGAAGGACTTGATGTTCTGGAAAAAACCATTATTGGTGCTAAACATCTTGACTATCCAAAATTTAAAGTATGGGTTCTGGATGATAGCCGTCGAACTTGGCTGAAGGATTATTGCCGTGAAAAAGAAATAGGTTACCTGGATCGTCAGGATAATCTTTATGCTAAAGCCGGTAACATAAATAATGGGCTTAAATATACTTCTGGTGAGCTGTTTGCTATATTTGATGCTGACTTTGTACCTTCAAAAAACTTTCTTAAACGTACGGTAGGATTCTTTCTCCACAACAATGATATAGGAATAGTTCAAACACCCCAGCACTTCTTTAATAGGGATCCTATTCAGAGCAATCTTTATCTTGATAATATATGGCCAGATGAACAGCGTTTATTTTTCGATGTTATGGCTCCAAGCAGAGACAGCTGGGGTGCTGCATTCTGCTGTGGGTCATGCTCAATTATACGACGTAAAGCTGTAGACCTGGTAGGTGGAATACCTACTTCATCAATAACAGAAGATATTCTAACTACACTGGCTTTGCTAACAGTTAATTACAGAACTGTTTACCTCAATGAAAAATTGAGTCAGGGTATGGCTGCTCAGTCTTTAAAAGGATTTTTCATTCAGCGTGCCAGGTGGTGCAGAGGTGGAATTCAGTGCTTTTTTGTTAAAGAAGGACCTCTAAGATCCAAAGGACTTAATATTTTTCAAAGGATATTGTTTACTCCTTACGGATGGATAATTCAGCCGTTTACACGTTTAATGATGGTTATTATACCAATTGTATATTTATGGCTGGGACTTGCACCTCTTCATTATACTGGAGCGGCAGAAATATTTTTTTACCAAATCCCGATGTTGGTTATGTTTGCAATGAGTATGCGATGGCTGGCTCCTAAAATGTATATACCGATTATCACAACGGCTATTGGTATTTTTAGTATGTTCAGGTTGCTGCCTGTAGCGATTTCAAGCTTGATCAAACCTTTTGGAGAACCATTCCGTGTAACCCCTAAAGGTGCTGGATCAAAAACAGGAGTAGCCTGGTCTATTTTTTTTATTATAATAACCTTAATCATTCTTACGCTATCGGGAATAATTATTAATTTAATCCCTGAACATCAGAAGTTATCAACTATAGCATTTTTCCCTTATGCATTATTCTGGTGCTGTCTCAACATAATAATACTTCTAATATGTGCCCTTATCTGTTTTGATACACCTCGAAAACGTATTGAAGAAAGATTTTCAGTTAACGAAGACGTTATTATCAGGGGGGAAAAATATTTTATGCATAACCTATCTGTTACTGGATGTAGAATCAGATTCAAAAATATAAATATTGATAAAGACAGGTTTATAAATAAGGGCACCTGTCCTAAACTGGCACTTGTCCCTGCTGCTCTATCATATAGTTAATGTCTTTTTGCAAACTGGTCTCATTTTTTATTTCGTATTTTTGGATATTATTAATAACGTATCCTCTATCTTTATATTCTTCAATAATTTTAAAATACTCTTTTGTAAGTCTTATAGATTTTCCTATTACATAAGCAGTTTCTTCAACAGATAAGTTTTTCTTTCTACATAATAAGACCTGCTTAAATGCAGATATATATCTTTGTATTGCCTGTAACGAATGATATGTTTCACGACTTACCTGTTGTACAGTTTTTTTTTCTATGAAGAGTTTTTCTATTATGATTTTTTTATGAGTCAGACTTGGCCCAATATCATGGATAGTCCCTCTTCTTGGAATAACAGCTTTATTTTCAGTTTCCCACTCTTTAATGTATTTACCTACAGTTGGAGGGGATACTTTTAAAAGTATTGCTGTTTCAGCATTGGTAAGACATCCATTCTGTTCATATGCCTGATGATGAAGTCTTGATACAGCTTCTTTCTTTATATCTCTAAGTTTTTTACCTTTAGCCCGTTCAAGGGGATCTTTTTCCTGAACAAGATCAAGTATGACATTTGTGAGTGTTGTTTTCTGAATCGACTTACCGTAGGACATTTTCTCATCTTTATGAACAGTAGTCCAAAGTATCTGCCCCTGTCGCATGTTACTACTTTTAGGGAAGAATTTCACTACCATCTCATTGATACTCTTAACAAGTACCTGCCTTGTTCTTATACCTCCGATCTGGGGGCATTCCTGAGCAAAGAACGATTCAAGAGCACCTAAAAAAGTCTTATAATACTGCGGAGTGAACATAGCTTCATTAGAGGATAATCTCTTATTCATCGCATCCTCCGCTCTTTTTTGATAAAGGTATTCGGCGGTAGTGTTCTTTTTTTTTCATCCTGAGAATTGTAATATTCAGAACCTATAAGTTCTATTTCCTCAAGCCTCATTTTAAACAACATTTTATTTTTATGCTGATTATAAAGGTCAGAATAAACTGAAACAGCTTTTTTAGATATACCAATGGTAAGTGCTATTTCAAAATCATTGAACCCTTTGCGACGGAGATAGACAACCCGCTTAAACTTTTCAAGATAATTTTCTACAGACTTAATATGGTGATTAATATGACTTTTTATTGCTACCGGTTCTTTGCCTTCGATCCAGAGACGAACTGCTATTTCTCTATGAGTTACACCGGGACCAATATCCTTAATTGTTCCTCTTGTCGGAATAACAATTCTTTTTTTCTTTAACGCCTGTACATCTCTTCTAATAGTTCTTACATCACACATTAGAAGTTCGGATAAATCTTCCTGACTTAGCAGACCGCCCTGATCCTTCGCCTCACTTGCTATTCGCATCAGCCGCCTTTGACGCATCTCTATGCTGCGCCCTTCATTGGTCTGTGAAGATAAATCTAAAGAATCATTCTTCTCGAATAATGTAAGTATTACTGTTACAAGCTCACAGTCCTTTAATTCCTTGCCAGGACCTTCGCTGCACGCAATACAGTTTCTCTTTACCTGACCTTCACATATTTCACGCAGGCCGGGTTCTGTAAAATAAACTTCCTCTATTACCTCTACAAGGACATCAGCTTCCCATTTACTTAAACCTGCGCCATGGACTGCAAGATTTTTCATTTTGCTGCTAATATTCTTAATTAATGAACGACGATCTTGATTCTCATAACTACTTGTACTACTTTTTATCATGGTATACCTTTTTTTAAAGTTTAAGCACTTTATCTATACAATAGATAATTAAGGTATGCCAGTTTTTTTGCCTTTATTTGCGATTATAGGACATATGTCCGAATCGTAAATCAGTAAGGCTGCTTATTTTATTCTGAAAAGGCAGGAGGATTTTGATGTATTTAAAATCTTTGGACATAATCCTGCAGTAGTTAACCAGGACAAAGCCTAGTTAAAAACTTTTCATCGTGATTGGAAACTACTGTATGGATTTTAAATATTTTCTGTTAGTTTAGAGATTATTAACCGGGCCTATGTCATAAGTCATGAAAGACTGGAATAGTTTTTTCTGTTACCTACCTATTGTGCCCAACCAATTGAATATGACATGGTACGGAAGTTTTTCTGGTTCTGCATTGCAGAATGGGAATATAAGTTCACCCAATATACTTATATTCTAGATCCAGATGGGTGGCTGTTCCTGGTATATTCAGGAAAACAAAAAAAAGAAATAACAGCAAGTCACGTGTAATAAACACTCGATAATACAGAATAAGTGTAAAAATAAAAAGAAAGTTAACTAAAACTCACATAAAGGGGATTTTTTGCCTTAACAAGAACCTTAATGGGCGGTTTTATCCTCCTTCGCTGCTATGGCGGACAAGTGAGCGGGGAGAGAACTACGATCATCTCCTGCAGTATGTTTAAAGATGGATATGCTATATTCACGGAGGGCTGAAAGGCTTGGTTTCACGAAAAGGCGGAGTAAAACGTTACATTGTTATGGCATTAAAATTCATTAATATTAACAATATGAGAATATAAATCAGCTAAAACGGGCTATCCCCTTTCTAACTGATTTACTATCATATTATACAGACTAAAAGACTAGTCATTTAAGAAGTCTCTTTACGCTTGCCTTGCGTGCGTAAGGATCACTGGCTTGTCTCCACCACCATCTTTACAACCCCTACGCGCTCTCAACCGGATCTTGGTATGGCATCCCCCAGCCTATCTTCCCAGATCCACCTGCCACTTGCTCTAGTTCATCTGCGTTTAACTCTAAATCTTTGATTTCTGCTATAAGATTTTTAGCCTTTTCTTTTTTTTCTTCTTTTGTAAGTTTTTTTTCGTCAGACATGTTTATCTCCTGTTTTTTGTTGATATGACCGCCTAGGGCGCATGACTGATACGTCGTCAGTGCACTGCGTTCAGGGAATACCCTGATATTTAACATTATACGGAAATTCTTGATAATGTCAATATCCCTAGAAAAAAAACAGAAAATTTTTAATTTTCGACTGAACTCCTGTGACAACTGCCTTATTGTATTATTATGAATACGAACGATACAATAAAAATCCAGGGACTTATTCTTAAATCCAATGACATAGAGATGGTAAATGTTATCAAAAATAATCCTTCATGGCATTAAACAGGGTTATCTAAGGAATTTTGTGAGTTATGGAGCTGGAAACGGCAAAACGGGAGCCTGAAGAATATGGTCTGAAGAACAATGCTCCTTAAACTCGACAGACAGCATTATTTAGAATTCCGAAATTCCGAAAAACCAATCTTCCTCGAAACAGCAGGAAGAAAATTAAAGAAATCCCGCATGACCTGCTTCTGTCTGCTCAGTAATGCATGCATTATTGACAGTATCGCCGGCTACTTTGTTCATCTCTTCTTCTGTTAATTCAAGAGCTGTAATTTCTGTCATCATTTTTTTGGATTCTTCAATTTAATTTTAATTTTTTAGCGTATTTACGTTATTATCTATTGACTTGATATGCCAGTTACATTATTGTTTTAATAAACAATGTTCAACTCCTAACATATATACTATTATGTCAAAACCAATATTTAATAAAAACAATAATCTTTCTAATAATACATCAAATGATCAGCTTGATATAGCAATCCGTATCAAGACATCAAAAAGCTGGATTATATGGGCATTAATTACCTGTATATTCATTGCTTTGATAATATGGAGTATTTTAGGTACAGCTTACATACGAGTACAGGGGAAGGGAATTATTTTACCGGCACCGGCAGTAATATTTAACGCTGCATCTCAGGGAAATGGACTTTTAGTTTCACTAAATATTAAAATTGGCAATAAGGTTAATAAAGGTGAAATACTTGCGATTCTTGATGTAAAAGATCAGCAGAAACAGGTTAAGGAAACAAAGAAATATTTATCAAAACTTAAATTTCAGAAAAAACAGATAACAGGTAAAATAGCTGAGCAGGATAATTACTTAACTATTTATTCTGAAAAATTTGATAAGGCACTGGATGTTCAGAAAGCTAATTCGGAAAAATATAAGGCCTTTATGGTTAAATTTGTTTCTAACGAACAGAAAATACAAAGAGAGGGCGCTATTTCTATGGTGACATCAGAAAAAGCTATTGATACTCTTTTCAAAATAGAAAATAATTTATTTGAGATTCTTAGCAAGAAAGCCTCGCATAAATTAAGTCAGGGAAGATACCGGTTTGAATGGCTTAAGGAATATCTGGATATTGATTTACAAATATTAAAAGCAAAAAACAAATTAGATGAACAACAGTTAAAGCTTGAACAGGTGCAGGTAGTAAGAAGTCCAATTAGCGGGATAATTGATCAAATATTAGCTCGACCCGGCACATACTTAAAGTCCGGAGATTCAGTAGCTACAGTTGTAATAGATAGCAAGCGAGAAGATGTCCTTGGTTTTTTCTCTTCGTTTACAGGGAAACGGATTGGTGATAAAATGTTAGCTTTTGTTTCTCCTTCAACTGCAAAAAAAGAATTGTATGGAACAATAAAAAGCAGAGTAGAATCAGTTTCAGAATATCCGTTGGATTTAAAAACACTTACTTCTGTTCTTAAGGAGCCTGTTCTTGCAAAACTCTTCTCAAAAAAAGGGCCGCCTATAATGTGTAAATTAAGCTTGGAGAGAGATAAATGCTCTTACAGCGGTTTTGATTGGACATCTAGGAAAGGTCCTCACTTTAAAATAACAAACGGTACTATTTGTGATCTTTATGTGGTTGTAGAGAAAAGGAGGCCTATCACTCTTGTTATTCCCTTTTTAACTAAACTATTGGGCATGACTTATGAGTAAACGAGTAGTAACACCAACCGTAATACAGATGGAAGCTGTTGAATGCGGTGCGGCTTCACTTGCTATAATCTTAGGCTATTTCGGAGCATATATCCCTTTAGAAAAACTCAGATATGATTGCGGTGTCTCAAGAGATGGCAGTAAGGCATCAAATATAGTAAAGGCAGCCAAAAAATACGGCCTTGAATGCAAAGGTTACATGTATCAGACACCGGATGATTTGGATAACCTTTTCAAAAAGAAAACCCCTCTTGTAGTATTCTGGAAAATGAATCATTTTCTTGTTTTAGATGGGAAAAGGAATAAAAAGGTTTATCTGAATGATCCTGCTTTTGGGCCTAGAACGGTTTCATTAGAAGAATTCAGGCAGTCTTTCTCAAAAGTTTACATTACCTTTGAAACAACTGAAAATTTCAGAACAACCAAAAAGCCTCCATCTGTTCTTAAAGGATTGTTATCCAGGTTAAGCGGTTCTGAAAAAAATATTCTATTTGCTTTTTTAATAAGCCTTTCATTGATTGTTCCCGGACTGGCTATTCCGGGTATAAGTAAAATATTTATCGATGATTATCTTTTGAAAGGCTATACACATTTTTTACATCCGATACTTGCTGTATTAGCGCTATTTTTTATAGCATCTTTTATCTTACACTGGATGCAGCAAACTATTTTAATTAAGCTTGAAACAAAACTCCTTATAAATAGCAGCTATAATTTTATGTGGCATGTATTAAAACTTCCTATGACCTTTTTCTCACAACGATCTATTGGTGACATAATCAGCAGGTTGCAGGCGAACAGTACAATTGCAAATCTTCTTTCCGGGCAGCTTGCCACTACTCTGTTCGATCTGACCCAGGTTGTTTTTTTCGGTGTTTTCATGTTGTTTTACTCCTGGCAGCTGACCTGTATTGTAGCTTTACTTTCGTTTATTAATATTATAGTTTATAAAGCAACGAAAAGAGCAAAAAGAGATATCGGATTCAGAGTACAGGAGGCCAATGCAAAACTTGTCGGAACAACAATTGTCGGGAATAGTATGATTGAATCACTAAAATCATCAGGTGGTATAACTGACTTTTATACCCGATGGTCAGGTTTTCAGGCAAAATATATAAATGCCTATCAAAAGCAGAGCTGGTACTCTATGGTTACCAGTGTGGTTCCGGTTTTATGTACCCACCTCTCTTCAGCACTTGTTCTTGGAATTGGATGCCTGCTTATTATAAACGGGCAGTTTACTATTGGCGGATTAGTTGCATTTACTATGCTGACAACACAATTCAGCGACCCAATAAACAGGCTTGTAGATTTCGGAAGTTCTCTACAGCAAATTGCGGTAAGTATAAAAAGACTGGATGATGTACATAACTACGATGTTGACTATAAACATAGAAACAAAAATAATAATAAAAATAAAATTAAGCATAATAAGCTTACTGGACAATTAGTACTGAAAAATGTGACATTTGGTTACAGTTGTCTTGAAGCGCCTCTAATAGAGAACTTCAATCTTTCACTTGTCCCCGGTTCAAGGGTTGCTCTGGTTGGTACTTCCGGAAGCGGAAAAAGCACAATAGCCAACCTTGTATCAGGATTATATCAGGCCTGGAGTGGAGAGATTTTATTTGATGGTGTTTCTATTCATGATATACCGCCGGAAATACTTGCAGCTTCTGTTTCAATGGTTAATCAGGATCCGTTCTTTTTTAAAGGTTCTTTAAGAGAAAACCTGACAATGTGGAATAATACTTACCCCGATGAATGTGTAACGGGAGCCGCGAGAAAAGCTGAAATATATGAAGACATTGCTTCCAGGAACGGAGCTTTTGAGTGTCAAATGGATGAATCAGGTTCAAATTTTAGTGGTGGTCAGTTACAACGAATGGAAATTACCAGGGCATTAATGAATAATCCAAGTTTGCTGATACTGGACGAAGCTACATCAGCTTTAGATCCGGTAATAGAAAATAAAATTGATGATAATTTACGTGCGCTCGGCTGTACATCTCTGATTATAGCGCACCGTCTTAGCACAATAAGGGATTGTGATGAAATAATTGTACTCTCAAAGGGGCAGGTTGTAGAACGCGGAACTCATGAAGAATTAATAAAGAACAATGGAACTTATACTAAACTCGTAAAATCAGAATAAAAAAATCAACAAGGCTGTCACACAAAGGCAGACAGATCACTAAGAAAAAATAAATTCGTATAATTAGTTTAATTCGTTGAGGAAAAATAATGTAATTCGCCTTGTTAGGACATCCTGTCTTGGCATAGTCCGATAAGACGACAACGGAAGTTCATAGAAAGAAACCTGATGGATATAGATAATCAAAAATATAGTTTAAAATCAAGAGAAATAATTTATCTTGATGCAAAAGATGAGATTATTACTGTTGAATCAGGGTCTATTGATATATTTACAGCCAGATTTTGTGATAGTTTAATCGACAGTAAGCTTTATTCTATCGGACGATTAGAAGCAGGTAATCAAGCTTTTTGTTTTGCACAGGGAATTTCGGATGTTGATAAATCCGGGAGTATTTATCGTTTATTTGCAATTGCAGGATCTAAAACAAAATTAAATTATTCTGATTATACAGATTCATTTATAAATAAAACAGAGTTGTCGAAAAAAAATATAAATACTATTATACACTGGATTAACCTGCTAATTAATGGAATTCCTGCAGTTCAGAAAACAGCAGTATCAGTAATACAGATATATAAAAATGACGAATTCAAAATTAAAAAAGGAAATACACTTAATTCAAATGAACTCTTGTGGATTGATAATACAGGAGAAGAAACTGCTTTTAAGTATTTGAATTCCGGGCTGAAGATAAAAAGCTCTTCAAAGTATATTCCTCTGTCAATAAAAACCCAGATACTTTCTCTAAAAGATACAACTGTAAAACCATTGGATACTCTTCAGCTAATTCAAACTACAGGAATTGAATCCATCAGGGAACTGTATAATAGATTCTGTTCACATCTTAAACTGTTCATAAATAATTACGATAAATATGTAGATAATAAAATTGAATATTATCAAATTCATAAGAAAACTGTATTAAATGACACAATTGAGCAGGCCCGGGCAATTATGAATCCGAAGAGTTTTATTTCAGAACTTAAACTAACAACCTCAGATGATTTAAACATTTTGAGAGCTTTTGAAATTGTAGGTAAAACTTTTGGACTTGAAATAAAAAATTCTACAAAAAAAATATCAGATTTTGAAACAGCTGTAGAATATTTAAGGGGGATTGGAAACGAGTATAGTGTCCATGTTCGTGAATTTCGATTAGCTTATGACTGGTGGAAACATGATGGAATGTCTTTCCTAGCCTTTAATAAAGATACTGATACAGCATGTGCCGTTATCAGTGAACATAACCACTATGTAATAATTGATCCGGCTACTTTTAAGAAAATAAAAGTAGACAAAAAAAGAGCAGATAAAATATATCTGAAGGTCTTTACTTTTCATCCGATACTAAAACAGGAAAAAGTCTGTATCAAAGATCTTTTAAAACTTATATTTCTGCCTAATAAAAAAGATTTTATAATTATACTTTTAATGGGATTAATAACCGCTCTGCTTGGTTTATTGACTCCAATTTTTACAGAGCTTATAATTAATAAAGGAATAGTTTACTCAAATGTAAGTTTAGTTTTTCAGCTGACACTTGCGCTTATAATTGCAGGTATTGCTATAACTTCATTTAGTTTGATCAAGAGCTTGTCAATATTACGTTTTGAAGCGAAATCTAATGCTTTTCTGCAGAGTGCGGTTATAGACAGACTATTTAAATTGCCTATGAACTTTTTCCGTAAATACAGTGCAGGTGACTTGGCAATGAGAGCAATGGGGATAGAGACAATACAGAGATTACTTACCGGAGCCCATATCAATGCGATTCTTGGAGGTATTTTTTCTGTTACAAGCCTTGCATTGATGTTTTATTATTCATGGCAGCTTGCTTTGTTTGGAGTATGTATGGTTATTACGACAAGCATTATAAGTGTAATATTTTCACTTAGGCAACTTAAATATATACAGAGTTCGCTTGATCTTTCGGGTGAAGCAAGCGGAATTGCATTTCAACTATGCAGTGGACTTTCTAAACTTAAAATAATGGATAAGGAAAACCAGGGTTTTGCTGTTTGGGGTAACCTTTTCAGTAAATATAGTTTATGTTCGTTCAATAGCAAAAAGCTTGCCAGGAATCAGACAGTTTCTGAGTTTGGCATTCATGCTATTGTTCAGCTTGTTATTTACGGCAGTATAGCATGGATATATAAAGGTCATATCGGTGTTGCTGTTTTTGTTGCTTTTTTGGCAGCATTTGCTCAGTTTTCCGCAGGAATAAAAAACCTTACCTCTGTAATAGCTACAATATTACCCGTCAAAGCTTTATATGTCAGATTAAAGCCAATATTGGAAGCAAAAGTAGAATTGGATAGTAACAAAAAAACTCCAACACATTTTATAGGAGAAATTGGAGTTAATAACATATCTTTTCGTTACAGTAAAGATTCTCCTTTAATACTGGATTCAGTTTCGATAAAAATTAATCCAGGAGAATTTGTTGCCTTTGTAGGTTCTTCCGGTGCAGGGAAATCCACATTATTTAGGGTGCTGCTTGGTCTTGAAAAAGCTGAACAGGGGACAATCTTTTTTGATGGTCAGGATATTAATGGATTAAACCTAGAAGAATTTAGACAAAAAATTGGTGTAGTGACACAAAAAGCACAGCTTATTCCCGGAAGTATATTGGAGAATATTACAGGTTCCGGACAATATTCTGAAGCTGAAGCGTGGAAAGCCGCGATACTGGCAGGGCTTGAGGAGGATATTAAGAGTTTTCCAATGGGAATGCATACTGTTGTAGCGGAAGGAAGCAGAACCTTTTCCGGCGGACAGAAGCAGCGCCTAATCATAGCCAGAGCTCTTATTAAAAGCCCCAAAATACTACTGCTTGATGAAGCAACAAGCGCTCTTGATAATAAGACACAGGAAATAGTAAGCAAAAGCCTTGAAAGAATTAAGGCAACCCGCATTGTAATAGCGCACCGACTGTCAACTATTCAGCATGCAGACAGAATTTATGTGATGAATAAAGGTAAAATAGTTGAATCAGGTAATTTTAATGAACTTATGAAACTTGAAGGCCTTTTCTACAGTCTGGCAAAACGACAGATTGTCTGATTAATACATGGATGCCTATTAAATTAACTGTTGGGTTTCCGTTATCATATAAGTGACAATCTGGCTGGAGACCACACTCTGAAACTTTGTCCAATTCTTCAAAGAACATGTACGGCGGCATTATCCTCGTTCGCTGTAGCTATGGCGGACAAGTGGCGGGGAGAGAACTACGATCATCTCCTGCAGTATGTTTAAAGATGGATATGCTATATTCACGGAGGGCTGAAAGGCTTGGTTTCACGAAAAGGCGGAGTAAAACGTTACATTGTTATGGCATTAAAGTTCATTAATATTAACAATATGAGAATATTAATCAGCTAAAACGGGCTATCCCCTTTCTAACTGATTTACTATCATATTATACAGACTAAAAGACTAGTCATTTAAGAAGTCTCTTCGCGTGTCTTGTTTATAACGGGCATTCCTGTTTCCACTCCCCGTTCTTGCAATCGTACACGCCAGGTTTTGTGTGACCCGCTGGCGGCATGCCACCGGCCACTGCCTCCAACTCGTCATCGCCAAGTTCCACATCGAGACCTTCTGGCCTCAAATTTTCAACCTTCACTATGACCTTTTTTCTCTGTACCTATCCAAAAGCAAAGGTAATAATCATCGTTTATTTGCAATTTAACAATATCATTTTCTTTGACTATATCGTTTGGATATGATATAGCATTTTTTATATTGTCTTCTGTAGGACTATTAAAATGACCAATTGTATCAGTTCTTAATTGCATATTATTTTTATTCCTAACAAAAAAGTCAGCTACCGCTGTGATCATAAGCGTTGCCGACTTTTATAGTTATTCTATTTACAAATTTATAATAAAAACGGCACAATAACAGCGGTTAGCTGCACTGATAAGGTTGAACAAAGTCGCTTTCAGCGACGGTTTTAGTAAAGCTCTTCCCATATTCTACCGAAGTAATTATAATTCTTCATAGAACTGTATTCAAGGTGAATACAGAATAAACCTTTTTCTATGAGGATCTTACTATGAAGGCATCAATTGCGTCCGTTGAGAAATTAGAATCAAAGATCAGTGCTAAACACGAGAACCTTGCCCGTGCTCTTAAGCTTCAGGGAATGGCTGAGTCAACTACGAAATGTTATCTTCGCGGTTTCCGTCGTGTGTGTGAGTATTTCAACAGATTACCTGACTACCTACTTGTCTCGGAATTCGAACAGTACTTTGCTGACCTTATAGATACGCACTCCTGGAGCACAGTAAAAATAGACCTCGGATCGCTTGTGTTTTACTGGAAGTATGTATTGAAACGCAAGTGGAGACATGTAGAAATAGTAAGACCTCCGAAAGTAAAAAAGATACCTGATATACTTACAATATCAGAAGTATCACAGGTACTGGCTCATACGGAGCTTCTTCGTTTCAGGGTTGTTCTTTTTGCTATTTACAGTATGGGGTTGAGAATAAGTGAAGGCGTGAATATAAGAGTTGCTGATATTGATAACGAAAAAATGCAGGTTCATATCAGAAATGGTAAAGGTCATAAAGACCGCCTTGTACCATTACCTAAGTCAACACTTAATGCACTTCGCAGATATTGGAAAGTTCATCGTAATACTGAACTACTTTTTCCAAATATACTTGGTGGAACAGAAACAGTCAGACATACAAAGCAACCGATGAACATCGGTTGTGTTCAGGCTGCCTTTAGAGCAGCAACTACTGATAGCCGAATCAATAAAAAAGTATCAGTTCATTCACTTCGACACTCTTATGCAACTCACCTAATTGAAGCTAATGTTAACTTAAAAGTGGTTCAGTATATTCTTGGTCATTCCAGCATAGTAACTACAGCAAGATATACACATTTCACAAAAGTAACAGTTGAGAACTCAGATTCGGCAATAAATGAGATAATGTTAAAAATTCATTTCCACGATCTTTAGTTTCAGTCATGAAATTGAAAGATGTGGTAGCAACCTTCGGTAAAACCATGAAAATGAAATATAAAGATAAAATACTATCTGGACATAGAAAAGCAATGTCTGCTATCCAAAGGTGCCGAACCGAAGAGTCAGGGAATGTATATGTTAAGTGTCCCGAATGCGGTGATATTGAGATATTTAATCATTCCTGTGGAAATAGGAACTGTCCTTCCTGTCAAAATCATGAAACTACAGAGTGGATTAATAAACAGCTGGAAAAACTTCTACCTGTAGATTATTTCATGGTGACGGTAACAGTCCCTTATGAGTTGCGAAGCACTATATGGTACAATCAAAGAAAATGTTATAATGCACTTTTTGATAGTGCATCTTTAGCTATGAAAGAAATATCAAAAAGTCCCAAATATCTTGGAGGTGATATCGGAATGACAGCAGTTTTGCATACACATGCAAGAAACCTTGACTATCATCCTCATATCCATTTTATTGTACCAGGTGGTGCTATTGATAAAAAGAATAAACTTTGGATTAAGAAGAAAGGTAAATATCTTTTTCCATGGAAAAAACTTAGTAAACTTTTCAAAGGCAAGTTCCTTGCAACGTTGAAAGAAAACAAAATTAATTTTCCTTATATCGTGTATAAAAAAGAGTGGCGTGTAAATATGAAGAAAGTAGGAAGTGGTAGAGAAGCTTTACTCTATTTATCAAAGTATCTTTATCGTGGGGTTATATCTGAAAAAAGGATATTCAACAACCATAATGGTACTGTTACATTTAAATATACTGAATCACAGACAAACCAAACAAAATACAGAACCATGAAAGGTGAAGACTTCCTATTTCATGTAGTACAGCATGTGCTACCAAAAAGCTTTAGAAGGTGTAGAGATTACGGTTTTCTACATGGTAATGCAAAGAGAATCCTGAAACTGTTACAGTTAATACTTCATGTAAAACTAGAAGAAAAGATCAAAACAGAAAAACCACCATATAAATGTCCAAAATGTGGAAGCAACATGAAAATAATTTACCAAACATTCCCTGAAAGAGTTAAATTAATAAAGTTCAAAAGGATGATTCTCAAGAAACCGGCTTAATGCGGTAGTAACCGCAATACTATAGGCTTGAGACTATATCCTTTTTGCTATGCCGATAAAGGAATGTAACCGTACTGCTTGAAAGCAGTGAACTAAGTCATGATTATAGGTTTATTGATTTATAAATAAGAAAATAGAAAAAATAATGATGAAATATAGCTCTAAAATGAAAATGTTAAACAGAAAAATGAATTTTTCATTCAAAAAGGTAAATCACCACAATAATATATTTGCTTTATATATAGTATAATGAATCTTAGGTGATTCAGACTTGCACAACCATTTGGGATAGATAGTTGTTCCTCTATTACGCACTCTTATAGATACTAGGGTTTGTCTTTCGAAAAACTATCTATCCTTATCCGTTA
>Ga0222666_1000687_pt1 | contig 15790 bp, 13 predicted proteins | sample AntAcemetagen655_FD_181710 | JGI IMG/M metagenome (GOLD analysis project Ga0222666, IMG submission 181710) | Saline water microbial communities from Ace Lake, Antarctica - #655 | ecosystem: Environmental > Aquatic > Non-marine Saline and Alkaline > Saline | place: Antarctica: Ace Lake...
CCTTTGACACTTCTTACTGAAAAGGCACCGAAACTTGATCCAAAAATTTTGATCTTGCCACCGGTTGATTTATGTTCTTTATTACCTTTATTAGCTCAAGGGGTAAACCATGTACCCAGCGAGCCCGATACCATAGTTCTTTCCTGGAAGCTGAACTGGAATCTGGTCTATTCTATGGAGGATAAGACCTGGTATTATCATAGTATATTGCCCGGGAATGAAATCGATATCGACACCTTAATTGTTGAAGGTAAGTAATATTTTAGCTCTCTCCATTTTAGATGAAAGAAAAGAACAGGATCAAGATCCCGGCCGATCTGACGAAGAAGTTCCGGGAGACAGTGACCAGGCATAGCGGTCTCTACTTCAAAGATCAGGGCCTGGGGAACCTGGAAGATACCATTCTCCAGCGGATGGAGGTCCTCGGCCTGACTGCTCCTGCCGGTTATTATGTCTATCTCACCACATCGGAAGAAAGGGAGTCTGAGTTTCGGGAACTCCTTAATCTATTGACCGTTAATCACACCTACTTCTTTCGAAATGAATCTCAGTTCAAGGCTCTCCGGGAGAATATTTTGCCGGAGATAATCAAGCGGAAGCTGAGGGTCAAAGGGGTCCGACCTTCGCTCCGGATCTGGAGCGCGGGTTGTTCCACCGGTGAGGAGCCGTACTCCATTGCCATGGTTATCCGGGATTTGATCGGAGAGATGGAAGAATGGGATATCACTATCCTGGCCACCGATGCCAGCAGTTCCGCCTTGACCCGGGCTAGGAGAGGCATCTATGGAAAGAGCTCGATGCGGCTGGTGGAGAAAGATATCCGGGCCAAGTATTTCCAGCCGGTTCCGGATACCCGGGAATACCGGGTCCGGGAGGAGATCAGGGGTATGGTTCGATTCGATTATCTCAACCTCGTCAACTCCGGTTTCCTAAATGGTTTCGATCTGATATTTTGCCGGAATGTTGTCATATACTTCAAACTGGAGACGATGGTCGAGCTGATGAACCGGTTTTACTCCAGTCTGGATGATAAAGGATTCCTTTTTGTCGGGTATTCGGAGAGTCTCCAGTTCATCTCAGATCGGTTTGAGCTGGTTGAATCCGTGGACGCGATCATTTACCGAAAATCCCTCCCTGGATGCCCGCGCTATTCCGGCGCGGAGGCTTCTCCGCAACAGAGCGCGCTCTCGGAGGTTTCACATCCGCCCCTGGAGATGAAGATTAAAACCGCCCGGGTGGAAGAGATTCTGAAAGAGATCTCCCGAGCAGAAGTAAAGGCGGATGAGGTGAAGACCGCGGCTTCGCCCGGGGAGATGGAACGAATTCTGGTGGAGAGTGTCAAGGCTCTCCATCTCAAGCAGTATGATCGGACGATTGAGTTGGCTGAAAAGGCTCGGTATTTAGACCGGAGCGCGGTGGAACCTTATTATCTGGCCGCGGAGGCTTATGCCAACCGGGGTGAGTTTGGTCTGGCGCGGGAGGAACTCAACGCCGCATTGACGAAGGATCTTATGTATGCCCCGGCTCACTATCTGCTGGGCGTGATCCATCGGGAGGAAGATGGTTCGGCGAGCGCGGAGGAGAGGTTTCGAAAAGCTCTCTATATCGACGGAGATTTCATTATGGCCCTTTTTCAGCTGGCCGGGCTCTATAAAGACGAGGGCCGTGACGAAGACGCGCTCCGGCAGTACCGGAATACAATGAATACGCTCTCCGGCCTGGGCTCGTCTGAGATTATCGCCTACAGCGGGGGGTTCAACGCCTCTACCCTGATCAGCATCTGCCGGAGTAACATAGAGCGGCTCAAATAGTTATTTTTGCTCTGCAAAAATAATAGGTAAAGCTTTTGGCCAATAAATATATTTCGCATTAAAAAAATCATAGCCAACGTTGTTAACTTTAGTGTCTCTATACTAAATTGGCGCGAAGCCGCTAATTTTATATGAACATATTAATTTTTCAAATCAACGGTCGGGAGCTGGGCCTGGAACTTGTCCAGGTTCGGGAGGTGATCGGGCGGAGAGAGATTACGCCGGTTCCGGGCGCGCCTGATTTTATCAGAGGGCTGATCCTCTACCGGGGGAAAGCTCTCCCCCTGATCAGCCCCGGCATCAGGCTGGGAGATCAAGGAAGAGCAGCGGGAGAACTGAGCCGGATAATAATAACCCGGATCTCCGGTCATCCCGTTGGCCTGGTCGTGGACCGGGTTGATGATGTCGAAGCTATTCCTCCGGAAGAGATTGTCCATCCGGAAGAAGTGATCCGGGAGGCCCGATACCTGACCGGTGTCGCGCGGGTTCGGGAGAAGTTGGTTCTGCTCATAGACATTGAGAAAGTTCTGACCGAGGAAGAGGTCATCAGCCTGGAGGAAGTCTATAGACGGGTAAAGGTTAAAGTGAAATAGGAATATCTCCGTGATGAAGTTTCAATATTTAGATATTCTTAATTTTTAGCAGTAAAATCAGGACCGACCAATGAAAGCCGATACGATAATTTTTCAGGTGGAGGAGAGAGAAGTCGATGGGGAGCGGCATAGGGGAAAGATGATTCTGATGCTGACTTGTTCCCTGGGGGGGCAGGATTTCTGCCTTGATGCCGGCCAGCTGCGGGAGGTGCTGAAAGTACCGCCGCTCACCAGGGTACCCCCGGGGCAAGAGTATATTGCCGGGGTGGTCAATTTGAGGGGTGAGATTATTACCTGTCTCGATATCAGGGGGATTACCGGAGGAGTAGTCGGAGAGATTACGGATCGGTCCCGGTTGATTATCGTCGATACTCCGGGCGGAAAGGTGGGAGTTCTGGCTGATGGAGTGGAGAAGATGATCGAAGTTGAAGAGTCGGTTGTCCAGCCGCCCCTCTCTACCGTCAAAGGCCGGCTGGCCGAGTATGTCCGGGGAGAGGTGATTTCAGGAGAGAAGATATTTGTCTGGTTGGATCTGAAGCAGGTACTGGCTGATATCTCTTCGGTACCGGATATAGCTTCCTCACCAAACTCGACAGCAGAAAATCGCAGATTACAGAACACAGATATATTTCATTAATCGATAGATTATAATTTAGAGCAATAACACCTTAAGGAGGTTGATTATGAAGTACACGGTAGGAAAGAAATTAGGGTTAGGACTGGTTGTGGTGTTGGTATTCGCGATCCTCATCGGGATAACCGGAGTTGTTGCCATTCAGCGCACCAACGCGACCTGGGAAGAGGCCTTTGACAGCGGGGTGACGATTGAGCTAGCGGCCAATAAGTTTGAGATTGGCCTTGTAGGGGCGCGTCGGGCTGAGAAGGATTTCCTGCTCAGGAATAAACAGTTGGGAATAGCCGCGGCGAAGCAGAAATATATTGAGATTAAGTTAGCTGGGCATATAAAAAAAATGCAGGAAGCGGCCGAGAAGATCAAGAAAATAGAAGCATCCGCCTTGCATCAGGATGACGTGGCCGAGGTGGAGAGCCTGGAGGGGCTGATCCAGTCGTACCAAGATGGGCTGAGAAAGGCGGTAGGTATGATCGTTGAGATGGGTTTCGTGGACGCGGGTGGATTGATGGGCGATATGATCGATCTCTCCAGAGGGATTGAAGATGATTATGCCAGGGTAAAACTCCCCGGTCTTCTGGAGGCATATCTCCAGTGCCGGAGGCATGAGAAGAATTATTTTTTTACCAATCAGGAGAAATATATCGCGAAAGAAGTTGAAAATTACGATCTCCTAATTAGGAAGGTTAAGGAGTCATCGCTGGATCCCGCCCCGAAAGCAAAAGTGATTGAATTAGCGGAGGCATACCAGTCCACTTTCCTGGAGACGGTTCAGAAGAATAAAGAGATCAGTGGTCAGATCCTGGAGTATCGTAAATCCGCCCAGTCGATGGAGTTGCTGAGCGGCAAGATGGAGAAAGCGGGACACCAGATGTTTGTGAAGAGCAAGGAACGGGCACTGGCTATTGAGAAGCCGGCCATTCTGATTTTGATCTTGGTTCTGGTTATGGCTATTGTCGCGGTCGGGACAATAAACACGGTAATAGCGCGGGGGATCAGTAAGGGTGTGACCGGGTTGGCCAGGACAGCCGCTATGGTAGCCGATGGTGATCTGACCGGGTCCGTTACGCTCAAGAGAAGTGATGAGATCGGACTTCTGGCTGGGAGCTTCCAGAAGATGCTGAATAATTTAAATGGGACCCTCCTCCAGACCAGGGAGGCGGTGAACCGGATCACTTCCTCCGGGCAGGAGATTGTTGCCGCCGGTGTTGAGCAGGCCGCCAGCGCTCAGGAACAGTCAGCGGCGATAAATGAAACCACCGCGGCCAGCGAGGAGCTCTCCCAGAGCGCCCGGCAGGTTGGCGAGACGATCAAAAAAGTCAGCCAGGCTGCCAATCATGCTCTGGTGGGCATGGCCCAGCTCAAAGAATCGATTAAAAAGACCGGTAAGGTGATCACCTCGCTCTCAGAAAAATCCCGTGAGATTGGCGAGATTACCGGTTTGATCGAGAACGTGGCCGATCAGACCAACCTCCTGGCGGTCAACGCCGCGATTGAGGCGGCTCGAGCCGGTGAACAAGGAAAAGGTTTCGCGGTGGTGGCCACAGAGATGAGAAAACTCTCTGACTCCACATCTACATCGGCTAAAGAAATCACCGGACTGATCGAGATAATCCAACATGAGGTATCGAATTCAATTATGGCCATGGAAGAGAGTGTCAACCGTGTTGACGAGGAATCCCGACTGGCCCAGGAGACCGCGGCGGGGGCAAAGGAGATATCTATGAGTGCCAATCAGCAGGCGGTCAGTTCGCGTCAGATCGCCGAGGCAATGGCGAACATCAACGAGGCGATGAAGCAGATCACCGAAGGGTCGCTGCAGACTCAGGCCGCGGCCCGGGAATTGACCGACCTGGCCGGTGAACTTCGGGAAAAGACGGAGGAGTTTAAGCTGAAAAGAACATAGCGCTGCAACTAATTAAACCGCGAATCTCGCGAATCTTCGCTAAGTGGAAAGAAAAGAACTACGAATTACGCTAATTGTACTGATTAGGGAAAAACAATCCGCCTAATCCGCAGTTTATTGTCCCGGTAATATCAATTAAGACAACCGGGATCCCGAAGTATTTCGGTCCCGAGACTTAATGTGAAGCAACTCGGGATCCCGAAGTATTTCGGTCCCGAGACTTAATGTGAAGCAACTCGGGATCCCGAAGTATTTCGGGAGAGAAAATTCCGAAGCAAGCAAGTTAATTGGCGTTGAAAAAAGGCGTTGAAGGTTGTTGAAGACCGTAAAGTAAACATGAGTAATATTGATAATTAGTAAGCTTTCAGTGAACCCCGTCGCCTCGTGCTCGTAGCGGCGACCTTTAGGTCGCCATCGTGTGGCAGCCTAAAGGCAGCCGCTACGAGAGGATGGGGTTCACTGAAACATTACGATAATTATGAGTTTCGACAGATTACAATTTATTGAACCGTTTCGAGTTGAGGCGCGGGAGCGGGTTCAGCGGATCAACCTGGGTCTGCTGGAACTTGAGAAAGATCCCGGGAATATAGAGTTGTTGCGGAATATGATGAGGGAGGCTCATTCGGTGAAAGGCACAGCCACTATGCTGGGACTTCAGTTGATAGCCGATGTCGCTCACCGGATGGAGGATGGCCTGGATCGAACCTTGAAAGGGCAACTGGTTCTGGCGGCGGATCAATTTAATTGTTTATTTAAATGTCTCGATGCTGTCGGTCGGCTGGTGGAGGGGGGGTTGGGAGAGGATATCGAGAACGGTGACCGGGCGCGCATTGACGAGTTAATAACGGAGACGGAGGAGATTTTTTCCGCGGGGTCAAAGGATGGTGGGGGGGGAGCCAATGACGAAATTCGAATGACGAAACCCGAAGTCAGTCCCGCGGATAATCCGCCAACCGGCGAAGTGAATCTGACAGAGGACGAAATCAGGCGGTTGGCATCTGAAGGGAATCCCCGACCCGGGGTAGAAAAAGACAAAGAGAATAAAAAGCAATTCGAACCGCTACCGGTATTTACAACCGGGGAGCGAACGCTCCGGGTGGATATCGATAAACTCAATACTTTGATGAATATCTCCGGGGAACTATTGATCTCCCGGACCAGGTTAAAGGAACTGGTTCAGAGTCTGACCGAGAAGACGCGAAAAAGTAAAATCTGCGGTGATCCGATAGTTGAACTGGTCGGTAGACTGAAGAGCGTGGACGAGAAGATCGGGCGGCTGACGGAGGAATTAAAGTTGGAGGTCGTGAGCTCCAGGATGGTCCCGATCTCCAATCTCTTTAATATTTTCCCTCGGGCGATGAGGGATCTGGCCGCGGAACGGAATAAGGAGATCAGCCTGGAGATCAGGGGAGAGGAGACTGAACTGGACAAGAAGCTGGTTGATGAGCTGAAAGATCCTCTGCTCCACCTCCTTCGCAACGCGGTTGATCACGGGATCGAGGAGGCGCCTGAGCGCGTTCGGGTTAACAAACCCGTTGCCGGAAAGTTAACCCTGAGCGCATTTCAACGAGGCGGTCGGGTGGTGATTGAAGTGGCGGACGATGGTCGAGGGGTGGATCTGGTCCGGGTGAGAGAGCGGGTAGTGGAGATGGACCTGGCCTCCGCAGGCGAGGTCGCTGGGATGGCGGACGAGCGGGTCTGTCGTTTTCTCTTTACACCCGGATTTACCACCCGGGATACAGTGAGTCAGGTCTCCGGGCGGGGTGTCGGCCTGGACGTAGTCCGGGAAAAAGTCACTATGTTAAAAGGGACGGTTGAGATCTCTTCTCGTGCCGGGGAGGGCGCCCGGTTTACCATAGAGCTTCCACTTACCCTGGCAATAACCGAATGCCTCCTGGTCGAGGCTGGAAGCGAGGTGATGGCGATACCGTCCGGGAGGATTGACCGGACGGTCAGAGTGAATCCGGGAGATATCAAGAAGGTGGAGGGAGAGGAGGCGATTGCCGTGGAGGAAGTTATCATTCCCCTGATCCGGCTCCGGAATCTGTTCGGACTTCCCCGCAAGGGTATATTTGAGAAACAGCTCCTCCCGGTTGTTGTGGTGGAGGCCTCAGGAAAGAAGGTCGGACTGCTGGTTGACCGCCTGCTGGCGGCGCGGGAGATTGTTCGGAAACCGATTTGTCCGCCCGCGGACTCGCTTCCCCTGATTGCCGGCGCCACGATCCTGGGGAGCGGTCGGGTCTCATTGATTTTGGATGTTCCATCGATCGTAGAGGCGCCGGGGAGATTGGTAATGGAATCGGCCCTGCCGGCGCCGGCGTCCGCCCGGGTTAAGACGGGGCGCAGGACTATACTGCTGGCTGAAGATACTCTCTCCACCGCCGCACTGGAGAAGAACATCCTGGAATCGGCCGGTTACTTGGTGGTGATCGCCCGCGATGGGAAAGAAGCAATCAAGAAAGCCGGGCAGGAGCGCTTCGACCTGGTGATTACCGATATCCTGATGCCCGGGATGGACGGGTTTGAATTAACGGCGCGGCTGAAAAAAGATACGATCTACCGGAATATTCCGGTTATAGTGGTCACCACGCGGGGGAGTGATGAGGACAAGAGAAGGGGGCTTCAGGCTGGTGCCGATGCCTATATATTAAAGAGTGAGTTCACTTCGGAGGGTATGCTGGAGACGATAGAGAGATTGATCGGGTAATAATAGCTTGACCTCACTCGAAAAAGCGGATTTTTTTATCAAAAAGGTGTTAGTTCCATGGTATTTTCATTATAGCGTCGGAGGCGCAAACTTCAAAGGAGAGAAAGATGACAAATAAAAAGGTGTTGATTATCGAAGATTCAGCTGTCGACGCGGCGATAATCCAGAAGTTGCTGGAGGATGAAGGATTGGAGGTCGAAATCGCGACTACCGGAGAAGAAGGGCTTAATAAAGCCCGGGCCAATGTCCCGGATCTGATTACCCTGGACCTGATGCTCCCCGGGATCGATGGATATGAAGTCTGCCGTCAGTTAAAGGCGGAGTTGAGTCTGAATAATACTATTGTTATTGTCATCAGTATGAAGGATAGCGTCGAAGAGATTACCAGGGCCTTCCAGGCCGGCGCGGACGATTATGTGATAAAACCTCCCTGGCCGGAGCTGATAGCGAAGAAGATTAAACTGTACCTGGGACTGCACTGAACATAAATCCGTAAGAATATTTTAACCTAAATCCGTGGCCCCAAGAACTGCCAATGTTCATTACCCAATGTAAACCGTGTTCGTAGAGGCAACCTTTCTCCGCCCCGAAAGAAAGTTATTTTCGGGGTGGAGAAAGGTTACCTCTACGAGAGAACTGGTTTTACGGAAAACTTAATAAAATTTTGTATTAGTTACTGACCGGTAAATAGGTTTAATATGGATCTTCCGAAAAAAATCCGGGTGCTGATAGTTGATGATTCCGCCCTGGTGCGGGCGGCGCTCAGATCGATTCTTAGCGCCGATTCCGATCTTGAGGTGGTGGGGGTAGCTCGAGATGGTAGGGAAGCAGTAGATAAGACCCTTCTTCTCTGTCCCGATGTGGTAACCATGGATCTCAATATGCCGGTGATGGATGGCTTCTCGGCGATCAAGAAGATCATGACCGACGGGCCGGTTCCGGTGATAGTGGTGAGCAGCATGGATGTGAATCGGATCAAGAAGGCTCTGGATATCGGCGCCATGGATTTTGTTCCGGTCACCGGGGGGATAGAAGAGGTGGGTGCCGACCTGATCGAAAAGGTGAAGATTGCCGCACGGGTCAAGCCGATCAGGACGGTCAGATATAATAGATCGTTCTCGATATCTCCCGCTCCGGCGATGACTGGAGTTGGGCCGGTGATAGTTACCATCGGCATCTCAACCGGTGGTCCCCAGTCTCTCCAGGTTCTCCTATCCCATCTCCCGAACGATCTCCCGGCCGGGATACTGATCGTTCAGCATATGTCGGATGGGTTTATCACCGGTTTGGCTGAGTGGCTGGATTCTTCTGCTCCCCTAGGGGTAAGGGTGGCCCGGGCCGGGGAGAAACTGCAACCGGGAACAATCCTGTTTGCCCCCGATGGGCACCACCTGCGGATAGATGCCGCCGGTTGGATAAGCCTATCTCTGCCGCCCGCGCCCCGGAAAGGTTATATCCCATCGATCGATGTGATGATGAAGTCAGTAGCTGATTCATACGGCCATCGAGCTGTCGGGGTGATCATGACAGGGATGGGACGGGACGGAGTCGATGGGATTAAGGCCATAAAGCGGGCCGGAGGGTTAATCATCGCTCAGGACGAGGAGAGTTCGGTTGTCTTCGGAATGAACCGGGAAGCGATTAAGACAGGTTCTGTTGACGTTGTTCTTCCCCTGGAAAGTATTGCCGGGGAACTTATCAGAATTTTAAAGATCGTGGAATAAAATGTAAAGGTAAGGTTTCAGTGAACCCCGTTGCCCCGTGCTCGTAGAGGCGACCTTCAGGTCGCCATCGTGTGGCAGCCTAAAGGCAGCCGCTACGAGAGGACAAAGGACGGGGTTCACTGAAAGCTTACATGTAAAGAGGTGATCAGTAAATGGTAATCAGTTATCGGTGAAAGAACACGAGGTGCCCGGGCTTACTGATTTCTTTAAATTTTGCGTTTACTGATTATTAATTACGGATTACTATTATTTAACTGATAACTTACTGATTCGGAATTTTCTCTCCCGAAATCCTTCGGGATCCCGAGTTGCTTCACATTAAGTCTCGGGACCGAAATACTTCGGGATCCCGGTTTGTTTAATTGATATTATCGGGACCGAAATACTTCGGGATCTCGATTTCGTTTACTTTTAAATAAAAAGTATCGGGACAATAACTGTTTAAAATTTTAAATGAAGATCCCGGCGATATTCGTCAACCCCTTCTCCAGAATGACTCTGGGTCTGGAGATCGGTTCTTCTTCCGTAAAGGCGGTCTGGGTTTTGCCCGCTTCCGGAGGCGGGGAGATTGTTGATTTCGCTATTGAAGAACTGGACCGGGAGACAGGGGACCTTACCGGTCCGCTTGCCCGTATAGCCCGGAAAGTAAAAGTTCCATGCCGGCAGATGATCGCTGTCTTCTCCGGGAAGGGGGTCTATGAAGGCGCCTCACTTCTTCCCCCGATGCCGGAGAAAGAAATGGCCAACTTCCTCAGGATGTCCCTGGTCGATAAGGGTAGCCTTGATCTCTCTGACCCGGTCATTAAATTTATTGTCTCCCGGGTAAATCCGGTCGGGAAGAAACGGGCGCTCATGACCTTGGCTGCGGATTCTCCGGACTGGAAAAAATTGCTGAATCAGGTTAGGTGCGGCCGCATCTCCCTTACTTCGCTGATTTTCAGCGGATCGGCCTATGAGAATATCCTTCCTCCATCGGTTGATAATCTCCTGCTAGTCGATATCGGTGCCCGGAAGACATTGTTCTATCTCTACCGGGATGGGGAATTGGCCTTCATCAGGAGGGAGGAGATGCTGGGCGCGAATGATCTGACCCGGGACATGACCATGGAGATGGCAACCCCGGAAGGTGTGGTCCAACTGAAGCCGGATCAGGCGGAAGAGATTAAACGGCAATTCGGTATCCCCGAACAGGAACAGATGGGGGATAAAGCCGGCGGCATTGTCTTGAATGAGATCTGGCCCATGCTTCGGCCCTGGTGTGACAGGCTGGTCACCGCTGTCAAGGACGCGATGATATTTCACCAGCAGCAATTCGGACCGGACCGGATCAAAGTCATCTATCTTACCGGCGGCGGCGCGCTTCTGCTCCATCTCCGTGACTATCTGGCCGATAACTGCGGTCGTGAGGTCGCCCTGCTCCCCACTCCGGATCATCTCACCTGGGCATCGGAGGCACTCCGGGACAAGTTTGCCCGGTCCGCTCCTCGTCTGCAATCAGCATTGGGGGCCGCTCTGGAAACCGGAGAAAAGCCGAACCTCCTTCCTTTTAAAAATATCATATCGCGAAAGCTGCTCCGGCCGCTCCGGGTCCTCTGGATTATCCTCCCCTTCTTTGCTATTGCCCTGGGGGTGCTGGGGCTGGCCACCGGGAAACAGGTGCGGCTCTCCACAATCCAGGAAAGACAACTGGCGTCCGTTCTCTCCAGTCGTCAGGCTGCGGCCGAAGAGTGGCGCCGGGTATTTTCGAAAGAGAGAGAGATTATTCAAGCCCGGCAGTTTATCCGTCGGGCCCAGCGCCATCCCGACCTCTGGATCGGGGCTTTTTGGGAGATATCCCGGTTGCTGCCCGATCGGGTAATTTTGAATTGGCTTACCATGAAGCATACCGGGGAAGAAGGCCTTCTCACAATTGAAGGAAGGGTTGTAATCGGAGACCGGGAAGATCCGGACCGGGATCGACCCGAACAGATTTTGACCTCCTTTACCAGGCATTTGATGGAATCTCCCTTCTTCTCTGACGCGCGAAATCTTGAAGCCGGGGAGGATGAATCCGGGCTCTTCCGATTCACCTTCACGGTCTTGCTGCAACGCTGGGAGGACGGATGAACCGGCGAGAGATAGTATTGTTAAGTATCGGAGTCGTTCTCTTTCTGTCCGTGCTCTTCGGTTTTTATCTCCCTCGGGTGGATGATTTGAAGGAACTCAATGTGGCTATCTCGCGGGATAGAGAAGAGATCGATCGGTTGGAGCGGCTTATACCGGCCTGCCCGCTTGAAGGCGGGCGGCTGTCGGAACTGATCGCGGAAGATGAAGGTCTCCGGGCTTTGATGGATCGGGACTACGATATTACACTGGCCACCGGGGAACTGGTCCGGATCTGCCGGCTTACCGACGGGATTAACATAGATTCAATAACCGAGGTTGGTGAAGCGGTACCTGAAATAGAAGGGCTCCGAAAATGGCTGATAAAACTGAAACTTCGCGCTTCATTTTATGATTTTGCCCGTCTGCTGCATGAACTCAATGACTCCAGGATGCCTCTGGCGGTAGAGAATTTTGCCATCACCAACGAGGAGAATCGATCACCCATCTCCCGGATCGAACTGAATGTAGCCGCCTGCGTCTTCGGGAAAGAGGTGATGAGGGAAGAAGTACCTTTAAAAGAAGTGCCTAAAGTGCCTTAAGTGCCTAAAGTTGAAAGTTATTGCTTAGCTTGGTTTTACCGGGGTTTCCCGGGTAGCCAGTCGAAAGCGACAATTTTAGGCACTTTTCCGCCAGAGGCGGATCAGCCTCTGGCTGAAGCGCATTTCAAACTTTAGGCACTTATAACTTCTTTCAGGCATGTGAGGAGAGGAAATTAACATGTTTTCTCATTCCAAAAAACTAAAAAATAACAAATATTCACAGCGCAAAAGTTCAAAACTATTTTTTCTGAAGGAAAAAAATAATGAATAAGAAGAAGAAAGAGATAACCCTCCTGATCGTGCTGATTCCGGTCATGGTCTTCTTCATATTCCAGGCCGTAACGGGAAGCAAGAAGAAAGACCGTCCAGTTAGAGATCCCGGAGTAGTTTCAGGCTCTGAGGAGAGTGCCATACAGTCGCCTTCAGCGATGCCCGACTCGACATCTGACCAGTCGGATCTGTTTTTGCGCCCCCTCTCCGAACCCGGACCGGAAGAATTAGCCCGGAAAGAGATCTCCCGGGACGCGTTGGCCGAGAAGTCCTGGTCGCGCGATCCGTTTCTTCCGGTTGTCAAAAAGGTCAAGAAGGATCCCATGGCGGATATCAGACTACAGGGAATCGTCTGGCATTCTACCGGTGCCACCGCGATAATCGGAGGAAAGATCTATCGGGTCGGAGATGCCTTCCGGGGGATTACGGTGAAAGAGATCACCCGTGATACCGTTCTGCTGGAGAAAGCCGGGCGTGAGATTATTCTGAAGATGAGTGATGGCCGGTGATAGGGGAAGGGACAGTGATCGGTAATCGGTACGGAAAGGATGGTAATCGGTTATTGGTTATCAGTAATCGGTACGCCTTCGACGGGCATGCTCACAGCCCACCACCGACCCTGTGTCGGTGGAGGCATGATTGGAAACCAGACACCGTGCCCCCCCACACACACCAGCCCACCACCGACCTTGTGTCGGTGGAGGCATGATTGGAAACCAGGCCCCGTGCCCCCCACACACCCCAGCCCCCCACCGACCCTGTGTCGGTGGGGGCATGATTGGAAACCAGACCCCGTGCCCACCCACACACCCCAGCCCACCACCGACCCTGTGTCGGTGGGGGCGATTTGGGGGATGGAGGTTAAGTCTGGTTTTCAATCCTTTATCCACCGACGCAGGGTCGGTGGGGGTATAACTGGAAACCATATCCCGCGCGTCATATACCCCAGCCCACCACCGACCCTGTGTCGGTGGAGGCATGATTGGAAACCAGACCCCGTGCTCACCACATACCCCAGCCCACCACCGACCCTGTGTCGGTGGAGGCATGATTGGAAACCAGACATCGTGCCCCCCCACACACACCAGCCCACCACCGACCCTGTGTCGGTGGAGGCATGATTGGAAACCAGACATCGTGCCCCCCCACATACCCCAGCCCACCACCGACCTTGTGTCGGTGGAGGCATGATTGGAAACCAGGCCCCGTGCCCCCCACACACCCCAGCCCCCCACCGACCCTGTGTCGGTGGGGGCGATTTGGGGGATGGAGGTTAAGTCTGGTTTTCAATCCTTTATCCACCGACGCAGGGTCGGTGGGGGTATAACTGGAAACCATATCCCGCGCGTCATATGCCCCAGCCCACCACCGACCTTGTGTCGGTGGAGGCATGATTGGAAACCAGGCCCCGTGTCCCCCACACACCCCAGCCCACCACCGACCCTGTGTCGGTGGAGGCATGATTGGAAACCAGACCCCGTGCTTACCACATACCCCAGCCCACCACCGACCCTGTGTCGGTGGGGGCGATTTGGGGGATGGAGGTTAAGTCTGGTTTTCAATCCTTTATCCACCGACGCAGGGTCGGTGGGGGTATAACTGGAAACCATATCCCGCGCGTCATATGCCCCAGCCCACCACCGACCTTGTGTCGGTGGAGGCATGATTGGAAACCAATCACCGCGCACCACACACACCAGCTCCCCACCGACCCTGTGTCGGTGGAGGCATGACTGAAAACCAATCACCGCGCACCACACACACCAGCCCCCCACCGACCTTGTGTCGGTGGAGGCATGACTGATTGCCAAACACGTCATTTTTACACCAAAGGTAACCTCAGACCTTGTTTCGGTATGGGCATATCTGATATATTAACTCCATGAAGTCAGTAGATCCCAAACCAATCTATACTCCTGCGAACTGCAATCCCTCTTACCGGCTTACCTGGTCACTAACACTCTTCTGGCGAGAGCCGATTGCCTCTACCGATTGGCTCATTGATCTGAAAGCCTCAACCGAAAGTGATGGAGTTAGGATCCTGAAACATCGAACAACCCAAACTCGGGTAAGCCAATTTTTCATTAGTACCAAACCGGAAGTCTCCCCCCAAAATATAATTCGCTCCGTAAAAGGACGTCTCCAACACAAAATCCGCAAAGTAATCCCAAAAGCTTTCCAGCGGAATTATTATCTGCACAGTATCGGAGCAGCCAAACGAGAATTGGTAGAACATTATGTGGCCCACCAGCTCGATCATCATCGGATGGCTGACCAGAAAGTCCAGGCAAGACTGGCCCGGTATCAGATTAATAATTCCGGTGTTGACCTTTCTCAATCTGTAAACAGCGCCCACGGGAAATATATCTATAATCTCCATCTGGTTATGGTCAATGTCGAGAGGTGGGTGGAGATACGGGATGAGATCCTGGGGAAATTAAAGAATATGATCATAGCTGTAGCACAGAAAAATAATTACCGTCTCTCCGCCGCCGGTATCTTTCCCGATCATATTCATGTAACCCTGGGATGTTCCATTAATACATCCCCCCGGGAGGTTGCTCTTGGTTATCTGAATAACCTGGCCTATGCCTGGGGTATGAAACCGATTTATCAGGCCAGCTATTATGTTGGGACATTCGGAGAATATGATACCGGAGTAATCGGATGATCAGTCATGCCTCCACCGACACAGGGTCGGTGGTGGGCTGATGTGGGTGGGGGTGCGCGGTGATTGGTTGTCAGTCATGCCTCCACCGACACAGGGTCGGTGGTGGGCTGGTGTGGGTGGTGCGTGGTGATTGGTTATCAGTCATGCCTCCACCGACACAGGGTCGGTGGTGGGCTGGTGTGGGTGGTGCGTGGTGATTGGTTATCAGTCATGCCTCCACCGACACGGGGTCGGTGGTGGGGTGACGTGGGTGGGGGTGCGCGGTGATTGGCTGTCATTCATGTCTCCACCGACACAGGGTCGGTGGTGGGCTGGTGTGGGTGGTGCGTGGTGATTGGTTATCAGTCATGCCTCCACCGACACAGGGTCGGTGGTGGGGTGATGTGGGTGGTGCGTGGTGATTGGTTTTCAGTCATGCCTCCACCGACACAGGGTTGGTGGTGGGCTGGTGTGTGTGGTGAGCGGTGATTGGTTATCAGTCATGCCTCCACCGACACAGGGTTGGTGGTGGGCTGGTGTGGGTGGTGCGTGGTGATTGGTTATCAGTCATGCCTCCACCGACACAGGGTTGGTGGTGGGCTGTGGGCATGCCAGCCGGCGGCGATAACTTATTTTCGCAGCCCGGCAACTATACGGAGTATATCATGGGCGGCAAATGGTTTTCTCAGAACTGTAAAAGGAGCGAACTCCATGGCCTGCTCCATCATCGTCGAGTCTCCGAAGGCGGTAATCAGTACTATCATTATCGGGAGTTCACGCTCACGGAGCGTTCTGAGGAGTTCGGGGCCGGTTA
>Ga0222666_1000691_pt1 | contig 15736 bp, 10 predicted proteins | sample AntAcemetagen655_FD_181710 | JGI IMG/M metagenome (GOLD analysis project Ga0222666, IMG submission 181710) | Saline water microbial communities from Ace Lake, Antarctica - #655 | ecosystem: Environmental > Aquatic > Non-marine Saline and Alkaline > Saline | place: Antarctica: Ace Lake...
GCCTTGTTTATGTCCCGAAACTTACTATTTTACCAGCGTTTGCCCCAAGGGTGAAGAGTCAACGGCAGACCACTTTATTAGCGGTTTAGAGAAGGTTGCTTATTTAATTATGCCCGTCCCCCAGCCCATTACCTGCCCGTCTTCGGTCTGATACAGCAGGAACTCTCCGCCGGATTCTTTAGGCACAAGTTTATTCATCTCCAAGCCCTCCTTGCATGAAATTGAGCAGCGTTGAATGTGCAGGGTTGCCCTTGTTGGCTACGCCAAAGAGAAACATACTCCCTGTCCCGTTCAGCATGGCGCAAAAAGTTTTAGCGGCAGTTGTGCGCTGATCTGTGGACCCTTTGAATTCAACGGCCTCAAACTCGCCGTTCCGGATTAATTTTTCAATGTCCTATAACGGCATTGGATTTGCTCCAAAAAAATCCTTTATGCCTTACACCATGCCCCTGAAACGCTCTGATTTCATCTGTAATTTCCGCCTGTTATAGGAGTTAGCTACTTGCTGATGGACGTTCCGCAGACCCATTTACTGACTGATGAACTTGTCTCCCCGCCCTCATATGGCCTGTTCCAGCAACTGTCCGTTTTCTTTCAACCAAGCCTTTGCCTTCTCCATGGTCGGGGCTTGGGCGCGGATGATGTTCCAAAATTTGGGGGTGTGGTTGGCCTCGATAAGATGAGCCAGTTCATGAACGATGGCGTAGTCAATGACAAACATGGGCGATTTGATCAGGCGCCAGTTAAAATTGACATTGTTCTTCATGGTGCAGGAACCCCAGCGATACAGGTTATCGACTATTTTGACTTTTGAATAGGTCACACCGAGCGCGCGGGCGTGATGTTTCACCCTGGGGATAATCTTGGCCTCGGCCCGATGTATATACCATTCCCGCAAGACCTCCTGCCGTTTTCCGGCGTGGGTAGCAGGGATATAAAAGCGCTGGTTAAATCGAATCTCGGATAGTCCCGTTTTGACCACCTCAATGCGGTAGTGGCGTCCAAGATAAAGAGCGGCTTCACCGTTGACGAGTTCCTTTCCCGGAGGATGGGGCAAATCCCGATATTTCTGGGGATGATGCATTTTTTCGTAAATCCACTGACGCTTTACATTCACAACTTGATGGATCTTTTCCTCCGGTGTCGATTCCGGTGCATGTACCACCACGGAACGGTCCCGCTCAACGGTGATGGTCAGCTTGCGGCGCTTGGGCGACCTTACGATGGAATAATCGAGATCCATGTCACTCCGCGTACAGGATGGTGTCGTTGTTCTTTTCCGCAATTTCAATAATCCTGGAAATGATATGGGCGCGGTCTGTAATGAGCTTGGGAAGTCTATCAAACTCAGGTGACAGCAAAATTCTCTGAAGGTCCGCTTTGAGTTTGTTACGGGCCGGAATGCTCCCCCAGAAACCGGTGAGTTTTAATTCACGCTCCACTATCAGAAAAGTTTTCTGGGTTAAATCCACCAGGCGACTGATTTTATCTTCTTCGGTCATCCAAATGGGAGAAGGGGGTTCTCCAGCTGCTGACGGCGATGCTTGAAATATGCTATCGTCACTAACCCCGAAAATTTCCCGCCTGAACATGCGAAACAGCGGCATCTGTTTTTTCCGGTGCAAGCCGTAAGTCGGCTCCTTTCGGGCCTTGATGATTCGTTGTCGCAGCTTTTCCAGTTCTTCATAAATCTTTTTCCAGTTTTTTTGAAAATCCTCCAGGATTTTCTTCAGAGCCTCGGCAAAGGAGGCTTGCAGGTCGGGATCATCATCCAGGTCCACATCAAGATGGTTACGGATGGCGTGCTCGACCTCAGCAGCCTTGGTTTTCGTCCGTTTTCGTTTTCCTACCTGGCTTTCAAAGTCTTGGTCCAAAATCGATATGGGGGCGACTTTAAGGTCGATGCCCTTGGATTCCAGATACGCATCGGTAATTCCCCTGAGCTTGGGCGGAACCCCTTTCATGCTCAAGCGTTCGTCGCAGAAATGTTTTCCTGCCAATACATTGATTTCGGAGAGTAAGTGATAATCCGGCATAAAATCGAGGGCTTCCTTGGCCGGAAAGAGAAGATTGAGGCTCTTGGTGAATTTTTTAAATGCCAGCAGGTACTCGAAGCGCAGGTCTTCATCGTAGAAAAGATCGAAAAAGGCGTCATGGTCGCTGAGGTCGGTCAAGCCATGCTTTTCAAAAAATGCCATAATTGCCCGATGGGTGTCCCGCAAATCATTCAGCTCTTTTTCCGGAAAGCTTAAGGCATCGAGAACGTCCTTTTGCTCGCGCTCGTCAGAGATTTCGATGGCCTTTTTCAGGTGATGGCCGATGCCGACGTAATCGACCACAAACCCTTTGTCCTTCCCTTCGCCGCCGACCCGGTTCACCCGAGCGATGGCCTGCAGCAGATTGTGGGCTACAATCACCTTGTCGAGATACATCACTTGTTCCACTGGTGCGTCAAAGCCGGTGAGCAGCATATCTCTGACGATGACAATGCCCATGTCGCCGGAAACCCCCTCATCTTCGCCGTCAAAAGGAAGCTTGAAGCTCTTAATGCTCGTTTCGTGCTTTGACTTGTCTGCGTAAGCCTTGAGGTGCGGCAGGTCGTTGTGCCCGCCGGAGATGATCGCATCGGTTTGCAGCTTTTTAAGCCGGTCCAGATCGATGCTGTTCGGATTATCATTTTCAAGGACTGCGATGGCCTTGATTAGAGCCTCATCGATGTAAGTTTTGTACCGCACGGCCCCTTCCCGTGAGACGGCCACTACCTGGGCCTTGTAGCCGTTGGGAAAGACATGCGTCAGGTAGTGTTCCACCATATCGCCGGCCTTGGCCTTGATGGTGGATCTGGCTTCGAGATAGGCGTCACGGGAGCCGTAACCGAGGATCTCCATGCGTTCTTTCAGGTTGTATTCGCTGAAAACATCGGCAAAGGCGGTGTCCATGCCCGTCTGGTCGGCCACTTTGGCATTGTGGGTGCGGCCTTCGTAGACAATCTCCAGGGTCACGCCATCCTCGATGGACTGGCGCATGGTGTATCTGTCGATGTAATCGCCAAAGACTCGCTCGGTCTTATCAATGGGGGTGCCGGTGTATCCGATCCGGGCCGCATTGGGTATCCCCTTGTCCAGATTGGCTCCGAGCATGGCATACTGTGACCGGTGGGCCTCGTCTGTCATCACCAGGATATGGGGACTGGCATTTAACTCCGGAAAGGTCTGCGTCAAATCCGCTTCGCGGAACTTATGGATCATGGCCATCACCAGGTCCGAAGAATCCGAGCGCAGGAGTTCTTTAAGGGTGCGGATGCTGTCGGCCACCTTGACGGTAAAGCCGATGCTTTGGCTGGTTTCCGAAAGCTGCTGCTCCAACTGGGTCCGGTCGGTGACAAAGACCACCTTCCATTTGGACAGGGAAGAATGACGATACATCTCCCGCACCATGAACATCATGGTCAGCGATTTGCCCGAGCCCTGGGTGTGCCAGATGATGCCGCTACGCTCGCGGGGGTTGTGGCCTTCCAACAGGCGCTTTACGCCCAGCTTGACGGCGCGAAACTGCTGATAGCGGCCTACGATCTTGATTGTCTCGCCTTTGTCGTTGGATGAGAAAAGGGTGAAGGTGCGGATCAGATCGAGCAGGTTGTCGCGGTCGAGCATGCCGGCCACCAAGCGCTGCTGGTCGTTGGGACCGCTGGCGCCGTGTTCCAGGTCCTCCACGGTGCGGGGATAGGGGTCAGCCCAACGGAAAAAGAGCCGTTCGCTGTGGGTTGTGATGGTACCGAATTTGGCCTGCTGGCGGCAGGTGGCAACCACGAACTGGTTGTAATAAAACAGTGGCGCACTGCCTTCGCCCTTGGCCCCTCGCTGCTCGCTGTAACGCAGCATCTGGTCGATGGCTTCGACTATGGGCTCCTTGACTTTGGGCGATTTGCACTCAATCACCACAACCGGCAGGCCATTTAAGAAAAGAACAATGTCCGGAATAATGTGGTGCTCGGTACCTAAAATGCGCACCTTGAACTGGCAGACGGCGATAAAGCGGTTGTTGTCCCGGTGCTTGAAATCGATAAAGCGCACTGTGGGGCTCTTTTCGCCCGTTTTTCGGTTTTCGCTGATGCTGGTATTTTCCAGCAGCAAGTTCGAGACATGGCGGTTATTCCCGAGCAGGCCGGTACCGGGAAAACTCGCGGTGAGCTGTTTGACCACCTCTTCCACCTGGTCTTCTTCCAGCCACGGATTAATGACCTTCAACTGCTCGCGCAGCACCGGCCGCATCACCACCTCGGTGAAACTATCCCGGTGGCTGTCGGCGGGATGCTGCTTATTGTCGAGGTCGATGATCTCCCAAACCAAGCCGTCAAGCTGATCGAGCAGCGGCTTTTCGACGTGGTTTCGTTCGTCGAGTTTGATGTGCGGAGGTGTATTGGCTTGGGTCATATCATCCACCCTTCTGTGGGGTAGTTCAAAACTGGTTCACGAACCATTGTTGGACGTACAGTTTCCCTATCACCTAATGATAATGATGCCGTGCATGTGGTTGGGTATGACGGCAAATTCATCAATATCGATTCCGGCATAACGAAATGGGATTTCGTCCCAAATTGTTTAAACCATGTTACCATCCATAATTTCCCCGAAAATGCATTCTCGATTGGGTTCGGATGCATTGTTCACGTCTTTTTCTTTCCTTTTGCGCCCTTCGCGCCTTCGCGTGAGTCCTTTCCCGGTTTGGGCAGTTTTTTCACGGCTTGCTCGAAATGTTTTTCCACCGGCGAGGGCCGGTTGATTCGAACTGTGCGGTGTTTATCATATTCGATCTGTGCCCGTTCTACGGCCTGCTCATGTGAAACCGTCCCCGCATGGGTGAGCAATTCCCGTCCGCTCAGTTTGAGAAAATCATCGAGCTTAGCGATCCACTCTTCCATATACATCGGTTTACGGTCGAGGGCCTGGATTTCGGCAAATTCCAGATAGGCGTTGACGATTCGATTGAGGGTGTCGAGTTCTTCCGGTATCAAATAATTTTTGGCGATGACCGCTTCGCTTTTGCTTGGCCGGGTCCCCACCCAGTTCGTGAGCCCCATGTTGCCCTTTTCGGCGTCCGCTCGTTGATACACGACTTCCGCTGCCGTCTGTCCGTGAGCGGCCCAATGCATCTTATTTTGTACTGTTGCGAAAAACTGCTGTGAGGATTCTGTACCGGGGTCATAGTCTATACTGGTGGCATAAATATCCAGCACCTTACGCCAGAATACCTTTTCCGCGGAACGAATGTCCCGGATGCGCGCCAGCAGTTCGTCGAAATAGTTCCCGCCGCCGGCTTGCTTCAGCCGGTCGTCATCCATTGTAAAGCCCTTGACGATGAACTCGCGCAGGCGTTGGGTGGCCCAGATACGAAACTGGGTGCCCCGATGGGACTTGACCCGGTAACCGACGGAAATGATTACATCGAGGTTGAAATAATCGACCTGATAGCTTTTACCATCAGCGGCAGTTGTTGCAAATTTTGCAACAACTGATCCCCGCACCAGTTCACCTTCGTCAAAAAGATTTTTAATATGCCGGGAGATGACCGACTTATCCCGTTGAAACAACTCAGCCAGTTGATTGAGGGAAAGCCAGCAGGTCTCACCGCGAAAGGCAACTTCCAGCCGCGTCTGTCCGTCCTCAGTCTGGTATAGAAGGAATTCGGCAGGTTCGGGTTCGTTTTGCAATTTATCGCTCATTATGCCGATGCATCCTTTGTACCTAACAGCGGTTTTTCGACGTGATTTCGTTCGTCGAGTTTATATTGATTCGTTCTATTCATTTAATTGCCACTCTATAATTTCATCATCTTCAAACCATAGTAGTTCTCTCAGATGATCTCTGATTTTGTCTTTTTCTTTTGTATACACCACCACAGCCAAACTGTTTTGAGTTCTACTGCATGTAACATAAAATAGCCGAAGAGTTCTGCCTATAGAGGTCTCTTTCCCGTCTTCTGCGTTTTTTATATCAGTTGACGAGGGAGCTTTCGCCCCTAATAGTTTATCATAACTAAACATAAATCCGCGAGCTTCGTTATCATCCAAAATTACCATTACACGGGGAAACTGTAACCCCTTTATTCCCTGGTGAGTGCCGAATGGAGACCTGTCGGAAATGTACTCCACATAGGATTGTAGTTGGCTAAATGGTGCGGAAAGAGCTTTGTTCCAAGCATCAATAATAGTTGGATCGTTGTCCGAGGTTTCAGCAGAAGCCTCCTCCTCTCCTGGTGAATCAGCACGAGACACGATTGGTGCAAACACGTCAGGTATGACGAATAGGCCGCTGGCCGCAACCGCTTTCAAGGAATCGATCAATAAAGGATCAGAGTCGTTGCCCCACAAAGCAAACAGCGATTGTACGGCTGCATTTGCCGTACGAAGGTCTTCTAATGGAGATTTACTGTCTCTCAGTGTGTCATGGCTCACAATTGGAAAATTATTCCTAAATATCTGTGCTGCAGCAAACCTGTTCCCGGACTGGAACGATTCTACAAAAGGAAGAACCTGCTGCGAAAAAAAGGGGATGCCGCTTAGTTTTCCATCAAGTAACCCCGTTTTGAATTTTTTGACTTGATAGAGCGGTTCAAAGAAATCGCTGAACCCTCCACGCCTTGCTGCCATATGGTGTTCAAGTGTAAGCGCTTTTACATCAGATTGTTCCCCTGTCCATTTATCATCTGAGGTTATTTCAGCCATTTGTTTCATGATTTCCGCTTCAATGCTCGCCTTGTCGGCATGCTCTTGGTCAGAAACAAGAAACAGGCGGACAAAACCCTCCTTTGCACCGTCTGCTGGTTCTTGTTCGTGTGTGTCAACTTGTGATCTTATCGTGTTGATAAGCCTTACGATACGTTTCGGGCACCTGTAATTTTTTATAATCGCAGGTTTTTCCCACTCGCTTGGGACAGCTCCCTCTAAACCGACTTTCCCGTCTGCATAAATGCGCTGCATTGTATCCCCAAAAAGAGCAAGGCAAAATTGCTCAGAATGTTTACGTTGGACCGCAAAAAAAGCATCGATTAAATCTTTTTGAGTGTCCTGGCTTTCATCTATAAGCAAAACTGGATACTTGCGAATCAGTATTTTCCGCATAAGCGGCTTATCAGTAAGAAAATCAGCAGCAATACCTATGACTTCAGCATGGTTCAGTGAGTTTTTGCCTATATTTTCACCGTTCGGGTTGTAGGTAAAGTTTTTGATTGTGTTGAGACGATTCAGTCTTTTTTGTTTCGACTCTATTTGCACGGTACGATCAGCGGAAGCCTTTGTGCCAGCTCTACCTTTTCGCTGCTTTTCTTGGAGATCATTGATATCTATTTCCAAGTAGTGTCTGAGCCATTCGCGTATATCTTTGTGATATGTCCGAATTAATTCCCATGCAAAACTGTGAATGGTTGACACGACAAAAATAGGATCGTAATCGATTCGATGTTTGATCTCGTCACACGCGGCGTTTGTATAAGTAATAACGGCAACCTTCCTGCCGGAAAGGCGAAACTCTTGCCCATACTTCTGGCGAAACATCTTCATCGCTTCAACAAGGGCTCGTGTCTTGCCGGAACCTGCACCGGCAAACAGGAAAAGGCTTTTGGGATTGTCCAAATTGAGACAGTTATCCATTACCTTGCTAAGATTGTTTGTTTGAGGGGCAGAATCAGTCATCCTTCACCTCCGTTGTTGCGGTCGCAAAGAACTCCTTTGTTTTTTCAGCAAGTTTGCCCTCAAGCCATTTAAGACCATCAGAAATATAGGCCGGCGGATCCAGTTCACTTGGTTCGGTTAAATAGAGTAACTCCAAAGCCATCTCAGCTTTGCTTCCCACCCCTAAGTTTTTGAACATTTCCTTGCATGCTTCATTTAAAGTGGCCTTGCCAAGAGCTTCAGCGAGCTTCTTTAGTAAGCCTTTTGGAGTTTGGTAATCCCTGAACAGTTTAATATTGGTCAGTGCCAAAGAATCCTCAAACGTATAAGGAATAGCTTCTTCAATTGAGTCACCATTAAATTTGAGTTTTATTGGGCATTGATAAGCTACCCTGATCTGATTGTTTTCAGACTGTTTTTCATCATCTTGGCAACCCAGAAGTTCATCCAGGGACTCATTACCCGGAATCCATTTTTTAAGTGTTGTGTTGCCTGTTCGATAATTCTTGCCCTGTTTAGGAAATTCTTTTTCTGTACTGGACTCGCCGATAGAATCTAAATCTGTGATTATAAGTGAAAGAAGTCCAAGTGTTTCAAGCAGAGGCCTCAAGCGATGTGCGTGACTGCCGCCGATCTCAAGCAGGGAGATATAGCTTTGGTCCAGCTTGGGAAAGTCGCTGCTTATGAAATGGGGAACAAGCATTCGTTCAGCGGATCCTTCAACCAGGATGGCTGCATCTGCAAAAAACAGATCGCAATGAGTGGATTTAATATAGCGTGTGGCAAAGCGAGATGTTTCATTGTCATCGCCAAACGTTTTCGATAGATTGACAACAGTCGCAAAGGGGATTTCTCCTGTTTGTCTTGCCGGTTCCCGTCGAAAGTAACGCAAACAAGTAAAGTCCAATTCATGAGCAATATGAGATGAATGGGTACTGACAATAAGCTGCGTACTGAATTGACCATTATTAAGCCTATCGTGGGCACGCAGTACTTTATAAGCTTTTTTGATGAATACCTGTTGAACTTGAGCATGAAGGTGAGCTTCCGGTTCTTCGATAAGTACAATATGAAGCGGCTCTATGATGGTGTCATAATTGCTTTGTCTTTTTGCCGCCTTACCCACACGCATCCATTCATCTCTGAACCGGATCAGGCTAAACACCATAGAGATGAGATTCTGATATCCTAACCCGTTGTACTGCTCTGGAAGCGATAGAATTGTGGAACCGTCTTGTTCAGGTGATACATTAAACTGGACTGCGGTTTTGTGATCTAAACTATCAACGGCGTTAATTTTGCTCGTCAGAGAGATGCGCGGATCACTAAAGCCAGGGTAGTTGAGTCCCTCAAGCTCGCCAATCGCTGGTTCAAAACTTGTTTTCAGCTTTTCGTCAAATACCGCCGTTGCCTCTTTAATCGCTCGTAGCGCATCAATATCACTGGCATCAGGTGATTCTGACGGGTCCAAATGCCGTGAAAAATACTGTCGAAGCTGCGTGGACAAACTCGCAAAACCGCTATGAGAATCATCTTCGGTTTTCGGATCGGAAAATCCCCGTTGAGCACTGATAACGTCAATCTTGAGGAAGCCGTCAAATGGCACCTTGTCCATCGGTTCACTGTCGGCAGGAAGCGGCTGGGGTTTGGCTGTGCCATTGGTCGGTTCTTCGCATTTTGCGGGGTCTAATATATACGCCTTGACTTTAAAATGCTTGCGGAGCTCTCTGTCTCTGTCCAGAAAATCTCGCATTGATTCCGGCCACAAAGATAATTTCGATTCGCCGTCTGATGAGGCAGATTGATCTGTCTGACGAGCAGCCTGATAAGATTCCCGAAACTCTTTGTACAACTTTTCGATAATCTTCGGAGCCAATACAAGCCGCACACCGAGCAACTGTTCAGGTGTCCAATCAAGCGTAGGGAGAATGTTGATTACGTGGTGAATGTCAGCCTCGTCGGCTTTAAGCCAGACGTCAATGGAAGGCAAATACAACAGCCATTGTTCGAGAGTAAGATTAGGTTTGTTATCTTCGTCAGCATTTGCCCATTGCGTACCGATTTGATTGATCTGAATCCAATTGGATAAGGTAAAATCTGTTGTTGCGATATCCTCCCGCCGACTCTTTTTAAGAAACAGAATCATCGCATCCATGGCGGATGTTTTCCCGCTATTGTTCGCTCCTACCAGTATGGTCTCATGGGGAGCCATCTCAACTCGACAATCCTTTAATTTTCGGAAGTTTTGAATTTCAATAAATGAGATATTCATACACCTGTCTCCGAATTGTTTAACAATGGAGTCACTCGCACCTTGCCGGTGAGAAGATCTTGCATCAGGGAGGTTTTAAGGGAATGGAGTTTTTCTGCACTGCTCGCATAATCCGACAGAATTGTTTCTGCCTCTCCGAGAATATTCGAGACGGCTTTCTGCTCATCCAAATTAGGTTTGGGAATTAACATATCGATAATCATCGCCATGCGTACAGAGTCAACGGACCCTTTTGCTGAAAACTGCGATACGCGATCCATAAAATTGGCACGGAAATATTGAAAGAAAAAGTATCCGTCCATATCCCTTTTAAATGAATGCAGGCAATAAACTCTTTGGTGAAAATCGAACTTGCCATTGATGTAATGGAATACTTTCCCTGTTCCAACCCCGTCGCCAGCTGTCAGGACAGCTTCACCATCGAACGAATATGTCCCAATGCGCTCGACCTGTTGCGAACGCACAAAAAACGGGTATTCCGCAGCACCGTCTCTGTCCTGAGTATCTCTGTTCCCCGTTACTATTTTTGCAATACTCTTCACTTTCACGACCTCCCACTCCACCGGAATCCTGCCAAGCGACGAGTCTTTGAATTGGTGGGTTTGTTCTGAGCGGAGGTTGCCGTGTCTGTCGATGCCGCGGGTGAGGAGGTCCTGCATCAGGCCGGTCTTGATGCGCTGCTGCTTGGTAATCAGCGCATCGGTCTGTTCAATCGCCCGGTCCACCGTCGATATGATCTCGGCAATTTTGGTTTGTTCGGGTTTCGACGTAGGGTAATTAATTGGCCAACCATTTAACTCGGCGAAGTTAATTGCTTCAAAGGTCGACCCTTGGGAAGCATTGCGAAAATTTGGCTCTTTAAAAATAAGGTAATGCTCAAGATAGAATTGATCAACATCTATTCCAGAAATTGCAGCCAAACCACGTCCAATTATGTAATCACAGTCAGCAATGTTGATTTTTCCAACTGGAGCCCTGACACTGAAAAGAATCGACCCAACATGTGCAAGCTTTTTAGTTTGGCTACAGTACATTTTATGCTTTGGAAATCGGGCTTCAAACTCTGCACAACCCTGTAAGAACGGCAACCCATTTTCTTCCTCGGAGTAGTATTTTGAATCAGGCGATTGCCCCATAGTGAGATGGGCTAAACGTCCAAGGGATTCTGTTTCCCAACCTTCCACATCTTTCATTTCACACCTCACTCTTCACCCTTCAAACTTCCCTCCAGTTCTGCCTCGATTTTCTCGATGGTCGGCAAAGCGGATTTCAATTCATCCGGTAAGATCCGCTGCCTGCACTACAGAAAAAAATCATTTCCCTTAAGCTTCTGACTGAGGATGACATTGTGGGCCCAGTGCAATTGCGCAACAGCCTGTTGTCGAATTTGGGTTTCCCCCGAGCCTTGGGCCAGTTGTGTCGAACCCTTCGTTTCAAATTTGGCCACGACCTGTGGCCGAATTCTGCCTGCCGTAGACGCTTCGAGTAAATCTGCAACTACCGGTTGCAGATTTACAAACAGGCCTGGGTATTCCCTCTGGAATTGGATCATAACGTGTAGATTTCGCTCGGAATAATCTTTAATCTCAGGGTTCGGCTTTTTCATAAGCCCTCCTCCACATACCCCAATCCTCTCAAAAACCCGTCCAGCGTCTTTAGAGTTTCGGTCCTCTGGCTTTCCAGTTCGCGGCTGGAAACGGCGTATTTGTCCCAGAGGTTTTCCACAACGGCGATGAGCCGCCGTTTTTCGGCATTGAGGTAACGGTTGAGTTCGTTGCTGACCAGATCGTAGAGCTTTTTCAGGATGAGTTCTCGGGCTTCGGCCTCGGTGAGTTGGCCACCGATAGCCGAGAGGATTCCGTCGGTTTTGGCCAGACGGGCCTTGAGCATGGTTTTGTCCTTGTTCAGGGCTGCGATTTTTCGCTTGTCGGTCTTTTTGCCGGGATCGAGACTGGCCAGTTGGTCGTCCACCTGCCGTATCAGTTCCAGGCTTTCGGCCTTGAACTCGTCGCCACCTAAGCGTTTGAGCTGGAGTTTGAGGGCCAGCTCGTCGGTTTTTGTTTTGAGGTCGGCCTTGCGCTCTTTGATGCGATTTTCGATGGCCTTGATCGCCTTGTCCTGGGCCTGGAGGTTTTTCAGCTCCTTGCGGGCCGAGGCGCCGGTGCTCTCCTTGAGATCGTCGATGAGTTCCTTGAGGGCTTTTTTGATAACAGTGGAGGTGACTTTCTGGTCTTCTTCCGGCTCAAAGCCTGCGACTTCCTGGGCGGTTTCCACGGCTTCGGCCAGATCGCTCTGGGCCTCGCTGATTTGGGCCTCCAATGCTTCGATGGCATCGGCCTCAGCCTGGAAGAATGCGGCAATGAGATAATCGTCAGGAATCAGACTGTGGTGCCAGCCGGTGGAGATGATGGTTTTCAGGTCATACCGGATCTGCTGCCACCAGTTGACAAAGACCCCGGCGCTCTGGAATTCGTCCAGCACGAATAAGGGGATGAGCTTATCCTTTAAGGTTGTGAGCAGTTCGAAGCGGACTTCGGGCATTTTCCTGCCCCCGTTCTGAGCTTGGCGAAGTTGCGCAAAATCATCCCGGGCAACGGCCCACCATGCCTCCAGGGCCTCGTGGTGGGCGGCAAGGGTTCGGTTGAGGTGAGGATCTTCGTCCAGGATTGCCTTGATGGCGGGCTTGGCGTCGATTGTCGGGCAAAAGGCCATGTACCCCGGACGTTCGGTCTGAAACAGCGTGGCGGATTCGACCATGAATTTGGCAAAGTCGGTCTGTCTGGCTTGAACTTCGGCCTCGGGTACGCCGCCGATGAGGTGGGCCTGCACATCTTCCGGCTCCGGCTCGGGGGTGTTGTCCACATAGCGGCGGATGTTGAGGTTGTAGTCGTGGGACTCGACGATCTCGGTCTTGTCAACCAGGCGGCTGTACTTGGGGATCTCCCGTTTGAGGGTAAAAACAAAGTCGATTTTCTCAATGTCTTCGGGGCGCAGTTTGTTTTGGGCCTTGCCTTCGGCGTATTCGCGGTCGGCATTGATAAACAGCACTTTGTCGCGCAGGGCGTCGGGCTTATTTTTATTGGCCACGATTACGCAGGCAGGAATGCCGGTGCCATAAAAAAGCCCGGGCGGCAGGCTGATGATGGCCTCGATCACATCATCCTCGATGAAAATTTCGCGAATGAGCTTTTCCTTGCCCCCCGAAAGAGCACGCCGTGGGGCATGACGGTGGCCATATGGCCTTTGGGCTTGAGGCTGGCCAGCATGTGCTGGACGAACATGAGATCGGCCTTCTTACCGGTCTCGGGGCACCATTCGCGAAAGCGATTAGGGAACTTCAGGGTGGCCCGGCTGTAGTTCTGGGAGAACGGCGGATTGGCAAGGACGCGGTCGAACTTCCGGATTTGTCCATTTTCCAGAATCAGGGGATCTTCAAGGGTATCCCCGTTTTCGATGGTAAAACGGGTGATGTTGTGCAGGATCATGTTCATGTTACAGATCGACCAGACCGTGCCGTTGGAGTCCTGTCCGTAAAGGGCCAGATCGTTGGGGTCCTGTCCCTGCTCCTCGACGTACTGGTGGGCCTGGATGAGAAAGCCGCCGGAACCGGCGGTGGGGTCGTAGATCTCATTGCCCACTTCGGGCTTAGTGAGCTGCACCAACAGCCGGACGACCTCGGCGGGGGTGTAGAACTCGCCGCCTTTCTTGCCCGCGCTGTCGGCAAAGAACTTGATCAGGTATTCATAGGCGGCGCCGAGCAGGTCGGGAAACTCGAAATTGTCGTTGACCAGGACAAATTGGGGCTGGTTGAAGTGATCGAGCAGGTCCTTCCATTTCTGGTCGGGAATCTTGGTCTTGCCCTTGACGGCATTGAAATCGATGTTGTTTTTCAGCACCCCGGCCAGGGCATCGTTTTCGTCTTCCACGGCGGCGATGGCCTTATTGAGCATATTGCCGATGTCGTGTTTGAGGTGCTTGAGCGGTGGGACCTCATCACCGTTTTCATCGATCCAAGACTCATGCCAGCGGGCGCGGAGCGGAACAAAAAAGGTCTCGCCATAGGATGTTTTGTCTTCAAGGAGCTCCTTTAACAGGTCAGTCTGGTCCTTTAAGTGGGCAAAGTCCGTATTTCTGAGCCGCATACGCTTGCGGTCAAATTCGTCCGAAATGCGCTTAAGAAAGAGCATCCCGAAAATGAATTCCTTGAACTCCGAGGCATCCATCTTGCCGCGCAAAATATCGGCCGCCTTGAATAGAAACGATTCGAGTTGCGCGAGTGTGATTTTATCAGTGTTCAATACGTGTTTTCTCCTTTGTTTCATTTTTGGTTTGCTTACTAACCCCGCTTCAAGAAGCGTGGGATGTATGGGACGTCCATCAATAAGTAAATAACTAATACAACTACCTGATGTTATGTGCTTTTTGGTAGCTTCGTTTTCGACTGCGCTGACTTATTCCCACTTTGAATCCCATATTTTTTAGCATGCGCTTTTCCCGGGGTCACAATATAAAAACCCCGTTCTCCATCTCTTCAGAGTAACGGGGTTTTTGGCTAACCATAGACCATTTTAAATCCTCTTTAGCCTCTTTTGGGTTGATACTTGTCGAAGATCCCGCTTTTAAGCGGGGAAACTGAATACGGGTTGCGTGATTTTAGTGATCATTTCGTCTTTTTCCTCGTCCTTTTGCCATAGCGGCCTTTTGGTTCCTTGACTTCAAAGCCTATCCGTTTTCTGGGCTTTTCAGGCGGTGTCATAAGCTGATCAATGGCCTCAAAGACGATTCTGAACCTTTCGTCATATTTCATTTCCATTTCTTCCAATTTACATGCAAGCTGTGCATTGGAGGCCAACATCTGGCGGAGTTTTACAAAAGCGCGCATGATGGCTATATTTACTTCAATAGCACGTTCACTTTTCAAGACACCGGAGAGCATAGCTACGCCCTGCTCAGTGAAAGCCATAGGTCTATATCTTAAACCCATTTTGTCACTATTGGAGGTCACAAACTGTGACCTCCAATCCTCAAATTCTTCGTTAGACAATTCAAACATAAAGTCCGAAGGAAAACGTCTGATGTTTCTTCTAACAGCCTGCTTTAGTACCTTCGTTTCCACCCCATAATGAAGGGAACGGGGTCAGCCCTTGAATTAGGACAAAGTAGAAATAATGTTGCCCACCTTCTTCCTCAGCGTCCTGTTTTCCTCAACTGCCTTTGACATCCTATGATACACCTTTGATTCCAATAATCTTCTATGAGATGTCTCTTTCCGGCTTACAACCCCTTCCTTTAATCTACTCAACGCCTGTTTAATACATTCCTTGAACTTCCCATGATCACGTTTTGTAAAATAGGCCCTTTTCCGCTCATTTCTTCTTGCGGTTACATGGTAAAGCGCTCAGCATATTCGATTCTTAGCGGTCTAGCCATAATGCTTACATGGCCTGCTCAATTTTGTCCCGATTCAAGGGCTGACCCCGTGCTTTTCATTCCTTGAACGGTGCGGTTTAGCCATAATGCTTACATGACCTGCCTAATTTTGTCCCGATTCAAGGGCTGACCCCGTGCCTTTCATATTTGTAATTCAGAAGGAATCGAAGGTCTTGTTACATCACTCATGTTAATGCCATTTTAAAACATGAAGGGCATGGGTGTCAGACCTACACATTTGACAAATCAAAATCCGAAACAATTTTGCTAACCTGTTTTTTCGGTTCTCTGTCAACTGTGTAGGCCTGACACCCATGCTTTTTTTGTTAGGTGCTTTTTAATTCTTGTTATATCCAAACTCTCTT
>Ga0222666_1000692_pt1 | contig 15725 bp, 8 predicted proteins | sample AntAcemetagen655_FD_181710 | JGI IMG/M metagenome (GOLD analysis project Ga0222666, IMG submission 181710) | Saline water microbial communities from Ace Lake, Antarctica - #655 | ecosystem: Environmental > Aquatic > Non-marine Saline and Alkaline > Saline | place: Antarctica: Ace Lake | collected...
CTCAGAGCATAGACTCTTATCTCTTGGGAAAAGACCCGGCAGAGAATGTATCGTTTAAGGGTGTCGACTTGGCAAAGCAAAGAGGACGGGGATTTGTGGTTGCCGAACCCGCTGGGAGGGTTGCATTCCTCGATGCGAAGGAAAGAACCGACGGATTTGGAGAAGTGGAAGGTGGCTTCGGAGTCGCTGACGCCATGAAAGAAGCGCAACGCTGCCTTCGTTGTTACAGGGTCGTAGTCTGGGAAAAGGCTGTATAAAACATAGCGGATAAGGTGATAATGATGCTTAATATTGTAATAGACGGGCAGAAGGTTAAGGCGAAAGAAGGATCTACCATACTGGAAAATGCCCGCACATTGAAGATAGAGATTCCCACCCTTTGCCATCACGATGAACTTACCCCTTTCGGAGCCTGCCGCCTGTGCAGTGTGGAAGTGAAGACTAATGGAAAGTGGCAGATCGCCACATCCTGTAATACTCCGGTTGAAGACGGAATGGAGATCATAACCGATTCGGACAAGGTCGGGGAGAGTAGAAAAGCAGCCGCGCGGCTTCTCTATTATAAATATCCCGAAACTCAGGCGGTAAAGGAGATAGCGCAAAAGCTTGGAGTGGAAGTATCTCCCGGGAAAGCCGAGGGGCATGACTGCATACTCTGTGGATTGTGCGTCAGGACATGCCAGGAGATTGTAGGTGTGGGCGCGTTGACGTTCCGGGACAGGGGCCGAGACCGGGATGTCGATGAGCCGGTAATCGATTTTGATCCGAATGCCTGCATAGGATGCGGTGCCTGTGCCTATGTATGTCCCACTGGTTACGTAAAGATGGAGTACGATGGCGACGGAGCCAGGAGAATCATCTGGGACAAGGTCTTCAAGATGGTACCCTGCCCGGTATGCGGAAGATTTTTCGCGCCCGAAGACCAGCTCAACTACATAAGCAAAACCACCGGAGTACCCTTCAGTGAACTGGCCATCTGCGTTGATTGCAGGTAGAATTTTGCACAAGTCAGTTGTAAAAGATTACAAGTTCTGATAGAAGCTCCTTTCGATTTGTAAAATATGGACATTCCCCAGTAGCTCAGTTGGTAGAGCAGCTGGCTGTTAACCAGCTTGTCCGTGGTTCGAGTCCGCGCTGGGGAGCCAAAACCCTCAAGGGGTTACGAGTTTTCGTAACCCCTTTTTTTTGTGGTCAATATTGCCAACATTTTCTTGTGGTCCCTGTTCGAGCCAGGGATAGCAGATATCTGGCATAGATCCACATTGGAAGTCGTTTTCTTGAAAGCAGGATGTTCCAGACCAGCAATTCCAATTGTCCATAACCGTGTCAGTTGGTCTAAATCGTTAATTCTCATAATATAAATCGAAACAGCGCTTGACAATAGTCCTTTGTCCGATATATTCGATTACTGTTTAATTCGGTTTATCTGAACGAAATACCTGTAAGTCAGGTACATATGGCAAACATAGCCATGAACTGGGATTAAAAGGCCATTGCGAGGCAGATCTGAAGGACCAAGCGTGAGAGGAAACAACTAATGGAACGCGGCCAAGTGCGCACTGAAAACAGCAATAAGCCACACGGCTTTGGCCTCATCAATCCCGAAACCTTTTCGCCCTTTCCAAAGAACCCGGTGATTGCAAGCTTTTTTCGGGAAATTGGCCGTGCGGATGAGTTGGGCTCAGGTGTGCGCAAGCTGATGAAATACGGCAAGGCCTATGGCGGAAGTGACCCCGAGTTGATCGAAGGCGATATCTTCAGCATCATTGTCAAATGCCCTGATTTTGAGGCCCGTCAAGCAGGTGATACTAAGTTGCGGCCGGAGTCAGAGGCACAAGTCAGGGCACAAGTTGAGGCACAAGTCACCCGGCGCATTCTGTTAGAATGTGCTGAAAAGCCCTTGTCATCGGCGGAGATAGCCTTCGCCTTGGGGCACAAACAACTGAGCGGTAATTTACGCAAAGCACTACCTGATCTGCGCAAAGCAGGTTTGATCGAATACACCATTCCCGACAAACCCAAGAGCCGTTTGCAGAAGTACCGCCTGACCGATGCGGGGGAACAGTTGCTGCGGTCTATACAGAAATAAACTAGGAGAAAAAATGAAGCCGAAAGCCCGGTTACAGCCATGAAAACAGACACGCGAGAACAAATCGAAACAGCGCTCCGGGCCTTTTCCGGTTCCGATCTGCGCGCCGTGGCAACTGGTTTGGGATTCAGCGACTACCGAATTCCGAAACTTGTTGTCACATGCCCTGCTACAGCTTCCAACTTTAATTCGGAAATCAGTGACTTCCGAAATACTTATATCGGGGAAAGCAATGATTACAAGGCTGTCATTTACCCATTTGACCGAACTTATAGCCATCTACGACCCCTTCAAACGCACCTTCTACGAAGTCGAGTGCTTTCGCGGGAACTGGTCCGTCCGGGAACTCAAACGCCAGGTTGGCAGCCTGTACTATGAACGGTCAGGCATTTGCTCACGGAAATGGATATTCATGTCGAACAACAGACATTGAACCGCTATATGTTGGAACTGACCGGCGGTGGTTTTATCTCCAGGTCAGATAAAGGGTAACAACGCGCATGACCGGGAAAACTATGTCCCCCACAAACCATGAACTGCAACTCGCCAACGACTTTGTTCAGTACACCGGCTGCAATATTTTTCTGACGGGTAAGGCGGGCACCGGCAAAACGACCTTTCTCCATAATCTGCATAAGAACACAGCGAAGCGGATGATTATCACCGCTCCAACCGGTGTTGCGGCTATCAACGCCGGAGGGGTAACACTTCATTCATTTTTTCAGCTTTCCTTTGGCCCATTTGTGCCGGGCAGCGAGACATATGAGCACAATAAACAGCGCCAGTTCAGGTTCAGCAAAGAAAAAAAGCGGATTATACAAAGCCTTGATTTGCTGGTGATTGACGAAATAAGTATGGTACGGGCAGATTTACTCGACGCGGTGGATGCTGCTCTGCGTCGCTATCGCCGTAATAATCAGCCCTTTGGCGGGGTGCAGCTTCTTGTGATCGGCGATCTGCATCAGCTCTCTCCGGTGGCAAAACAAGATGAATGGCACCTATTGCAGCAATATTATGAGTCGGCTTATTTTTTCAGCAGCAAAGCGCTTGCTCTTACCGAACTGCTTACCATTGAACTGAAGCATATTTATCGCCAGTCAGAAGCCGGTTTTATCAAGCTCCTGAATCGGGTACGTAACAACCGGCTTGATGAATCATCCATGGAGGCTCTTAACCGGCGTTACATCCGGGATTTTACACCGGGCGAAGATCAGGGCTATATTACTCTGACCACCCACAACCTCAGCGCCGAATCCATCAATCAGACCAGGCTTCAGGCCCTGTCCAAAAAAGAATACCGTTTCAATGCTGAAATTTCCGGAGATTTTCCTGAACATATCTACCCAACCCTGGCCACCCTTCTGCTTAAAGAGGGGTCACAGGTGATGTTTGTTCGCAATGATCCCTCTGCTGAAAAACTCTATTACAATGGCAAAATCGGCAAAATAACCAAGCTCTCGAACAAAAGCATCTGTGTTGTCTGCCCCGGCAATCACAATGAAATCGTGGTTGATCCGGTTGTTTGGGAAAATATCAAATACACTCTGAACGAGGAGACAAAGGAAATTGAAGAGGATATAATTGGCAGTTTCAAGCAATACCCCCTGAAACTTGCATGGGCAATCACCATCCACAAAAGTCAGGGGCTGACTTTTGAAAAGGCCATTATCGATGCCAAAGCAGCCTTTGCCCATGGTCAGATTTACGTGGCCTTAAGCCGTTGTAAAACCATGGAGGGCATGGTGCTGAGCTCTCCCATCTCATCCAGGGGAATAGAAATAGACAAGGCGATAATGTGCTTTGACGAAAACGCTCACCAGAATCCTCCCTCCAAAAGCCGGCTTCTGGCGGCCAAAATCAGCTACCAGCAGCGGCTATTGCTGGACTGTTTCGATTTTTCACTATTGAATAACCATCTCAATAATCTTGCCCGGCTTCTGCTTGGTAACGCCAGAGTAGTTCAGGTTTCAGGTGTTGAAGATATTCGCCAATTAGAGAAAAAAGCTGCCAAAGATATTTTTGTTGTCAGTGAAAATTTTAAGCGGCAATTACGCACAATTTTTTCGGATGGTGGCCTGCCCGAGTCAGATGCAGTTATTCTGGGACGGATCAGTAAGGCGTCTGTATGGTTTCAGGAAAAGCTTGCCGGAATTTTTGAAGAGTCAGTGGGAAAATTGCACGTAGAAACGGATAATACCGAAATTAGCAAGAAAATCGGGAATGCTCTGATCAATCTTAAAAAAGAAATTGCAGTAAAGATGGCTGGAGTACAATGCTGTGAAAAAGGATTTTCACCGGCAAATTACCTGCGAGCTGTTTCATCCGCTGAACTTGACTTTACCCCCGAAAAAGAAAAAAAGCCTCGATCTCCGGCCTACACCGAATCGGATGTTGCTCATCCGGAGCTGTTCCAGACCTTGAAAGACTGGCGTTCCCGCAAGGCCAAAAAGGAAGAGGTTGCCAATTTTCAAGTCTTACATCAACAGGTATTACTCCAGATTGTGGTATGCCTGCCCGACAATACTGCTGATCTGAAGGAAATAAATGGGGTTGGCAAGAAAACCATTGAGAAATATGGTAAAGAGCTTGTGAAACTGGTTGTGGCCTATCGCAAAAAACACGGAATAGTTACGGTCATATTGCCGGAGCCTGAAAAGCTTCCTGGGGAAAGTGCCATGGCAAAAGATGTAAAATCACCTTTCGGCACAAAAGATACAAGTCTTGATCGGTTCAATAACGGATTAACTATTGCCCGGATTGCACAAGAAAGAGGCCTGGAACAATCTACCATTGAAGGACATCTGAGCTTTTTCGTAGAGAAGGGCGAATTGGATATCAACAAGCTGCTTTCTCCTGAAAAGCAACAGGCAATTGAAAAGGGACTCGTTGTAGATCACAATAATTCCCTCAGTGAAGTAAAAAATGCCCTCGGAGATGACTACTCGTATGGAGAAATCAAAATGATGCTGGCCTATCAGAAACATAAAGGGCAAAAGGGTCGTGTTATTGACTCTTAAAAGGCAACCCGGTTCAGTGGAGACAATGACCTGGGATTATAAGGGGGAAAATTAAGGGGACACAACACTAAATTATTGAGAAAACAGGGTTATGATAAAAGTTTAAACCTAACACAATCGTTCCAGCGGACGGCTAATGCCGCCACTGAATTCAAACATTCTACTACACTTCCAAAGGTAATCCTCAGTATTCAATGAAATGGAGGTGATTATGCAACGAATTGCTGGCAGACGAAAAAGCAAGGCGATTTCGCAAAAGGATGGAAACTGCGATGCATCACTTTATCGGTTATCTGCAACCCGCAAATGGGTTTCAATATTTCATTGACATACATGTCAATATTTTGTTGACATACAAGATCGTTATTCCTATACTCACTCCTGTCAGAGGCGATGTCCTATAGAAATCAGGCAAATAGACATATTTGAAATAGTGCATTCTCGCCTACAACGATACGGGGGTTAATTATCATTAAAAAAGGAGAGAGAAATGAAATCAGAGTTTGCGAATATCGGGGAAATGGTGGCGACTCAAGCCCGTCGCTACAGTGATAAAGTCGCCATACGCTATTACGAACGGGACATCACCTACCGGGAGCTGGACGAGCAGAGCACCCGGGTAGCCAACGGCCTTCAGAAACTGGGTGTCCGGAAAGGCGATCGGGTATGTATCCTCATGGACAACTCCCCGGAGTTTTTCTACGCCTATTTCGGAATCATCAAGATCGGGGGGATTGCCGGTCCGATCAATTGCTGGTGGCAGACCGGGGAAATTCAGTATCTGCTTAACGATTCCGGGGCGGTGTGCCTGCTTGTCGATCATAATTATCGGGAGCATGTCGACAAGATCATCGACGACACTCCGGCATTGAAAAACGTCATCGAACGGGAGGCAACGGATGATCGTTTCCATGCCTTTGAAAACATGATGGCGGAGGAGGTGTCGCTGCCCACCGTGGAGATCGACCTTTCGGATGTATCAACGATCGTTTATACATCGGGTACGACGGGTACTCCCAAGGGCGTTCTGCTTACCCACCGGAATATTCTTACCAACTCATGGCAGGCGAGCTTGCTCGCCAACATAGACGAGAAAGACGTAATCATGTGTTTCCTCCCTCTGTTCCACGTCAACGGACTGGTAATCACAGGAACATCTCCCCTGACGAGAGGATCACAGATTATCCTGCGCCGGGGTTTCTCGGCCTCCGAGTTCTGGGAGTGTGTCGCGAAATACCGCGTCTCCATCTTTAGCGGTGTGCCGACGGTCTACCAGATCCTCTTGAATACGCCGAGCGACGAAGGGGTGGATGTATCCTCCCTCCGTTACGGCGTCTGCGGCGCCGCACCCATGCCTGTCGAGGCCATCCGCAAGTTTGAGGAGCAATTCAACATGATCATCGTCGAGGGGTATGGACTGACCGAAGGCACCGCTGGAGCGACGGCCAATCCCATCGACGGCGTTCGGAAGATCGGTTCCATCGGGATTCCCTTTGCAGGGACCGAGGCCAGGCTCTTCGATGAACAGGATGAGGAAGTTCCCCAGGGGGAAGTGGGAGAGATCTGCATTCAGGGCGACCATGTTATGAAGGGATATTACAACAAACCGGAAGATACGGCTCAGACCCTGCGGGGCGGATGGCTCCATACGGGGGACATGGCTTATAAGGACGAGGATGGCTACCTCTTCATTGTCGATCGGAAGAAGGAAATGATCATCCGGGGCGGGGAAAATATCTATCCCAAAGAGTTGGAAGGTGTCATTTACCAGCACCCGCAGGTCATGGAATCGGCCGTGGTTGGCGTGCCCGACGCGATCTTTGGTGAAGAGGTGATGGCCTGCCTGGTTCTCCATCCGGGGGAAGTGTTGACGGAGGAGGCATTCCAGGACTGGTGCCGGGCCAACATGGCATCCTATAAGGTGCCGAAATATGTGGATATCCGTACGGAGCTGCCCAAGAATATTTTAGGTAAAATCCTCAAGAAAGAACTGAAATCCACGCTGAAGTCGGAGGGAAAGATCAAGGAATAATTCCGGTAATCACGAAGGAAAGACAAAAAGCCCCCGCACACTTCAGATGAGGCGGGGGTTTTTTATGGTTTAAAGGAACTGCTGTTTTTACCGTAGCCGATTTTCTGCGTATCATCCGGATTAAGGTAAAAGTCGGAACGAAGGAAAGCGCCGGTTTTACTGTCCCCGCTTATAGTGACTCCCGTGAAATGTTGTGCTGCGCCATCTTCCTGTACAGGGTGGACCGGGCCATCCCCAGTGGGAAATTAAGGGGACACAACACTAAATTATTGAGAAAACAGGGTGATGATAAAACATAAACCCTAACACAATCGTTCCAGCGGACGGCTAAAGCCGCCACTGAATTCAAACATTCTACTACACTCCAAAGGTAATCCTCAGTATTCCCCTTTGATCGAAATTATTTGTTAGTAAGGGAAGACAAAGTCTGGCTCATGTCATATTTTCATGAATCGACTCACTCAATTCCAAATACAAAGCTTCACTGTGGCTGATCGGGCCAGATTATTGAATACGAGATGAAACATGCTACTACCTGGCAGCTTGTTTCCTGTTCGTCCAGGCCAATGGCTTCTTCCTTACTAAGCAGATTTAAATTTGGGAAAAGGATGCCAGCTTTCTTTTAGTAATCATTGATTCTCTGTTTTTACTGAAGTCAAGCTCAGTATAATATTGGTGGACACCTAACTTTTCAGATGGTATACATATAGTTATTGAAGGCTTATGTGGTTTTCACGAGGATTCTCAATCAGGTAAAAGCTAGGCCCTCATTATCTTTTCAACCTAATAGATCATCTCAACGTTCAAGGGGGGGGCAACCCTATGAATGATCAATCCAAGACAAAGCAGGTACTGATTCAGGAACTGGCTCTATTGAGACAGAGAATTAAAGAGATGGAGCGATCGGAATCAGAGTATCAGCTGACGGAGCAGGCCCTGCACGAAAGCGAGGATCTGTCCAGGAGTTACATAGAAGAGGCCCCGGACGGCGTTTACATAAGCGATTTGGAAGGCAACCTCCTTTACGGCAACCGTAAGTGCGAAGAGATGATCGGTTATCGACGTGAAGAGTTGATTGGGAAAAACTTTGTCGAGGTGAACTTCCTGCCTGAGCATAGCCTGAACGTAGCCCTTCGGTTGCTCCAGGCAAATCTGGAGGGCAAGTCCACCGGCCCGGACGAGATTGAGCTGATCACCAAGGAAGGGCGCCTCGTGCCTGTTGAGATCAGCACCAATGTGATTCAACGTATGGGTCAAAGAATCGTCCTTTCTTTTGCTCGCGACATCACCGAGCGCAAGCAGATGGAGAATCTTCTGAGGGAGAACGAGTTACGCTACCGTGATCTTTTCGACAATATCAGCAGTGGGGTAGCGATCTATGAAGTCAAGGACAATGGCAATGATTTCATCTTCAAGGATTTCAACAAAGCGGGAGAACGGCTGGATGGGGACCGGAAAGAGGATGTTATCGGGAAGAGTATCTATCAGATCAGGCCAGGTATCAAAGAGTTCGGATTACTGAATGTGTTTAAACGGGTCTGGGAAACGGGCATCTCCGAACATTACCCAGCTTTATTTTACGACGATAACAGGTTAAAAAAATGGTTTGAAAACTACGTTTACAAACTCCCCACTGGCGAAATCGTCGCCGTGTATGATGACATCACCGAGCGCAAGCAGACGGAGGAAAAACTGCGAGAGAGTGAAGCAAATTATAAACAACTATTTGATAACGCCCCTTCTGGTATATACCAAGTTGATTTTAGAACGGGAAAGTTAATCAAAGCGAACGATGTCTTCTGTGAATATTTTGGCTGTAGTCAAGAAGAAATAACTTCGATATCTCCATACGATATCATGACCGAAGAGAGCAAAAAAAGGTTTTTTGAGCGTCTGAACAAAATGGTTTTAGGTGAAGAAGTACCAGAAAATCCTGAGTATGAGATAATAGAAAGGGACGGGAAGGGAGTGTGGGTTAAATTAACTACCAAATATAACTACGATTCAGAAGGTCTTGCCGGAGCTAACGTTGTTGTACATGACATCGACGACCTCAAGCGTGCGGAGGAAAAGCTCAAAGATACTCTTGAAGGCCTCAGGAAAGCGGTTAGCACGACCATCCAAGTCATGGTATCCGCTGTGGAGGCAAGAGATCCCTATACGGCAGGCCACCAACTCCGAGTTGCCGATCTTGCCCGTGCCATCGCCACTGAGATGGGATTACCACAGGATACAATCGATGGTATCCGTATGGCGGGTTCCATCCATGACATCGGGAAACTGTCCATCCCTGCAGAGATACTGTCCAAACCCGGCAAGCTGTCAGATGTTGAGTTTTCCCTGATTAAAGAGCACTCCCGGAAAGGGTACGAGATGCTGAAGGATGTAGAATCTCCGTGGCCCCTGGCAGAGATAGTCTACCAGCACCATGAACGGATGGATGGTTCAGGCTATCCCAGAAATCTGAAGGGGGATGAGATTCTCATGGAGGCCCGTATCATGGCCGTTGCCGATGTAGTGGAGGCTATGGCGTCCCATCGTCCCTATCGTCCCGGCTTGGGTATTGGTGCGGCTCTGGAAGAAATCGAGAAGAATCGAGGAACCTTTTACGACGAAGCTGTCGCGAATGCCTGCCTGAGATTGTTTCGGGAAAAGGGGTTTCAACTTCAATCCTGACGGGAGGGAACAGAAATGTGGAGCTACAGGCCCGTGTCACTGCGATCGATCGATAGAAATGATTTACTACGTCTTATCGCCGGGTTTTTGCTGTGTGCGGGGCTTTATCTTACAAGCCTGTACAGCTATCTTCTGTTTCATACTCTCGCGGAAGGTTTTTCAATCGTCATCGCCATTGCACTCTTCCTGATCGCCTGGAACACCCGTCAACTGACAACAAACAATTATGTCCTGTTTCTCAGCATCGCCTTTCTGTTTGCCGGTCTCGTCGATTTTGTCCACACCCTGGCCTACAAGGGGATGGGAATTTTTACTGATTATGATGCCAACCTGCCCACGCAGCTGTGGATAATCGCCCGTTACCTTCAGAGTCTGTCTCTGCTCGCGGCGCTATGGTTCATCGATCGGAAACTGAACATCCGGGCCATCCTGGTTTTTTACCTTTCCGCGACCATCCTGCTACTGGCGACCGTCTTTTCCGGCACGCTGTTTCCCGCCTGCTTTGTCGAAGGCCAAGGGCTGACCACCTTCAAAATCGTCAGTGAATATATCATCTGCTTGATCCTGCTATCTTCTCTGGCTTTGCTGTTACACCATCGTGACAAGTTTGATCCACACATCCTGCGATTGATTGTCTGGTCGATTCTCTTTACAATCGTCTCGGAACTGGCCTTCACCTTTTATGTCAGCGTCTATGGCTTATCGAATCTGATCGGACATTACTTCAAAATACTCGCGTTTTATCTCATTTACAGAGCGATCATCGTGACCGGGCTGGAAAAACCGTACAGCCTCATTTTCCACAATTTAGAGCAGAATCGCCGAGAGACACAGACCATCATTGATGCTTCCCCCATCATGATCTTCTACAAGGATCGCGAAAACAGATTCATTCACGTGAACAAGGCGCTTGCTGAGTCGATGAATCTTCCCAAAGAGGGAATTGAGGGGAAAACCGCCAATGAAGTTCTTCCCAATCAGGCAACGAGTTATTTGAAAGACGACAAGGAGGTTATCGCATCGGGTAAGTCTAAAATCGGCATTATCGAACCGATCGATAGCTCAAGCGGCACACGGTGGCTTCAAACCGATAAGATACCGTACAGGGATGTGGACGGAAACATTATCGGCATCATCGGCTTTTCCATCGACATCACCGAGCGCAAGCTGGCGGAGGAACAGATCCGGCAGATGGCCTACCATGATTCTCTGACGGGCCTTCCCAACCGGGAACTTTTCTCCGATCGCCTAGGCATTGCCCTGGCCCACGCCCAGAGGAATAAAAAAGAGGTAGGAGTAGCGATGCTCGACCTCGACAATTTCAAAGGTGTGAATGATACCCTGGGCCATACTGAGGGGGATCTCCTTCTCCAAGCAGCGGCAGAGCGGCTCACCTCAGCGCTGAGGAAGGGTGATACCGTTGCGCGTATCGGTGGCGACGAGTTTGTGCTGATCCTTCCTGAGCTGAAGGGAATGGAAGATGCGATCCAGGTTGCACAGAAGATCGTTGACAGTTTTCGGAAACCCTTCCTCATTGACACCCATCAACTGGTTGTGACGACAAGTATCGGCATCGCAGTCTATCCCAATGATGGAACAGATGAACGGATCCTCATGAAAAATGCCGATATCGCCATGTATCAAGCCAAGCAGGCGGGACGGGACCGGTACCGGCACTATAAAAAGGCCTGAAGATGCGATGCTATCTTATTGACCTATTTAAAGGTTTTCAACTTGGAGGCGCCTGATTTCGAATGATAATAAATACTTCAATTTCAAGCCGAAAGTTACGGACACATAAGGGACGCCAATAACCAGCACATTTCATTTTTTTCTTCGATCACTCATAAACAGTACGGGTTGAAATCTGCTACACAAACGCTTCCTCCCAAAGCACGACTAAATAAATACTCGATAATCTCTCGTTACCGTCGAGGGCGTTGAAATTAAGGGGACACAACACTAAATTATTGAGAAAACAGGGTTATGATAAAACTTAAACCCTAACACAATCGTTCCAGCGGACGGCTAAAGCCGCCACTGAATTCAAACGTTCTACTACACTTCCAAAGGTAATCCTCAGTATTCCCCTTTGATCGAAATTATTTGTTAGTAGGGGAAGACAATGTCCGGCTCATGTCATATGTTCATGAATCGACTCACTCAATTCAAATACAAAGCGAGAGGCGGAATGATCCGGACGGGCATTGAATGCGGGTTGAAATGTGCGTATGCCTGGCTGTTAATTTTCTTGATAGAGAGGGCATTTGTGTCTTCCTGAAATAAATAATAGACATATCAATATGATTGGTATAGATTTCATGTCATAATTAACATGGTAAGATGAATTAAAGAATACGGAAAGCTTCCCTATTTTTTCCTTTAAGCATATGCATTATTAAAGCGAGGGGATATAGATAAAGGCATGCCTCTAATTACTACTCTGATGCAAAAATAACAAAACTTATCTGAAAGGATAAAGGATGCGTTCTATTCAGGAATTAAAATCCATTTGGAAAGAAAACAAAGAATTTTATAAAAAGAGAGAAATTGGCTCTGGGGTGCATAGTTTTATAAGTAATATTTTTGAATCTGATGAATTTTTTAATTTAAAAAAATATGCTTCAAAAAAAATGGGAATTGGTGAGTTTGTTCAAGATACTCACGAAGGCAAAACAGGAAGACCTGATTTTATTTTATACTTGAATAACAATATTATTATACCTTGTGAAGCCAAATGTTATACACGTATTAATGAAGGAGAGAATCAACTTTTCGGGTATCAATTAGAATGGGATAAAAAGTATGGTATTTTAACAGATGGCTACACTTGGCGATTTTATAATAACAGTGTCTTTAAAGAATTAAACATAGAGCAAATTTTAAATAATCCAAGCCTATTTAAGACATTTTGGAATGATTATACAAAACCCGAACATTATTATCTTTCTTTCTTTGAAAAACAAGGACGACTATCCTTATTTGATAATGAAGAAATATTAAAAGTTGAAGATAATAGAAAATTATTCTTTGAGGATATAACAAAACTTATAAGAAATTTCAAAAATAAGCTTAATATAGAGGGATATTTTTTAGAAACTGAACAAAAAGAAAAAGAAAGGAAAGCAACGGAGATTTCTTATGCCTATTTCATACAATTTATTTTATTTAAAACATTAGTTGACAATTGTTTTGATAATTATGAACAGGAGTTTCAGGATAGGGTTGAAACAATTTATAAAAGCCTTAAAGCAGAATCTTATAATGGAATACTGAATCACATTTCCAGCATATCAAACTTCATATCAAATAAACTGTATAAGCCGTTTAATGAGGAACAAAACTACATAAGCGATAAATTGCAAGAAGTTTTAAATAAACCAAAAAATGATTTGGATGACATTTCCTTATGGCTTGATATTATAGTTTTTATAAAGAAGTACAACTTTACAAACATAAAAAATGACATATTTGGATTTATTTATGAAAACTATTTAAAAGAATTATATGAAGATACTCACAAAGGACAATATTTTACAGACCCAGCTGTAGTAAACTTTATGCTTGATGAAATTGGCTTTACAAAGGATGAAATATTAAAAAGATATAAGAACAAGCCCGAAAATGAAAGTTTATCAATCATTGATCCATCCTGTGGAAGTGGCACATTCTTATATAGTGCAGTTGATAGAATTATTGATGCCTTATATGATGGCAGTGAAAAAAAATCAAAACTAGTCGAGGAACTAATAAATAACAATGTGTTTGGTCTAGATATAGCAACGTTTCCCCTTTACTTGGCAGAAATGAGCATCTTGATGCGGATGCTTCCTCTCATAATCAATGAGCAATACAATAACCCCATTGATAAAAAAATTAAAGTCTTTGAAACAAAAGATAGTATAGCGGAATTTGTGGATGCAAAAATCGATGCAAAAGAAGAAAATTTACCACTTTTTAAGGATATAATACGCTTAGGTTATAGCAGTTTTTTAAGAGATGAAGATGATCTAAGAGAAATGAAAAAAAGTCTAGTTGATGTTTACAGAAGAAGATTTGACTATGTAATAGGAAATCCGCCATACATATCCTATTTAGAGTGCTGTAATCAAAAAACTCTATTTACACAACTTATCAAAACAAAAAGAATGTCTATGGGTAATGTCTATGGAGTGAATCTTAATACTGTTCCTGAAAGAATAAAAACATATTCACCAAAACCTAATTTATATGCTTTCTTTAGTGCCTTAGGAATAAGCTTATTAAAGGAAAGAGGGAAAATATGCTATATTATCCCTCAGACAATGTTAGTAAATACAGACTTAGATGTATTAAGGTATTTCTTCGCAAAAAATACTACTATTGAAAAAATTATAACCTTTGCAGGAAAAATGTTTATAGGTAGGGGCATAAAACACAAAAAACCTGTTGCCACTTCTAGCTTAATATTGGTATTGCACAGAAAAAAACCGACGGAAAATCATAAAGTTAAAATAATAAATTATAGAAATTATGATGAGCCTGACTTTGAAAAACATCTTAAATCGATGAAAAAGGAAACAAAGTTTATAGAACAAAAGGAGTTGCTAGATAAAGTAAATACTTGGAATTTTATTATAAGAGATGAAATTTTCTTATCTTTTTTGGAATTATATCAAAAATCAACTTTCAATATAAATGAATATAGAAACAGTCTATCTCATTACGATGAAGTTATTCTTGATGGAAGTATTAATATTTTAAAAAAAGATATCTACAACAAACCAGAAAACAAAAAAGAATTTAAAATACCATACTTAAATCGTAATAAGTCCAGTGTTGATATTCTGGGGTATTACAAAAGTGATGTTAAAATAAAGAAGGCTCAAGGGAGTAGGGGTTTATTAATATCAAAGCCAAAATATAAAATACTATGGAAATATATTAATTTCGATGGGTTTTATTTTTCTGATAAGGACAATGTATTGCCAATGTATCAACAATATTGCCTCGCTTCTGATAATAGAGATGAAATATTATATTTGTTCTCTATCTTAAATTCAAAATTGACGAAATCTTTTTTGCAAGGGATGTTAAAAGTTGAGAATGAAAACACTCTGACGTTTTTATTAGGTTTAACTCCATTTAAAAACCTTGTTCGAATGCCTATCATAACAAAAGAAAATCAAAGCATAAAAATTGAAATTATAAAGCAAACTATGAGTTTGCTAGCTTTAGAAAATATTTTAATTAAAGATATTGTTGATTTTTCAAAAATATCATTACAAAAATTTGAACACATCAAAATTGACGGTAACAATCTTGTATTATTAAAAGGGAGTGAAAACATAACACTTAAAATACCAGAAAATAAGACAAATTTAGTATCAAAAATTATCGCAAAAACATATTTCGATAACAGTGTAATGCTTGTTAAGAATATTACTTTGTCTGACATTACAAAATTGCCTATTATAGATTTTGATCAGCAATCAAAAATAAAAGACTACATAGATGACCTTGTATTTGCTTTATACTTCAATACTCCTATTCAAAATATTGACATCGTATCTGCCAGCTCTATTAAGAACCTTTGTAATAAAAACGAATTGTATGAGTATATAAATAAAAATTGTTAAACTAAATAGTTCCCTTGTAAATCCTCACCTCTATTCAAAATCTTAAATCATCACCTTGTAGGTGACGCCAATAACCGGCACATTTCATTTTTTCTTCGATCACGCCTGAGCAGTACGGGTTGAAATCTGCTATACAGTCGCAGCAGCCCAGAACCTCGGCTTAAATACTCGATAATCTCTCGTTACCGTCAAGGGCGTTGGTAAGCAGGTGCATGCAATAGAAAGAATAAACATTGCCCTGTGTCAAATGGGGGGATTATTGTCGGGTAATGCCGTTTGCTGAACATGTCGGG
>Ga0222666_1000697_pt1 | contig 15634 bp, 14 predicted proteins | sample AntAcemetagen655_FD_181710 | JGI IMG/M metagenome (GOLD analysis project Ga0222666, IMG submission 181710) | Saline water microbial communities from Ace Lake, Antarctica - #655 | ecosystem: Environmental > Aquatic > Non-marine Saline and Alkaline > Saline | place: Antarctica: Ace Lake...
CTGAAATGCGGGGGGAAAGGGGGGAGAGTTTCAATCAGATGTGGGGGGTGAGGTAGAGGCAATCTGATTGAAACGGTGGTGGGCCGGGGGGGCGGTTTCAGTCCGGGCCTGTGGGGGGTGAGGTAGGGGCGCCCGGTCTGAAACCGGGTGGGGGGAGAATGAGAAGATAAACGTTGCCGACCAGAAGACTTAGACTACACCCGAAAAGGAGCTGCGCCGCGCGGTTTCTTGTGCGGCGCGGCGGTGGCGTTAAAGGGGGCGGAGGGTTTCAGTCGGCAGTAGAGGCCTTATAGGGGGTGGCATAAATCAATAATGATTTATGCTTTTATTTTGATATCAATTCCGTGATGTTGTGCCGCTAATCTAATAAAGTAATGAATAATATCTCTTGTCATCCAAGTTTTTTCAGAAAGATGGTACACCCAAGAAAGTAGTTTTTGTGGAGTGTCGCATCGACTAAGTTCGATTTCGTATTCAAAACCAATATCGAACACTATTGCGTTATCTTTGATCGAACAAATTCTTTGCATTTCTTTGATATATTCTACGTACTTCTTTTCTAATTCTTTCATAGAAAGAATTTCAGGATTATTATACCCCTGATTCATTTTAGCCCTCCTTTCTTGTTTTTTTTATGCCACCATCCAAGCTGAACTCACGGCGATGGGCGGGTCGCTTGCTCAAGTAAGCGGGGTACCCAGCGACGTTGGCTCTATCTTCTTATTGGCAGTTATTTTAAATCGCTATACCAAGATCTTCCTTCCTCATCTCCAATTTTTATTAACTCTTCTGCGTTCTTTCCTGGATAGTCGAGTCCGATGGCAAATAGTCGCTTCCATATGGGATTATTCATAGACTTTGATAAACAAGTAATTTGATAAGCACTTTTAGGCTCGTTATACCGATTGGAATCTTCCCAGGGTGCATAGCCATACATTATTTCAAAGTCATCACACTCGTAACCACCCGGAAAATTTGTCTTCGATAAAGTGCTTAAATTTATAATTCCTCTTTTTGAGAAGATTTCCGGCTCCTTTCTCGAAAGCGCACAAAGAGCACTTTCAACTCCTGCCATAATATCACGACCTCTTATGTAATAAATTGAGTGGATATCAGAGTATCCCAGGACAAGGGATCCCCGCATCATATCCTTATCGTAATGATGGAATTCTTTTCCGTTTGCTTCCAAGGCAACATGGTGATCTTCAATTGATACCATGAAATCTAAACGGAAATTCCCATTCGGAGTCGGAATTTCCACTTGGTTCCTAAGGATCGTATTTTCATGCAAATACTTTTGGATTGCCCTGTACAATTCTTCTTCAATTGGACTTTCAAAAGGCAGTAAATATGGCCTTGGTTTGAATACATCCGCAAGGATTATCTCTGATAGCTTCTTTATGTCAGGATAGTCTTTCATTTTTATACTAATATTGATTAAATTGAAAAGTTGCTATCATATTCAAAGTGATAAAGATCTCGCTTGTTCAGCAAAAACATCTTACTCCCCCATCGGTTTCTTAGGCAACGGTTATATTCTGCAAGCCTTTGGCAGCGGGGCGGCGGGGGGTGATTTTGTGATTTCGCCGGATTTTGAATCCCTACCCTTGAAATCTTCTATTAGTAGAAGGTTAAGGAGGGAAAAAATCCGGTGGGTATTTATAAGAAAAAAAAGATCATAAAGGCGTATTCCCGATTTCCCCGGCTGGGGATCCGGGATCTTATGTTTGGGGACATCATCAATTGGACGCCCGGGCGGACTGTCTGGCGGCCGGCGTCAAATTGGATGGCCTCGGCCGCACAACGGGGAATTATCGCCTTTCAGCGGTGGAAGTATCCCAATTCTCGCCGGATTTACAGCACCCATTCCATCATCCACCTGATGAATGGGGTCTGCTGGAACGTTACAGCGCCCCGGGCGGATTACCTGAAACTTGAAAAAGGGAAGCTCAACCCGGCAAAGGTTTATATTGTCTGTCGTTATCAGGATTTCAGAGTGAAGACAGCCGCCGATCGGCAGGTCATTTATGACGGGATCGAACTTCTTGATGGAAGCGCCTACGACGCGCCCCAATTGATGGCAATACTCATTCAGGAATACCTGGGATTTGACGAAGAGGATTATCTTCACGTCGTAGATCCCCGGAGGAAGACGGTCTGCAGTCCGGCCGTCCGGGGGCTCTGGGTCAAGCTCTGGAAAGATAAAGGCGGGAAGAAAAGCGGATTCCGGCGGCCGGGAGGGAAATTACATATAGAGAGGACGCCGCCGGCGCTGATGGAGAATCACAGGACCTTTGAGGTTGTGGGGATATTGGAGGGGGGGCTTATTTGATTATTTGCTGCCCTGGACGGTTTATTATACGGCGTGGCGGTGGCGTGGAAGGGGGTGGATGGAAGTGGTTTATTGATTGTTGATTAATGTATAGCTCACCGGTGGCAATGGAGCACAGCGGAAGGCTGTCCGAGTGCAGAGCCTTGTTATCTGTTTTTGTTAAAACACCCCACTGGAAATATCAAAAAATCTCTCAAAGAAGCGTGTCAATTTATCCAAAACACTCTCGCGTTTTTTGGAACGCTCTCCTCCGGGTGAAAAACGTGATACAGGCGGCAAAACTTTGACCAGAGCAGTTCCCGTCGTTGCAACATTACCGTTACGGAATGCGTTTCGTACAAACTTATAGGTTTCGTTGTGATCAAGATTTTCGTTCTTAATAATCTCTTCCAGTTCCTCAATCCTTTTCTTTTCCACATACTTCTGCCAATCGTCATCTACCACCGAATGGATATCAAGCGAAGTGATGAATTGGTTAATAAGATCTTTTTTGTTGCGCAGTTCAACGCTTGAATCGATTGCCTTGTTAATGTCGATAAGCAGTTCGCGGTTCTTGATGTGGTCTTCATGGTACTTTTTAACAAGCCCTAAAATATAATCAATATTGATCTCGATCTGTTTGATCAGCTCCATTTCAAAGACGATGTCATCGTTGATATTTTCCTTCTCGCCATCACCTGTTTTGCGAAACTCGTTATAAAGATCAATGTAGGCACTGTGATAATCCTGAATGTCTCGATCGGTTAAAATTTCGTTGCCGATGAATTCGTCAAAAGTAACCAGGATATTTCTCAACCGCAATATCGCGCCGTAGAGCCTGATAAAATCCTTTTGATTTTGTTCCCCTGTAATTCGCTCGCCAACCGGGAATTTTTCTAATAATTCTTCCACCAGGCTGACATATCCGCGAACTTCCTGGTCGCCGTCTTTGTAGCCGTTGTAGTATTCGTCATAGGATTTTAACAGCACAATCCCACAGGCGGCCTTATCGCCGAAGAGGGCAATGGATTCATTGGTTGCTTTTTCCAGATTGCGGAAACAGACAATGTTTCCGAAAGTCTTGATGGTATTTAAAATGCGGTTAGTACGCGAATACGCCTGCAGCAGACCGTGCAAGCGCAGGTTTTTATCCACCCACAAAGTATTGAGCGTGGTCGCGTCAAAGCCGGTTAAAAACATATTGACCACCAGCAGAATATCCACTTCGCGATTTTTTACCCGCAAGCTGACATCTTTATAGTAATTCTGAAATTTATCGGAAGAGGTGGCATAGGATGTCCCGAAGATGGCGTTATAGTCATTGATTGCGCTCTCAAGGAAATCCCTTGAGCTTTTGTCGAGGCCGCTGGTGTCTTCGGAGTTTTCGTCTATCATGCCGTCAATTTCTTCCTCATTTACGCCAAAGCTGTAAATAAGCGCTATCTTGAGTTTTTTATCGCTCGGCGCGTCGGCCATCTGTTTCTGGAATTCAGCGTAGTATCTTTTGGCCGCATCAATGGAAGAAACGGTAAAAATGGAGTTAAACCCCGCCAGACGGCGGTCTTTCAGTTTGTAAAAGCTGTTCCGCTTGGTCTTCTGATCAAAATGGTCGCGGATATATCGGACGATATTTGACAACCGCTCCGGCGAGGCCAGCGCGGCGTCCCGGTCGATGTCGCGCACTTTCTTATCTTCAATCTCTTCGGCTTCGCGCACGGTGGAGACATAATCCACCTTAAACGGCAGAACGTTTTTATCGGCGATGGCGTCCACAATGGTGTAGGTGTGCAATTTATCGCCAAAAGCCTGCGCGGTGGTCTTAAAATCTGGCCTACCGCCGGAAGAGGCGTTCACGGCAAAGATCGGCGTGCCGGTAAAACCGAAGAGATGGTAGTTTTTAAACGCTTTGGTGATGGCGGCATGCATCTCGCCAAACTGCGAGCGATGGCATTCATCAAAGATCAGAACGATATGGCCGTCAAAGATAGTATGCCCTTTGTTGCGGCCGATGAACCGATCAAGTTTTTGAATAGTGGTGATAATAATGCGCACGCTTTTGTCTTCAAGCTGCCGTTTTAATATCGCCGTACTGGTATTGCTGTTGGCCGCGCCTTTCTCAAACTTGTCGTATTCGCACATGGTCTGATAATCAAGGTCCTTGCGGTCAACGACAAAGAGCACTTTGTCAACATAGGGCAATTTGCACGCCAGCTGCGCGGTCTTGAAACTGGTGAGGGTTTTGCCCGAGCCGGTGGTGTGCCAGATGTACCCGCCGGCATCCACGGTACCGAGTTTTTTATAGTTGGTGCTGACCTTGATCTTGCTCAATATCTTCTCGGTCGCCACGATCTGATAAGGCCGCATCGCCAGAAGCTGTTTGTCGGTGGTAAAGACGCAGTAACGGGTGAGGATGTTGAGAAGCGCGTGTTTGGCAAGAAAGGTATTGGCAAAATCAACCAGGTCAGTAACGGGTCTATTGGTCGCGTCCGCCCACCAATTGGTAAACTCAAAGCTGTTACTGGAGCGTTTTCCTTTCTTTACAGCGCCTTCGCTTGATTCTTTGATATGTTCCGAGCGGGTGGTGTTGCTGTAGTATTTGGTGTGAGTGCCGTTGGAGATGACAAATAGCTGCACATATTCAAAGAGCCCGGAGCCGGCCCAGAAACTCTCACGCTGGTAGCGGTTGATCTGATTGAAGGCCTCCTGAATTGCCACCCCGCGACGTTTAAGCTCAATATGAACAAGCGGCAGGCCGTTGACCAGCACGGTTACATCGTAGCGGTTGGCTCTTTGACCTTCTTCGGTGGTGTATTGGTTGATCACCTGCAGACTGTTTTCGTGGATCTTATCTTTGCGGAGCAGGTAGATATTTTTAACTGTGCCATCATCCCGTTTGAGATTTTTGATGTAGTCTTCCTGAATAGTGGCTGTTTTTTCGGCAATGCTCTGGTTGGGGTTGGCAATATCACCGGCAAAAAACCTTTCCCATTCGGCATCGGAAAAAGTGAAGTCATTCAGCTTTTCCAGTTGTCGGCGCAGGTTAAGAACCAAATCGGCTTCTGAAGTTATAGGGAGATATTCATAGGCCTGTGACTCTAACTGTTCAATAAAGGCGCGTTCCAGCTCCGCCTCGCTCTGGTATGTTTTGGCGGTACGGTAAACAGGCTTGTATTCCGCCACAACCGTGCTCTGCGGGTTCTCCGCCACTAAATTGTATCGGCTACTATTTGGCATCTTCTTTTCTCAACGGTTTAAAAGGAAGAAGCTGGTCCCGGTAGTATTCGTATTGTTTCCGCCGGGCATTAAGTTCTGCCGGCAAGCCAACCGAAATATCGTTTACCAGTGCGTCAAATTTATCGAGAATGGCAACGATGCGTTCTTGTTCGGGGAGAGATGGTATAGGGATTTGAAACTGTCTTAGTGCTTTTAACCCTAGATTTTTTATAGTAGCTCCTGTCTGCTTCGCTTTATAATACTTTTTAGCATAATTAGTTTGTAAGAAATAAAACAAATATTTTTTCTGAAGGTTTTCTGAAGTTATGTTAAAGTATGCAACAGATTTTCCTAAAACAATCTTTTCTTTGCTAAAAAGAGATACGTTGCCAATAGTTCCATTAATTGACATTAAAACTGTATCTTCTACCGTAAATGTAATCCCATATTTTTCATAAGTAATATCATCAACTTTCTTTGTTTTACTATCGAAGTTAATCTTTCCTGCGCTTAAATTATTACCGTTAATGAAATAGTATCCACCCAAATCATTGTATTTCGGTGTTCCATGTAAACCGTCTCCAATAACGCATAAAGTTTCTAACTTTTTCCACTCCACTTCATCCCCAAACGTCAACAACCCATCCCGATAATACTCATACTGCTTCTTTCGAGCCTCCAGCTCCGCCGCCATCTCCGCCTTTAGCGTGGTAAAGGTGCCCAGAATTTTCACGATCTCTTGTTGAATGGCGAGGGGCGGCAAAGGCAATTTAATGAGAGAAAATGCTTTGTAACTCAACCTAAAACGGGCTCCAACTTCAACTTTGCTAAGTATTTGAAATTTACCGCGTCTGGATGACAGGAAAAGTTCCAGATACTCAGGGATTAGTTTAGATTTATCAATTCCTACGACCACATACATAGGGCTAACAATTACAGTGATTGTTTCTTTGTGTTGTGCAATTGATCCCACGTTGATTCGTGACGGGTTATATACAAACATGCCTTGATGAACTATTTTATAATTAGATGTGTCTTGGCTGGTCCTTGTATTCTCAAAGTAGTCATCCGTACTCACTAAACCCGCACTATTAGTAACACTTCTAACCTCTGATATTGATTGAGTTTTATTTCGCTCCTTACATTCATTTGTGATCTCACCAAGGCTAATATGAGACACCGCATCGGGGCAAAGTCCGGCGATCAGTTTTTCGATTTTATTCATAGGCTTATTTATGTTGGCTCTCTATATCAGCTACAATTTCGCCAATTGCCGCGCGCAGTTCGTTTTGCCGGGCAACAATTCCGGTAATCTCGGCGTTGAGTTTTTTAATATCGATTACCTCGCGGGTGTCCTTCTTTTCTACATAGCTCGATATCGCGATATTATAGTCATTTTCTTCAATAGTTTTGTTGTCCGCCAGCTTGGCGAAATAATCTATGTCCGCGCGCCTGGTAAACGCCTCCAATATTTTGGCGTGGTTCTCTTCAGTTAGCTTATTTTTGTTACCTGCACGAACGAATTCAGCCGAAGCGTCGATGAAAAGCGTTTTATTATCTTGCTTGCTCTTTTTTAGCACAATTATACACGTAGCAATAGTAACGCCAAAAAAAAGATCGGGCGGTAGCTGAATCACGGTGTCGATGTAGTTGTTATCTATGAGATATTTACGGATCTTTCGCTCGGCGCCGCCCCGATAAAGCACTCCGGGAAATTCAACAATCGCCGCCGTGCCGCTGGTGGAGAGCCAGGAGAGCATGTGCATGGTAAAGGCAAGATCGGCTTTGCTTTTGGGCGCCAATACTCCCGCCGGTGAAAAGCGCGGGTCATTTATAAGAAGCGGATTATCTTTGCCATCCCACTTGATGGAATACGGCGGATTGGAAACAATGGCGTCGAAGGGCTCATCATCCCAGTGCTTCGGATCAGTCAGCGTATCACCGTGGGCAATATCAAAGTGATTATAGTTGATGTCGTGCAAAAACATGTTGATACGGCAGAGGTTATAGGTGGTGAGGTTGATCTCCTGCCCAAAGAAGCCTAATCTTACATTATCCTTGCCGAGAACCTTGGCAAACTTCAAAAGAAGCGATCCGGAACCGCAAGCCGGATCATATACCTTGTTGACTTCCTTTTTACCAACGGTCGCCAGGCAAGCAAGCAGTTCGCTCACTTCCTGCGGGGTAAAAAATTCCCCTCCGGACTTGCCCGCGCTGGAAGCGTACATAGTCATCAAAAACTCATAGGCGTCGCCGAAGGCGTCGATCGTGTTGTCGTAGTAATTGCCCAGTCGCAAATCGCCGATGGCCTTCAAAAGCTTCACCAGTTTTTGGTTTCTTTTTTCTACCGTATTACCCAGCTTATTGGAATTTATATCAATATCATCAAACAAACCTTTGAGATCATCTTCGCTTTCTGTGCCTTTGGCCGAATTTTCAATATTGCGGAATACCGCTGCCAGCGTTTCGTTGAGGTCAGCATCATGGCGCGCTTTGGCACAAACATTGACAAAAAGCTCGCTCGGTAACATATAGAACCCTTTTTCCTTCACTGTATCTGCCCGTCCAAACTCCGCCTCTTTATCTGAAAGTTTGGCGTAGTCAAAGTCTTTATTGGTACTGCGCCGCTCGTCTTCATTGATGTATCTGGTGAGATTTTCGCTGATGAAGCGATAAAAAAGCATCCCCAGAACATATTGTTTGAAGTCCCAGCCGTCCACGCTGCCGCGCAGATCGTTAGCGATCTGCCAGATGGCGCGGTGAAGTTCTGCCCGTTCTTGTTCTTTTGTCATTAAATCATCCTCTGTTCTGGTCTATGTCTTCTTCCATAGCACAACATTCCGGTACGGTATTGATTGTTTTTTCAACCATTGATTAGATAAAAAATTCGCTGTCATATCTAATACGATAGAACGCTCGCTTGTTCCACAGAAACATCTTACCCCCCCGTCGGTTTCTTAGGCAATGGTTATATTCTGTAATCCTTTGGCAAGGTAGATGGCGGGGGGTGATTTAGTGAGCCTGGGGGCGAGGGAGCGGGGTATCTGAGAGATTTACGGGGGGGCGGTATTAACGCAGAGTCTTGGATTGATCAATCGTTGCAATATCGGCGGAGTTTCTTTAAAGCATACCTGATATGCTGGGAAACGGTCGTTTGGTGTATTTTAAGAAGTTCGGCGATTTTTTCCTGGCTGTAACCCTTCAGGTAGTGGAGGATGAGGCATTCCTTCTGCCGGGGGGTTAGATGCCGGTTCATTAACCTCCGGACCTCCCGCATCTTCACCTTTAGATAGTCTTCCCTCTCCAGCTTTCTCCGTTTCTCCAGGGCGGCTTCCGGCCAGGCGGCGACGGGGAACATAATCTCGATCAGGGCGGGGTCGAAGGGGACCTCCTTAAACTTGTAGTCAAGCCGGGACATTGTATCTCACCTCCGCCACTTTCGCGTCGAATGTCGCACCGGCCAGCGAAAGCATCCTGATTTCCTCGGGGAGTATTTCAAAGCGGGGAGCGCCGGTCCTTCGGGGGACGATGAATATATCGCCGTGTTTCTTCGAGCGGATATGGACCTCGACATTGAGGGCGCGGAAGTCTTCATCGTCCGCCTCGGTAAGAGTGGGGCGTTTTTCTTTTTTGGGGGGAGGCCCTGTTATTTCCAGGGCTTCTTTAACAGGGGGAACGGCGACCGGAGGCCGGGAAAGCTCGCTTTCAAGCCTCTGGATGAGGGAGTCTTCACTGCCGGGGCTCAGACGGGCAATCCTGGATTTTATAATCTTCTCTTTGAGGTTCATGGGCTTATCCTGATGGTTATGGTTGAGATTGCTTCGTCGCTTTGCTCCTCGCAATGACGGGGTAATGGGAAGAGATTGTTTCGTCGCCTGCGGCTCCTTGCAATGACAGGGGGTGGGGAGTGGTTAGGATTATTTGGAGGCCAAGCAGAATGCTAACCAAAAATACTAACCAGCACATCTCCAGTAAAAGCAGGGTTTTAGGACTCAAACGGAGGGACTGGTTAGGAATAAATCGAAAAAACCGTAAAAAGGCCCAGGGGGTGTTCTCCACTCTCTTTCTTGTGAAAAGAGAGAGTGGAAGGAGGGTGTAGGCTTTATTGGGAAAAAACGCTATTATCCTAACCAGCAGGGGGTAAAATCGAGTTAACCTCTTGAATAATAATGGGTTGTAGTGGTTAGGTTTTTGGTTGGGATTAGTGGTTAGCATTTTCGGCCTCCAAATTGCTAACCATGCCGGGGATGGCGTAACGCTCGGCGACATCGTTCACGCGCTCCCGGGGGAGGCGGTAGCAAAGAACCTGTTTGGCTAAGCGATCGATGCGGTTGTCCTCATCGACGCGGAGGTAAGGTTTATCCTTCTTTTTGTCCTTGATGATCTGGAGGCGGGAGAGAACTTTTCCGAGATAGTGCTTTGTCACCCAGCCGAGCGTGTCCCGGTTGTTGATGAAGGCGAGGACCTGGTCGGATGAATAATACTCGGTGGGGTTGCCGTCCTGGTCGGTTATGGAGCTATACTCGTCCATAAACACCAGGATGGCGGCAAGTATCCGCTGTTCGGGGTTTTCCTCAATCTCGTCCTGCTGTTTGCGGTCCCGGCATGTGAACGCGAGGCGGATCATCCGGGAGGTGAGAAGATCGGCCTCATCGATTGAAGGGTCTCTGGTAAGGCGGTAGCCGTCTATGAACTCGGAGATGGTGAAGATGGGGGACCAGAGCTCATCCTCGCGGTCTTTGAGGCCCTTTACCATCTCCAGGCCGGAGTAAATCTCGGAGAGCTCCTTGTGGTACTGGAGAGCGAGGACGTAAAGGCCGTTTCGTATCTCCTGAAAGGTATGCTCTAGGCGGCGGTGGGAGAACTTGGGGACCTCGCCCTTCGCCCGGAGAAGGTGGAGGGTGATGGTCCTGTCGGCAGAGGTCTGTTCCAATCCTTCGATGCTGGCGAGGAGCTTGGGGCTGTAGGTGGAGAAGTCGGTGGGGATATTATCATCACCGACGCAGCGGCGGACCGAGCCGCTTCTCTTGTAGCCGGAGTTGAATATCTCCAGCCGCTCGGAGAGGTCGGCCTTGTTCTTCCGGGAATACTTGGCGGCTTCGTCGTGGAAGATGGTGCAGCGGTCGTTCTCGGTGGAGCGGTACATGGCGGCATCGGTCATCGAGGCCGACATTATGGAGTTAAAGCAGATGGGGGAGGCTATCTCGATGGTGCGGGTCTTCCCGGTCCTCTTGGTCCCGGAGAGATAGACATAGGGATAGGACTCAAACCCCATAAAGAAGTAGGTGCCGATACACCAGAGAGAGATGAAGTCGTGGTAAAGAGGGTCGGGATAGTCGAGGTATTTTGAGAAGAGGGACTGTATCTTCTCAAAGAGAGCTATGGGTTCAACCTCTGCTTCTCCCTGGAGAAAAGAGTGGACGCTGTTTTTCGCTTTCCGGGAGGTTGACCATCGGTTCATATCGGAGGGGGCCTGACCCTCCCGGAGAAGGCGGAGGTTGCGGGAATCAAACTCGGTCTTCTCCAGGGGGAAGATTTCAGGGTTGGAGGTTATGACGTGGGGGAGGCGTTTCACGGAGCCGCCGTCATTGTCCCGTTTCTGGACGCGGATGGTGAAGTAGGCTATCCCCCGTTGAAAGTCCTGGGCGGGATTGAAAGGCTCGAAATCCTCCCAGAGAAAGGAATCGGTGGACTCCTCGCCCGCCCGTTCGGCGGTCGCCTTCTCCATTTCGGCTCTAAGATTTTTAACGGTGGATCGGTATGCATCGACATCCTCCTTTTTTAGTTTGAAACGTTCTTTGATCTCGTATTGAAGATAAGCCTGGGCGACGGTCCGCTCCAAGCGGGCCAGGCGGAGAAGGACGGGCTTCAAGAGGCGGGGAAGCTCGGTCTTCCCGGTATCGGCGGGGATGAGGCTTATTTCGTGCTTGATGAGCGTGGGGGCTTCAGAAAGAAGGTTTTGCAGATCCTCCCGGGTATGGCTGAGGAGATATTCGCCGAGGTCGGTATCATCGGGGAGTTCGACCAGTCGGGCCTTCTCTCCCAGAAGGGCCGCGATCTTGAGGGAAGCGTCCCGGCCGGCTTTGTCGCCGTCAAGGCAGAGATAGATGGTCTCGGCTTTGGATAGGCGGGGCAGATGATCTTCCTTGAAGGTTGATGTGCCGTAGAGGGCGGAGCAGTTAAAACCCGCCTGGACGGCGGGTAGACAGTCAAGGATCCCTTCGGTAAGGATTACTTCGGGGGAGCGGAGAGCGTCTTCATTGTAGAAATGGCGAATCGCACCGGGAAGATGGAGGTATTTCGGCTGATCGTCAGTGAAGGAACGGCTGGAAAAGTGAACGACACGGCCTCTTCTGATATTGGGAAAGATAATCCGGTTGTTGAAGTAGTCTCGGGCCTTTCCGCCGTTGGTCTTCCTGATGACTCCGGCGCGGAGGCAGGTCTCGATGGGGAAGTTCTTGGTTGTGGTAAGGTGGTCGAGGAGGCCGCCTTTGGCGTAGCCGATCTTGAAACGGTCGATGGTTTCGTCTTGAAGACCGCGCTTATGAAGGTACTCCCGGGCCTCGGAGGTGAGGCTTGAGTGGTAGAACTCGGCCGCTTCGGTGAGGACTTCTTCGACGTGGCGGGTCTCTTTGATATGGAGTAGGTCGTTGGGGCTTAAATCCTCCAGCTTGATCCCGGCCCGGTTGGCAAGGAAGCGGAGGGCTTCGGAGAATGAGATCTTTCGGTGGAGTTCGAGGAAACGGAAGACATCGCCGCCGATACCGCAGCCGAAACATTTAAAATACTGGCCGGCGGAGTTTATATGGAAGGAGGGTGTCTTTTCTTCGTGGAAAGGGCAGAGGGCCTTGTTCCCCCGGCCGAGTTTGATTTCTTCTGAGATTACGTCAACTATATCGCTGGCTTCTCTGACCTCTTCGATCAGGCTTCGGAAAGTCTGTTTATCCGGCATGGTGGCTCCTTTATAGTTTCCATCGGTCAACCTTGATGACATCAAAGGACCGTTCGCCCCTGAGCTGCATCATCATGTCGGCCAGCTCTTCGGCGATGTAGCGGCCGACCTGGGAAGAGATGTCGATCAGGCAGCGGGGAGGGTCATCGGCTAAGGCATAGGCGGCGTCAAGGCGGACCTTGGGCTTGCCGAAGGCGTACTCGGCCATGAAGATGGCGGAGGCGATGGTGTCTTCGACAAAACTTTTGCTGATCTCCTGGTTGAAAGTAAATTTGCAGAATGTTGCGGGCATTGGTTTTCTCCTTTTTCGGGTTTGGGTGTACTTACGCGAAAGACTTAAAAAGTGTCGGGTGCTATTGGAGATAATCTTCAAGTTCGTCTTTGCGGAAGATTTCCCGGATGCGTTTCAGTTCTTCGTAAACGGTATCCCGGTTGATATTGAGAGAGGTGGAGATGTCGGTCTTGGTGGCTTTATGGGAGAGGAGGCGGCAGATTTCCTGCTGGCGGGGGGTTAGTTTTTCCAGTGAGGCTTTTATATCGAGAATAAGGTGGGGTTCGGGCGGGGTTGCTTTCTCTGAAATCTGGTCCAGCAGGGTATATTCGGGATCTTTTTCGTTGATTGGGCGGTCCAGAGAATCGGGGAGGTAGTTCATTTTTCGCTTCTCGGCAATTTCCTTCCTCAGATAGCTCGTCAGGTAATTCTTGAGAAGTTTCCCCATATAACTCTTGATGGTGGCTTCTCTGCCCTCACGGTAGGTATCCCGCCGTCGGTACCAGTGGGTAAGGCAGCCGGAGAGGAGAAATTCTTTGTCCTCCCGCTGGAGGCAGGGCCCTCCATCCTGATGATCCCTCACTATTTTCTTTGCTATCGCTATCTCCCAGTCTTCAAAAGTCCCTTCATATTTTGTTGTCACAGATCCCTCCTTTGTTTTTTTTGGGGCGCTGTGACAACGCCTTTAAGATTAGCGACCGGGAGGGTCCGTTAACATCACGGAGGGGTCACGGAGGGGTCACGGAGGTTGGGGGAGGTTGGGTAGGGGAGAAAGTCGGTTCCGACAGTTTTAGGACTTTTCGCGTAAGTATGGGCAGGAGAAGAACCGACCATGAGAAAAGTGGAGATAGAAATAATCCAGGGAACTGAAGACGACGGGAGCAGATTCAAGCGGGTGCTTGAAATTCTCTCGGAGGGGATATTTGTCTATCTGGAGGAGAACGGGTATTTCCGGGAAGAAAAAGAGGGGGGAGAGGTTGATTGAGAGCGGGCAGTGTGGTATATTATTTATCGGCAAGCAACGGAGGAGGGATTTTGTACAATCGAGAACCCAAGGGGGAGCTGGGATTATCCCTCGCTCTGTTGCTTGCCGTGATAGACGAGGCCCAGCTCCCTCTTTTTGTGCAAATATCGGGGGTGTATTATGAAGAAATGCGGTCTGTATATCAGGGTGAGTACGTTACGGCAGGCAAGTGTCAAGGAAGGCTCGCTTGCCAATCAGGAATACCTGTTAAGGCATCATATCGAATACAAAAACAACCTCCAGGGGGATAGCTGGGAGGTTGTTGAGATTTACCGGGAAGCAGGGCGTTCGGGGAAGAACACAACCGAGCGCCCTGAATTTTTACGGATGCTTGAGGATGCCAAGGCAGGCCTGATTGACACAGTGATGGTGACGGCTCTCTCCCGTGTCAGCCGATCGACGCGGGATCTCCTGGAGATGATCGAGACTTTCAAGCGTTACCGGGTGGACTTTATCTCCCTGAAGGAGGACTTCGACACCACCACTGCCCAGGGGAAATGTTTCATGACGATCGTGGGGGCGTTAAATGAGTTTGAGCGTGAGCAGACCAGCGAGAGGAACCGGGCCAGCGCTTTGGCCCGGGCGGAGCGCGGGCTCTGGAACGGGGGGCAGGTCCTGGGGTTTGAGCTTCCGGAGGAGAGGGAGAAGAAGGGGACGCTTATTCCCGACAAGAAAGAGGCGGCCCTGGTCAACTTCAGTTTCGATACTTATCTGCAATGCGGCTCTGTCCCCAAGACCTGTAAGATTGTCAACGGCAAGGGATATAGAACGAAGGAATACAGAACACAGATGGACAAAATTCACCCGGCCCGGGAGTTTGTTTATAGTTCGATGCGGAATTTACTCACCTGCTATGCCTACATTGGGAAGGTGGAAATCAATAAGCGAAGGAAATACATGGAGCAATTAAAACTCCCGGAGGATGAAAGGCACAGAGTTGTTGACGCTGCCTGGGAGGGGATTGTTTCGGAGGAGAAGTTTTTAAAGGTCCAGCATTTACTCAAGAAGAATTGCCAGCACAAGCATAATGGGACAACGCCGCTCCGGCACAATTATCTATTAAATGGTGGGCTGCTATACTGCCGTAAATGCGGGGGCGTGATGGAGGGAAGAAGCGGCAACGGAAAGATGAAGAAGAAGTATTATTACTATGTCTGCACAAATAAGGAATGTCGCTTCAAGGTTTCGGCGGGAGAGATTGAGGGGCTGATCAGGGGAAGGTTCAGGGAGATAGCCTTCAACGATGAAGCTATGCGGGGGTTGGTCCAGCTGAACAACGAAAAGCTGATGGAGATGCTTCCGGCTCTCCACAGCCGGCGGCGGCTTCAGGTTAGGGAGTTGGAAAAGATCAGGAAGAAGGCAAAGACGATCATGGAAGGGCTTATGATGGATGGGAGCGGCCCGGGAGTGGTATTCGTTAAAGAGGAATTGGATGAACTGGGGGGAAAGCGGGAGGAGATCGAGAAGTCGATCAAGGAGTTAGACCGGCAGATCGAGAGGATAGAGAAAAAGTATATTGAGGAAGACCGCCTCCAGGAGGGGATGAAACAGTTTGACGGATGCTTCGATGGGATAAAACCTTATCAGCAGAGGGAACTGATGCACCTGGTTCTCGGGAGGGTGGAACTGGGGGAGGAGAGCGTGAAGCTGGGTCTTAACTATCTCAGTGCAGATTTAACCCGGATATATGAGAAAGCTATTAACAAAACAGAGCGCGGAAACTTCCGCGCTCTGAGATGTTCATCATACGGGGATGACGGGACTCGAACCCGCAACACCCGGATCGACAGTCCGGTACTCTAACCAATTGAGCTACACCCCCAAAATACTAAAAGATCACATCCTTCTACCAATTTATGATAG
>Ga0222666_1000702_pt1 | contig 15516 bp, 16 predicted proteins | sample AntAcemetagen655_FD_181710 | JGI IMG/M metagenome (GOLD analysis project Ga0222666, IMG submission 181710) | Saline water microbial communities from Ace Lake, Antarctica - #655 | ecosystem: Environmental > Aquatic > Non-marine Saline and Alkaline > Saline | place: Antarctica: Ace Lake...
TCCATTTTTTTTTAAAACTCCTTTTATATTATTTCTCTGTTTATTTGATTATTATAAATAAGAACATCCATAATTTATTGATCTTATGAATCCCTATCTCATTTCCCAGTCTGATCTATTTAACCTGTAGATATATAATTCAACAGGTTTTGTATAGGATCGCATATGCTCAGGAAAGTGATACGTTCCTTCTCTGATACGCTTTGCGCCAACTTTTTCCTGCATTCTCTGTGAAGCAATATTAGATCGGTTCGGAGATGCCTGGATCGCTTTACAGGATGTGTGAGTGAAAAGATAATCAACCAATCCTTGTTTTATTTCTAAACCAAAACCCTTGCCCCATAATGCTGGAAGCAATTTTACATCTGTATGAGCAACGCCTTCTTCGCCGAGCAAACCAAGCTTGCATTCCCCTATCGGTGTGTTGCTTTCCTTATCTATCACTATCAAAGTGCGATCAAATTCTGAGTTTTCTGCATGAGCCAATTGTGCAATTATATCTTCCCTGCGTTTCATCAATCCCTTTGGAAATCCGACATTCTCCATAACGCGAGGATCATTCCAGAGCTGGAAATAGAGATTTACGTCCTCGTCTTTTGTCGTGGGAATTCGTATGATCAAACGAGCTGTTTCAAAAACCATTATTCACCGCAAATATCGAGTTCATCCCATTCGGTGTTCTTGATCGTTGCAATTATGACCAATTTATTTTCAAAGGTCCAGGCAATTATCTGGAAGCCCTCTCCGCTTTTCCAGCACCACTCGTCAAAGGGTAAATGAAATTCCACAGAAGGCGGACCATACATCTCATCCGCATAGGATTTTACATCAAAATCGGATTTGAAAATAAAGATCATTTCGTACAGGGGCTGAGATGAAATCTTCTCATCAAAATAATAGACTATCGATTCAAGCCGGTCATCATTGATAACCTCTTCATACTGGTAGCGAAATGACAAATCCTTATTGACGATCATATTATCAATATCTTTTATATCTTCAAACTTTTCCAGGGGCATACCCAGATAAAGATTTTTCACATAATCCGGAAGCAAGCTTGTCTGAAGACGCTCTGTTGGAACAGTTTTGAATAAGCTGCAGCCAACCATGATTAATGGGATCATCAGGAAAATAATTATTTTTTTCATAGGTGCTCCTATTTAAAACACTGTTACATTATATGTTTTTTTATTTCTGCTTTTGCACGACGGTCGCATTCCTCATTCTCAGGATGACCATCATGCCCCTTTACCCATTGCCAGTAAACATTGTGCTTCTTAGATAATGTATCGAGCTGCTGCCATAATTCTAGGTTTTTTACACGTTTCTTTTTAGAATTTTTCCAATCCTTTTCTTTCCAGTTCTGTATCCATTCGGTCATGCCTTTGACAAGATAAACCGAGTCTGAATACAACGCTACAGTGCATGACTCTTTCAATTTTTCCAGCGCTTTGATTGCGCAGGTGAGTTCCATGATGTTGTTGGTCGTTTCTTTAGCAAAGCCGGTAAGTATCTTCCTTTTCCCACGATAGATAAGGATTGCAGCCCAGCCACCTGGTCCGGGATTTCCCTTGCACGAACCGTCGCAGTAAATGATAACTTCTTTACGAGTTTTGGTTTCATTTTTCATATATTTGGAATAGGTTTCTTACGGAATGTGCTGTCAAGTTTATGGATAATTTCGGCATTGTTCCAGTTAAATATTTTATGAATAGAACTCTTATCCGCCGGTGGATGGACACGTTCACACATTAAGCAGATTTAAGCTTAAAATATTCATGCAGAATCTTGTGAATATTGACCTTTGTCATCCTTCGCAACGGTTCAAACAAGAGTAACTTAAGAACAAGTGCACCTTACTTTATCACGATCATCTTCTTAATTTCTGACATATCCTCAGTTTGTATTTTATAGAAATACACTCCCGAATTTAATGTATCAGTATTATACAATACTGCATGTTCGCCTTTTGGTTTTGCATCATTTATAATTGTTTCAACGAGTTGCCCTTTCAAGTTGTAGATACTGATCTTAACATGGGAATTCTGTTTCAAGAAATACTTAATTGTTGTTGAGGTTTTGGTTGGATTGGGGAAGTTATAAATAATACGTTCTTGAGGAATCTCAGGTTCTTGAACTGAGTAGGACGGGGCACCATATTCATATGCTCCCATATCAATGATTGCAACTCCACTTCCGTTTCCATCCCACACGCGAATATTGCCATCCATATCCCAAGGTGGGATATTAAGTCCGGTTGTGTCTGGAGTGCCGACATCTATACAGGGTGAGTATTCAGTTAAACTCCAATCAGACTGAAAAGCACAATACTCATATCCTGAGCCGGCTGTAGGATTTACAAAATTAGGTGGTAAATCAATATTGTTTTGGTAAATCCAAGTATAGGTATTATTACCATGCATTGCGTTCAATCCACCTTCTATATTATTAAAATAGAATTCTGGGTCACTAGAATAATACCCATCTGGCAAAGAGACTTGAGAACCTATGACTGAATTATTACCGAACATGATGTTATTATAAAAAATGGGACTTCTTCCAGAACCATAAACAGCCCCTCCTTGATTAGTTGCATAATTATTACAAATAGTATTATTGATGAAGATATTTGTTCTAGACTCAAGACCTCCACCTCTTCCAGATGAATTGTTACATATTATATTATTAATTATTTTGATGTTTTCTGACCTAATACAAAGTCTACCACCATAACCGCCTTCAGAAGTATAATTATTAAAAACAAAATTGTTTTTTATTTCTCCACTAGAATAAGATATATATATTCCAGCACCAACATTTGAATAATTATATGAAATAATATTATTATATATATATATTGGATTACAATATTCTACATATATCCCAGCACCAAATATTGAGCCACCATTCATAATATTCTCGTGAATAGTGTTTCCAATAATAACTGGATTTGAGTTTTTACAATATATTCCTGCTCCATATCCAGACCCAATAGTTTCAGCATAAAGAGTATTTTCTAGAATTAAATTGTTTAATATATAAGGTGAAGATGAAGTCGATGAAATTCCAGAGCCGCCCCCTTGTTGAGGTTCATATACGGTGATGTGATTGTTTTGGATTAAATTATTAATTATTATTGCATTTGAATTGACTAAACATATACCTCCTCCATCGTAAGTTACGCAATTAGAAGAAATATCCATAATTGAATTTGAGTCCAGTTTAGGAGAAGAATTTATGCAAACAATTCCCTTGCTAAAACCTCCTGAATTTGTAATCGTTAAACCATAGAGTACGCTCGTTGAATCTTCTCCATTCTGGAAAGTTACAACAAAGCAATGTTGACAGGGATCAATCACTGTCTGGGATATATAGGATGTATCAGCGGTAGTAAGAAACAATGATGCAACAGTTATGTTTTTTCCGTCGTAGTTAATATTTTCTACATAGGTTCCCGGCTGAACTAAAACAGTGTCTCCATTTACAGATGAATTTATTCCTATCTGTATTGTTGTAAAATCAGCTGGTACGTTGAGAATCGCTGCGTTAACTATTCCCGCACAGAGTAAAGAAAAAACCGATAAAAAAAACTTTTTTTTCATTTTTCCTCTCTTCTCAAAACTGAAGTTTCTTTTAACTTCATGATGAATGAAGTATCTGCGCTGAAACCTGTCAAGACAAATATTCGTGGAAAGCGAAAAGCGTGGAGCGAAGAGTGACGAGTGAAAGGAGATTGCCTCTGCATGCTTTTAGAAATTAATAAATTCACATCAATCATAAATAACATCACACTTTCTCATCTTTAATAAAAAAACTGGATGCCCTTTTTTATTTGGAATTATCTTGTTACAATCCGGAAATTCCTATGCCTGCCTGTTGCGCTGTTTTATCACGCCGTAGTGCAACGCAGTCGGAAGTTATACGAAGGCGAACCACAGCGTAGTCTCAATAGTTTGAATAAAGTCATGATTATATTTTTCTCTCTCTTCGCTTTTCTTCTCTATTGTTTTTTCTCTGTGGTCTCTGCGTTCTCTGCCTGCCGGGGCGTATTCCGATTTATCGGAAGGAGACTGGTGGTTGTTTTATTTTATTTTTCGTGTACTTTCGTTTTTTTCGTGGTTAAGATTTAATTTGATTTATTTTCTCCCAAAAATTGACAATTTTCCTGCCTCTCAAAAACTGCACAGCTAAGGTCGTTCAATGAAAATATTATCAAAATACATTCTCAGGGAGCATGCAGGTCCCTTTGTCCTCTCGGTTGTGGTCATCACCTTCATCATGCTGCTGGACAGAGTGCTTGATCTACTTAACCTCATTATCACAAAGCATCTCGACCTCTGGACGACCACACAGGTTTTTGTATTGAGCTTACCTTTCATGCTTGCACTCGCAATTCCTATGGCTGTGCTGGTTGCTACCATCATGGCTTTTGGGCGGCTTTCATCGGACAATGAGATAACCGCTTTCAAAGCGAGCGGCATCAATATTTACAGGATGATGAAACCAGTCGTGATCGTTGCAATACTCATTTCCCTTTTTATGATATACTTCAACGATTACATTTTGCCAGAAAGCAATTTCAGGTTGAAAAATCTCTTAATAAAGATAAGCACACGCAGACCCACATCGGAACTCAAGCCGGGACTATTTACGGAATTGAAAGACTACAACTTCTACTATCATGACAAATTTGAAGGTGGTGAAAAATTCAACAACATTGTTATTTATGATAAAAACAATGGCAAATACCCCAGAACGATCACTGCTGAATACGGAAATATCGAACTTTTTAATGGTGGAAATTCTCTTTATGCGACGCTCTACAATGGCTTGATACACGAAATTTCCAAGGATGATCCTCAAGATTACACAACTATTGTTTTTAAGGAGTACAGAATAAAAATTCCCGACCTTGGCATCGGAGTAAGTGAAGCTCACCTTGCACAGCGGGGTGACAGAGAAATGAGCTCTTCACATATGAAAAAGCACGTCGCGGAACTTGATACTAAACGCCAGGGGAAAATCAAAGAAAAGAACAAGTACGAAGTCCAGCTCGCAGAAATAACGGATAATCCTCAAGAAGGAGATAACGAAGAAAGAAATAAGCTGAAACACCTCATCGGAGTGCGGGACCAACGCATTTACAGTCTGAGTCGGGAGATCAGTAAATACCAGGTTGAGATCGATAAGAAATACTCGATCGCCTTTGCCTGTCTTGTGTTTATTCTCATCGGAGCACCCATTGGCATGATGACCAGGACAAATTCCGTGGGCATGAGCTTCATTGTAAGTTCGCTGGTTTTTGTTGTGTATTATGTCTCACTTTTTGCGGGTGAGGAGCTTGCCGATAAAATGATCATCTCACCCTTTATCGGCATGTGGATATCAAATATTATTTTTACTATTGCAGGTGTGTATCTTGTGATATACTCTATGCGGGAGCGTAAGATCATTCACATCGAGCGTTTTAAGAACATCTTCAAACGAAAGCAGAAAACAGAATCATCCGATGAAAATAATTGATAAGTATCTTTTTAAAAGCTTTGCCCGGCTCTACTTGATAATTCTCGGATCTTTCGTATCGATATTTCTGGTTATTGAATTTTTTGAAAAATGGAGTAGGTTTTTCAGCGAAGAACCGGCATTCTGGAATGTTGTGTCGTATTTTATCCTACGAATTCCCTACATCGTTGTGCTCTCCTCCCCAGTGGCTATTCTTCTTGCAGGACTCTTCCTGATGCAGTACATGGGCAAACACAATGAGACGGTGGCGATACGCAGTGCCGGGATAAGTATAAAAAGGATGTCGGTCCCTCTTTTTGCTTTCGGATTTCTAGTGACGATACTCCTATTTGTCTTCGGTGATACTGTCATGCCGTGGGCAGAAGACACACGTGTATATATTGAAAGAGTAAAGATAAAAAAACAGAAAAAATCCGATATTCGGGTTCGTTCGAATATTCAATATAAAGATGACAAGAACCGTCTGTACTACATCGGTTTTCTCGACGGTTATAAAAATAAGATCAAGAATATAGACATCTCGATCTTTAATAATGACAATCATATCATAACAAAGATACAGGCAGAGCATGGTATCTGGGAAGCAGATTCGACCGGAAGCGGAAAGGAGATGAAGCTCACTTTTTATAACGGATATATTCGCGAATTTGATGATAACCAACTCATTTTTTATACCAATTTCGAAGAACAGTATTTTGATGATATCCATGTACAACCCCAGGACCTGGTAAAGAGTACCAAGAAACCCGATGAGATGACCGTTTTCGAGCTTCATGAATATATTGAACGTCTGCGAAGGATCGGAGAAAAACACCAAAAGGAGCTGGTGGAATTGAACCTAAAATTGGCATATCCATTTGTGAATGTGATAATGATCCTGTTCTGCATTCCGCTTGCAACGCTTTCAAAAAGGGGAAAATCCCGCGGGATCAGCTTTGTAATAGCTATTGCGATCTGTTTTTTATACATTTCAATGGTCAGATTCGGTCAAAGTCTCGGTTATAATGAATTGCTCTCACCAGTGATGGCTGCGTGGTTTGCAAATATTATCTTCGGAACTATAGGCTTGATCGGACTCTTCAAAACTGCGACATAATTTTTTATGAAATTTATTGCTGACTTCCATATTCACTCGCATTTTTCCATTGCAACAAGCAAAAACCTTATTCCCGAAGAACTCGACAAATGGGCACAGAAAAAAGGCATTACTGTTGTGGGGACTGGAGACTTTTCTCACCCAGGATGGCTTAAAGAGCTTAAAGAAAAGCTCGATCCTTCAGAACCGGGTCTTTTCACGCTTAAAAAAGATTTTCAAAAATACAATTCTCATAATCAAACACACTTCATTCTCACTGCTGAGATCAGCAATATCTACAAAAAAAACGGAAAAGTTCGCAAGGTTCATAATGTGCTTTTTGCACCTGATTTCGAAACTGTTGAGAAGATTCAAAACAAGCTTTCACAAATTGGAAATATCACTTCAGACGGCAGACCGATCCTCGGTTTGGATTCGCGGGATCTTTTGGAAATTGTTTTGGAAACTTCTGACGATGCTTTCCTTATCCCTGCACATATCTGGACGCCATGGTTTTCTGCTCTCGGCTCAAAATCGGGATTTGATACTATCGAAGAATGTTATGATGACCTTGCCGGGCACATTTTCGCAGTTGAAACAGGGCTTTCCTCTGATCCGCCTATGAACTGGGTATGTTCATTCCTGGATAAATATACACTCATTTCAAACTCTGATGCACATTCACCTTCAAAGCTTGGGAGAGAGGCAAATTTTTTTGATACAGAACTCAGTTATTATGCAATTCATGATGCAATGAAATCCGGTAATGATAAGCAGTTTTTAGGAACGATCGAGTTCTTCCCACAGGAAGGAAAATATCATTATGACGGACACAGAAAATGTGGCATTTGCTGGGATCCGGTTGAAACCCTCAAACACAAAGGCATCTGTCCTGTTTGCGGGAAAAAGGTCACTGTGGGTGTGCTCAACCGCGTTGCCCAGCTCGCAGACAGAACCGATCCTGAAGCGCGACCACACAGGCATCACTTCCATTCTCTTATCACGCTGGATGAAATTCTTTCAGAAATACTTTGTGTAGGTAAAAATTCCAAAAGAGTTGCCCAAGCTTATGAAGCATTGCTGCAAAAATTTACTTCCGAATTCGACATTCTTTTGCACACACCACTTGATGAGGTGCAGAACAAAACCAATGAAATCCTCACAGAATCCATCAGAAGGATGCGCAACGGTCAGGTGCATATCGAAGAAGGATTTGATGGAGAATACGGCAAAATTCGAACTTTTACCAGGGATGAAATAAAAAATCTACAAAACCAGGAAGCGCTCTTCTCTGACTTTACAGAAGAGATAAAAGCACCAGCTCCAAAACCGCTGATAAACTTCGATATTGCCTCGTTTCAGAAACTTTATACAAAAAAGGAAGAGCCCAAACTTTTCATCCCAAAGGAAGAAAAAAAGGTTTTTGAACAAACTCCTTCTGATTATCTCGAACAACTCAACGAAGATCAAAAACTTGCAGTTCAGCACTATCCGGGACCGCTGCTCATTTTGGCTGGACCTGGTACAGGCAAAACAAGAACACTTACTGCGCGCATTGCTTATCTCATCAAACAGCGAGGTATCAAACCGGCAAATATTCTGGCAGTAACCTTTACCAATAAAGCTGCAAATGAGATGAAAGATCGGTTGGATAAACTACTGGACAACACCTCAAAAGAGGAACTTCATATCTCTACATTTCACTCTTATGGCTACTCGATCCTCAAAGAACACGCAGCATATTTCAAACGAGATTCGCAATTCGGCATACTTGATGAAAATGAAAAACAGCGTTTTCTTACCGAAAAAGTGGGATGCAATAAGAAAAAAGTAAAATCAATTTCCGAGGAAATTTCGCATATCAAACAGCAGGCGACTCCTCAATCTAAGATCAGAAAAAACGCATCGAAAGAGCTATTCACAAAATACGAAAAAGCTCTGCAGCAATTTAATCTTTTTGATATTGAAGACCTGATCTATAAACCTGTGATGCTTTTGAAAAGCGAGCAGAAAATCCAGAAAAAATATCAGAAAAAATTACAGTTCATTCTCATTGATGAATTTCAGGATATCAATGCAGCACAGTACCAACTCATCAAACTTATTAAGCCGGAAAAACAGGCAAATATCACGGCGATCGGTGACCAGAACCAGGCAATTTATGGATTTCGCGGAGCTGATGTCGGTTTTATCAAAAAATTCCAGAAAGATTACACTCAGATAAAGATCATCCCACTTCTTCAAAGCTACCGCTGTACCAATACGATTCTGAGAGCATCGAATCAGGTTATTGAGGAACAGGAAATACTCTCCGGTTTGCAGGAAGGTGTGAAGATCAATATTTCCTCTCATAGATCAGATAAAAGCGAAGCTGAATTTATCGCTCGTGAGATCGAGAAACTTATTGGTGGTGTACGATTTTTTTCGATGGATAGTTCTATTACGGACGGGAGCGAGGGTTCGAAAGTTGGGAGTCTGTCCGAAGTTGCAATCCTTTGCCGACTCAAAGCACAAATGCCTGCGCTGGAAAAAGCACTCGATGACCATTCGATACCCTTTCAGAAAATAACTGAAAACTCCTTTTTCTTTGAAGAACCGGTAAAATCTATTCTCGATGTACTGCGCCTTGCACTCAATCCAAGAAATATGTTTCTCATCGATGAACTTATCAAAAGGAACATCCTGACAATTCCCGATCTCAACGAACTCAAGAATTGTCTTATAGAACAGAACGTGCAGCAGGCGCTTGAGATGATCATCAAGAAATTTTTTAAGGGAAAAATATCCCAACTCGATGAATCGACTAAAAAATTGATGAACCGTTCTGAGAGATTTAATGATGACTTCGATTCATTTTTGAAGTTTGCAATTCTTGGTTCTGGAGTTGACACAAACGATTTCACTCTGGAGCGGGTAAATCTGCTCACACTTCATTCTGCGAAGGGACTCGAATTTGATTGTGTCTTTATTGCAGGTTGTGAAGATGGCATACTGCCCTACTCATTGTTCGAAGATAAAAAATGCGACATCGATGAAGAGCGAAGATTGTTCTATGTTGGCATGACCCGTGCACGAAATCAGCTCTATCTGACAAATGCACAAAGCCGCTTCCTATATGGAAAAACTTATAATTTACCCCTATCTCCTTATATTAAAGCGATCGAACAGGAACTTCTTGAAGAGAAAAAAATAGAGTACAAAAAAAAGAAGAAATCCTCACGTCCACAATCACAGCAAGAGCTTTTTTAATATGGCTAATTCATCGCGCATTATTACCATCAGGTGTGACAAATGTAAAAGAAAAATCTTCAAATATGAAAAAGTGGGAAGGGGACATATTTTGCGCTGTTATAAGAAAAGAATTTTGGAAAATTACACCGTTCATGAAGGCGGCATCATCAAATGCTCATGCGGAAATATAATTGGAGTTGACAGAGAAAGGTTCATTAAGATGAATGTTGTTCATAATGTGTGAAATTAAAATGAAAGGTTTGTATGGAAACAATAACTGAGAATGTGAAGCGTTTGCTTTCCGAAGTACCGGAAGGTGTTGAGATAGTTGCTGCAGCAAAGACAAGAACTGCTGATGAAATTCTTGAAGCCATCGAAGCAGGGGTATCTAAAATCGGTGAAAATTATGTGCAGGAAGCAGTTTCTGTTCATGAACTCGTGGGTGAAAAAGCGCAGTGGCATTTTATCGGACATCTGCAAAGCAACAAAGTCGTGCAGGTCGTTCCGATCTTCGATATGATCGAGACAGTCGATTCAGCAAAACTCGCCCGTAAAATCGATAAATATGCTGAACTGAATAATAAGATCATGTCCATACTCATCGAAGTAAACAGTGGTCGTGAACCGCAAAAGAACGGTGTGATGCCTGAAGATATTGAGCATCTTATTAGAGAAATAGCACCACTTCCACACGTAAAAGTAATGGGACTCATGACTATGGGACCCTTTACCGGCGATCCTGAGGATGCACGTCCATATTTTGTGGAAACACGAAGAATTTTCAATCATATTAAAGATTTGAACATTCCGAAAGTTGAGATGAAATACCTTTCCATGGGTATGAGCAATTCCTATAAAGTTGCAATAGAAGAAGGTGCGAACATCATTCGAGTGGGCACAAAATTATTTGGAGAAAGGATTTGTAAATTTGAGTAAAAAAGATAATCACATTCGTCCCTTAAAAAAAGGGAAAGGCATCGCACAGATAATGAGTTATGAGGAGGGCACAGAACTCGAGCTCCCTATGTACAAATCGGAGATCAAAGCAGGTTTCCCCTCTCCTGCAAGTGATTATATAGAGTCCACACTCGATCTTAATAAATTTCTCATAAAACATCCTGCAGCAACTTTTTTTGTACGCGTGGAAGGTGATTCCATGATCGATGCCGGGATACATTCGGGAGATATTCTCATTGTTGACAGGGCACTTCAAGCCGAGAAACAGAAAATAGTTATAGCAGCCGTAAATGGTGAACTGACCGTGAAAAGAATTTGGTATGACGGTGATAAACTTTTTTTGCAGCCAGGAAATATACATTTCACACCTATCGAGATCACAGCTGAAATGGACTTCCACATCTGGGGCGTTGTCACCTACGTAATCCACAAACCCATATAGAAAAAGAATAGGACACTGATTAACACTGATCATACTGATGAACACAGATTAAGAAAAAATTAAAATTAAAATGAAAAATATAAAATATAACATAATAATCTGTGATAATCCGTGAAAATCCGTGAGCTATTTAATAAGAATGGGACGCTGATAAACGCTGATGATACTGATTCGCACAGATTAAGAAAAAATTAAAATTAAAAGAATGTATTCCACTAAGACACAAAGCTTCGTAAAATGGTTTGAATATAAAATTAATGTCTCTTTGAGTCTTAGAGCCTTAGTGGCACAAAAGAATTAAAATGAAAAAGGAAGCTAACATAAAATCTTCTTTATTCTCTGTAATCTCTGTGGTTAATTACTGTTTGGTTTCGGTTTATCCGAGTATCATTCTCTTATGAAAAACATAGTCGCTTTGGTTGATTGCAATAATTTCCACGCGTCCTGCGAGCGGGTATTCAGACCTGATCTCGAGGGTAAGCCAATAATAGTGCTTTCAAATAATGACGGTTGTGTCGTTGCCCGTTCAAACGAAGCAAAAGCACTTGGAATGCCTTTTGGTAAACCGGTCTTCAAAGCAGAACATCTGATTAAAAAACATAATATTTTTGTCTTCTCTTCAAACTATTCTCTTTATGGCGACATGTCACACCGTGTGATGCAAACCCTGGAGCAATTCAGTCCTGATCTGGAAATCTATTCAATTGATGAAGCATTTCTTGGGCTGTCGGGTTTTGCTGATCGGGATCTAACCAAATATGGCTGGAAGATCAAAAATACTGTCACGGACTGGACGGGTATTCCTGTTTCGATCGGTATCGCAGAAACCAAAACTCTTGCTAAGGTCGCAAACCGTTTTGCAAAAAAAAGCAAGAAGTATAAGGGTGTCCTTGATATAACCTCCTTCAGCGAACATGAGATAGATGAATTTCTGAAACAGGTAGATGTATCAGACATCTGGGGCGTTGGCTGGCAGTATGAAAAACTGCTCAAACGTAATAATTTTCATACTGCATATGACCTGAAATATGCGCCGGATAAATGGGTAAAGAAGAATATGACGGTCATGGGTCTTACTACAGTTTTTGAGCTTCGCGGAACCCCCTCAATAAATCTAGACGAAGTTACTCCACACAAAAAAGAGATCGTAAGTTCTCGCTCCTTTGGACGTCCTGTTGAAACACTTGAGGAAATGGAAGAAGCAGTGGCGACATATGTAACAATTGCTGCCGAAAAACTCAGAAAGCAGAAATGTCTTGCCTCATTCATCCAAGTTTTTGTGGCGACAAATCGTTTTAAACCGAAAGAACCGCAATATTCCAATGCCTATATGTTTGAGCTACCGGAAGCGACAGACAGTACTGCGGAATTCATTTCTCAAGCGCATAAAAACCTTAAAGAAATCTATCGGGAAGGATACCGTTACAAAAAGGCAGGTATTATGCTGAGCGGAATTGTCGAACAGGATAAGTATCAGCTTAATCTCTTTACAGAGTCCTATTTCCACAGCAGAAACCGAAAACTGACCGAGATGATAGACAACATCAATAAGAAGTGGGGTGACAGCACACTGCACTATGCAGCAACTGGTATTAAAAAACCGTGGATGATGAAACGCATGCATAAATCACCGCATTTCACCACACAATGGGACCAGATCCGTGTGGTGAAAACAGATAACGAAAAGGAGTAACTATGTGTGGAAGATTTGCTCGAATTAATACTGCGAATGAGATAAAGGAAATATTCAATCTTGATCAAATTGAGATCGAACTCGGTCCAAGTTATAATATTGCACCGACTCAAGATGTTGCTGTTATTATTGAAAATGGAAGCTCAACACTTACTGCAATGAGATGGGGACTGATACCTTTCTGGGCAAAGGATATTGCAATTGGTTCGAAACTTATTAATGCTCGTTCTGAGACGATTAATGAAAAGCCGAGTTTCAAATACTCATTCCAGAAAAGAAGATGCCTTATCGTTGCCAGTGGTTTTTATGAGTGGCAGAAACGCGGCTCAAACAAATTTCCCTATTTTATTCATTTGAAGAATAAAAAACCCTTTTGCTTTGCAGGTATTTATGATAATTGGAAATTTCCGGATGGTGAGAAGATTACTTCTTGCAGTATTATTACAACTGAAGCATCAGATAATTTGAAAAATATTCATCCGAGAATGCCGGTCATTCTTTCTGAAGATAATTTCTCTTTGTGGTTCAAGAATAGTAATGTAAATACACTTAAGCAACTACTCGTTCCCTATCAGGAACATTATTTCGATCTTTATGAGGTTTCTCAAGAGGTAAATTCGCCAACGAATAATTATCCTGACTTAATAGAGCCATCCACTGACTTTCTACATAACTAATAATAGCTTTCGTAATTTTGAAAATTTGAATTTTTCTAGGATTTAGATTTTGCGACTTTCTTTTTGTAAACTTTTCCCAAGCTCTTCACAACACTTCCAAAAACGTTTAACATTCTCAATCGCGTCTAATGAAAGATAAAAATCCTTATAAGTCTCCTCGAAGATCAAACAGCGTTTCCAAAAGACATCCCAGAAAAATTCATCTTCCTGCTCAGTAATCTCAAAATTTGTGTTAAGTCGATTGAAATACTTAAACAACAGTTTATGGATATAGTCTGCTGCCCGAACAACTGAAGCACTTCTTTCGCGCTTAAAATTTTCGAGATCATCATCAGTTCTAAATGTGGATTCGAGCTGATCATAGCATTTCTCGACCAATGCTTCCACTGGTATTTTGTTGTTCTTTGCGATCCATTAAGAACTTGGAATCTGAAAAAATGTGATGTCTATTTTATTTTTATATATCAACATCTCTGTTTTAAATATATCTGAATTTAAATCTGCAAAAGCTGATTGGCTCAAATCACTTAGGTGTGGGAAAGATATTTTTTCCGGATCATACTTCATAAACAAATTTGAAAAACAGAAATAGCGGGGTGAATCCCGATGACCTGTGCAGGAATTGGTTGTTTTTATACTTGGAAGTGAATTCCAGATGATCACTGCCCTTTCTGCGATCGTGTCGATGCTTATAAATTCTTCGATACTTAATTTATCGATCACACGTTGCCAGTCATCATCGCTTAGTTCAAGATCGTTGAATTTGTCTTGGAAGTATCGAGAGATAGCTGCATTATCAATTTTTACTTTCCCCTTCCGGTTCGGATACAATTTCGAATACAGCATGTGCAATAGCGAAATATCAGGTAAAACGTCAACCGTCCCAAAATAATCCGCAATGTTCAAAGCTTTGCGTATATGCTCTATCCGCAACGTACCGAAGGGTGGATCCAGACGTTCGATACTAAATAGATTTTGATCTAAAAGCGTCTGAAGCTCGGTGAGATCGCTGCATTGATCAATGCAAGCATTCATTTGTTCACTTGAAAATGAAGGATTTGCGAAAACTATTTTATAGTTCAATGATTCTCTCTATCTTACTTTGTTTGGGATTATATTTAAAAATTTTTCATTTTATATTTTCCATTTTGAAATTATCCAGCGTCACACCATCCACATTGAACATCTCATCAGGAAGTAAAAGCACATCATATACTTCATTTTGTATCGCTCGTTTAACATCCTGCCCCGCGATCAGACCTGCAACTGTTACATCTTTACCAAGAAATTCATTCTCAACTTGAATGACCTTCCACTTTTGATCCTCCTTAGAATTAAGCTCATCGATCAATCCTTTAAAGATAGGATAGAAGGACACACCTGTCACAAAAAGAACTTTTTTATTTCTGTGCTGTATGAGCAATTCAGCAGAATAATTTTCCCAATTATCAATAAAATCTCTAACTAAACCAATACCATTTTCGATTTGAGGAAATCCTTCATAATACTCATCTTCAGGAACAGGCATATCCGCAAGGAGGAAAAACTCGTCAGCAAGTGATACAATACCCGAGCCATATTCTTCATAAAACTTCCTTCTCCATTTCTCAGACTGTAAAATAACTTTTTTTGCTTGTGCCTTATTCGCTTTTTTGAGTTGGGGCAGATCTTGCCTGAATTTTGTCAAACCAACCGGGACAATTCCAATAGACTGCACCGCAGGATAAAGCGAAGCGAGATCAAATACAGATCCTTCAAGCTCAATGCCATCATTCCAACCCGGAATAAGCACGATCTGAGTATGAATAGAAATACCATTTTCAGCAAATAACGAGAGCTTCTTCATTATTGAAATATCTTTCTTGTACCGCATGATCTTCTGCCGCAATTTGTTATTAGTCGTATGAACTGAAACGTA
>Ga0222666_1000707_pt1 | contig 15488 bp, 16 predicted proteins | sample AntAcemetagen655_FD_181710 | JGI IMG/M metagenome (GOLD analysis project Ga0222666, IMG submission 181710) | Saline water microbial communities from Ace Lake, Antarctica - #655 | ecosystem: Environmental > Aquatic > Non-marine Saline and Alkaline > Saline | place: Antarctica: Ace Lake...
ATCGTCTGGCAGGCCGTTCTTTTTAAGCATCTTTTCAATATATGGCATATAACGTTGAGAGCGTTTCAGCCACAAGACTACCTGCGAACGGTTCCAGAGAGAGAGAAGAAACTCCTTTTCAAAGCGTTCTTTAACCTCCCTATTATCAATCGGCACCGTTTCCCCACAGAAGGCGTGGGGCGCGGCAAGGCTGAGGGATGAAATCAGGGATTCTGAGGGAATAACCGGTTCAGAAGTCGCTCCAAGAGCAGATGAACAAAACAGGAGCACCTGGCAAAGTAAGAAATAGAAGATCCATTTTGTCAATTTGAGCATCTTTATATGTTCCGAGATTGTAGAAATTTGTTCACCACGAAAATCACGAAGAGATCATAAAACCACAAGAAACTCATTTTTCGTGCCCTTTGTGTGCTTTGTGGTAAAATCTTTGTTTGGAGCCGGTTTATCCAGGCTAGGGCATAAGAAAACTATGTTGAAATCGAGTCAATAGTCAAGGATATTCCATATATTGAAAGCTTATTCTCTCCGATCCACAGGCCATTGCTCCTTGAGCCATCGAAATGTCAGTAGATCAAATCCCCTTTCGAGACAACCAAAACGGGCTATTATCCCGGGTTTATACGTCGGCGACTTTATTTCAGTGAACAAAAAAGTCTTGACTTTTTTATCTGACCTACACCGCTCAAAGGTGTTTTTTGAAAAAATCAAGTTGATCCCTTACGCTCCTTTCAAAATCATCCCCCACATAGATATCAAAGTGGCCGATGGGATAGTGTTTGACTTCTGCGTATTTCCCTAGTTTTTTTTCAGTTTCTTCGGCCGCGCTTTTCGGGGTTATGCTGTCATGATCACATATCTGGAGCAAGACCGGGCAACGTACGTCCCGGGCGTATTCCACAGGCCTGTATTTGTCGCCTCGTAGTATGATGCGAGCACAGACTTCGTTAATAAAGGTTTCTGGTACAACTTTCCCGAAAAAATCGTGTGCGTCTGAAGTCGTCAAAAAAGCGATACTGCCCGGTTTTCCCGCAATGGGGATCTTGTGGGGCGAAAGACCGAGCCAAGATCTGAACATATCACGTTGACCATGCACCATCATCCGAAGTATGTATCCGATGCCTACTCTCTTTAGAAACATCTCTCCTGAGGCACGACCATCCAGCCCCGGACATTGGGCCACGACACAAGCGATCCGGTTGTCTTTTGAAGCGGTTACCATAACGTGGCCCCCACTCATGGAGGTGCCCCACAGGGCGATTTTTCCCGGATCAATCCCCTTCAGGCCCCGGGCATAATTGATCGCTGTTGACCAATCCTCCAGTTGATACGGGATCCAAATAAGCTGTCGCGGTTCACCATCGCTTTCACCAAAATGCCGGTAATCAAAAACCAAGACTGCAAAGCCGGCTTTCTGAAATCGAGAGGCATAGGGTTCCAACATATCCTTGGTTCCCCCAAACCCGTGCCCCATAACAATGCAAGGGACCGGGGCCGACAGCTCCTCAGGCAGATACAACCATGCGTCGACGGACGTCCCACGGACCGGAAAACGGACCTCCTTTCTCGACAAAGGCGGTTTTGGGTCAGACTCCCCGACCTGTTCCTTCGCCTTTTTCAGGTGTTTCTCCGGCACTTCAAAACCGGGAGCAAAAGCCACAATTAAGAAATAAAGCACACAGATTCCCACAATGATACCGATACCCTGAAGGATCCTCTTTCCTATTTTCATCTTTCTTCTCCTCCGTCGGTAAAAAGAGTATCCGGGTCCAAAGGGCCCGGGCACCTCTTATGTTCCTTGTTTCTTTTGTGATCTGCTAATTGGTGAAGCCGATACAAAACGAAACAACCCATTAATTTGACCAATTAATGATCCATTTTCATTTAATAAGAATGCTTTCTCGATCTCCCTATTGTCCAAGTGGTCAACTATTCTTAGCCCCCTTTGTTCGAAATAAGATTCTGTTTTGCCTTCATCAATGGCAAATCTGAAAAGCTCATTTGAACGATACTTCCTCCAGGTTTGAGAGAATTCTTTGACTCCATAATAATGATTAGTATTCTCTTCTGAAATCGAGATAGCGTAGTCAAATGCGATGAGGCTTTCGTTATGTGAAGAATGATTGACGAATTCCAATGTTGCATCAACCGATCCCGGATCGAGATAATAGCTGACCCCTTCCCACAAAAATAGTGTCTTTTCATTATTTTCATATCCTGCTTTTTCCAGAACATTTTTTAATGATTCCTTATCAAAATCAATGGGAACAAGTTTGACATGTTCTGGAATGTCTATCTGAGCTTTTTTCAGGCATTTCTCTTTTCTATTTTGAGTTGTCGCAATATCCAATTCAATGATTCTGGTCGTGTTATTTAACGCTGCAAAACGATAGGCTCTTGTATCGTATCCCGCACCAAGCAGCACGATCTGCGGCACATTTTTGTTGAGGGCGTCTACGAAGACATTGTCGAAGAATGCTGTTCTTGCCAGCATATATTCGTACATCCCCGGTGTAAATTTTTTGTCCTTATTCTTAACTTTTACTCTAATTTTCTTAAATTTAATAAAAAGCCTAAAATGAGAAGGTAAAAAATATTCAGCCAAATTGTCTGATCCTAATCTTTCGCTTTTAAACTCTTTATTTGAAACGGCTCTATATAGCGCGGCAAATAGGGCCGTTTCTGAATGCCTTTTTTCAACACCTTTTTTAGACATCATTAATTCCTTTCTTTGAAGGGGCGGTTTAAGTCAGGCTCCCAGGCCCCATCTTGGGGCGCTCTCCCTTGCTAGATTCCCCCTCTCCGGTCATTTTGCTCTTTATTCCGATGGCACACCACATGGAGAGAATCACCCCGGCAAGTATGCATATATCCAAAGAGACATCGAGCCAGCCACCGTTTTTCTGACTGATTTCGATCACGGGAGCCATGACATAATAGGTGGGAAAAAACTTCCCGATCCATGGGGGGACCCGAGGAAAGAGATAGACAAGAGCCGGCGCATATAGAAACACGCCCATGAACTTCATGGCCGCGAACAAGGCATTGATGTCTTTGATGAGAGTGCCGAGCAATACACCCAGGGTTGCAGCCATGATAGCCCCAAGGGCCAGGATCAGAACCAGGAGGGAGGGCTGGGCCCCAAGGGCGTTATTGAGAATCAGGATCAGGATGCCCGCAAAAAGGCTCAGGATGACACCCGCCATCCCTTTGGCCAGATAGACATCGCCTAAGGATACCGGGATGATCATGAGGGCCTTGAGTGTCTGTTTTTGCTTCTCATCCACCATAGAAGCTGCCGGCACCATCATGCCTCCCATAAAAATGGCCATAAGGACCAGAAGGGGAAAAAGACGTTCTTCCCAGGTCACCCCTTCACCTTCTGCAAGGGAAACCGCAACGATCTCGGCCGGCGGTTTCTGCCCGGCCATTTCTCTGACCTGTTTTTCCAGAATCGCCCCCACCATGGCCCGATTCCTGATCAGACTCTCGCCCCAGACATAGGCCGCAACTCTTGTGTTTTCACCTGAAATAACCTTGCGATCAAAATCCTTTGGAAGGGCAACCCCCACGTCCACGGCACCGGTCTTAACCGCCTTTTTGAGTTTGGGGATGGATCCGAAACGCCTGGCGGCGATCGATTCTGATTCCGCGGCCCTGGAAAAGATTCGTGAATTCCCCCCATCGACGATCCCCAGTCTGGGCCGTTGGGATAAAAGGGTGCCGAAGAGCAGAGAAACAACCAAGGAGAAGAGAACCGGGGTGAGGACTGCAAAAACAAAGAGGTAGCCCTTGGAACTGTGCGCAAACTCTTTCCACAATAGGATACCAACCCTGTTCGGGCTCATCTCAATCTCCTCCTGAGAGCCATGGTGCCGATCCAGACGAAAGCTGCACCAAAGGCAAACAATACGAATAGGTTTTGCCAGACTCCGCTCCAGCCGGACCTGAAGTTGACCACCTGGTGCATGGTGTCAACCAGATAGTAGGAAGGGATGACCTTGACCCATTGGGAGACCACACCCGGGAACAGGATACCGAATGATGGAATCAATAGGACCAGCATGGCAAAAATCCCCCATGCGCTGACGGACATCAGGTCTTTTGCCGCCGAAGCCATCATGAACCCGATGCCGGTGACCAGCAACGCGCCCAACAGGAGCGTGCTCAATACCAGAACGGGCTGATACCGCAGGCCGCCGATCACGGCCATAAGCAGCATCACCTGGATGAAGGCCAAACCCACCCCTGTGATGGATTTGCTCAACATCAGACCTTCGATCCGCAGAGGCGTAACGAGGAGGGCCTGCAGGGTGCGCCGCTCAAATTCCTCTGTGATGAGGGTGGCGAGGCCCATGGTTTCGGTCATGAGGACAAAGAGCGCAAAAAGCGGGATCATTCGATCTCGAAGCGGTATCTGCATCCCTGTCATGTCCGGGCCCAGGATCTCTTCGGATGCCTCAACCATCATGGGCTGTCCTTTGATCCTATAGATCATCTCCTGTAGCAGGGTGATAAAGGCATCCTGAAGTTCCTTTGGAAAACCGGAGCCGAAGATGACCTTTATCCCGCCTTTTTCACCGGCCTCGAGCGCGTGGATCATATCCCCCAGAAGGACTATCCCCACCTCAAACTTCCCTTCAACCATGGCATCCTCCAAGGCCCTTTCCGATTCCATTTCCTGGATCACGACACCTTCATCCGCCATCGCCTTTACAAATGAAGGCGGAATCACCGGTGCATAGAGTCCCACCTCATGGACTTCATCCACCACATCGGGCATCACGAAATACAGGGTACCGTAGGAAACCAGTGCAAAGACCGTAACCGGAGCAAAAAGGCGATTCCTTAAGAAAAGGACCACATCCTTGTGAATCAATGTGCAGATCATCCGCCAGTTCATCAGAAAAGCCCCCTTCCCGTAACCTGAACAAAGATGTCCTCCAGGCTGGCCTCTTCGCTGTGGATGGTGATGACCCGGTTCTGCCTGAAAAGCCTTTCTATGGCTCCGGGCGTCTCAGGTCTGTCCATGGTAATCTCCAGGGTCTTCAGACCCCCGTCAGGTGCCGCGACCTCTGCCCTGAGAGCCCTCCTTCCATAGTGCTGCTTGAGTGCGCGGGGTGTGTCCAGGGCCACGATTTTCCCTTCATTAATGAAGGCCACCCGGTCGGACAACTTGTCCGCCTCCGCCATGTCATGGGTGGTAAGAAAGACGGTTGCACCTCTCTCCCGTTCCTCCAGGATCACGTTTCGAATGGTCTCGGCCGACACCGGATCCAGGCCATCGGTCGGCTCGTCCAGAAACAGAATCCGCGGCTGATTAACCAGGGCGCGGGCCACCATCAAACGCTGTTTCAACCCTTTTGAATACCCCTCTACGCGCTCCTTTTCACGCCCTGCCAGACCGACCCTTTTCAGCAACTTACCCGGATCAAACCGCCTCACGCCGAAAAGAGAGGCAAACAGACGGAGGTTTTCCTCCGCGCTCATCTGTTCATAGAGATTGGTTGACTCGAAGCTCACGCCGATCCGGGCCTGCACTTTCCCTGGGTTCTTGGACACATCCGTACCGAGAAGCATCGCATGCCCGCCCTGGGGCCGAAGCTGTCCTGTCAAGATCTTGACCGTCGTGGTCTTTCCGGCGCCGTTGGGTCCCAGGAATCCCATAATCTCGCCCTCCCCCACCCGGAAACCGATGCTCTGCACCGCCTTGACCGAACCGTAATGATATTTCAGGCGATCGGCAATAATGGCATCTTGGGACACGGGTTTCTCCCTCCTCATTTTCTCAAAGCCTTGATCAGACCTTCCATCTCATCAAGGTAACGGTTAAGCGCCATTGTTCCCTCCACGGTTATGGAAACCGTGGTATAGGGTTTGTTGTCCCTAAAGGTCTTTTTGATTTTCACATACTCAACCTGTCCCAGTTTCTTCAATTGAACCGATAGATTTCCCGATGTGAATCCCAGTTTTTCCTGCAGCTCGTTGAAACTGATCTCTCTTTTCTCATTGCTGGCCAGATGGGTCAGAATAAGCAATCGCGCGCGTTCATGGATGATTTTGTCTAACGTAGGCACCCTATTAATCCCCCTCTTTTGATCCGGAACCGAGAAATCCCGCAAACGAAAAGACGAGCAAACCGCACCCGAGTGTCATGCATAGGGCGATGGGGCCTGGAATGGAGCTAAAGACGACGGTGATAACCCCGGTAATCATGAACCAGTATCCAACGATCAGGGAGTATCTGATCTCCAGCATAGTGCCCACGAAATTGGACAAGAGCCCATAACCGATGGAAATGGCGGGGACGATGTAGTAGGGAATGTCATGAACAAAAAAGAAGATACTGAAAAAGACCACAAGCACGATAAGAGGCACAAAGAGGTGCATGATTCGGCCGGAATAGATTTCTCTGAAGAACCAACCCAGGGTAAGGCCCTGGTCGATCTTTTTCACAGAGACGGAAAACCTCTTGAGTTTCCAGACCTGCAGAAGAACCAAGTCTGCGGCGATGGCGGCATAGAGGAGATATCTCAGAGAGGGAGGAATGGAGCTGAAGCCGCCATAACGTCCCATGAGAAGATAGATCAGCAACGAAAATCCAATGATGCTGAAGCCGGCTATCAACATGAACCAACGGAATCGGGCAGGGTTAAAGACCTGCCGAAGGAGGGGTTTGTTTCTGTTAATAGCTGTTTTTATTAAGGTAATATCTTCGAGAAGCCTTTCAATCTGATCGCTGTCCATGCTCTTCATTTTTCGGTCTCCTCACATACCGTAAAGTAGTTTATTATATAAAGTAGTTTACTACTATACGCTCATTTTAGAAAAAGTCAAGGCTTTTGATACGCTTTTCTTGTTTTCTCGTATGTTCTCATAAAGTCCGGCTCAGGAAGGAACCCCTGAGCTCACATGTATGGAGAGTGCAAGACCCGTGATTTTTTGAAGTTGATGAAAGGTTTACAAGACACGCGTAGGGTGGTTTACTGCAGACAAAAGATTTGGAAAACTGAGGCCTGTAAGCTGTACCCGCTACCGCTGTAAAGCTTACAGGCAAGAATCAACCCGATTCATATCTCATCAATCCAATTTATCCTTTAGCGACATTAGGGCCATGGCATTCTCAAAAGGGACATTCTTTGTATAATCGCACCCCAGTGTCAAAACATATCCCCCACCCTCGCCCCAGGCCTCAAAACAATCCCTCGCCTCAGCCACAACCGCTTCCGGTGTTCCGGAAAGGAATGCCCCTCCCGGCGCCACATTTCCGGCCACGCAGACCTTGCCCCCGAGAATTTTCTTCGCGGTCCGCAGATCCACCTTGGATTCAAGGCTGAAGCAGCTCGGGGCAATATCCACAATATCCTCTAACACTTGCGTCGTATCGCCACAGATGTGTATTATCGCGTACTTCCCTTTACCCTTGATTCGGCCGACAAGATCCTTCAAAAAAGTGGGCACGAACCTCCTGAACGACTCGGGTGAGATCAAATCCCCGGAAGCTACAGGATCAGAGAGGTTTGCTCCTAAGATGTCTTCATGTTCAAGGATCGGTTCGATAATCGACCAGATCAGATCTGTTGAAAACCGGATCAGTTTTAACAGCCTGTCGGGTTCCTCGATTGTCGCAATCGATACCGCTTCCATGCCCAAAATCCGGGCCGCCAGGGTAAACGGGGGCCATTGGGTAGGCATGGCCAGGGTCTCCTTACCGATGGCATCGGCAACAATATGATGCGAACGAATAATCCCCTGCATGACCGGACGATCGAGGACCTTTTCTATTCTCAGCTTATCGAGTTCATCTAAACTCTGGATAACGGTTTTGGTGAGGGCTGGTCCGTCCGAGGAGTTGTCCTCTATGGGGCAGCCTAAAAAATGGACAGGGTAGTTGTTGAAATTGGAACCCGTCCATAAAAGATCGTGCCCTACCTTTCGAAAGCCCTGGATAAAAACGTCAGCAATTTTTTCCGGATTCTCCTTAATCCCCGCAAACGTTTCTCCTGCCATATCCACAAGCCATGCACCGCCCCCAATAAGGGTAACTGGCGTTCTTTCGGGTTCCTTCAAGTCAAAGGCCATCTTTGTAATCTCTCTTCCGTTCATAACACCCTCCTGAATTTCTTTAACCGGATAGACCGGAAATAAAATAAGGTCTCACTGTTTTCGGAATAATATTAATCCCTCATTCCTTCTTGAGTGCTTTGGGTGATATGATGATCTGAGTGTTTTACGACAAAACATCAAATCCATTTGGTGAGTGAGTAAAGAGAATACGCGCATGCAGGTCAAGGAGTTTACTGCGTGATACGGATAACGGCCAACTATGTCCCTGTCCTCGTACCCGGATCTTTACGTCGGCTACTTTATTGCAGTAAACAAAAAAGTCCTGACTTCTTTATCTGATAGAGTAAATTAGCCATATATTGTTGAAAGATACCTCAAGGAGACATGCCGTTCTGCCGGTTTGAGAGCGGAAGGCTCCTTTTTTCGAAGTTGGGACAACAAAGACTCCCAATTTCTTGTATTTTAAACCGGTAAGTGCTATTTATTGAAGAAAATCTGTCTTCTATACCCCTTGTCGTGCCCACAATAAGGAGCAGGATGGGGATACTATGATTTATGGTTTTGAAAGGAGGATCACATGCAAGAAACAATCCTGACACCAGATCAGTATAAAGATCTTAGTAAGAAGATCATTCATGCCGTTGACACGCGATATAGAATTATTCCGCTCAATTCCTTGAAGGACCGTAAATATCGCTTGAAAGTTCCTGTTCACGTTACCCTGGAATTTGATGAAGATACGGTGATTGCCAATTTCGACGACATAGAGGCCTTCTCTTATGCAGATACCGTTTCTGAAGCCACAGACCTGCTTTGTAGCGAAATTATTCAGGTTTTTGAGGATTTGGTGGAAGACAGAGAAAATCTGGGCACCCTGCCCCGAAAGTGGTTGGCGTATCTGGAGGAAATCATTGAATGCAGATAAAAAAGAAAGAGATTGGGAGAATATTCGAAAAACTCCAACTTGATGTTCGGTCTACAAAACACCGGTATGGGGTTTACTTTTCAAGGGAAAAAGATATTGAGAGTCCATTATTCACATGGCAAGGGTATCAGACAAAATCAGAAGCCAACTGAAGCTCACACAAAAGGATTTCAGAAACCTTATAGACTGTCCACTCTCACTGAAGGAATACGAAACGATACTGAAAAAAAGGGGCTAATGTAGGGCAAACGCATTTACTAACGTTTGTCGGACCTTGGTCTATGTAATGCCTACCCGCTCTGTCCTTGCCTTCAAGAAAATGTTTTTGGGGATACAGATTCTCGCAGATATAGTCAGGGGCTTGAAATCCGTGTTTGTCTGTGTTCATCTGCGTCCAAATTCTTTTCCTTAAAATAGCTTATTAAAAGGAAATCAAAATCGAGGAAAAAACGGAAATCTTCGAGACGTACGAAAAGTTGAGGAGAATTATCGCAAAAATCCTGATTACCTTTTCGCAAAAATCAATTATGCGCAAATCTGTTTGCAGCGGGGTGAGATCCACAAGATACCGATCATACTTGAGGAGAAGTTTGATCTGAAAATGCTTTACCCCGAAAGAAATGAATTCCATGTAACAGAGGCTGTCTCCTTTTTCGGTATGCTCGGGATCTATTTTTTGAGAATCGATGATATGGATCAATCAAAACACATGTTAATGATATTGGAAGACATCGATCCGGATGCTGAAATGACCAAGGAGCTGAAAAGGCAAATCAGAGTCGCCAAAAGGTTGAACGCAGCCAAGAAATGGCTTAAGATGCGATAGTGATAACGCCTTGCCACACAGAGGGAGTTCAGCCACAAAAGGGCAAAATTCCTTGAGGCGATCGGATTAGACGTAATTCGGATAGTTGGCATAATGAAATCATTACACGGAAAGGATAGAAGTCGTCGGATAAAAAGCGTGTGGCCCACCTCAGAGCAGGAATTGCTGTTGAAGGCAGCATTATTCAAGAATGGGGCTGCTCAACAGGCGTGGCGGGATTTGAGGCCCCTGATGGAAAGGCTACTAAAAGACAGGGCCGTAGAACAGTTGATTCCCCTCTTGTACCGAAATTTAGTTTCCCAGGGTGTCCGGGATTCTTTCCTTGAAAATCTCAAGCAGCATTCCATGCTCACCTGGACCGCAAACCAAAGTATCTTTCGGTGTTTACGCCGGACGCTTCCCTTGTTACACAAGGCGAATATCGAAACCCTACTGCTGAAGGGGGCTGCATTAATACCTCTGTATTATCAGGATTATGGGGCTAGAGTCATGGGTGATTTCGATGTGCTGGTGTCGGAATCGCAGTTTGATAATGCATGTGAAGTGTTGGAGGATGAAAGATGGGAAAGACTTTCTCATGTCAACAGCTTCGACATGCGCTTTAAAAGCGGTTTGCATTTCCGTGACAAGGATGGAATCACTCTCGACCTGCATTGTCACGTAATGAACTTGGTCTGGCATAAAGATGCGGACAGGGATTTCTGGGATGGGGCAACCACGGTGAGGATAGGTGATGTGACGTCGGGCACCCTCTCCCATACGGATCATCTTGTCCATGCATGTATTCATGGCCTTACCTGGATGCCCTATCAGCGTTTACGCATGGTGGCGGATGTCTGGACTATCCTGTTCCATGTCTCCCGGAATATTGACTGGGATCGAGTTGTGCGAATTTCTGGAAACCTCGGCACAACCATTCAAGTGGCTGATACCCTCGAATATATGTCCAAATCATTCGGCGCGAAAATCCCTGTCGCGGCGCTTCGCTCTCTAAAGGCAACCCAGCCGACACAAAAAGAGAGGACCCTTTCAGAAATTCCAATGCAGCATAACAGCGGTAGGCCAATCCGGATATTGAAAACACATTGGGCTATATACAGTGAAGGCATTGCTGTTCCAGAATTGATCCCTCGTATCCTTTCAATCCCTCAGTACCTGAAGTTCTGGTTCCAAACGGGCAGTATTTGGAAAATTTCCTTTTCTCTCGTGGGAAAGTCCTTGAGAACAATTGGATACCGAATCGGGTGGCACCATTATGATCATTCTAAATGAAGATCTTTGTTGACTCGGTAAGGTAAGAGGCATACCAGCCTTTTCTGCATTTCAGACAAGAAGGTCAGACAGAATTGCGGCAGTTTGTTCGATTTCGGCCTCGCTGTTGAAGATGTGGGTTGAAAATCGCAACGCGTTGTAGTTCTTGCGGTAAAAGTCATCTCCTGAGACACAGCTATAAGTGCATTGCGCCTTTTTTGCTGCAATATTGTGACTTTTGTACAATTTATTGATGATATGGTTGCTATTGCCAATTTTTTTGTCCACGGCAAAAGTAACGATGCCTGATGACATCTCTGACTCTTCCGGGGTTATCAATTGAAGGGCCGGGGTCAATTGCAGCCGCTCGCGCAGCAGAAGCCCCAACTCTCGGCAACGGGTTTCAACCCTTTTCCGGCCAATGGCGTTCTGAAGGTCTATCGCTGCCCCAAGCCCGAGAAATTGCGGAAAACCGCGAGTCCCCACCGAGGCGCTATACGCCTTGTATCCCGAATGAAGCAAGACCGGCTGTATTCGTTCTTGGATTTCTTTTCGAATATAGAGAATCCCCGTGCCCTTGGGCCCCAGCAACCATTTGTGGCCGCTGGCCGCATAAGTATCCACACCAAGGGCCTTCACATCCACGTTAAGCATACCCAGGGCCTGAGCGCCGTCGCAGACAAGCACGATCCCTTTCGGCCGGGTAATCCGGGCGATGTCTGCCAGGGGCATCTGCATACCTGTGATCGTGTCCACATGGCTGAAGCTGCAAACACGTGTATTCGGAGTGATGTGGTCCTCGACCAACTGGACGATCTGCTCCTTGTTCCTCACCGGATTGGGAATCTCGAGGCAGATAACTTTGGCACCAAAATGTTTGGCAAGGTGCTGCCAGCACATCATCCCCCCGCCATGCTCATGATTGCTTGTAAGTACCTCGTCGCCTGCCTTAAGCTTCAGACCTGTGGCCACTGCATTCATGCCCTCAGTGGTGTTTCGGATCAACGCAATTTCATCTCCGTTTGCCCTGACCAACTCGGCAACCCGGGCACGCACAGTTTCAACGGCACGATCCATTTCTCCCCAATATTCATGCGCCGGATTACCTTCCAGCTTGAACATAGCGGAACAAACTGCGTCGACCACGGGGCGAGGGGAAGGCCCCAAGCTTCCGCAGTTGAGGTATATCAGGCCGGGTTTAAGTAGGAATTTGTTCCTAATACTCTCCCATGAATTCCCCTGATCCTGGCTCTTTGCCGCACCATAAGCCAAGTCCGGAACCGGGAGGAATGGCTCATGCCAAACTTTCGACAGCAAAGGGACTGTAGCAAGGGTTGTGATAAATTTTTTTATGAAATAACGTCTTTCCATGTGAAAATTTACTTTTCCAGACCGCTGATTTGTGGTAACTTTCCATGTATAAAGGTGGCGTAAAACGTTAAGATCTTCCTCCAGCCATAAACTCAAGAGCTCCTTGCAGGTCGTTTTCGCCCACAACCAGGCGGTGTACCTGCCCCTTTTCCCATAAACGCTCCAGGAACGGTACGATGCGAAGGGGGGAGGATTGTGTTGACATTACCTCCCCCAGAACGGTCTTCAACACGGCATCCCTGGAAACAGGCAGACATTCGGTACGGGCTTCCCGCTCAATCAAAAAAAGACTCCGGACCGGAAAGGAAACACCGGTTGGCGCCATGTTTTTCAATCGCCGGCCCAGTATGAGACGAAATTCCCCATTCAGACTGCCAAGCAGGTAATCTTTCGAGGGTATATGGAGATCAAGCAGTTCTCGAGGCATTTTCAGGTCGGGCAAACGGGGTCTAAGGGGCTTCGGAAAGATTTGTACCTGGCAATTTAGTCTGTCAAGTACAATCCAGTCATCCCCGATCACCTCGAAGCCCTGCTGCCATGCAATAAGGCAAATGGCGCTTTTTCCAGTGCGTGCTATCCCCGAAAAAAGAATCGCCTCTTCATCTACAACAATCGCGCCGGCGTGAAGTACGGTTTCGGTGCAATTGGACCGATAGTGTACACTGATGAGTGTGACGAAATGGACCAGGAAATCGCGCTTTTTCCCTGTTTTCCAGATATTGTGAGACGTCCGCAATACATATTCTGTTCCCTGCCGAAAGGCGGTGATGTCAGGGGGAATCAATCCTGAAGTCTCACTGATTTCTACAGCGAGCCCTATCAAATGTGCTACACGCTCAATAAAAGCCGCATCGGAAACCCGAACTGATAGGTTCATATTTTTCCACTTCAGGCGGTAACTTTGCATATCTTTTCCAACGGATAGAATCGATTGCCGGATATCACAAAAAAGCCTGCATGGGATATAGCGGACGGATTCTGAAAAGCCGGAAAAATAACCCCTGGCGCCGGCTTCTTTTGATTTGCAGGGGTATGCGTCAGGGAGTCGCAAATAGCACATTTTTGCTGCCGTCCACGAGCAGCAGAGCGGTAGGCGCGGCTACTCCGACTAGCGCAAGTTTCTTGAGAAGACGGCGACGTTCAACATCGGGCATGGATTCTCCGATGGCTATTGCTTCAATATCATTCTCTTTGAGCCTCTTCATGGGGTCATTCATCAGTTCCTCCTCCTAGCAGAAAAAGACCTATTCAAAAACTCGGGTATCGCAAAAAACCAATTTTTCGAGAAGGAAAGGCTTTTTAGGCGATCCAATTGCTTTAGAAATTACTGTATGGCGCGGCACTTTCCAAATCGCCTTTTGCAGCTTATAGAATCCTGAGCCGAGCGGTTACCCATTACGTTCTAAATTAACTCTTGGGCAAAAGAAAACATGACGTTATGGGAATGGGTCTTTTCAGCCATTGGTGATATGACACAGACCAAAAATGTCTTGATATTGAAAAAATCTTAGCAATTGCTAAAAGCTATTCGTTCAATTCAGAGAATATGTGATCTATAATCTGGAATGGTATGTTTGCCTTAAACCAAAATGTTCAACCCGGGTTCATGACCGAAAAGCCTTTCTATTCCAGTCGTGCCTATCTCTCAGGTCGCTCAAAGGCAACAAACCAGTGAAAGCGATCTTTATCAGAGTTTCATTTGGTAGTACACAAAAAAACGCGAAAGGAAATAAAATTGCTTTTTTCCTCTGAAAGGGCAAAGGTTGAGTTGTCTCCAGTCATCAATTTATTTCAATGCCTTGATTCAACGGCCACGGTATTTTGGCCAATATGCTAAAAATGCCTCCTCTCCCAAAACATTTAACTTGCGCTGCCACTGATATACCGTCGAGTAATGAATTCCAACCAACATCCTTTGCACTTTCCAAGATATCCAGCTTCTGCTTTTGTGAAAACTGACTCCTTCTTTCCATTACACTTCCTCCTTTCATTTTGCCGGAGAAAGTGTTACCCTCTCTTCGCCAATTTTTTACGGATTCTTAGTAGCAGATACAGTGCTATACAGCTTATAAAAATATGCCAAAAAAGAAAGTTGATTTAATAACATCATATACTGCTGCAGATACAATCCCTTTAAAGATGCTGTTGGATATGGACTTAATAAAATCAACACAGGAAGGACGAGTTATTCCTATTCATATTCAGTTTCTTCCTACTAATAAGTGCAATCGTAACTGTACATTTTGTTCATGTAACGCAAGGGATAAGGAGCTTGAGATCAATTTCACAACTGCTAAGAAAATTATCGATAAATGTAAAGCATTAGGCACAAAATCTGTCACAATAACTGGTGGTGGAGAGCCGCTTCTTTATCCATATATAAATGAACTAATAAGTTATTACCATACAAACGGAATTAAGATTGGATTAGTTACTAATGGTATTCTTCTCCATACTATCCCAGAAAAAACAATAAATAAGATGATTTGGTGCAGAATAAGCAATGACGATAGCAGAAATTGTTCTGCTGAGTATAAACAAAATCTTTCAAGAGTTGTCTTAGCAAATCCCGCAATTGATTGGGCATTCAGTCATGTTATTTCTGAACACCCTGACTATGATGAAATAGGAAGAGCTGTTATTTTTGCAAACACGCATAACTTTACACATGTAAGATTAGTTTCAGATTTATTAATTCCTGAAAAGGTTGATATAGATAAATTAAAAAATTATCTTAAAGATAAGGACATTGATGACAGATTAGTAATTTACCAAGGAAGGAAAGAATTTTGTAAAGGAGGAGATTGTTATATCTGCTATTTGAAGCCGTTAATAGGACCAGATGGTAAACTATATACCTGTTGTGGGTGCCAGTATTCTTTAGACATACCAACTAGAGATTTACCCCAAGAATTATGTTTAGGTGACGCAGAAGACATTGATAATATTATTGATAAAAGCAATATTCCTTTTGACGGAAGTAATTGTGTGAGATGTTATTATATGCATTATAATCATTTATTAAAAGCAATGTTATGCGAGATTAAACAT
>Ga0222666_1000715_pt1 | contig 15356 bp, 14 predicted proteins | sample AntAcemetagen655_FD_181710 | JGI IMG/M metagenome (GOLD analysis project Ga0222666, IMG submission 181710) | Saline water microbial communities from Ace Lake, Antarctica - #655 | ecosystem: Environmental > Aquatic > Non-marine Saline and Alkaline > Saline | place: Antarctica: Ace Lake...
TACCTGGATGGATCCGGAACTTAAAGATATGCACACTGTTGCTATTGACGGCTCACTCTTTGAGAAATACCCCGGATTTGAAACTAAAATGACGGATGTATTCAAAATACTTTACGGTAAAAAAGCAGAAAAAATAACATTAGTTCATTCCAAAGACGGCTCCGGCAAGGGTGCAGCCATTATAGCTGCAGTAGCCGCTTTGTCCGAAAAAAAGAAAACGTGATGTAGCAAGATATATGAACAAACACAAATACTGAAAAGAGGAGAAACCGAAATGGCGGGCAACACAAAAGCAAAAACAAAAGTTTTCTGGGTTTGCGTGATAGCCCGCCCTTGGCGGGCTGCTGTTTGGTTTGGACCAGGTACACTTGCCGTATTAATTTACATTTTTCTTTCCCGCCCGTTTTGCCCTTCTCGGGTATTTGCGATTATTCAACAAAAATCCTTTAGTAAAATACGGGAAGTGTCCCTCTATTTTCCGGGTGATCATGTCATCCATATCGGTCCCCTCTTACCTCTCAGTCCTGCTTTTTTTGAGACAACCCTTTTTCACCGACTCCGCGGATGTCTTCCTACAATCTCAGGAGCGCCTCGAGGAGACCCATATCCTTGTCCCTCTTCTTGAAAGAAAGCAGCGGTGCCGTCGTTGTCCTGATAAGCTGCTCCGTCACACTGTCCAGCAAAAATCTCGCGGCGGTTTTTTTACCCCTTGATCCGATAATGATAAGATCAATGTTGTACTCTTCTACGGTTTTCTTGATCGTCTCGTAAGCCTTTTTTTTCAACCGGAGTATAATCGGTTTGACATAGACCCCTTTGAGATCGATTCTTTTAATAAATTCCTGATATTTCTCTTCTGCGTTTCTCCCCATAACCTCGGCAAATTCTTCGTATCCCTTTCCTCTTTTGTAATATCCCAGGGGGATATCGTAGACATGCGCAGAGTAAATACTTGGTATTTCATGGGCAGCAGCAAATTCAACGGCCAGATTCATTGCATCTAATGCCTTTTCTGAAAAATCAACAGGAACGAGGATATTGATCTCTTCGGGCTGGCTTGTTCTGGATTCGAACCCCTCGGGTATATATAACGTTGAACACGACGCTTTTCGCGAGATCTTTACAGGAATCGTTTCTTTCCCTGTAAACTCACCACTTATTTTACCGAGGATAATAAGGTCGGCCTCTTTTTCTTTTAATTCCCGCAGAATATTGATCTCCACCAGCGGTGATTCGATGATCACTTCATATTCAAGCCGCGTGGCAGGGCGTCCATCATAGTATTTACTGACAAGCTCTTCCATCAAACGTTTCACGGATTCTTCAACAGAAAAGAGGCTATCTATTCCAGAATCTTTTGATATTTTTTTACTACTGACGATATGAAAAAGCGTAATTCTTTCTGCTGAGGTTAGCCAGCTAACCAAACCCGCGTAGCGAATCTTGGCCTTATCACGTTGTCCCAGGGCAAGTCCCACCACAATATTCTTAAAATTGTACATGGCAAGCTCCTTTCTGCATCATGATAACCGCTTTGATATGACAGTACTATACACATCAGCACTACAGATGCAGGGCATTTTCAGGGTTAACATTGATGAAACGGTACAGGTATACAATACAATGCTATGAAGTCAGGATTAATCTCCTAACCTGAACGATACACTGATCCTTGCCCTGTAATCTTTAGGAAAACCAGGGACACTTCCCGTATTAATTTACATTTTTTTTTCCGCCCGTTTTGCCCTTCTCGGGTTTTGCGATTATTCAACAAAAATCCTTCAGTAAAATACGGAAAGTGTCCCTCTATTTCTGGGCATCAAAATGTGCTCGTATAGCTTTTCGAGTTTTCCCATAATGGAATTCTATCATATCTGTTTATTCATGCCAAGATCCTCTATCCATCTCTCGCACAACGTTTAGGATGAGCAGACCCTGAAGGGGAAAGGCCCGTCAGGGCCGCAGTTTAACGTAAAACTCAGCGGTTTGTGGATATACAGCAAACAGCTTTGAATAGCCGATTAAGTATGTTAACACCAATAACCTTTGAGAAACCGGCGAGGTAGCTAATCCGCTGAAGTGATTTGTGGGCGTTAAGGTACTGGTTCCTTTGAAAGTTGCGCGCCATGCCACACTGCAACAATCCAGACAACATCTACTTTGATTTTATAAAAAAACCGATACGGCGATATGACCACCTATCTGTAGGGAAGTTCTGGAAATTCTGGTATGATTCTTCCTGATTCGGGAAAGGTCTCAAGCCTTCGTAAAATTTTTTCAGTTCGATTCCGGAAATTGACTGCCGTCGAGGGTTTATCCCGGCGGATATATGATAGCGCAGAAAGAAATTGGGTCCTGGCAGAAGGGGTAAATTTCACCTTCACGAGGGCTCCTTGGCCAAAAGGGCGTCGGTTTCGGCAAGGACAGTATCCAGATCATATCCTTCTCCTATTTCTATTTCCCTATCTCCCTTGGCCAAAAGACGCAGGAGTTCTTTTTCGTTTTCAGATTTCTCATATGCATCGACACCGATCATCACCGCTGTTCCCCGCCCTCTTTGTGTAATAATCAAAGGTTCTTTAGTGTTATTCAATTGTTTCAAGAGCTTGGCGGTACTCTGTCTCAAATCGCTCACCGGAATGATATTTGATAGCTTGCCCATTTTGTACCTCCTATTGTACCTCAGAATGTATTACCAATAATCCTACGAAGCAAGCGTTTTCGTAAATACGATGGCATTGTATGGGAACACCAACAAGTTATTCTATAGAACTGCATATCTCCACATATAGAGTGATATGCAGAAGACTGATTCTATTAAATTCCAAAAACAGACAGCGTCTCTTTTTTCAGTCACATGTGTAAATTGGGGAAAACCAGGTACACTTCCCGTATTAATTTACATTTTTCTTTCCCGCCCGTTTTGCCCTTCTTGGGTATTTGCGATTATTCAACAAAAATCCTTTAGTAAAATACGGGAAGTGTCACTATATTTTCATAGACAATTTCAGCCAATTTACTGCGGTCCTGATTTCATACGAAGGCTAATAGAGCCACAAAAAGACCGGATCCGAAGATCCGGTCTTTCAAAGCCATTCCTGCTTTCAATCAATAGTCTGTTTGCAAGCTATTTTATGACTTTTTCACCGCTGTTCCACCCTGGAGCGCACCAAAACCAGCAACCATAAGCAATATGCCAACTATAATTCCGTCCCACATATTGCCTGCATGAGTCTGAAGTTGGGGGATAAACGCGGCTATAATCAGCCAGATGCCTAGGATACCGGCTGTCCAGCCCTGCCAGGCCTTTTCTTTAATCATCGTAAACCCGGCAATACCGACAATCACACCGACTATTAGATTATCCCACAAATTCCCCTTTGCAGAAAATGGCAAAAAAGCGACTATAAAAAGCCATATCCCTAAAATCCCGTTTGTCCATGCTTGAGTTTTCATCTTCAATCCCCTTTCTGTTTGTAAAAAAGTTAGTTAAGCAAATCTTGAAAGATCCAGCAAAAGTTTTTTCACGAGACCTCTACTCCTCTTTGCTATACTAACGGAGCAAAATCCATGCCAATATTAATTGCCAAGACTTATAGTATGTAAAAACAATAGGTTACATATAATTTTTGTGTTGGCAATAAAACAATAAAGGGGTGAAAAGGGAAATGTTATTTCGCAGTTGCTTTTTATGATTTTGTTAAACATCAATAAACATTGGCTTTATTCACTGGGTAATTCTACTTCACACTATTTGAAGTTTTCCGTGTTGATATCATGTTTTTTAATAAGGTTTTGTATTTGTCTGCGGTCATAACCGCTTATTTCAGCCGTCCGTGTAATATTTCCTCTGGTTTTACTAAGGATACGTTTTAAAAAGTTGCATTCAACATCTCGTATAATTGTTTCGGTGCGTCTGTTTTTTTCATCCTGAAGTTCTGCTTTTGTCAGGGATGGTTTTATGGCATTTTCCAGGATTTCAGGTGGAAGTGTTTCTGAAGTTATAGGCCCATCTTTGGCAAAGATAATTGACTGCTGAATGATATTTTCCAACTCACGGACATTCCCGGGCCAACTGTATGATTGCAGAATATCCAGGGCTTCATCTGATACTTCAACGTTTTTCTGGCCGTGAGTATTTAGCAACTTATATTTTTCAGTGAAAGATTGCACTAAAAGTGGAATATCTTCCTGGCGCTCCCGCAAAGGTGGTATTTGAAGGTATACTACCTTTAGCCGATAATAGAGATCACTGCGGAATGTCTTTTTTTCTACTTCATCAATTAATTTGCGATTGGTTGCAGCGACAATGCGGGTATTTGTTTGAATATATTGTGTGCCTCCGACACGTGTGAATTTTTGATTCTCGAGTACATGCAGGAGCTTTACCTGTAACTCCAAAGGCAACTCACCGATTTCATCCAGGAAGATAGTCCCGGTATCAGCAAGTTCAAATTTACCCCTTTTTGTGTGAATAGCCCCGGTAAAAGCGCCTTTTTCGTGACCGAACAGTTCACTTTCCAGCAGATTTTCCGGGATAGCGCCACAGTTAATCTGAACAAAGGGATTGTCAGCCCGGGAGCTCATATAATGTACCGAATCTGCCACCAACTGCTTCCCCGTACCAGATTCACTTTCGATAAGTACTGTAGCGGGAGTGGCGGCAACCTGTTTCAGCGTCTCTAACAAGGCAAGCATTTGAGGATTAGCGGTAATAATTTCCCTGGAACCTTCATATTTCTTTAAGCGTTCTTTCAGTTGGACATTTTCAGTGAGTACCTGAGCATAATGAAGAGCTTTTTCGATAAGTGGTTTCATCTCCGCTATTTTTACTGGCTTGAGGATATAATCGTATGCCCCCATCTTCATTGCTTGTACTGCGTTTTCGACCGAACCAAAAGCGGTGATAATGATCACGGGAATATGTTTGTAGTGCTGCTGTACATATTGAAGCAAATCCAGACCGCTGCGTCCCGGCATCCGCAGATCTGCAAGCACCAGATGAACCACTTCGTTATTAAGATATTCAATGGCTTCGTTGCCGTTCTGGGCCAGGATAACCCGGTATTTATTTTTCAGGTTTATTTTCAGAACCTTGCGTATTTTTTCTTCATCATCAGCAATTAAAATGGTGTATTTAAGTGAGCCCATACCTCTGTATATTCCTCTGTCTTTCCATCATGTTTAGTTTTTCGGCAAATAAATGGTAAAGCACGTATGCCCCGGTCGCGAGGTGACTTCGATGGATCCAGACAGGGCTTCAATAATCTGATGGACAATTGACAGCCCCAAACCAGTGCCGCTTTCTTTTGTTGTAAAGAAAGGATTATAAATGGATTCTCTGATTTCGGGTGGGATGCCGACGCCATTATCTGTTACCGAAAGATTAACATGTTTCACCGCGGTGCTCAAAATATAATTAATTTTTCCTTGTGAGCATGTAAAGTGTCTTTCATTACGATAGCGCTCTTTTATTGCGGACCGTGCATTGAGTCCCAGATTTAGTAATACCTGAAAAAGTAAATCCGGATCTGTCATAAGCTGCTTTTCACCAGTGTCAATTTTATAGGTAACGGTTATCTCCGGCACATCTGAGTTTTGCAGCTCCAAGCAGATCCGTTCAAAGATATTCTCCACATCTATTTCTGAGTTGGCTGCTGGTTTGATGCGTGAAATATTCAGAAAATCACTGAGTGTACGATTCAGGCGATTGACTTCTTCAAGAATGAATTGCTTAAGCTCATTTTGGTCTTCTTCTGAAACATCTTTTTGTAAAAGGGTTTCTGCCGAAGTGGAAATTGTGTTAAGTGGATTACGAATTTCATGGGCAAGGCCAGCAGTAAGCTGGCCAAGAGCTGCCAGTCTTTCTAGTCGAAACCGCTGGTTATCTTTATCCCGCATCTGGGCAATAATTTGGTTTCGGCGCAGTGTAGCGGCAATTTCGTTGCCAAAGAGGGACAGAATTTCCATTTCATCTTTACTGTATTCCAAACCATATTTTTTCCGGCAAATTACTATTATTGCCAGCAAGCTTTCTTCAAAAATAAGTGGCACAAAAATCTGAGCATGGATATCTTCGAGAAATCGGTGGCAATCACCGTCTAAATCTCTGTGATTTAGTTCATCATAAAACTCGGTTGCGCCTTTTTTATGTTTAAGATGGGTGCTTAGTGCACAGTCTCTTGGAATTGGGGGAGCCTGGGTTTTTTCTGTGATTTCTGTGAAACGGTCCGACTGAGGGTGATAATTGAAGATATATACCTCAGATATCTTGAAATTGCTAATTAGAAATTGTGTAACAATCTCAAAGAATTCGCTTGTTTCATAATAGGTTTGCAATTTACGAAAAATGACTAGCATACTTTTACGATACTGCCGTAGAGTTTTATTGAAGATTTGATCAAACAGGTTTTGCAAGAGCCTGGCAAATGGCAAAATTACAAGTATCAAAGCGACGACCAGGATACCCTCAAGAGTGGATGATTTAATTCCAATCAACTGTTTTAGACTGGCACTAGCTGCCCGGATGACAAAATAGTATATAACAAATGATAAAGCGGAAAGAATCGAATAGGTTGCCCCTCCGCTGAGCAGCTTCTCCGGTTTGAACAGATGGAATCTGACCACTACAGTAAAGAGAAACATTGCAATAGCAAAAGTAAGTACCGTGGATAAAAAATAGAGAGAAGCCGGGTTGCGGACGTTCGCTCTCAGTAAAACGATAGCTAGAGAACTTATAAAGATAATAATCATACCAGTTGCAAAAAAGCGCGTATGATTTTTCAGATGGATGGAACGTAACCGCCGGATCTTCCTCGCCAGTATAACGTTGCCCCAAACAATATAACTTATTGAAACAAAAATCAGGATTAGAAAAGTTGGGGTCAAGTTGAATATAAATTGATAATAATAAATCTTGGGATACTCTTTGAGTGTGATCAGTTTTATCTGAAAATCAGGGGAGGATAGGGTAAGCACGAGAAGCGGCAGTGAAAACACAATGACGTAAAAAAGGGGATTTGTTGCAAATTTATTGAAATTTTTAGGAAACAAATAGGCGATAATCACATAGAATGCCGGAACAAGAAAAATAATCCGGTAAAGAATCTGTGTGCCTAAAAAGATGGTTAACAGGTTAGCGCTGTTCAGGACAAGGACTTCGGCCAGGTTCCAGAGGGCAAAACTGAAAATAAAAGCGGCAAACCAGCGACTTAATGTGTTTCCTGGTTTTCCCATTAAGACGATAAGGGAGAGACTGAAATTTACCGTAAAAGAAATGATTGCTGGAAGGGAATAAATATTCATAGGTAACTAAGGTCGTAAAATTTGCCGAATTTGCAGCACTGGAGAAAAAATGGTGTCAGCGACTATTTTTTAATTCTGCGCCTAAAAAACAACGTTAATTAGTGACAGCGCCCTTTTTACCCTGGCGACAGACGTTGCCACATTTGTTGGGTTGTGTAAAAAGGGCGCTGTTCCTGAAGCCCTCCCGTGGTTACAGCTACTCAAAAGCACATGTGATGCGTTTACGATTGATAAAACACGCTAAATCCCTAACTCCATTATGATACATTGTCAAGGGATAAATTCCGGTGTGTTAGGATTTTTAAAACACTCTGGTTTTTCGCTTGACTGCGGGGGAGATGATTTATAGCATGGCACATCGTATTTGTGGTGTGCGGAGCCGCCGGGCCTGTGTCATAAGGCAGAGTCTATGGATAAAAGGTTTGAAGGGTCTAAAGGTAAAGAATAACTGTAACACCTCTTTGCTGGCTGAATCGAAGGAAAAGCTGAAAACAGATGAATATAAATGATATTGAACTGAAAAATATAAAGGGGTTTATAGCGCAGGATGAGGCGCTGCGCCTCTACGAACTGGCGAAGGAGGCGAGTCTGATCGGTCCCTGCCTGGAGATCGGAAGCTACTGCGGAAAGACAGCTTCTTATATCGGCATGGGATGCAGGGAAAATGGGTGCGTCCTATTCTCCATTGATCACCACCGGGGTTCGGAGGAACAGCAGCCGGGAGAGGAATATTTCGATCCGGATCTGCTGGATAAAGAGACCGGCCTGATAGACACCCTGAGGATATTCAGAAAGACCATAGGCGATCTCGGGCTGGAAGACACTGTGATCCCCATAGTCGCCAGATCGGAAGTCGTGGCCGGATCATGGGCCACACCGCTCGGCATGGTGTTTATCGACGGCGGTCACACCTTTGAGGCGGCCCTTGACGATTACAACTGCTGGGCCTCACATATTCTTCCGGGCGGATTTCTCGTCATCCACGACATCTTTCCCGACCCGTCAAAGGGAGGGCAGGCGCCCTGGCACATATACAACCTGGCCCTCGAATCGGAAATCTTCACTGAACTGCCGATGGTAAACACCTTGGGAATTTTGAAAAGAAAAGAGGTCAGGCCCTGAAGCTCAACCGCAGGGAACGGGTGGCAGGAGGCGGCGAAGCTGTGGGAGAATATTGAGCCTTGAATCGTTGGCCCATAAAATCTGTTAATCAACAGAATCATTTATGTCAATTCGGTTATTATGCGTCCAGTGCCACGCAACGCAGTCTACCCTTCGCTCCGGCTTGATATAGCCGGCATCGATAAAATCCCCTATGGTCTTGCGAATCAGTCTGGAATCAACGCCGGTTATCTCTTCGATATTCCCGCACAGCATGTCGACAGTCCCATTATCTGACACCTGATTCATGGGAAAATATCCACATGTCTCAATAAGATCCTCGGACAGAAGCCTGTAGACAAGCTGCATCCTGAAATGCCCTTCAACCCTGAAGTTGTCTTCCGGCAGCCCCCTCTCCTCTCTGTAATGGCGCACCTGCTTTTCCCATTCATCATTTATTTCCCTGTCAAATGCCGCCACAAATTCTTCGATATCTTCGGGTGAAAGCGTTGATGTCCTGACGATCGCGCTGTTCGCGTCATAACGAGACCAGTCGTCAGTCAGGATTTCAAGGTCGTATTCCTCAATTTTTTCACGCACGGTAGTCCCCGGAAAAGGCGCAAGAAAGTGATAGCCATAGGGTATCCCGAGGCTTTGTGAAAATTCTTGCGTGTCTCTGAGGGTTTCAGGCGACTCTCCGGGGAGACCCACCATGAAGGATGCGTGGGCGAGGATTCCCACTTCTTTGCATATCTTGACCGCAGCTCTTGCCTGATCAAGTGTTATACCCTTTTTCACGCGCTTGAGCATCTCCGGATTGCCGGACTCTATGCCGAAACTGACGCCGTCACACCCGGTATCCCGCATGAGTTCAAGGATCTCCCGGTCAACAGTGTTGACCCGCGAGAAGGCGCTCCATTTGAAATCAAGCCCGCGTTTTAAGATCTCTCCACATACCTCGCGAACCCTTGCCTTATTTGATGTGAACAGGTCGTCCGCTATATTTATCCTGGAGATGCCGTAAGACAGTATCTGCTCTATCTCATCCATAACAAACGCTACCTTCCGGTAGCGGACCTTTTTCCCCACCATGCGTCTTCCCTGGCAGAATATGCACGCATTCGGGCACCCCCTGCTCGTTATTATACTGACGGGAAAGCCAAGCGCCCGGTATCTCGACATGGGGAGCAGATGCCGCGCTGGCATGGGAATCGAATCGAGATCGTCTATCAGCTTCCTCGGCTCCGTGACAACAATACCACCGTTCCGTCTGAACGCGAGTCCCTTTATATCCGGCCAGCTGCCGCTATCCATCAGATGAGGAACAAGCTCCATGATGGTCTCCTCACCTTCACCCATAACCAGCAGGTCTATCTCCGGATATGATTCAAGAGTGCCTCTCGCATCGAATGACACATGGGGGCCGCCCATCATAGTCAGGATGGAGGGCCGATGCCTCTTGACGGTCCTGATTATATCCGCGGCTTCGGGAAAGTTCATGGTTACAGAAGTGGAACCGACGACATCCGGGTTGAAAGCGTCGACCTCTTTCTTCAGCTTTTCCGGTGTGTAGCGGGATACGATATAATCGATAATTTTTACATGGCAACCGGCCGCTTCAAACACGGCTGCAACGTATGAGACGCCCAGGGGCGGGGCGGGGGCTTCTTCAAGCGGATATGGCGGGGCAATAATAGCTACTTTCACAGGCAGACCGGAATTTTCAGGAATCTCAGGGGCTGAACCCCGTTATTTTTGTTAAGCGATTTCATGTTCTTTCGTGAGCCTTTCTATCAGTTCATCCTTTTCGTGCCACAATTTGCTCACCCAGTCCTGGAACCGTTCTCTGAAATCAGGGTCATCCTGATAATTTCCATATAGAAATTCTTCCGGTATCACAAGCTGTTGTACTCTTACAACAACACGGGAAAGACGCCCGCAGAGAAGGCCCCAGAAATTGACGGGGCCGTCAGGATAGACTACCGTCACGTCAAGCATATTGGTTATCTTCCCTGACATCGCGCTGATGGCAAAGGCGAATCCGCCCGCCTTGGGGCGCAGCAGGTGACGGTAAGGGGATTCCTGTTTCCTGTGTTTTTCGGGTGTAAACCGTGTTCCCTCGATGAAATTCAGTACGGTAACGGGCGAATGTTTATACCGCTCACACGCCTTCCGGGTCACTTCCAGATCCTTGCCGCGAAGCTCGGGATGTTTTTCAAGAAAAGCCTTTGAATAGCGCTTCATGAATGGGTAATCCAGCGCCCACCACGCGGTCCCAATCATGGGCACCCAGAAGAGTTCCTGCTTGAGAAAAAATTTCAGAAAAGGAATGCGGCCGGTAAATATCTTGATCACAACAATGATGTCCGTCCAGGACTGGTGATTGCTGTTGACGAAATACCACTCATCGAGGCTCAGATCATCTATTCCTTCCACATCCCACGAGATCTTCTGCGTCAGCTTGAGTATAAATATGATCCCCCACATCCAGCCTGTGGCTATCCTCATCAGCATGCGCGCGCACACCCGCTGCCAGGCGGGCAGACGTATGATAAATTTCAACAGCGACAGGATATAGACTGGGATCATAGCCAAAAGCAAATCCAGCACCATAAGCACAATCGTCACAACACCCAGAAGGTTTGATCGCAAAAAAGACAGCATGGTGGCGCCTCCTAAAATTTAACTTCTGGAACCGCTTGAGCGGATTCGGGAACATCGAAGAAGTCTGCCTTCGCAAATCCGAACATCCCCGCCATTATGTTGGCCGGGAATGTCCTGATTCTGACATTGTACATCCTCACGGTCTCATTATAGCGTCTTCTCTCCACGGCGATCCTGTTCTCCGTGCCGGCCAGCTCATCCTGAAGTCTTAGAAAATTCTGGTTCGACTTGATATCGGGATAGCGCTCAACGGTGACGAGCAGCCTGCTCAATGCCCCTGTCAACTGGTTATTTGCAGCTATCTTGTCGGGGATATTTTTCGCCCCGCCCACCTTTGCCCGGGCCTCTGTGACACCTATAAAGACCTCTTTTTCCTGTCTGGCAAAACCCTTTACAGTCTCCACAAGGTTCGGGATAAGGTCGAAGCGCCTCTGCAGCTGATTTTCCACCTGGGCCCATGACGCCTTCACTCCTTCGTCAAGTGTTACAAAGCTGTTGTATGTTCCCTTTATGCCGGAATAAAACATCAACAAAATTACGACTATTACTGCAACCGCAATTAAAAGATTCCTCTTGCCTTTCGTCATTTGTATGGTCCTCCTTATTGGTTAGACAACATTTCCAGAAAACTTCTGAATGAAGCAGCGTGCCATCTCTGTGGGGCACAGAGGCCACGCGCTACCCCTTCTATTCCAGTTCATCAACAAACTCCCACAGTTTTCTTACCTCGACCAGATAGGCCGTAAAGATATCGCTTATCTCGGAGGGTGTAAATTTTTTATTTTCTTCCTTCATGTCCAGGCAATTCATAAAGACATTCCTGTCAATCGGAATTTCACGGGCAAGCGCCTCCACAATCTCCCGTCTCGAAGAAGGGATCTCCATGCCCTTGAGGTAGAGAAGCCCCCTGAAGATGGAAACAAAGGCGGTTATCGACTCTCCTGTCAACTCCTTTATTCTCCGGGGTTTTCCGTCCGCTTCCAGAAATCTTTCCCTCAAAAGAAGCAGCTTCCCCTTGATCTCGCGCTCGCACTGCAACCGCAGATGGTGCGGTTCGAATGATATATCCTTCAGCACATCCTCGCCATACACGAGAACATATCCATTCCGCATATTGAGGAATTCAAGCGGATACGAATCGAGAGAAGAGGAAATGTATGACTTTGTCATGAACAGCGGGGTTGCCACGTTTTTCTTCCGCCATCTCGAAACCGTTTCAACTGCCTCACCGAGACGGTCGATGGCCTCTTCGGAAAGGACTATAATAAAGTTCAGGTCCGATTTCCCCGGTCTGTAGTCTTTTCCAGCCGCGCTGCCGTAAAGGATAATGGATGTGAGGTCATCGCCATATATCTTTTTGTAATCTTCAGTGATATTGGAAAACATCTCTTCCGGTTTGTTTATTTTCGCCATCTTTCTCACTTCCTCCGCGATATTTAAAAAAGGCTAAAATCCCCGTCCAGCCCCGCCACCTCCACTCATGCCTCCGCCGAAACCTCCGAATCCTCCTCCAAAGCCCCCGCCGAAGCCCCCGCCACCTCCTCTGCCTCCCATCAGGAGCATAAGGAGTATAAACGGAAGCATCCTTCTTCCCTGTCTGGTCCCCAGCAGAAGGGACATGACAATAAAAAGCATAATAAGAGAGAAGATGCTGCTACCCTTTTTCTCTGCCGATACCGGCATGCGGCGCGTCTGCGGCGCCCCGGTCAGAGACACACCGGCGTCTTTCGCGATCACAGACGATACGGCAACCATCGCACCTGACAATCCCTTGCTGTAGTCGCCTTTCCGGAGCCAGGGCATCACGTACTGGTCCAGGATACCTCCCACGAGACCGTCCGGGAGTACCCCCTCGACACCGTATCCCGTCTCTATCCTGATCCTTCTCTCCTTTACCGCGAGGAATATCAGGACACCCTTGTCCTCGCCTTTTTTGCCGATACCCCATGCCTCATACAACCTGTTTGCGTAATCGCCGGGTTCATCTCCCCCGATATCCTTCATGGTAACCACTACTACCGAAGTTCCCGTCTTCCTGAGGACCTCACTTGCCAGTGATTCCATGGACTGCGTGTACCTCTGTGAAATGACACTCGCGAAGTCGTTGACCGCCCCCACGGGTCTCGGAAAATCGCTGTCTCCATAAACGCAGGTGGCAATCAGGCACACTATTGCTCCCAAAATAAGTGAACCAGCTAATTTCTTTTTCAAATCAGAATTCTCCTCGATGGGATTTATGAAAACCGGTAAAATAGATTCAGCCTGCTCCAGTCACCTTCAAAAAATCATCCGGGATCTCTTTCCTTCAGTCAAAATCGTGATATTGCCACAATTATAAATAACAATGCAACCCTTTTTCACTCCCTGGGGGGAGAAAGGCTTAGGGAAATTCGAAACTGGAGACGAAAAACCGGAAACCACAGATGCCGTGGGGCCTGTTTTCATCTGTTGGTTAATTCCGTAAAAATGTGTTACTGTGCGTCCCGAAAGTGACGGGCTGGCGCATGGATAATAAAAAGATACTGGTGACAGGAGGGGCTGGATATATAGGCAGCCATACCTGTCTTGAATTGCTTGAGGCCGGGTATGATGTAACTGTTGTCGATAACCTTGCTAACAGCAGTGAGAAGTCACTTGAAAGGGTGCAACAGATTGCGGGGAGGTCCCTGAAATTTCATAAAGTGGATTTGCTGGACAGGGGTGCGCTGAGCATGGTTTTTGATGACACCTCAATTGATGCGGTGATTCACTTCGCGGGCCTGAAGGCGGTTGGAGAATCCGTCAGTATGCCGCTTCACTACTATCATAATAACATTACAGGGACGATTCATCTTTGCGAGGTTATGAGAGAGCACGGTATCAGAACAATGGTCTTCAGCTCCTCAGCTACTGTGTATGGAGATCCTCACACGGTTCCGATAATGGAAGACTTTCCGTTGGTGCCCACCAATCCATACGGACGTTCAAAGCTTATGATTGAAAAAATCCTTCGTGATGTTCATGTCGCGGAGGTGGGATGGAACATCGCTCTTCTGAGGTACTTCAACCCGGTAGGGGCCCATCCCAGTGGTTTGATAGGCGAAGATCCGAACGGGATACCGAACAATCTGTTTCCATATATTACGCAAGTTGCGGTCGGCAAACGCGCGGCGCTTCCGGTATTCGGTAATGACTACCCTACTGTGGACGGGACAGGCGTAAGGGATTATCTTCATGTTGTGGACCTCGCTGATGGTCACCTGAGGGCGCTGGAAAAACTGTCATCCGACCCCGGTATTTTTACCTGTAATCTTGGAACCGGGCGGGGATACAGCGTCCTTGAGGTTGTCGAAGAATTCAGAAAGGCTTCCGGCCGCCGTATACCTTGTGATATAGTGGGGCGACGTCTGGGTGATATTGCCGTATGTTATGCCGATTCTTCGAAGGCGAAAGAGGAGATGGGCTGGTCGGCACAGAGAGGTATGGACGAGATGTGTGCCGACTCCTGGCGCTGGCAGTCCCGAAACCCGGACGGATATTGACAACAGTTGTCAGAGATTGGGAAAATGGCTGAAAAAAGATTGGATCCCATTCTGTTTCTTATAGATGGGACAAATTATATATACCGAGCGTTTTACGCGATTCACGGGCTCTCAAATTCCAGGGGGTTTCCCACCAACGCGATCTACGGTTTTACCAATATGCTTATGAAATTATGCCGCGACTGGGCGCCGGATTATATCGCCGTCGCGTTTGACTCGAAGGGTCCCACGTTCAGGCACGAAGCGTACGATCAATACAAGGCGAACCGCAGCGCGATGCCCGATGATCTCCGACCGCAGATCCCGCATATCAAAGATGTTGTTCGCGGTTTTTCCATGGTTGTTATTGAAAAGCAGGGGATAGAGGCGGATGATATTATCGGTACCCTGGTGAAGAGATACAGCCAGCCGGGCATTAAGGTGGTCATTGCATCCGGTGATAAAGATCTGATGCAGCTTGTGTCGGACAACGTCCTGATGGTGGACACAATGAAGGGCATAACCTACGATGTGGAGGGCGTCAGGAATCGTTTTGGCGTCGGACCCGACAGGGTAATCGATATACTGGGTCTCGCTGGAGACACATCTGATAATGTTCCAGGTGTCCCCGGTGTGGGTGAGAAGACGGCGCTCAAACTGGTGAATCAGTTCGGCTCTCTCGAAGGTGTCCTGAAAAATGCCGGAGAGGTTAAGGGCAGAGGGCTGAGCGAAAAACTGAATGAATTTGCCGATCAGGCCCGGATGAGCAAAGAACTGGTTACCATT
>Ga0222666_1000727_pt1 | contig 15160 bp, 7 predicted proteins | sample AntAcemetagen655_FD_181710 | JGI IMG/M metagenome (GOLD analysis project Ga0222666, IMG submission 181710) | Saline water microbial communities from Ace Lake, Antarctica - #655 | ecosystem: Environmental > Aquatic > Non-marine Saline and Alkaline > Saline | place: Antarctica: Ace Lake | collected...
CAACTTAAGTTGGTGGTTAATGAAACAAAAAAGACATTAACCGCTTCATCGGTTTCCACTTCTATTTTGCAAATCCCTTTTTATTAGAAAAGTGACATATTAGATTTTTTACTTAAAATATTATTTCCGCCCAAACACTCAATCTGAAAGTTTTAATTTTCAAATCTTTTTTCTTATCATGGCTCCAATCGTAATTACTGGTTAAGCCGCCGCGGATATCTTTACTGAATTTGTAAGAAGCTCCCGGTGTAATCGTGAAACTGATCATATCTCTATCAACAATCAAATCTTCTCTGCCTTTGATAGTTTTGTAAACCTGTTCCATGTTGAATCCGATGTCTGCAGAAACCTCATTCTGAAACTGGATCTTTCCCAAAAGCGGTATTTTTATTCCTTTTGCCGCAGAAAATGTCCAGCCGAAATTACTGTTAATCGATTTTCTGGTTTCCTTATGAATAACATCATCGGCTTCATAAAAAGTAGTATTTTCAGTTTCATTATAATTCAGCGAAATACTGCTGGTAATATTATGTACCCAATTTCCATTCCAGGAAACCAGAGGTCGGAAAGCAATCACTTTCTGTTCGGATTGCGGTTTATTAGAATTGATATCTCCTGAAAAAGTCTGACTCTTTGTGAGCACATAACTACTTGCTATACGAGAACTTGTGAGGATATTTTCTGCTTTAATTATCCTCTCAAATTCGGTGAGCGTAATGCCGACATCCGGGAAAACAGTGCCAACTGTCTTTTTACTTACATTGCCAAATGTTTTTTTAATATCTTTAGAAAACCTCCAACTGGTTTGTAAATTGTGTAAAATCGGAAATCCAGTAGAGGCTGTAATTTTATCATTAATATTTTTCAGTTTGATATCTTCTTCTTTCAAAATATGTGGAAGACCCAATTGATAAGCAAAATCCGGTCTTTCATCCCGCTGCTCGTAATCCGTTTTATACGTATTGTTATAAGTTAACTTGATGTTTTGCAAATTACAGATATAGGCAAAAGCCCTCAGGAAAATGCTGATACTTTCTTCTTTTTCCGGAAGAACTATTTCAGTGCTGTCTATTATGGTTTCTTCTTCTTCCAATTCTCTCTTCGGTTCTTCCTCTTTAATTGTCTCTTCTTTCTTTTCTTCTTCTTTTACTTTTTCTTCTTTTTCTTCTTCACCTATCTCTTCCTCTGCTTTTTGCTCTAATTCTCTCTCTAAACCTTCTGTTTTACCAATTTCTGTTCTACCTTCATCTTTAAAATCGGTTCCTTCAGTTTTTTCTTCTGTTCTGACTGGTGGTGTTTTTGTAACAGGTTCTTGGAACTTACTGGTTAAACCCATCAAAAGATCATAGTTTTTCAGAGTAAGGCTTCCTCCAATATTCCTGGAAACTCTACCTTCATACTTAAATATCTCATCCTCTCCTGTAGTTCCCTGTGAGATTTTTTTATGGGTTTCTACATAATTAACATCAGAATCGAAATTAAAAGAGAATATTTTATCCAAATATTTTGGAGAATAATCAAAATCAATTACCTGGTTTCTATCTTTTTCTTTACCTACCGGAATATCATAAATTGTATTCGTCAGCATCAAATCACGATTAGTTGTAAGTTTATAAGAAGTAACAACATCGCTGAAAATATCATATTTTATAAATGAATATGTTGCTAAAGTTTTTGTTTCTGTTGTATTTGGTCTTTGTTTCCAAAAAGCCACAGTATCAGTGTATGTATCCCACATCCAACTTCTTGGAACCGTGCTATTAAAAGTCAACTTGTTATCAAAAGTATTGGGCATAAAGAAGAATTTGTAATCCGACCATAAGGCTAAATCAATTTTATCTTTGGGTATACTCAGATTATAATCATGCGCAATTTTATAAGTCATAGTTGTATCGGCAGTTGTAGGATTTAACGTGAACCTTTTCGTAATGTTGGCAGAAAGGGAAGTATTTTTAACTGTATATTCCAGGATTTTACTTTTGGGAGTTTTATTCTGCCTGAATGATAGAGCTGCACTATACGTTAATGATTGATTCTTTTCCCGCTCTTTTTCTTCTTTATTAAGATCTTCCCGCAGGATATCGGAATTCGCCTTGAAACGGGGAATTCCCAGCGATTGATTTCGAGATAAAGTCAGAGGTAAATTCAAGCCCCACTCTGCCGGGAAAAATTTATGTAAAAAATATTTATTGCTAATATTTAAACTTGTTGTTTCCGACTTGTTAGTTACTGTTCTGCTTCTAGTAGCATTATTTTGGAAATTTTGCGTTCTCCAGTCCAAACCGATATCTAAAGTGGAAAAATCTGCAAAGCTGGTATGAAAGGTTGCTTGAGATGCGAAACCGATATCCTCATAAGGATCAGCCACCCTGATATCATCAAAATACAAACGACCTGAAAACGCTTCTGTTGCATGTTCAGGTTGTTCAATTCCCAGAAAGATTTCCCTGATAACAGATAAAGTCGGGTTCTTATACATTCCAAAAGTGTAATCACCTTTTTGATAATAGGTATAATCGCCTTCTTTAACTAAAGTATTTGTCTCATCCTGAAACTTCAGGTATGTAAGATCGGAGAAATCGATTTCAAAAGAGTGCCAACCGCTTTTGTCCATCAAATCAAGATAATCCTGAGTTTCCAGGGGATGCCTGATTTCATAAAAAGTTGTGGAGTCTGCTCCCAACCTGATGATAAGTTCCTGAGTTAAACTATCGGTTGATGAAATACCTCTTGCACGTTCAGAGTAAACCCAGAACCTGATTTTGTTGTATCCCAAAAGGTTTATCACTTCTCGAAAACTTTGATTTACAAGTCCATAATGCCCGGGCTGAATATTTTGATAATCCACGATTAAAGATTGTTCCAGGGTATTATCTCCATCCTTCTTAATAACAGTACCCGGAGCAGGTTTATAGTGCATATCCTTCTGATTATCGATAATTCCAACTATCATACTTTCATTATTAGCTTCCAGTTCGCTGGCAGGAATAACCTGGTCTTCAATATTTTTTATGAAGCCTTCTTCCCATTTGTTTCCCACCAGATCCAGAGAAACCAATCTTATCCTGGCAACATCTTCCACCTCAAACCAGATCCTGGCATAACTGATCAATTCAAGGTCCGGTGTTTTATTGGATTCGTTGGAAATAATACTATAATTTTCCGCATCATGAAGAGGAATGCGGAACAGCTTCCAACCTTTATACTGGCTTTGTAAAAATATTGTGTCCTGTAAAGATAAAGAATACTCGAAATAAATATCTCTCTCATTGAGAGAACCATTTCCGTCCAGGTCTTCAGTATCCAGGTCACTATTGTCTTCAGTTCCATTAATTTTTGGATAATCACCATTCTGATTCTTATTATTATCAAAATCATCAGTTGGGTCATCACCGGGCTGACCATCCGGAATTCCATCTAAACCAATATCTTCGTCGTAATCCAGAATACTATCCTTTGGTTTACCGGTAATACCATCTTCACTGTTTAGAACTCCCTCTCCTCCAAAATCAGTATAAAAATCCTCATTAATATCTCCCATATCGATGTGCATCAAAACTGGAGATTGAGTGCTACTGAGACTATCAACTTTAACCAGGATCTCGATATATTTCTTTTCGGAAAAATCTATCTGGTTACCTACATATTTCATTAATCCAGCCCAATATTTATTATCAAAATTTGGATTGGCAATTTCCGGAGGATCGATTTTGCAGGTTAAAACAGTGACCTTTTCCCTTTCTTCCTTATCGGTTAAAGAAGCCGGATCATAAACATCTCGAGCATAAATATTGGTGGGATTATACCAATTAATTCGAGCTTTCCCGAAATCTATATCAAATGGCTGGCTACCTAGATCCCATGCTTTACGTGTAATTCCCAGCGGATAGATTTCCAGGATGGATTCCATATCATCGAGATATGCCTCTTTGATATCATCTTGTTTAGGATTACCGTAAATACGGGGAATACTCATGGCAACTTCGCCATTCAATGTTATTTTTGATTCTTCATCGGTTTTGACAAGAGGTAGCCAATCAATTATTTTTGTCAGAAAAGGAAGCTCATATTCAACTTTACCGTCGATATCCGCCAGGATAATACTGAAGTTTTCATTGCCGATTTTCGGTCTGTCATCGGCTACCTTTTCCGAATGATAGACAAATGTTCCACCCAAATCCATATTTTCGTTGAACTTCATATCTGCCCGAATACCCATAAGAGTCTTGCTTTCCACAGCAAACATTGGTTTGAACTGAAAGCTGATATCAAGTTCAGCATCAGGTTGTTTTGCTTCATTATTCAAAATCTGGATTATGCCGAATTCATAATCTACAATAAAATCGATATTCTCTTTAAGTTTATCTCCACCCATTTTTATGATTACACTACCCGGCAGAATATTCATTCTACCAAGAGAAATCTGGTCTCTTCCAACCTGACCCTTAACAGCGATATTCATTTTGAATTCATTGTATTGGATGTTTTCCTTTTCTTTAGTATAAATCAGCTCATCGCCAAGCGCCTTGAAAGGTTTCAGAAACGGAAATACAATATACCCGCTCTCAAGATTGACAGTAGCGTCATCACTGTCTATTACACCATCACCGTTGGTATCGAGACGCAAATAATCATTATAGGTTTCAATAGACATGGAGCCTGTAGCAATCGTATCCGGCAGATCGAAATTACGAGTATTATTACTTTCGAAATAGTTGAAAACATTCAGGTCAAAACCATCATTTTTGATATTCTTCATACCAAGATCGTAGATATTGCGGAGTTGAAGCTCCCAATATACATCATTAACATCCTGGTTTATTTTTCTGACAAGTTTTACTAACAGGGAATCACCGGTATTGGCTGGAACCTGAACATCATCTGCACGAGTATAAACCACACCGATAGTGTAACTTTTATCCACAGAATTGTGCATGTATAAAATCCCGGTATCATAATCAACCGAATAATCGGTCCCATCCAACAACCGGTCAAAAAAGAATATTCCATCTTCGCCTACTGCATTACCTTCCACAGCAGTGATATTATCACCCGCAATATTATTATCCAGGTAAACTTCTACTTCGATTCCATCTTTCGGTAGAAAATTGGGAGATACCACTACCCAGGCTCCAAGGCTATCTTTGATGGCATTATTTTTCCAACCCATAGGATAATCTACACCTTCAACTCCATCCAAATCGGAATACATCTGATAAAGCAAATAAGGATCTTCAATAAAATACATTGTACGATTGATATATTGCCTGCTCTGAATAACTGTGGAATCTGCCTGTGAGCTGCCTTTCCAATTTTGGGTGTCTTTCTGTGCTTCATCTTTTCCAAAAATAGTGGTAATTTCCAAGTTGCCAATTTCCAGGTTGGATTTAACGCCAAAAAGCCCTTCGGATGAAATAGAATAACTGATGAACTTTGAACCTGTTAAAGAGAGAGATATATTTCCCAGATCCACAGCTTTCACGATTTCATCTTCCTCGCCTTCATAATTGATTTTAACAACACTCGGTGTTGGTATCACATCGTCTTCGGAGGTGGAAGCATGAGTTACATCAACATGAATTTTCGAGCCGATTGTTCCTCTCAATCTCAGATTCAAATCCTGGCGCATTTCCAGGTCAAAATCTTTTCGTTGGCTATCTTCTGAAACCTGTGCGTTTTTGCGAACAGTACTGCTGCCGGCAAAAGTTAATTTCTGATTTCCATCGAGGCTTAACCTGGCTGTATTTTTTCCACCCATAAATTTTCTAACTACTTTGGGAAGAGCAATCTTGGGAAGTTCGATGTCCGGTATTAAACCTGCTCCGCTGGAGCGATCTTCCTTTTTTAAAAGTTCTTTGCTTTTTTCAACTAATAATTTATAATAAGTTGCCCTGAAATTGTTGTGAATATAATCGTCGATATCGAGATAAATAGGGAAATATATATCATCTACATTATTGATTTTTGCTGTTAATTTTACCCGCCAATTATCAAAATCAAACTCTGAAATCGTTTGCAGAGTAAAATTATTCAAGAAATAAATATCATTACTGGCAATCACAAATCCGTTATTCACTTTATAAAAATCAATCTCATTACCATCCAGAGGTGAAACGCCTTCCAGGTAGTATTCCCTAGGAAATGACTCGGCAAAAACAATTACTGAAATAAGAATGAGAACAAAAATGAAAAACAGTTTTTTATTCATTAATTTCAATTCCAAAATTTCACTATCTCAAACAGATGAGATTGAGTCCATCCAAAGTTAAATTCTCATCAATGATCTCAATCTCTTCAGAATCCTCCGAGATAAGATGAGCCAAACCACCGGTTGTTATTACCTTGATGTTTTCAAGATTGCTATATTCTTTTTTAATCTGCCTGATAATTCCATCAGCCATAAAAGTGCTGCCTTTTATAATTCCGGATAAGAGAGCATCTTTTGTATTTGTTCCCAGAATGCTTTTGGAAGTTTGCAATTCGATCTTAGATAATTGTGCTGTTTTCAAAAATAAACTATCAGCAGAAGTTTTTATACCCGGAGCAATTACAGTGCCATAAAAAAACCCGTCTGCTCCTACAAGTTGGATTGTTGTGGCTGTGCCAAAATCACAGATAATACAATTTGTTTTATATTTTTCTTTTGCTATAAATGCATCAACAATAAGATCTGCACCGATAAAATCAGGATTTTCCATCGGGAATTTCAGTCCCAATTCCGTTCTTGCATTTACGTTTATAAAAGTGCTTTTGAAATTTTTTTTTATTAAATAGGATAAAATTCGTATCAAATCCGGAACTACGGAAGATAATGCAATATTCTTTATTTCTCCTAACTCAATCGAAATACTGTTTAAATGTGCTTTTAAAACAGTAAAATATTCTTCTTCAGTTTTGGATTTATCCGTATTGATTCTCCATGAAAATTTTAATTCTTTATGAGAATAAATTCCAAAAACAATATTCGAATTTCCAACATCGATCACCAAATTATAATTTCGCATCATTTCCTCTTCTTACTATTTTACATATAATAATAGATTATAAATCAAGGTAAATATAAAAAATAATAAAAAATGTGATGGAAAATTCAAATTGCTGAATAAATTGTCAATAAAAGTTTGATTACAACCTGAAAATAAATACTTTTAAGAGATTTAGGATTCTATTTTTTCAAGTGGAAATAATATCTTTTTAATCCTGAAAGGATTTAATGTTAATAGCCGTAAATTGAATCTATGAGAAAGAGATTCGAGAAATCAAACAATCCTAATAGGATTGAATGTAAGTGAGTGATAGATGAGATATCCTTTTATTCAACTCTTTCAGAGTTGTGTATTGTCTCTTATTTTATTCCACAAGATTCTCTTATGGTTATTAACATTAAACTCTTTTAGAGTTTCTATTCTTCATTTTTCCTTTGCGTTCTTTGCGTCTTTGCGAGAATCTTTATTTTCACGACAATCCCGAAAATCGGGACAGGCTTTGTTGATAAGTTTGGAATCGTAAGCGTCTAAACACTCGCTCTTTTTTAGAACTAAAAAAGCCGTGAATTTCACGGCTTAAATTTCAAAAAGCTTATTTTCTACAGAGAAATCGCTTCCACCGGACATTCGTCTATACAAGCTCCGCAGTCAACGCATTTTTCTGCATCAACTTTGGCTTTTTCATCCACCATTTCAAGAGCTTCTGTGGGGCAAGATTCAATGCAAGCTCCGCATCCAATGCAGGTTTCTTCGTTTATTACTACTGCCATTTTTCCTCCAATTCATACAAATCTGGGGCAAAAATATTCAGGGTTATTTTTATATCAAGTTTTTTATTAGGAAGTTCGGAGAGATTAGTTTAGCTTGCCACGAAGGACACGAATGAACACGAAGAATAGAATATTAATCAAATCACAATTGTGTTTACAAACCTTGAAAAGGATTAAAAGTATTTTCTTCCTGCTGAACCTTTTCAACGGTTAAAACTCCGGTAGCCAACATAACAATTGAAAAGTACAACTTAGCTATGCCTAAATCATATTGCTTCGATAATTCGTTGGATGACACTCCTCCATACCGATTTCCGCAACTCGAACTTTTTTTTCTGTGTCGTTTGATATACATTTTTCCCAAAGATAAAGCATATACTTTCACACTTTTCAGGTATTAAGCTAATCTACATTATTTAACCATATGTAACAAAAGTAATTACTTTATCAATTTTACTTCTGTTTAAATTTTTGAAATAAATAAACTTCTTGACACTTTTCATCAATTTTTGCTTCAAAAGGTTGTAATAAAAATCGTCCCACAATATTTAAAATCTTGTGGGAGAAATATATGAAATTAAAAAAGCAATTAAAAATCATTATTATTCTATTCATCGTCTTAGTAGATATTTTAGCAATTAAGGAAAATTCAGAGCTATTAGCGAAATTAAAATTTAACACTATTGCTATCTGTGATGCTCGAGCTTTTGTAGATTCGAATGTTACTATACAGATTGATATTGAGAATTATGAGAAATTTGACTATTACAGCACTAATTGCAGAAACCAAACTCCAATTTTCACATGATGGAATTTAATTTTGCTTATAAAAAAAATAGTACTAATAGCACTTTTTGTTGTTGTATTTGCATTACACTCATTTGCTACCACTTGGCATGTGTATAATGGAGCCTCAATTCAAAATGTAATAACTAATCTCGCTGTACATGGAGACGAAATACATGTACATAGTTATTCACCTGACAATGATTATGATGGTTTTGATTTTGAAGGAAAGGATCTAAAAATTTTAGGTCAGGGATATCCTAGGCCTATAATCAATGGTGACCTTAGTTCACCGCCTTTAGAGATTGTGATAGATATGACATCTATAGAAAATCAAGATCCCTTTACAGAAGCTACTCCAGAATTAAAAGGTTTTAAAATCATCGGCAGCAATACTGCAACAGGTGTGTTGCTTACTGACCTCACCGGATTGAAAGCTACAATAGAAAATAACATCATTGATGGGCTTGATGAAGCAATTTATGTGGGAGATAATCAAAATACAATTAAGATCTATTTGAATGAGTTTCTAAACAATAATTATGCATATTATAGCGAAGAAACATCAGCTAATCAAGGATTTGCAGATGATTTTGATTGTAATATTGTTTATGATAACGATAATGGTCTTTATCTTGGTAATCTATCAAATACCGGAGCTTTAGGTAATTCGTTTTATAATAATGATACTGGAATTTTTAATTCGCTGTCCAGTAACCTTGTTATTAATAGTTCCATTATTTATGGAAATAATACTCAAATTGACAATAATGGTACTCTAACTGTAACATATTCAGATATCGAAGATGGTTACGCAGGTGACGGCAATATTGATGCTGATCCTTTATTCTGTTTTGAATATCCATATGAATACTACTTAATGGAAGGCAGTCCCTGTATCGATACGGGCGATCCCACTGAATACGATTTAGATGGAACCCGTCTGGATATGGGTTGGCATCTTACTGATACAGATATTAAGTATTCTGAAGGTGAACACTGGAACTGGGTATCTTACCCGCGTTTATATAGGTCAGATAATGCCAGTGTAGATGTAGTACCACTTCTTGAAAACTTTCTCGATTGGGATTTTCATCTAGAAATGTTATATGATGTTATATTCTTCATTGATCCAACCTTAGAATATACAGTTTTAGGTAGTGATTGGGATCCAGATTCTTATGATGTTAAATCCTCATTGGGTTATAAATTGGATCCTGATGATTCTGGGGATCATTATCTCCCTACAGTTAATAATGCTTCAAGATTACCAGATGATTGGGAACTGTCCTATACATTGGAAGAAGAAGATGATTGTTGGATGGGTTACTGGCTGCCTTATACTCAGAACATTGAAGATGCTTTCGGAGATTTCTTTGACGATCTCGTATCAGTTTCATCTGAGGATTGGTTATATGAATATTCAGAAGAAGAAACACCTACGTCCTCCACGACCGATAAAAACATGGTTTATGGCAAAGGTTATGTTGTAGTTTTCGAAACTGACATTGAAGGTTTTTATTGGACAGATGCTACCAGTAGAGGTTTAAGAGGTGGTGGTGGTTCCAGGCCTGTTCCTCAATATTTCACTTTTGATGATCAGCCCAGTTATGAAGCTATCGATGTGATGAGCATTCCATCGAATGTTATTGAAATTGGTGTTTTCGAAGATGATGTTTGTATTGGAGCGGTAGTCGTTCAGGATACTTGTGAACAAATTTTAGCTTATTCTACTATTGCCAACAGAAATTATGTCCCACTTACATTTGAAGTAATCACAAACAATCGTGGTGAAAATCTTATTGTAAGTGATTATAGTGTTATGAATAAAGAAACAGGACGCTATGAGAATCGTTCTCTCATTTCTGGTCAGCAGAGAAGTTCTGTTGTTATGTTTGGTAATTTTGAAGATCCTCAAAACAAAACACCTGGTATTGATAAAGTTATTCTTCATGGCAATTATCCCAATCCTTTCAATCCCACAACAAGTATTTCCTTCTCATTGCCGGCAGAGCAAAATATTGAATTGATAATTTACAACCTGAAAGGTCAAATAGTATGCAAACTTGTTCAAGGTCAATTCACTTCCGGTGAGCATTCAGTAACCTGGGATGGAAAAGATAATGAAGGTAAAAATGTCGGTTCCGGTTTGTATCTCTACAAACTCAAAACCAATGATCAAGTTTTTTCGAAGAAAATGTTACTCTTGAAATAAACCTAAAGGCAGGCGACAATTCACGTTGTCGCTTGCCTATTACTTATTATCCCCCTGTTAAGGGGGAAGATCGGTTTATCCGATCAGGGGATTAAAATTAAATCAAAACTTATAATTTTTATCGTTTTTGTTAGTATTTATTCGCTGCTAAATTCCACCATATGGGAGATCAAACAAGACGGCACCGGCAACTTCACCACTATCCAGGAAGGAATAGATGCTGCTGCTAATTCAGACACTGTTCTCGTTTATCCTGGTATCTATTATGAAAATCTCGAAATCATTGAGAAATATATAACTCTTGGCAGCCTTTATCTTACCACAGGTGATGAGATATGGATTTCTTCTACAATTCTTGATGGTAATGAAACCTCAAGTGTTATTCGTTTAGAAAATACTTCTATTTATTGGGATGTTTTTATCTCAGGCTTTGTAATTCAAAATGGTATTGGTTATTTTTTTAGTTCAGGTCGTGCAGGCGGTGGTGTATTTGCCTGGGAATCTAACTTAACAATTGATAAATGTACAATACAGTATAATCAAGCAGATGAGGCAGGTGGTGGTATAGCATTAGGAAATTCTTTTTTAGATTTATCAGGTAGTACAATTAGGTTCAATGAGTGTCATGAATTTGGTGGTGGGTTACTCATAGGAGCTCAATGTTCTTCTGTAGATTTTGACACTGAAGATTTAAATAACATATATTTGAACTATTCTTCCAGAGGAAATGATATTTTTATAACTCAAGGTTGCCCTTATCAGGAAATTATTGTTGATACATTTACTGTAATTAACCCTGATGATGAGTATTATTTCATTTTTCCAGGTTCAGGTGGTGCAGGAATACCTTTACCAGGTCAATATTCTACTAACATTCAGCATGGTTATGTAGAACAAGCAGATCAAGATGTATATGTGTCACCTGATGGTGACAACAATAATAGTGGTCTTTCTGAATCTGAACCGTTACAATCGATTTCTTTTGCATTAGTAAAGATAAATGCAGATAGTCTAATTCAAAGAACAGTTCATATAGCAGATGGTGTATATTCTGTTTCTCAAAATAACCAGGTATGGCCTATGCAGATAAAGAGTTATATCAACATCGTTGGTGAATCCAGGGAAAATACTATTTTAGATGCTGAACTAACAGAAGGTTTTTTTAAAGGCAAAAGTGGGCAAAAAAATTATAGTATAGAGAATTTATCTTTATTAAATCATAGAGATATAAATGATATTAATTTAAATCGTAACACAAATGTTTATATAAATAACATTTATATGGCTAATAGTGAATTAGCAATATCGATATTCATTCATTTCAACGATATATCACTTAATAATATTACTATTGAAAACTGTCATATGGGCGGTATTTATTACTATTCTCCAAATCTCACAGGTGAATTTACATTACAAAATATTAAACTTAGAAATAATTATGCTAATGTCCCATTATATTGTTATAGGGGAACTACTATTTCAGATTCACTTACTGTAAATATTATCAATTCAGAAATTACCGATAACGTGGAAATATGTCCTGACTGGCTTCCTCGATCTTCAGCAGTAAAAGTAAGTTGGAGCACAAAATTAAATTTGATAAATTCTACTATTGGTAATAATGCCAGCTTATACACTGGAGCTGCTGTTTTATTGGCGTTGCATTCTGAAGCGAATATAGTTAATTCAATTGTATATGGAAATGAACCTTATAATCTCGGACTTACTGAAGGTCCAAATACATTAACTGCCAACAATTCACTTATTGGAGGAGGACAGTACAATCAGCTAATTGGCGGGAACAATTATATCTACTGGCATGAGGACACAATGCTTGATGAAGATCCTCTCTGGCTTGGTACGGGTTATGAGTGGCCTTATGCTCTCTCAGCAAATTCTCCCTGCATCGATACTGGTACTTTGGATTTGCCTTATGGAGTTGAGCTTCCAGCCTATGATTTGGCAGGCAACCCCCGCGTTTGCGGTAGCGGTATCGACATGGGTGCTTATGAATTTCCCGGCATTGCAGCACCCATTAACCTGGAGATCTATAATGCAACACTTTACTGGCAACTTCCTACTGGTTATCTGGCTTCCGGCTTCAATATCTATCTCGATGAAGAATATCAAACAACATTAAGCAGTACGGTCACAGAATACACTTTTACGGACTTAATCGAAGGTCATACTTACATTGCCGGTGTTTCTGCTTTGTATGGTACAGAAGAAACAGTTGTAATAAATCTGGAATTCATCTATGATCCAGTTGGCACGGAAGTAGAAATTCCCATCTCACAAATTCAGATCACCAATTATCCTAATCCGTTCAATCCGGATACAAAAATATCATTATTTTTACCAGAATCTGGAAATATAAAACTCGAAATCTTTAACGTCAAAGGGCAGAAAGTTAAAACTCTCATCGATGCATTTGTCAGCAAAGGCAAGTTCGAAACCACTTGGAATTGCAGAGATATTTCAGGGAAGAAAGTTGCCAGTGGTGAGTATTTCGCAAAGCTCAAAATTAATGGAGAAGAGGTTGCAGTCCGGAAGATGCTACTACTTAAATAGTGACAAATGTCCCTCCAGTTGGATTATATTATCAAAACCCCAGCTTGTAAAGATATTCTATTTTATCCTGAACGAGGATTTATTCGCCCTTTGTATAGTGTCTGTTTGTAAACCATTTTAAAGATTATATTCTATCTTTCAAAAAAAAATTAACTGCATTCTCGTACGAAAATTGAGCAATTTGTTTGGGAGATAATCCCCTGATTTCAGCAATTTTTTCTATAATATAACGAAGATTAAGAGGAGAATTCCTTTTTCCTCTTTTGGGAACCGGACTCAGAAAAGGAGAATCTGTTTCCACGAAAAATCTATCTAAAGGCACCATTCTAACAACATTTTCCTGTTTACTATTTTTATAGGTAATCGTTCCCGTGAAAGAAATAAACCAATCCTTTTGAATGATTTTTTCAGCGAAAATTTCATCACCGGAGAAACAGTGGAACACCACTTTTTGCGGATTATATTTCTTTAGGATTTCCAAACACTCTTCGTGAGCATCCCGATCGTGAACTATTATCGGTAAATTCAGTTCATTTGCCAATTTAACTTGTTCTTCAAACACTTTTCTCTGAACATCTTTGGGAGATAAATTCCGATAAAAATCTAAGCCAATCTCACCAATCGCAACCACTTTCGGATGTTGTGAAAGCTTTAAAATTACGTTTTTATCAAACTTGGAAGCATCGTGCGGATGATAACCGACAGAAGCAAAAACCCCTTCATATTTCTCCGCCAAATCAATACTTGCCTTCGATGTTTCTTCATCGATTCCAACATTGATAATATACTCGATTCCAGAGTTGAAGCACTGCTTTAAAATTTCTTTTCTATCATTCTTAAAATTGGAAAAATCCAGATGCGCGTGAGTTTCAAATATTTTCATAACAAACTTTTTTACTCCTTCAAATCGGGATTCAAAAACATCATAATTAGATCGATCTTAAAATTTTCATCCAAAAGAAAATTAATTTCTGCCAGATCATATTTTCCTGTTTCTGTTTCTCTGGCAACCAGATAGCTTTTAAATTCGATGAAATTATTAACTTTTTTCACTTCAAGAATACTGAAATAAAGAGTCCTGTCCGACCAATATTTGCTGAGCATCAGAAGCAGATTTTCATAAGAATAGATATCATAAATTTTCTTTTGCTCTTCTTTCACAACCAAAGTTGTAGAAACTTCATCCGCAGCTAATAAAAAATTCAAAAGCCTGCTGCCAATTGCCCGATGTTGATAAATCAATTGAGGAAGAAAAGGGGAAATCTTTTCAATTTCAAAATCACTCAATTTTGAGAGATCAATACATTCATCATTTTTCATTTTGAAAATCTTGTTCTCAAGTTCATATTCCGAAGAAGGAAAAAAAACTATTCCATCGTCATTTGCAGAAACTTCTATAAATAAATCACTAAAAATATTTGTCTGAAAAGGATTCGTTATTAAATCATATTTCTTGTCTTCAAATTCAATTTTATGCTTTGGAAAATCGCTTTTGAAGAATCCTAAAACATCTTTGATTTTATTATTCAAAATTTCACGAGATTGTTTAAATTTGTAATATTTTGCAATAAATAGCGATAGATTAAGTTTAAGTAAATCTCTCTTTTCTTCTTCAATTTCTTGGTTTGATGGCAAAACCGGTTTTTTGAGAAACAGTTTTGGGGGAAGTTTTTTGATAAGTTTCGATGGTTCTTCCGGAAATTCCATTTTCGATAATTTTTGTATTACTTCGAAAGCCACAGGAAAAGAGACAATAATTTCATTCTCTTTTTCATCGAAAATTTTGAATGTAATATAATTATCAGCAAAAATATGTTCTACAGATAAAA
>Ga0222666_1000738_pt1 | contig 14966 bp, 7 predicted proteins | sample AntAcemetagen655_FD_181710 | JGI IMG/M metagenome (GOLD analysis project Ga0222666, IMG submission 181710) | Saline water microbial communities from Ace Lake, Antarctica - #655 | ecosystem: Environmental > Aquatic > Non-marine Saline and Alkaline > Saline | place: Antarctica: Ace Lake | collected...
AGACGGATCGCATCATCCTCAATAAAATTGTCCGGCAAAGAAAAGGGGATTTCGCATTGTATTTTTGTATGATAGCGCTCTGTGTCAAATATATCCCTGTCCTCACCCTGTTTGATTTTGTCAATAGCTCGTTTTAAAAGCTGATTGTAGAAATTCATGCCGATCGTGTTCATAATACCGTGCTGTTTTTTGCCGAGAATGTTTCCTGCACCACGTATTTCAAGATCCCGCATTGCTATATGTAATCCCGAACCGAGAGCTTCATGCTGTTCAATAGTTCTCAATCGTTCATTACTGGTTTTAGTGATTTTCTTAGGCACAATGAGATAGGCATATGCCTGGTGATCTGACCGCCCGACCCGACCGCGCAATTGATAAAGTTGTGCAAGACCGAATTTGTCAGCACGATTTATTATGATCGTATTCACATTAGGAATATCAATGCCCGATTCGATAATTGTGGTGCACACAAGCACATCAAACTGGTGATGATAAAAGTCCATCATTACCTGCTCGAGTTCCCGGGCAGACATTTGTGCATGAGCAACCCGGAAACTTACATCCTTCATAAGCGCACTCAGCTTTTCTTCCATGCCATAAATGGTCTCAACCCTGTTATGAAGAAAGAAGACCTGCCCCTGCCTGTCGATCTCCCTACGGATTGCGGAGATGATCAGATCCTCATTATATTCTATCACAGCAGTACGCACAGGAAGACGGTTTTCCGGAGGTACGTTCATGATCGTCATATCCTTCACACCCGTAAGAGCCATGTCCAGTGTCCTCGGGATAGGAGTTGCAGACAGCATGAGAACGTCCACATTATGCTTGAGTGCTTTTAATCTTTCTTTATGACGGACACCGAAGCGCTGTTCCTCATCAATAATAATAAGCCCGAGTTCTTTGAATTGCACATCCTTGGAAAGTAAGCGGTGTGTGCCTATTATAATATCCGATTCTCCGTATTTGATTCTATCTATGATAACTTTCTGTTTGGTTGGTGTGACAAATCTGCTTAACATCTCAATGCGAATAGGATAGTCTTTTAGTCGCTCGGAAAAAGTGACATAATGCTGCTCTGCGAGAATGGTAGTCGGGACGAGGAACGCAACCTGTTTGCTGTCCATTACTGCTTTAAAAGCTACTCGTATTGCCACTTCTGTTTTTCCGAAACCTACATCACCGCAGATAAGACGCTCCATTGGAATCGCAGTTTCCATGTCTGCCTTCACCTCTTCTGTTGCTTTTATTTGGTCTATAGTATCTTCGTAGATGAAAGAGGATTCCACATCTTTTTGCCACTCGGTATCTTCAGCAAATGCGTAGCCAACGGCAATTTTTCTCTGAGCATAGAGATACAGCAGGTCTGCTGCGATCTGCTCAACATCCTTTTTGAGCTTCTTCTTGGTGGTTTCCCAACGAGTGCTGTCCAGCTTATGCAGCTCGGGAATGATGCCTTCCTGAGTAACGAATTTGGCAACCTGCTGAAGTTGATCTGTCGGAACATAGATTTTGTCATTATCTGCATACTGGAGGAGGAGGCAGTCCATATTTCGTTCTTGAACCGAGATGTTCTCAATACCTTGAAAAATCCCGATGCCATAATCTATATGAACGATATAATCTCCCGGTTTGAGGATTTCATAATCTGAAAGTGCCTCTGCTTTTTTGAAATGCGCGAATCTTCGTTTCTGCCTGTATCGATTAAAAATTTCATGATCTGTAAATATTGCAAGCTTTGCATCTTCAAGAATAAAACCTTTCTGAAATACCCCAACATGAAAATGAACATTTTCTGCAAAATCAGTAAGCATTGTCTGCATTCGGTTGCTCTGGCTTATGTTGTCAGATTGTATGATAACAGAAAATTTATTTTTTATGAGTTGTTCAATATCAGCGGTAAGGAGTTCCAGTTTGCTGTTATAGTTCATCTGAGTCTTGCAGGAGAATTCAATATATGATCTTACAGCGCTAATATCAGCTTGCGTAAAATGAAGTGTTTGAAAATTTTCCATTTCAAGGTCTGTTTGCTTTTTGAAAAGGGTATGTGGTTCCGGAACAAGGCCATGTTTTACATGTGAAATCTTTTTCTCATAATTCTCTTGAACTTCATCAAAAAGATGTGCCTGAGCACCTGCCAATTTTTCTTCATCATAAAGGGCTAAGATACAATCTTTTATGGAAAAGTATGATAGAAATGAGGATGTTTTCTCTAGTAACAATGACATATCATGTTCTATCCCCTCATAAAAACCATGTTCTGCGATTCGATTCTGAAGACGTTCAGGAATATTCGCTTTAAGATGCTCAAGTGAAAGTTCACGTATTGGCTGTGCAATTATTTCGATTAGATCTTCTCTCAATGAGAGCTGTGAAGAAAGGTCGAATTCACGAATTGAAGTTATCTCATCGCCCCAGAATTCCAATCTAATTGGGTGCTTATATTGGGGTGAGAAAATATCAAGAATTCCGCCACGTTTACTTATCTCACCCGCTTGAGCGATCTGCGATGTATTATGGTATCCGGCAGAAACAAGATGTGATAGTATCAAATCAATATTATATTCTTTATCTTTTTCAAGAGTGAGAAGCAGTTTTTTATATATCTTAGGCGTGCTGATGATTCGAAGTAATTCTCTTAATGAAACAACATAAATACCGCTTTTGCCTGAAATTGCTGCGGAAAGTGTGTTGCTTCGTTCGAGTTGGACTGTTTTTCTTGGAGAGAAACGTTCATAGGGAAGAAGTTCATAACCTGAGAGATGAAATATTTTTTCCTTGCTTAGAAGTACTTCAAGATCGTCACAGGCATGTTGCGCAATGGAATCATTTTCAGTAACAAGCAATATGGATTTATTAGAATTGTTGAAAACATGGCTAAGTGCCAGTGCTTTTGCCGAGTTGTTCAAGCCGGAGAGGCGCAGTTTTTTTTCCGTGCTTACTAATTGAAGCAATTTTGAAAATTGGCTTGATATGTTGAGATACGTTTCTATTTTATTATAAAGCATGAGTGAATATTTTTTATTTTGGTTTGCATTTCAGATAAACAATAATTCGAGTTGGAATTATTTATTCGCAAGTTTTCCAATAACATTGACAAAACTTATATGAGAATTTTTTATTTTAAGTGTTTAATCAAGCTATGGAGATGCTATGAAGAAAATATTTATTCCTTTAGTTTTGATCATTATTCTTGTTTGCTCGTGTGCAAAGAAGTGTAATTTTAATGCACCTCCTAAATATAATATCCCTTCCGATAATGTGTTTGTATTTCAGTGTGAAAATGATGAGTTTTACACAGTACACTTTCAGGATGATGCTGCGTATTTGTATCACGGTTACGAGATGTATAAATTGCCACGTGCGATATCCGCTTCAGGTGCTCGCTACAGCGATGGAGTAAACGAATTCTGGAATAAGGGTGATATGGCAATGATTACGATCGGTGATAAATCTTTTCAGAACTGCGGGCTGGTTAATCCCAATGAAAGGATGATAAAAGATCCTGCGTATTATTTCTGGGCTTTGAGCAATGATCCTCTGTGGTCACTCACAATCTTTAATAATGAGATAGCAGTATTTTTTGATAAGAAAAATAAAGTGTACAGATTTCCCTCGGCAGTGCTTGTGGATTCTGAAGAAGGTGATAAAGTGTACACTGCCCAATCTGACGATAATACTCTGAAAGTTGTGATAACAAAGAAAAATTGTTATGATAAAAAAAGCGATCAAACCTTTCCGTATCATGTAAAGCTATTTCTTGATGGAAAAGTATATAATGGGTGTGGAACCTCACCACAATAAATTGTCTAAATCTAAAAAAGTTGACTTGCCTGCGTTGTTAGATTATTTATAAATTGTTTTTTGAAAGGCAAAAAACACTGGTATATTAAACCGAAGTAATAAAATAAATTTCAGGAGGAACATAATATGGATGCAGTTCAAGCAACAAAACCTTACTTTGATAAGGCAATTGAGTTAGTAATGGAATATGGTCCAAAACTGATACTGGCAATTCTTGTTCTTATAATCGGTATGTGGATCATAAAAGGAGTAAAAAAACTTTTCACGAAAGCAATGCAAAAAGGACAGGTTGAGATATCATTGCAGAAATTTCTCATTAGTATGATCACAGTTGCCCTGAAAGTGTTGCTCTTGATCAGTGTGGCATCTATGGTAGGAATTGCCACCACATCCTTTATAGCAATTCTCGGCGCTGCAACCTTTGCGATCGGTCTTGCTCTGCAGGGTAGTATGTCGAACTTTGCTGGTGGTATACTAATACTTCTACTCAAACCGTTCAAGGTAGGCGACACTATAGAAGCTCAGGGATTTATCGGGAAAGTTCATGAGATACAGATTTTTAACACTATTATGAAAACCTTCGATAATAAAATGATCTATATCCCGAATGGTACTCTATCGAATGGTAATATCACAAACTATTCTCGGGAGCCCATACGACGTGTGGACATGACTTTTGGAATCGGCTACGGTGATGATATAAAGAAAACCAAAGAAGTGCTGGAAAGATTGGTCAAAGAGGATGCACGAATATTAAAAGATCCAGCTCCACTCATTGCTGTTTCCAATCTTGGAGATAGTTCTGTAGATTTTGCCGTCAAAGTGTGGTGTGATACTGCGGAATATTGGAATATATATTTTGATATGCAGGAGAATGTGAAGCTTACCTTTGACCAGGAAAATATTTCAATACCATTCCCGCAAACGGATGTGCATTTATTCAAAGAAGAAAAGTGAAGAGCATTTTAGAAATAGAGAGGTATAAGAAATGAGAAAATTTATCATAGCATGTATATTAGTTTTTTTAACACTCACCTCGGTTGTTCATGCTCAGTTCATGGCAGACATAGAATCAGGGCTCAATCTCAGTGGATATAATGATGTCAGGATTCCGGGGGACACGGGCACACCTTTTTCACTTGCTGATATTGGTTCGAGTGCTTCTCTCTTTTTCAGAGCAAAGTTCAACTACGCTTTTGCAGAAAGACACACTATTTCTATTCTGCTTGCACCATTTACAAAAACATATGTAGGGAAGCTGGATTATGATATTACAGACTTTGCAGGAGGAGGACCGTACTCTGCCCTTTACGAAGTGAAAGCCAAGTATAAGTTCAACTCGTGGCGGCTATCCTATAGATGGGATTTCATCAACTCTAAACACTTACAGATTGGACTCGGATTGACAGGTAAGATTAGAGATGCCAAGATCAGCATGAAGGGCAAAGATAATACGGGCACAATAGTGGAATCTTCCAAGAAAAATGTCGGGTTTGTACCGCTTATAAATTTTTTATTTGCATGGAAAATCACTCCCTGCATGGATCTGCGCATAGAAGGGGATGCGCTTGCTGCACCTCAAGGACGTGCTGAAGACATATTCTTCGGATGGACAGGATGTATTTCCGATAAAGCGGCATTGAAAATCGGGTACAGGTTCCTCGAGGGTGGCGCAGATAATAATGCAGTGTATAACTTTGCACTGTTCCACTATATTGTGTTCGGGCTGATGTTCAGAATGTAGTTTGGTTTATATTTTACAATTATCGAGGTGTCATGGACCACTCCGTGACACCTTTGTAATTATGAAGAGAATATTTATAGCTTTATTTTCAATCATACTTTCATTATCTGTAATATTATATGCCGATTTTATCCGTGGAGTAGATATTTCTCGCTTGCTACTAATAGACGACAATGGAGGAATCTACACGAAGAATGGCATTCAGAAAGATGTCCTTGAAATTTTCACGGATCATCATATAAATTATGTTCGGCTGAGAATATGGCATACACCGGCTGACGGATATTGTGATCTCAACAAAACACTGATCATGGCGCAGCGAATAAAGAATGCGGGTTTGAAACTCATGCTGGATTTCCACTATTCGGATACGTGGGCTGATCCCGGACATCAAACGAAACCTGCTGTCTGGGAAAATATATCATTTCAAGCCCTGAAAGATAGTATTCATCGCTACACGTCCCATGTGATCACTGCATTAAAGAGCCAAAATACACTTCCAGATATGGTTCAGATAGGCAATGAGATACGATGCGGAATGCTCTGGGATGAAGGTCGGGTATGCGGACAATTTGATACTCCTGAGCAGTGGACTCAGTTTGTTGAACTGATCAAAGAAGCTCTACGCGGTGTGAATGAAAATGTAACTCCGGATGATACAGTAAAAACTGTGATCCATATTGATTGCGGAGGAAATAATCTTGCAAGCCGATGGTTTTTTGACAACCTGTTCTTATACGATGTAGATTTTGATATTATTGGATTATCCTACTACCCGTGGTGGCAGGGCACGCTCAGTGATTTGGAATACAATACTCACGATCTTGCGCAACGTTATGACAAAGATGTTATTATTGTGGAGACTGCCTATCCATGGACACTTGATTGGTATGACAATACCCATAATATAGTTGGAGATTCCAGCTAGCTTCATGCGGGATATCCGGCAACAGTTGAGGGACAGAAAAACTTTCTTGTTGATCTCATCGATCTTGTGAGGACTATTCCTGAGGGGAAAGGATTGGGATTGTTTTACTGGGCGCCCGAATGGATAAGTACTGCACAATCAGGTTCACCGTGGGAAAATATGACTCTTTTTGATTTCGATGGGGAGATGCTTAACTCTATGAAAGCATACGATTCAACCTTTGTTGATACATCAGAATCAAATAGTGATTAACGATAATTCAAATCAAGAATCCAGCATTTTTATTATGATTCCGGAGTCGTCGACTCCAAATGTATTTTTATAATATCGTGTATGATTCCGGAGTCGTCGACTCCAAATGTATTTTTATAATATCGTGAAGGCGATAATGCGCATTATCGCTTCGGATGAGAATTTCTTCAAAATTCAAACCTTGAGACTTATCGGATAGTAAGCCTTTTGTTTGAAGGTCTTCCTAACTTATCACAAACTCTTAGACCAGTTTTCCTCCGAAAATAAGGATACTTTAGGGCAAGCTTGTGATAAGTGTGTTTACAAAAATGAATGGTAGATATTGATTATTTTCTGAGTTGGAAAGTGGCTTAACCTAAATCTTTATAGATAATTAAAACTTTACATACTCTTTAAACATAAAACAAGAAAAAGTTTAATCAATGTTTGGTTATATCATTTATATCTAATAAATTAAAAATCAATGATTAATATTGAAAAGTGGGACTTGAATTTTACTTTGTCTTCGTTTGAATTGACCTCTGTTACTATGGGCATATACACCAGGAGCAATTTCAAGATTTCGAGCCCAATCGAGCATAATTTTTGCATTTGTCTTTGATGTGCTATGCTTCCACGTAACATTGCATTTTTCAATGATTAATGTACCTAGTTGTTGATGCGAAAGTTGGTTTTTCTCATTATCTTTCAGGATGTTTATAAAAGTGACGAAGATTGGCCAGGTTAAAGCTGCTTTTCTAGCAATATCATTTCGTTCAACATGAGAAAGTACAAAAGTAAAACATTTTGAAGTTATTAAAATCGTGTTAGATTTTCTTGTAATCAATTTCATCTCTTCTAGCATAGAAAGTGATTTATAAATAGTACTTCTAGAGATTCCAGCCCAATCGACGGCTTCATTCTTTTGAGTAGCAGATACTAGTCTGGTTGCAACTTGTACAATTGGTGAAAAGTGGATTGAAGGGACTGTAACTTTAGATCTTCGTGGAGCAAAGGAAAGAGAACGATCTCTAATTTGAGAACCAACCCTATATTCTGATATTTTAGATTTACTTTGATCTAGTACTGCTAAATCGGCAACATCTAACCAAGTTGCTAGAACCCTAGCATATGTATTCCAAGTATTCTCAACAGCAGAAATATATGGAAATTCTTCCTTAAGTTTTACTGCGAGTTCGTCTATGGCTATTTCTCCCCTTTCTCTCAAAGTTCTCAATATATTATAAACACAGCGATTTTTTAATAAACGATCATTTAGATGTTTACGAAAATTGGTAATGATTTCATCATCTTCCAAACCAAATGAAACAATAATATGAAGGTAATCATTTTCAATTCTTGCAAGGTGTAGTATTCTTAGGTCTCTAGCAACATTAAGGAAAGCACCGTCTGAAAGACCGGTTAGTTGTTTAAATTCTTTTGTTTCAATATCATCTTTTGATCTAATGAGTATTCTTACTGCTCTTAGAATGCTCCCAACCTGAGTTCTTAGTAGATAAACATCCTCTATAGGTAGTTTTCCTGTGTTTAGATAATCACGAAATATATCCCAATAGATGTCATACTTTACTCCTACTTTTACAATTAGTCTTCTATTTACAAGAGATTGAACAATTTCAGGTGTAAAATCTTCACTCAAATCTGGAATACTAACTGGAGCAAGTCTAGAAATTCTTCGTAGGGCATCCTCTTGATTATCAGAGAGTCCTTCGATGTCTTCTGAAAATAACTGCTCTACATTAAGAAGACTCCGAGCTATATCTGCTTGTGCCAAACCTTTTTGTCTTTGATTTTTAACATGTGAACATAATTTCTTAAGCAACCAAGGATAGCCCTGAGAAAACTCGGATATAAAGAAACGAAGATCTTTTCGTAAAGTAGTATGCAATTCTTGACCTAATTTATCCAGCAATGCATTCGTTTCAACTTCTGAAAATTGTTTCAACCTGAAAGTATTACAAGATTCTATTATCATATCTCGCCATCTATAAGGAAATTCACGAGTAAGACCAACAATATCAGTTTTCCATGAAAATCCAATTATGATATTCGAGCGTTCATCTGACATCTTAAGGGTTAACTGTGATATCTTTATTAGTAGTTCTAAAAGGTAAAAAATATTTTCAAATTGATCAAAAAAAATAAAAAGAAGCTTCTTCTTGCTTTTCAATTCGCGTCCTATCTCAATAAGAGCCTTTATTGAACCATCAAAACCACTTATTATAGGTTTCTTTTTTATTGCACCATCGAAAGTTCCAAATTTTTCTATAACGTGCTGTACTGCTTTTAGAATAAATTGAGAGGATGAAGCAGATCTTGTATCAATTGCTAAAGCATAATGCCCATTTTTTGTAATTCTATCAACCATTGCTAAAACAAGGGAGCTTTTTCCCCATCCCGAATTTGCTTCAAAGAGAATACCTCTACTTGATGTTTGATCGTTAAGCACGTCAGTTATATAATTTTGAATATCATCTAACAACTGTTTTCTTCCAACAAAAAAATCAGGAGAAGCTGGAAATTGATATTCAAAACAAGTTGAGCTACCTCGTAATTCTACAACTTGATCAGTTGTCTCAGCTTTGCTTGTAAGTTTGATACTAACAGGATTTGTTATAATATCAAGCTCTCTGATTTCAGGTATTAGTTCACTGAAATAATCTATTGTATTCCTGTCATTTATTTGGTTACCCAATGAATCAATAAGCATTATTTTTGTTGCTAAAGCCCCACCGATAGGAATTACATATTGTAACCACACAAAACTGAGGTCACTACAGATTAGAATTTTATCTCCTGTAGTACCTATTTGAGGTTTAACAAGCTTTTCTACTTCATTTGGTCCAACAACTTTTTTTGTATCTATAAGTGCTTTTAGAACATCTGTTTCTTGAAGGAGTTTTAAGGTTATTTGTTTGTTCTTACAGCAGTTTTCTTGATAAAAGCCTTTTGCATGACTATTAATACCAGGAAGGGCAACAAAAAGACCGATGCATCGACTATCCTTAAACCATCTTGTCATGTATTTACCAAAAAAGATATGTAGTTTGTCAGATCCTACATCAGAAGAATAACATTTGCATTCTGCATACATTGGGATACCAGTAAACTTTGCTTTTCCATCTATATCTATTTCCATCCCTGCAAGTGAAATATTAGTATTGTGTTCATCAATCTCATATCCATTGTGTCGCAAAACCTCGGATACTATTTTTTCAAAGAGTTTACCGCGAGCGTTATCTTGCATCTTCTTGCTATCACCCTTTGCAACAATACGTAATTTATCCATTATTATATCCTATGATAATATTTGTTATCTCTTTTATAAATTTCTAAAAAAATAATCAATATTTATTAATTAATTCATAAGTCTTTGTTTATAATAAAAATGTTACTAACTATATCTAACTGACAAGTATTTAAATAAAAATGCCATATATTCCAAATATAATCGGAACTTATTTAATCTACAATTCAATCTCCAATTTCTTTGCCCACAACGCAGCTCTATCTCTATTTCTCAGGAAATTATCAGTCATAAATTCCCGATCTATATCAATAACTTCATCAAAAGCAACATTGTCATTTATAATCACTTTTACAGGGTTATCAAAATTCACCATATCAGGATGAAGATAGAGTGCAAGCTTTTTTACTCGTGATGTTTCAAGAACGAATTCATTGCCGAAATAATCTGCATGCACTGCTCCGGATGGCTTGGAATAGATGATCGCATCATTGTAGGTTGTGTCCGGGAATTGCCCATACAAAGTGATTTCATCATCATATCTTTTCACCGTAAGACTGACGGAATCTCCTCGCTGTTTGAAGGTTTTTAAGCTGTCCATATCATCCAGAGAATGAAGGGTAATACCATCCATTTTAATGATGAGGTCAAGTTCCTGAAGTCCCATCTCACGGGCTGTGGTCTCTCCTTCGACGAGATTGTACACTAGAATCCCGTCATGATCAAAGTCATCATCAGGATAGAAACCGAAGCTGATCCTGTCATCAGGAAGCTGGATTTGATATTCTTCGTGCCAATCAGCTTTATTCATTGTAGAATCTATCTCAAGGATTTCTAGCCAGTCACACTTGCCATAATCCAGTGTCCATGTTTCCCAATAGATATTCGGTTGGAAAATATCTCTCGGCTGGATTTTCATGCTTTCTATCATAATTGGAACTTCTTTATCTGCATAATCAAAGGAATGTCCGATACCGTAGTATTCTTTATAGAGCAGATCAGCTCCTGCCTGTACTGCAAGTTCCATCAAAAGCCGCATTCTGCGAGCCGGGTAGAGTTGATCCAGATCTGTATTAATGACATTCACTCTTCTGTTTTTGAGATTCGGAATAAAAGATGGTGTGTTTGTCACCTGTGAACCCACAGAAAGAAATCCGTTTAAAGGGTAGAACGACGCAAAATCATCGGGAGCGCTCATTGCCATAAAGAAAGAGCCCGAGCCACCGTCAGAAAATCCGGTCATGAATATTCTGTCATCATCGATATTGTAATAAGTTTTGAGAGTCCTGACCTGTGTTTGGATGTTTCTGACTCCTGCCAGATCCCACCAGGATGTGTCGATGTTACCGAAGGGGAAAAGCATAAGCCAGTTGTTTTCTTCTGCAAAATGGATAAACGGGTTATCTTGCGGAAAACCTTCTTCGATTGAGTAGAAGTCTTTTGTGCTCACGCCGCCATGCAAATACACGAGTATTGGAGTTTTTGTGTTTGGGTCATAACCGGGAGGAATATAGAGCACATAAGGAGCAGCCAGTGTGTCATTGATCTGGTTGTAATAGGTTATGAACACTTCTGTCGAATCCGTTACTGGATATGAACCCCAGTGTGAGAGCATTGTATAAAGCGAGTCATCAGAGATGTTCTGATCCTTGGCATATTTGTTGATCTCATTTAGCCAGGAGTCATTTTGAGCAAAGATATGTGATGCAAACATAATAACGAGAAGAACTATGAAAATTTCTGTGTTTTTTTTCATGCCCGTTCCTTTTATGTTATATTTAGAATTTGATGAATATTCTTTAATTTGAAGGGATAGCAGCTCTTTCGGCAGACTCGATTAAAATCACAATAGCTGCATGGTTTGCTGCCATATTCCCTTTCCCGGATATGGAACTCACCTTTTATCACTTTTGTTCCATATTGAAGAAGGAGGTTCTTTGTAGCTTCTTTGGATTGACTGTGCACTGTTTTTTTCTGAGTGATAATGAATAATTCATTCTCTTCATATATAGAAAGTTGCTTTCCCTTTGATGAAGCAATGTCTTTTAAAGATTCGTAAAGAAATGTGATCCTGCTGTCAGGAAAATGCGATTTTAAAACCATGATATATAGGAATGATTGAATATCCCAGAATGACTCGATCTCAGAAGGACTTGGACTCGAGCCGGTTTTATAATCAACGCAAAGCATTTCAGATTTTTGATCTGCTTTAAAAATGCCATCGATTTTTCCTCGAAAATGCAGTGTAACCATATCATTCTTGAGTGTATAAACAGGCCATGTGTCATTTTTCCCGGATTCCAGCATGCCGAAAACCTGTTCAAAACTGACTGGTGAATATTCGTTCAAAGAAGTTCGGACAAGGGCAAGAAGCTGAACCAGCAGATTTTCTTCTTTACCGGAACTCAGCCCAGCGGTGTACGGTGAATATGTTCTTCTAATAAAAAGATCCTTCTTAACATCAATATGAAATTTATTGAGAGCATAGGAAAGAGATTCTGCAAGTAGATCGAGTGCTTTAGTTTGGTTCTCTTTCAATAATGAAAATCCCTTAATTTTTCCGAAATGTTCGAGTGCTTTATGAATGACATTTCCGAGCTGCAATCTTTGCCGGGCATCTTCATCATAGGAGATCAGTTTTAGTTTTAACACATCTTTAAATAAATACTGCATCGGGCATTGGATAAGGGTGTTCATATCACTTGCAGAAAAGGTGAGCGTGGACTTCCCATCCGTTTTTGCCAAACCTTTATAAGAACCCATCACATAGTTTTGATATTCATTATGACGCTCCAAAACAGGCAGCATCGGATTTTCGATCAAATGGCAGTAATAGGTAAGATAATGCTGCCGAGCAGTGATCGGTTCACAGTCTTGATCTATAATCTTATCTGGTTCGAAGGTCTCGAGTAAGGTTGACGGATTAAGAACATTTCCATCCATATCCCGCTCTGCGCAAGAGAAGTAAAGCTCAGAATCCAGTTCAAGCCAATGGTTGAGAAGCATTACACTTTTTTCCCAATTATATGCAGGAACGGATGAAGCAAAAGGATTATTTTTTTGGGGAACCGGGAAGTAATTTTCTGATAGTCCAGCAATGAATAGGATGACATCATTAAGTTCAAACGTATCCATAAATCCAAGTATTTCGATGCCTTTTTGTCCTCTCCGAGAAGGTATCTCCTGATTTTTCAGAGCTTTTTTAATATCTTTAAAAAGATTATCAGGTTTGAGCTGAAGCCCAATATTATGGTAAATATCGAAAGTGTTTTTTATACATTTTTGAACATAGAGATAGGACTCCTGCATACTTTCATTCTGTTCGATCTTTGTGCTAATACCAGTCTCATTAAACAAAGTATCAATTCTCTCAAGAAGTGAAGTGTCAGATAGATTGATCGCTATATCTTTTATTTTGCCGATCAGATCTGTAATTGTATGCACAGCTTCGGAATAATTTTTGATTTTCTCAATTTCCGTTATGTCACTAAAATAATGTATGCCATTTTTTCTCACATGTGCATCGAGTTCGAAAATGTTCCTTTTAGTATTAAAAATGGGATGAAGCACAAGAGAGGATACTGTATTCCATGTAAGTCTTTCCGATGAGAACATAATTGTGAGCAGAGAGATCATAAAATTTGTGAGCGGTTCATTAATAAGTTTTTTGCCCGCAAGCAGGTTGTAAGGAATTCCATAAGAAGGGAAAATCCTCTTTATCGCATGAAGATAGGCGTCTATGCTCGATACGGTAACTTTTATTTTGGAGAAGTTTTGACCGTTATTTAGCAGGTAGTGTATTTTTCGGGCAATCGAGTCGATCTCGGTTTCGATTGAGTGATATTGTGTATATACGAGTTTAGACTTGCTCTCTTTTTGTATGACATCCTGCCATATCTTTGGAGTAATATCAAAAGAGGAATGTATTTTAAGGGCATCAAAATTATTGATAAAATAGAATTTTTCAGCACACTTTGAGAGCTGTGATACCATTTCATATTCAAGTGGGGTCTCTTTATAGAATCCGTTTAGTATAACCGTTTTATCTTTAAAGAAATTTTGATAATTTGTATTCAGAATTTCATGATCGTAGCTATAATGTTTCTCTTGGCGGAGTTTCTCATATTTAAAATGAATTTTCTCAAATTCATCGCCCGCTTTAAATTTCTGTTTCCAGAGCGCACATTTTCGAAAAGCATCAGAAAGTAATTCTGCCGTGCCCTCATTCAGGGGAATTTCGTCAGAAGATTTTTTTACAAGCAAAGTACCGCATTCGGGAGTAATTCTCTTTGCTTGAGTGGGACTCATCGTCAATATTTTATTAAGTGTAGTGATCTGAATGTTTGGATTAAGTAGTTCTCTCTTTGCCAGTGCCTGTGTCATTCTCTTAGATTGATAACCAGCAGGATTAATGATCAGTATATCTTCGTGAGAGTTCAGGTTATTTAGGACATTATTTGATACGGATATATTCTCTAATACAGAGGGAGTGAATGGGTGCTGTTCGTTCGGAAATATTTTAGTGAAGTATTCATCCTCCCATTTTATTTCATGCAATTCATTAAATGAAGAATAGTAAATAAATGCCTGTGCGTCGATGTTAAAGAGCTGTTTAACCATCCATTGATAGGTCTGGAGCTGGATCTCATATAAGTGGTGAGCTCGCAGTGTTTTATCCGTCTTGAAATCAATTATATACCATTTGTCGTTCTTCTTATAGAGTAAATCTAAGATTCCATTTACTTCAAGATAGATTTCTCCGTTATCCAGCCATCCAATAACCGGCAGCTCATGAAAAAGCTCTTGAACGGTCATAGAATGTATGTGTTGATAAATAACACTGGAAAGAAAGTTGGATATATGCGCTTGTAATTGCGATTCGATTTCATCAAATTTGATTTCAGGAAACGTATTTTCAATATAGTATGAAACCTCTTTTTGGTGAACAGAGAAATCCCACCAATGGTTTGCAATGATCGCATGAAAGATCG
>Ga0222666_1000742_pt1 | contig 14927 bp, 9 predicted proteins | sample AntAcemetagen655_FD_181710 | JGI IMG/M metagenome (GOLD analysis project Ga0222666, IMG submission 181710) | Saline water microbial communities from Ace Lake, Antarctica - #655 | ecosystem: Environmental > Aquatic > Non-marine Saline and Alkaline > Saline | place: Antarctica: Ace Lake | collected...
GTTAAACAACATACGTCTTGGCACTATATTGGAAGAATCAAAAACAAGGGGAAGAGTTAAGGCCACCTATAAGCTGGAAGAAATGTCTGACGAGGAAGATGCAATTATGGAGGCATTAGCGATTAAGAATTTCCACAATAACCGTCCAAAATTCAACGGTGTTGGTGTATACACATCAGATCCTGGTAACCAGTGAAAAATACAGAGATTATGTGGAATTATACCATAAGTCGTGATAAACTCACGCTAGCCACCCCGTCAGACTCGATTGCTAAAGACCTATCGTTTGACGAAAAATTAGACAAAATTCAACGATATCTCCCTGAAGGTCTCACGGAGAAAATCCTGGGCCAAAAAGAAAAGATTGAGGGTGAGCGTAAGCAGGTCACTGTGATGTTCTGTGACATGGAGGGATTTACGCCTCTCGTTGAAAGAATTGGCGCTGAAGAGTCTTATTCCATCATGGACCAAGTTTACGAGATTCTAATTCACAAGGTGCACGACTATGGCGGCACGGTCAATGAGATGACCGGCGACGGCATTATGGCCCTGTTTGGTGCTCCCGTTGCATTAGAGGATGCACCACAGAGGGCAATCCGATCTGCAATAGCCATCCACTTGGAGATGGCCAGATTCAGCGACAGGATGAAGCAAAATGAAACGGAGATGCCGACAATTAAGATGCGGGTCGGGATTCACACCGGTCGTGTGGTCGTTGGCAGCATTGGTAATAGTCTGCGTGTGGAATTTAAGGTGGTAGGGGATACTGTGAATCTGGCTTCCAGAATGGAAGGTTTGGCAGAGCCGGGAACCACCTACGTGACCGGAGAGACATTCAAACTTACGGAGGGCTTCTTCCGCTTTGAGGGTCTCGGAGAGCGAAAAGTCAAAGGCAGGGAAAAACTGGTCAACGTTTACAGGGTGATCGCACCCAGTACTAGAAGGACACGATTTGATGTCAGTACTGAACGGGGATTGACCCATTTTGTAGGGAGGGAGAGGGAGCTTGAACTTTTACTGGACGGTTTTGAGAGGGCCAAATCAGGCCGGGGCCAGGCCTTTTCCATCATGGCAGAACCCGGGATAGGAAAATCCAGGCTTTTGTATGAGTTCAGAAAGGGCGTAAGCAATGAAGATGCCGACTTTTTAGAAGGTAAGTGCCTCTCTTACAGCCGTGGTGTAGCCTATCATCCGGTCATAGATATCCTAAAGGCAAACTTTGACATCCGTGATGGCGATGGAGATACCGAAGTCAGGGAAAAGGTTAAGGAACAACTGAAAGCATTAGAGGCCGATGAAGCCTCCACGCTGCCATACCTTTTGGAGCTGTTATCGGTCAAAGACAGCGGTATCGATAAACTTTCCATGAGCCCTGAGGGGAAAAAAGAACGAATCACAGAGGCATTGAAGCGGATTGTGCTTAAAGCTTCAGAGATACGACCTCTGATAATAGCCGTTGAGGATCTTCACTGGATTGATAAGAGCTCAGAGGATGTCTTTAAGGATCTGCTGAATAGCATAGCGGGGACCAAAGTTTTTTTGATATTCACCTACCGGCCCCAGTTTGTTTACACATGGGGAATGAAATCCTTTCACAGCCAAGTGAACTTGAACAGACTTTCTAACAAAGAGAGCCTCGCCATGGAAGGTCATATTTTGGGGACAGAGCATTTGGAAGGGGACGTTGAGCAGTTTATTTTAGAGAAGACGGAAGGAGTTCCTTTTTTTATTGAGGAGTTTATAAAATCCATTAAAGACCTGAAGATCGTAGAGAAAAAAGACGGCAAATATCGCATGGCAAAAGATACCCGGGATGTAACCATTCCCTCCACCATCCAGGATGTCATCATGGCAAGGGTTGATTCGTTAACCGAAGGTGCAAGAGATCTAATTCAAACCGGGTCTGCTATCGAGAGAGAGTTTAGCTGCGAGCTAATAAAGAGGGTGACGGGCCTTTCTGAACAAGCATTGCTTTCCCATCTGTCCGCTTTGAGGGATTCCGAGTTGGTCTACGAAAGGGGCATATTCCCACAGTCTACTTATATCTTCAAGCATGCGCTGACACGGGATGTGGTCTATGAATCGATATTGAAGAAGAGAAAAAAAAGACTACATGGAGATATCGCTAAAGCCATCAAGGATCTCTACCAGAAAAAAATTGATGAGTATTATGAAATCCTGGTCGAACACTTTATTGCCAGTGAGACCTATGATATGGCCGCTGAATATTCAAAATTGGCAAGTAAAAAGGCTGAAAAAGCTGGCGCTCTGACGGATTCGATCCGATACACAAGAAAAGGAATCGATTCTCTTGAAAAATTACAGATAACATATGAGTTACAAAGCAAGATTATCGATGCCAGAACCACCCTCGGACTTTACCTGTTCCAAATGTTTTATTTTTTAGATGCGAAAAATGCGATTGATCCAATATCTGAATTAGCAATTGGCGGCGATAGCAAAAGAAGAATAGCTCAAATATATACTATCTTGGGTGCTTATTACTTTTGGTGCAAAGAAGATATGACGGAAGCAATACGATATTTAGAGTTGGCATTGGAAATCGCAGAGGAAACATCCGATGTTGTGTGCCTATTTTTTGCTAACCATTATTTAGGAATTATGAGAGCATCTAACTGTGAATTTGATAAAGCGGTTAATCATTTCAATGTGGCACTTAACATCAATCTAATGCGAAAAACTACTTGGGGAATCTCAGCGGTGAAAAGTGCTCTTAGCTACTGGGGCTATAGTTACCAAAGTAGAGGCGACATGGCTTTCCAAACCAGCCAAGAAGCATTAAGCATGGCTGAAGAAAGTGGTGATATATATTCAAAAGCAGGTGCGTATGGCTCCCATGGATATTCATGCTTCTACAAAGGTTATTTGCATGAAGCTGAAAAAAATATTTTAAGTTCGGTGGATTTTTGTGAAAGAATAAATCTTTTTGCATGGGAAATCCAATACTTGATCATACTGGCGACGGTTTATCTTGAACTCAAAAACTATCAAAAGGCTGAGATGTATTATGCTAAAGCTTTTGAACTAGCAGATCACAATTGCACTGACACGCAACCCTCTGTTCTTATTTTTTGCAAAATACAACTATCTTTGGCAAAATTCATGGACAGAAAGGAACATATTGATATGAAAAAGATATATTCCCTGTCGGCTGCAAATAGGTTAAAGACACAGGAAGGCTGGATACGAAGATCTATCGGACAACTACTCTCATATACTGACATTAGCCACTTATCAGAGGCTGAGAAATGGATAAAGAGCGCTATCAAAGAGGACAGCCGAAATGGGGCGATATGGCATATGGGTATGGATTATGCCGTTTATGCTGAAATGTTTAAGCGTAAAGGTGATAGACCAAATGCCAAAGAAAAACTGAATAGAGCCATCAAAATCCTCAAGAGATGTGGAGCTGATGGGTGGGTTGAAAAGTACGAAAAGAAGTTGACCGCACTTTTATGACAGAAATAGCGCACAATATTGAAGGTATGGTTGTGTTGTCCTTCTATTTTAATAATAGTTGTGATTTGGTTGGGTTGGCGGAAAAATATTCGTAGAAATTGTTAGCGCTTTAATAAATCAATCCTTTGGTGCAAAGGAGGTTTTCGATATCAAATGAACTGTCCTGAATGTCAATTTGTAAACCCTGAAGGCATTAGATTCTGTGGCAAATGCGGATCAAAACTGGCAATCATCTGTCAAAAATGTGGGTTTGAAAATCCTGACGGATTCCGTTTCTGCGGCAGGTGTGGAAATGGGTTGACACCCGATCCGGCCATCCAGGCGACAACCGAATCATTTGATAGCAAATTCGAGAGAATTCAAGATCGTTTTTCCAAAAGTATTCAAGAAAAAATCCTTTCCCAAAGCAGGAAGATAGAAGGTGAATACAAGCAGATCACCATATTGTTTTGTGATTTGAAAAACTTCACTCCCCTTGTTGAGAAACTCGGCCCGGAGGATGCCTATCACATAATGGATCAGGTTTATGAAATACTCATTGAGACGGTTCATTATTATGGGGGTATCGTTAATGAAATGACCGGTGACGGTATCCTGGCACTTTTTGGGGCTCCTACGGCGATGGAAGATGCACCTCAAAGAGCCATTCGGACGAGCATTAAAATTCATAAAAAAATTGTTCGATTTAACCATCGCATCAAAGCAGAAGGGAAAACTGTTCCACCTTTACAAATGCGGATAGGGATCAATTCAGGTCCGGTTGTTGTGGGTTCTCTCGGAAATGATCTTAAATCAGAATTCAAGGTGGTGGGGGATACCGTTAATGTGGCATCAAGGCTGGAGGGGCTTGCTGAGCCGGGGACAACGTATATCTCTGAAGCTACCTTCAAACTTGCACAAGGGCTTTTCCGCTTTGAAGCGCTCGGGGAAAAACAGATTAAAGGCAAAAAAGGCCCCGTCCAAGTTTACCGATTAATTTCTTCAAGCAATAACAGAACGAGATTCGATGTCAGCGCTGAACAGGGTCTTACGCCTTTGGTTGGCAGAGAAAAAGACCTTGAGCTTCTAATTGATGGATTCAACCGAATCAGGTCCAATAAAGGACAGGTCATTACCGTCGTGTCTGAAGCAGGAGTCGGAAAATCACGATTGGTCTATGAATTTCGAAAAACCATCGCCACTGAAGAGGTTATGTTTCTGGAAGGCAGATGCTTGTCCTATAGTAAGGGCATTTCATATCATCTTATCATTGATTTGTTAAAGTCTAATTTCAATATTCAAGATGATGATCCCAATATTAGAGAAAAGATTGTAACCGGCTTGAATAATATGGGAATAGGTGAAAAAGAAAACGCCCCTTACCTTCTTGAAATTTTATCGGTCAAGAACAGCGGAATGAACACGCTGATGATGAGCCCGGATGCGATGACTGATAAGCTTGCTGACATTTTTAAATTGATGATCCAGAAGCTTTCTGAAATTCGCCCGCTGGTACTGATAATAGAAGATTTGCACTGGGCCGATCAAAATTCAATTGATTTGATCAATCTACTTTTTGAAATCATTCCAGGCGCAAGGATTTTAGCTGTTTTTACATTCCGGCCTGAATTTTCTCCAAATTGGGGGTCATGGTCTTATCACGGTCAAGTGACGCTTTACAAACTGACAACAAACCAAATTGTCACCATGCTGAACCATATATTAGGACCCTCCCATTTTAATAGTGAATTTATTGATTTCATTGGGGCCAAGACAGATGGAACACCTCTTTTCATTGAAGAATTTGTCAAATATCTGACCGAACAAAACCTGGTTGAAAAAAAAGAAAATTCATACGCTCTGAGTAGCAATATTCATGAATCAAATGTGCCTTCAACCATTCAGGATATCATCATGGCCAGAACCGACCGAATTTCTGAAAAAGCAAAAGAGATACTCAAGATCGGTTCAGCTATTGAAAGAGAATTCGGACACAGCCTCATCCGATGCCTTGTTGAATATCCGGAATCAGAATTGCTATCCGTTTTATCCGAGTTAAAAAAATCAGAGTTAATTTTCGAGAGAAACGCATACTCCGGATCTGTTTATGTTTTCAAACATGCCTTGATCAGGGAAATAATTTATAAATCGATTTTATCCGGGAAAAAGAAACAATATCATGAAGAGATAGGATTTGCTCTGGAACACTTATATCAGCGCACGCTCAGTGAACACTATGAAATTTTGGCAAGACACTTCATCCTGGGCGAAAATTTTGAAAAGGGTGCCGAATATTCGAGACTCTCATGTAAAAAAATGTTGAAAACAGCTTCCCCTCATAATGCAATACATCATGCTGTCAAGAGAATAGACTGTCTTGAAAGGCTACAGAACAATGATGACATAGAAACACAGCTCATTGATGCAAGGGTATTGCTTGGATTGTTGTATACTCAAAAAAACTACCATGTACCGGCCATGGAAGCCATTCAGTCCATTATCGCTCTGGCGGAGAAAAGAAAAGAGAAACGAAGACTTTCACAGATTTACACTATTTCCGGTGCTTATCAATACATTGTTGAGGAAGATTTTCCCAGCGCATTCGGAAGGTTAAAAAAAGCAATAAAATTATCCAGAGATGCCAATGATCCCATCTCTAACATACAGGCAAGTTACTGGTTAGGGTTGGGCCAAGCAATTCACTGTAATTTTAGCGAGGCAGAATACAATCTAAATAGAGTTCTTGAAGCAAATAATGCAGTTAACATCCTATGGGGTATTTCATCACTGAAAAGTGTTATCAGTTATTTTGTCTATTACTATAGAGGTATGATTGAAAAAGGATTCCTCTACAGTCTGGATGCAGTAAAAGTGGCTGAGGAGAATAAAGATACCGCCACAAAAGCGATGGCCTACATTGCTCATGGCGTAATGCTCTATTGCAAAGGAGAGCTTGATGTCGCAGCGGAACACCTGACAAGGGGTGTTGAATTATGTGAAAAAAGTCGCTTTTTTAGTTGGAATGGAATGGGGCAAATGTGTCTGGGGGAAATGAATTATGAGATTGGAAAATATGAACAATCATCTATGAATTTTGACCTACTAATGGTGTTGGTGGAAAAGGGTGAGCTTAGCCCTTCATGGCGGAGTATCGGGAAAATTGGCTTCCTGAGGGCGAAAGTGGCAAGTGGATACCATCGCATCGACCCTGAATTATTAGAAAGACATGTCTCTGAGGTTAAAATAGCCTGTTTTGAGGGGGGCAAATACAGATTTCTCTCAGAGATTTTTTTCAATATGGGATCCAAATATGAAAACAGGGTAGGACCATTAATGCAAACCGCAATCCGGGCAGATAAGACAAATTGTATGGATTTCAGCCTTGGAAAGGATTATCAAACGTATGCTCGGCAGCTTAAACGGAAAGGTAATTTTACCCAAGCAAAATTTTATTATGAAAAATCCATCGATACTTTTAAAAAATGTATAGCAGACGGATGGATAGAAACCAGTACAGAAGAGCTGAAGATGATGGAAACATCTAAAATCATGCCACCGAGAGGTATTTGATGTTGAGCCTCTTATAAATTCCAGGATAGAATGAGGTATTGGGAATGTCCGAAGGAATCTACGAAAAACTAAGAGCACTACTTGATACGCATCCGGTGGATTGCCCACCTGCCCCAGAAATAACCGAGATTCTTAAGATCCTGTTTACAGAGACCGAAGCCAAGGCGGCATTAGGGCTTGGGTTTCGGCCGTTTGGCTTGGAAGAAATTGCACAACGGGCCGGGATGAAGCCGAACGATGTCAGTAAACATCTGGAAGCATTAGCTGACAAAGGCCTTGTCTTTGCCCGTGAGAAAAATGGTGTTTGGGGTTACGCACTCCTCAATGCTATTCAAATTTTCGAAAATCCATATCGAAAAGGCTTACAGGATGAAACCATCAGGAAGCTAACGCCGTTGTGGAAAAAATACAGGTCAACATTGCTGCCGGAGCTTGGCGGGAAGTCGACCTCACTTTTCCGTGTTATTCCAATTCAAAAGAAAATTAAATCCGTAGCCGAAATACTCCCTTACGAGAAGGTCTACGAGATGATTGATCAGGCTAAGGTGGTAGGTATTTCGCATTGTGCCTGCCGGGAGCTTGAGCAGAATTGCGATGCCCCACGTGAAGGGTGTATGATCTTTGATGCAACCTGCACGTATCTGGTGGAACGGGGATTTGGACGTTACCTATCTAAAAATGAAATGAAGCGGAAGCTACGGGAATTTGACGATATGGGTTTGGTTCGTCAGGTAAATAACACCAGTGATCGACTTGAATTCATTTGTCACTGCTGTTCATGTTGTTGCGGATTCTTGAGTGCTTTAAAAAAATACGATAACCCCAGAGCCTTTACACGCTCATCATTTCTTCCAGCGAGAGATCTGGAAAAATGTGTTGGCTGCGGAATATGTGCAAATGAACGTTGCCCGGTTGAGGCGATTGAAATGATTGATGCAATACCAGTTGGGAAGGTAGAAAGATGCATTGGTTGTGGGTTGTGTGCTACGGGGTGCCCGGAAGATGCTATCCATATGGAAAGGTCTGTGGATATGCCGAAACCACCGGCCAATTATATGGAATTAGGATTGAGGCTCTTACAGGAAAAGGAAAAAGTCGGAAAATTCATTGAAGTGAATACACCGCAATTCGGAAGAAAGGAGCGCAGATGAATCCACAGCATTTCGACTATGATTTTATAGTGATTGGATCCGGCTTCGGCGGAAGCGTATCAGCATTGCGTTTAGTAGAAAGGGGGTATAGGGTCTGCGTTCTGGAAAAGGGACGGCGCTGGAACAAAGAGGACTTTCCCAAGACCAACTGGAATCTGAAAAAATATATGTGGCTTCCCCAACTCGGAATGTATGGATATCAGATGCTGACACAGCTGAAGCATGTTCTGATTTTTCATGGCGGCGGAGTGGGGGGTGGCAGCCTGGTATATGCCAATCAGTTGCTGATTCCGCCGGACGAGGTGTTTGAACGACCGGAATGGGTTATCCCTGATTGTAAAAACACGCTAAAACCATTCTATGAGGAGGCCCGGAAAATGCTGGGAGCCAACCCGAGTCCGCAGATTGGTGTGGCCGACACCTGTCTGAAAGATGTCGGTATTGACTTACGGGGGAAGGATACCTTTCATATTAACGATGTCGGTATCTTCTTCGGCAAACCGGACGAAACGGTTGCAGATCCCTATTTCAACGGAGAGGGACCGGAACGGACTGGTTGCACTTTCTGTGGTTCCTGCATGATCGGTTGTCCGGTGGGTGCAAAAAACACCCTTGATCGCAATTACCTCTATCTGGCAGAGAAAAAAGGGGCTGAAATTATACCTGAAACCGAGGTAGTGGGTGTTCGACCCTGTGACGGTGGATATGAGTTGTCCACTAGGAGCCCATCGAGAGCAAATCCACGGAAAAGCTACCGTGCCCGTGGAGTCGTATTCAGCGGCGGTGTCATGGGGACTGTCAAACTCCTGCTGCAATGTCAGCACAAGGGGATGCTGCCCGATATCTCCGGCCAGATTGGAAACGTGGTCCGAACCAATTCGGAGGCATTGCTGGGAGTGCGGTCCTATGACAAGAGTACCGATTGGAACGATCAGATTGCCATCACATCAGGGATCTATCCGGACGATACCACCCATGTTGAAATGGTGCGCTATAACAAAGGATCGGATGTCCTGTTGAATCTGCTCACCCTTTTCACAGGGGGAGGAGGGAGTGTCCCCAGGGCGTTACGTTACATGGGAAATATTCTGCGGCAGCCGTTTCGTTTTATAAGGCTGCTCTGGCCCTTGGGCAAGGCAGCGAGCACAACAGTGGTGCTGGTCATGCAGACGGATGAAAACCACTTGAAGCTGGAGTACAAACCCCGCTGGTGGAGGCTCGGGGGGTACAGCATGAATTCCAGCGTTCCTCCCGGGCAGCTACGGGCTCCTGCCTATATTCCAGTCGCCAATGAGGTGACACGACGTTTGGCAGAAAAAATGGAAGGAATTCCCTTGAGTTCGTATCCTGAAGCGATACTCAATGCCTCCACGACAGCACATATTCTGGGTGGATGCTGTATGGGGAAAACGCCGGAAAAAGGTGTGGTGAATCTGAATGGGGAGATTTTTGGCTATCCCAACCTCTATGTGGCTGATGGGTCGGTCATAGCGGCGAATCTGGGAGTCAATCCCAGCCTGACCATCACCGCATTGTCAGAGTATATTATGTCCCGGGTTGAACTGAAGTAGTGTACCTCCCGAAGAAACGTTTAAGACATATTAACCCCGTCCATAGTTTCCGCCACAGCAGGGCTCAATATATCTGTATTTTTCAGAATCTTTACGAACCACAACATATGGGTGCTCCGAAACCGGTGACCTGGGTGGGGGATTTTGAACGGGGAGAACCGAAGAGCCGGTGGCCACCCCCTCTAAAGTGGGGTAGTTTGAAGGTTCAGCGTCTTCGGAAATTACGGAATCATACAGTTGAGCGTATCTCCGGATGGTTTTCCGATTGATCCCGATCTTCCGGTTGATCTCTCGTTGGCTGATTCCTTTTTCCAGTAACGTTATGACTGTCGCTTTCAAATTCGGCTTCAAAACGTTCATCCTTCCTTCCCCCATTCGTGGAGTTCACAAATGGGAGTAGTTACGTTCTGTCGCCTTTTTCAGCAATCTCTACTGGAAATTCAGTCTCGCCAAGTGGGGTATTTTGGGGTGGCCACAGGTGGGGTACTTTGGGTGGCCATCAGGGTTAGGAGTGATTAGTACCACTTCCTAATTGAAAAATAGGAAAAATAATGCCTATGCCTGATTGCTTTTTTTGATGCTGCGTATGAAATGGAACCGGACCATTTGATATTTGTGATATTTGGCATAATGAAACATTATTTCTTTCTGGCACACCTTATTCGTTATAATATTATTTTCCTTGTATACGGAGTAATAACCATAGTCATATTATATTCATAAAATTATCTATTCAAATTGTGATGTATTTATGTTAATAGGCATTAGCCTTAGTGGGGATTTTCTGGGGATCTTGCTTTATGACGGCAATACGATGCATGAACTTGGTTCCCATACGGCATTTGGACTTAGCAACCTGGGCCAACCGGTAGGCCAAGATAGTAAAAGCGGTGCTTTTTTATCTCTGCATTTTCCAAAAAAACGTGTGACATCATAATTCTGATGGGCGCACGGAGGGTTGACATACTTCCAACATAAATCAGGTGGCTAACGGGTCGGGACGGGTTGGCATACGGGCTCAATAGCTCATTGGAACATAATTGAATTTTCCATTTTGCTCATTGTTCAACGCCACTACATCTTGAGGTCGAGCCCTTTCTAGAAAGCTGACCGTTCTTGACCATTTCTAAAGCCTTTTTTTCTTGACAGAAGGCAGTGTTTGTCCTTACCTCGGCCGTAGGTATTCCCATGTTGGCATTCCCACCAATTATTCAACCTCTATCCAGAAGGTTCCCCAATGAAAACGCACCTCAAAATGTATATGCCTGCTCATGAGCCAACACTTTTTGCTTTATTTATTGAAGACGGGGATTGGTTATAAGGGAGAAGCTATGGAACAACAGATACGGTTTTGTACTACCAGTGAAGACGTCCATCTTGCCTATTCCACTTTTGGTCAGGGTCCTGCGTTTGTTATCCCTCCGGGGTGGATTAGCAATTTAGAGCTGGAATGGGAAGTTCCACAAAGACGGGCTTTTTACGAGAACCTGGCGGCCCAACATACTGTTATCATATATGACAAGCATGGCTGTGGTCTCTCTGACCGTGAAAGGCATGAGTTTACTTTGGAGAATGACGTCCGAGACCTTGAAGTGGTCATAAATCATCTGAATTTGGAACGTTTTGCTTTATTAGGAATATCTCAGGGAGGTCCCACTGCAATAGCTTTTGCCGCCAAACATCCTCAAAATGTCACTCAACTATTACTTTTCGGTGCCTATTCTCGTGGTAATAATCTTGCCAAAGACGAAGTAAAGACAGCTCTCCTTTCTTTGGTACGAGCACACTGGGGGTTTGGCTCAAAGGCCTTAGCAGATTTATTCATACCTGGCGCCGGTTCCGATCCGGATATGGTTGAGGCGTTTTCTCAATACCAGCGTAAGTCCACAACTGCCGAAAATGCAGCTCGAATGATGGAGTGCTCGTATCAGATTGATGTCACCGATCACTTACCCAATATTATTATGCCTACTGTGGTAATCCATCGCAAAGGTGACCGTGTTGTACCTTCCAAATGTGGCAAAGAACTGGCGGCATCTATTCCCAATGCTAGTTTCGTCTCCCTTGAAGGCAACGTGCACTTGCCTCACTTTGGTGATGTTGATGCATTAATGCGTGTAATACGAGAGTTCCTCGGTGCGAGGACTGACCCTACATCAAAAGCACCACCCGAGAAAGTAGCCGCACAGGGATTTCAACGCAAACTCGCTGCAATTCTCAGCGCTGATGTAAAGGGTTACAGTCGTCTCATGAGCAATGACGAGCAGCAAACAATCCGCACTCTAACCTCTTACCGTCAGGTGATGACTGCCCTTATCCAGAGGCACAAAGGTCATGTTGTGGATGCCACAGGGGATAACCTCCTGGCAGATTTTGGAAGCGTTGTAGATGCTGTGAACGCTGCGATAGAGATTCAGAAAGACCTCGCCATACGGAATACAGACTTACCTCCCTCCCGCAAAATGGAGTTCCGTATCGGAGTTAACCTCGGGGATGTAGTTGAGGAGGAGGGGCGGCTATATGGTGATGGTATTAACATTGCCGCCCGGATCGAGTCATTGGCAGACGGAGGAGGCATTTGTATCTCCGGGACTGTCTATGATCATGTGAAGAGCAAGGTGGAGTTGGAATACGAGTTTCTTGGGGAACAGTCTCTGAAGAATATCTCTGAGCCGGTGAGTGTTTATCGTGTGGAAATGGATCATAAAGATACCAGAGGAGGGCAGAAGGTTCATAAGATGTACTAATTTGGGGTAGCCAGATACAATTATTTTTAAGGCCTGTCAGAATCCTAGCTCAAGACGTTTCGGTGCACCCCGCTAGAGTTTGTAACAGGCTGTATTATTCGGCCGAAATGATATACGGGCCGTACTTTCAATTATATCATTCCTCTGAGACTGGAACTTGGAAGCCAGAAAACAAGCCATATTTATCCTTCTGTTTCACCGAGATGCTGACATCTTCACAAAAATGGATTTTTGACGCCCATTTTTCTTTTTCAGCATACAGAAGGATGCCGAATATATTCTTCCGTTTGAAAGCTGAAAGGCACACTGCTGATTTATCCCTGTAGGTGCACCCCCAACGTATACATCTTTTGGTTTGCCGTGTTGTATCGGTTATCTATTCCCAACGACAGAAACGTGTGATATCAATATTCTGATGGGCGCACGGGGGCTGAGATATCTCCAACATATATCAGATGGCTAACGGGTCGTAACGGGTGGGAATATGAGCTCAATATTCCAAATCTCCCATGGTTCAAAGCATCATCAAAGCTGTGAGTAAAGAATCCCACATATTGTGGTCGCCGTGTTTCACGGACAGTCATCACCATAAAAGAAGAATCTCTATATTATAGTTCCGCAAGACAATTCCCAGACCACACAACAATACCACTGACAGTCTTCCGCCGGAGGGGCGCCTGAAACCCCCAGAACCGCCGTCAGTGACGAATCCTGCCCATATACAGCCACCTGAGAGCAAAAAGTATGCTACCGAATAGTATGGATAGGGCCAAGGCAAGCATACAATTTAGAACGTGTGTATAAGGGGTTTCGTCATTCCCTGATGGCCCAATCCGATACCCCACCTCAGTGAACATCAAACAGAAAAAATTTAGCCCATCCCTGGTTGCTATCATCCGCCAATAAAAAACCACCTTCCGGTACGGGGGAATGTTTTTCTGCAATATTCAACCTCAGACATCAAGAAACGCATTTCCTGCCGCCAAAAACATCTTGCTTGGAAGCATGTTTGAACCAACTGAAATTCATAAGCATACATAAGATCAAAGGCCAGAAAGGTAATTGTTCCGTAATCAATCACTCATTGTTGACATTCACCCTCCATTCTGTTCTAAGCTACAATGGAACAGGTCCGCACATTTTATAAACCAAGTATGCCAGCAGGGGTAGCGTCATGGGGAAAAAGGTCGTTTTTGGTTTCATATTGGTAGTCCTTACGTTCTTTTGGGTCTCTTTTCCGGGTAACTTGTCCGCAGCAGGGACTAGCCTGGCACCTGAAGGTATTAAATTCCCCGATGGTTCGGTTCAAAAAACCAAAGCCACCGAAACGGGGACACCTGGTCCACAGGGACCCAAAGGAGATACGGGTGACACAGGGGCTACCGGTCCAAATGGAGACACTGGCGACACGGGAGCGCCTGGTTCTCAAGGAGCGCAGGGTGATAAAGGCGACACGGGAGCGCCTGGTGTGCAAGGTGATACCGGTCCGCAGGGACTTAAAGGTGATACCGGGGATGTTGGTCCCGCTGGCCCACAGGGAGCGGCTGGTTTTACCAGTGCAATTTGTCCAGTTCCAAAAACTGGGCAGACCAAGTGCTATGACAGCGGGGACCCTGCTAGTGAGATACCCTGTACTGGCACAGGGCAGGATGGGAATCTGCAAAGAGGGTTTAGTTGGCCGAACCCACGGTTTACTGATAACGGGAACGGAACGGTTACCGACAATCTGACAGCATTGATATGGTTAAAAAATGCGGAGTGTTTTGGATTAAGAAATTGGGATAATGCTCTGAACGATTGCAACACCTTGGCAAGTGGGCAATGTGGCCTCAGCGACAGTTCCTTGGCTGGTGACTGGCGGTTGCCCAATGTAAAGGAATTACAGAGTTTAATAGATTTTGCCTGGAAGTATCCTGCTTTGTCCAATGATGCAGGGACAGCAAAGTGGACATCGGGAGATGGTAGTTCCTTTACGGGCGTGACATCAGACCAGGCATACTGGTCAAGTACTACGTTCAGCCTCCCGAGAAACGCATGGCGGGTGCATTTGGCAGAAGGGTACGTGACCTCCGACACTAAGACATGGACACGCTATGTCTGGCCAGTTCGTGGCGGACAATAGAGAACTTTGTTTCTTTGGTCGTCAACTTCCCTCCTCAATGCTCTTCAACCCCCCAATGCCCTAGTCATAGGAGGTTAAGGAATCCATTATTTCCGTTCACGGAGGCCCGGGTGGGTTCGGTCGCTCCGCCTGGTACTATTATGGGTTCCCACTCTGACATCCATATCCAGCGACAAACTTGGTGATAAGAAGTCCCTTTTTTGAGGGCAAACCATAGGTGATTCGGCCTTGTGTATCAAGAGAAATTCAACCTCATGATGTTGTGTGGGTAACTCGTTGCCTGATATTGAGAGTCCCCTTTGAGGCG
>Ga0222666_1000749_pt1 | contig 14744 bp, 13 predicted proteins | sample AntAcemetagen655_FD_181710 | JGI IMG/M metagenome (GOLD analysis project Ga0222666, IMG submission 181710) | Saline water microbial communities from Ace Lake, Antarctica - #655 | ecosystem: Environmental > Aquatic > Non-marine Saline and Alkaline > Saline | place: Antarctica: Ace Lake...
GCATGATCTCGATTGTATCGTTAACTTTAAACGGTGATGTAAAAAATATAATAAGGCCTGCCGTGATATTACCGACCAAACTCCATACGGCGAAGAAGGCGATGGCTATCATTGCCAAAATGCCGGTTATGGAAATCCATAAATTCCTTACATCAATCCCCCATACCAACATCAGTAAAGCAAAGAACAATCCAGCACTCAGAAAAACCATAAAACGTTTTACAGCGAAATACCTAGTATCCTGAAGTTTTAATTTTTTCTGTGTTTTCCGAGCGTAGAATTTAAAGAGCTGGAAACATACCACGGTAATAAGCAGTACGGCTACAGAGACTATTAGTTTTTGGATTATTTCATAATTCATAGCCACTTCTTCCTTTTGAAATATAATATCATGGTAACAAAAACACCCACCATTACCAGTAATACCGCCGGATAACCCCAGTGCCACTTGAGCTCCGGCATGAATGTGAAGTTCATGCCGTAAATGCCAGCGACGAATGTCAGGGGAATGAATATAGTAGCGATAATGGTAAGGACCTTCATCACCTCGTTCATCCGGTTGCTGATACTGGATAAATATGTGTCGAACATACTAGAAGCCATATCTCTGAATGTCTCGACTGTATCAATCACCTGTATCGTATGATCGTATACGTCCCTGAAGTATACCCCCGTTGCGGCCGAGATAAGAGATGATTCCCCTCTATGAAGACTGCTGATCACCTCCCGGAGCGGCCAGACCGACTTCCGGATAAACAGAAGCTCTCTTTTTAAATAATTAATCGCCTGGAGTGTCTCCGGACTTGGATCGGCAATCAACACTTCTTCAGTCCCCTCAATCCGATCTCCCAATTTCTCTAAAATCGAGAAATAACCATCAACCACTGCATCGATCAGGGCATAGCTAAGATAATCGGCTCCCATCCTGCGGATTCGTCCTTTCGCCTCCCTGATCCGTTGTCTGATCGGATCAAAAACATCGCCAATCTTCTCCTGAAACGATATGACAAAATTAGTTCCGAGGATCAAGCTTACCTGTTCAGAAGTGACTTCCAGTTTCTCTTCATCGTACCCCAGCATCTTCAAGACCACGAAGACGTACTCCCCGAAGTCTTCAACCTTTGGTCGCTGACCGGTATTGGCGATATCTTCTATAACCAATGGGTGTAAGCCGAAGTGCTTGCCTACATTTTCGAGAATCTCAGTTTTATATATTCCGTCGATATTTATCCAGGTCACAGTAGATGTATCTTTGAACAGAAAACAATCTTCCACCGTCTTGAACCCTTTTTCCTGGACCTGGTCTTTATCATAGTCGATTACAGTAATCCTCACTTCCTCTGTCCTCTGCTTCCCTATATAAATCGCGGTACCGGGAGGAAGGCCAGCCGCTTTGGATCTCTTTTTAATGAATCTGAGCATGATCTCAACCTCCGTATATATTGTTTAGACTGGAGTATACATCCGTTTTCTCATAGTCTCCAGCTTGCCGAAACACATTAGCTTGTCACCTAAAATAATCTTCGTGTCGGCTGATGGGTTTGGAATGGTCTGATTTTTCCTCTCTATAATTAAAACGAGAATATCAGATTTCCTTAAGTCGGTTTCAATTAGTGTCTTGTTTACTACCGAACTGTCTTCTGTGACTTCAATATGGGATATGCCGTACCCGCCAGGAGCCAAGAATATCTCTTCGAAAGTCACCGGCTCGATGATATCTTTTTTTACCAAACGCCTTCTTACAACTTCAGTTAACTTTTTACCATACTTAGTACCGGTAGAGACCTTAAAAACGATATATACAGTCAAAGCGACCACCACCAGGTTAATCCAAGGTAACAAAAAAGGGGGGAATATAGTCCGTAAAAAAGGGATAGTATATTTTGTTAAATAGATATTTGGTCTTAGAGAATTGGCGAAGGTAGCGACCATAGCAACAATACCGGCATTACCGAAGATAATGAGATAGGTCGCAATCCTTCTTCTCTGTGGACTGGCTATAACTAGTTCTGCTTCCCTTGTGGTGAATCCCGTTCCACTGAAACATGAGAGGGCCTGGAATTTTGCTGCCCTCCATTCGAGGCCGGTTAAGTTGAAGGCTACAGCACCAATTCTAACTACAATTACAGACACAATCAAAGCGGCAATGAATAACAATAGATTCATAAATATACTCCCTTCCTATAGCTTGTTTATCCTGTTAATAGTGTGCATCGTTAACAGGATCTTTGTGATATTCACGACTTCAGTTGACACATTTTGGTTCTCATAATAGAACCGTATTTCAAAGGATGTCGTGATATGACAAAAGAACAATGTGAGGAGGAGATCACCGGCTATAGTACCGTGTCATCCGGCAGAGTTGTTCCGCCAGTTCGCCGGAAAGCATCGCAGGATCGTATCGCCATTCCCATTGTCCGCAGGATAGGCCCGGGGCGTTCATCCTGGCTTCGCTGCACCGTCTGAATTTCATTGGGTGTGGATCCGTAATGATGTCTCATGATTGTTATAAAATGTGTAAACAGACTTAGTCTTTCTATGACGTGGTGTCTCCTTTTTCATCAAATTCGATACCTTCTCTTTTCAATCGGGCCTCTAATTGTTCTAGCCTGAATTTCAGGTCTGACATTTGATGAACCCTGCCCGACATCGATTCTACCATGGCGTTCAGTTGAGATGTTCGCCTATCGACTAAGTCCTCAAGATGGTCTCTATGTTTAGCTAACTCTCCCTCCATCTGTTTACGCTTGCTGATGTTAACAAATGAAGCCATCCTGCCTGATATGGCATGTTTTTTATCGGTAACAGCCGATGAAGAAACTTCAACGGCAAAAGTTGTCCCATCCTTGTGAGTCGCGGTAAATTCCTCTGTCTCAGAGTTTTTCCTGTTTATGATCGCCTCCACATCGGAAAACTTGCGTATATCATCGCTGGCAAATAAATCGGTCGCATATTTTCCGATCACACTCTCTTTACTGCCATATTCAAACATGACTACAAAGGAAGGATTGGCATATATGATTCTGCCCTCCAGATTAGTTATAACAACACCGTTAACGGAAGAATCCAGTGCATCGTAGGCGATACTTAATTCTTTTTCCGCTCGGTCTCTTTTTTTGATTAATCGGAGTATCAATGGGATTAAAAATATACCCACAATAATCAGGAGAACAGTTTCAATGATTGCCTCCCTCCAGTTAAAGGGGCTGGGAGGGATGCCGAAAATGATGTGGGGAAGTCCGAGTATTTCATTCAGCCAGAGACCGAGGCTGATAATTAAAAGACATAAGACGGCGAAGAGTGATACCTTATCATACAGGTAACCTTTTACCGGAAGTTGAAGCCGAGAATCTGTATTGTCCGCCTCGGCAATCTCACAACATAGTTTTATCAACTTCTTTATGAGTTTATCTTTCGATGAAGTGATCCTCACTTCTTCTGTCCTCTTTTTCCCTATATAGACCGAGGTGCCGGGTGGAAGTCCGGCGGCCTTGGATCTCTTCTTAATGAATCTGGGCATTGTTTTAACCTCCGAAACCATCCTATTATATGCTTTAAAGATGATTACTCGCATACCGGCGGAGAAACACATTTTTGAGGAAGGCACTGCCCCCTATTATTAAACCCTTCCCCCATAATAACCATCTCTCCCATCTAAATGCAGCTGATTATCTATCCGGTTAAATAAACGTTCTCTTTTAATAAAGCCGGACCTAATTATCCATCATGGTTACCGAGTTCTTATTTGACTATCCGGTAAGTTGGATAAGCAAAATTAACCTTCTCCTCTTTTTCGAAATCCTCCAGTATTACCCTCGCAAACTCGTCTTGGGTAGTCCTGCGCTTCCTTGCTTCTGTCAAATACCTTAAAGTTAATTCTACTCCGCTGTCTTTAATATCCACATATACAATTGGAGTCAGCTTTCCATAGTGAATCATGTATCGCCGGGACATCCTTTTTATTTTCATCTTTACGATTGCTTCTCTATCTTCCGCTCGGTCCAGTGCATGGCTGATCATAATTTCCTGCGCCCGTTTCCAATCACTCTCGAAGGTGACCAGAATCTTCAGTTCATTCCAGATAAACTCAAATCCACGACTATAGTTGTAACTCGCCTTTTTAAATATTTCGCTGTTGGGTACATTGACTATTCTGCCAGTACTCTGGTCGGCGTCTACCCAGTTCCCTATTTCCAGTAGGGATGTCTGCAGCATGCTAATGTCTATCACATCACCTTTCACCCCTCCAAATTCTATCCTGTCGCCCGCGTCGAATGGTCTTCGAAAAAGAATCATGAACCAACCCGCGAAGCTCAGGATCACCTCCTGCAGGGCCAAAGCCACACCTGCACCGACAGCACTGAGGAAGATGGTCAGGGAACTGATATTCTGAATCCAGATAAATACAACGAACAGGATGATCAACAGGTTAAGGAAGTAGATCACATATTTCCTGACCAAATGCTGTGTCCGATGGTTCTGGACTCGAACGTTAATGATCCTCACCAGGAGAAATACCAACAGATACCCAATCAACAGGATCAACCCGGTTCTGATCAGTTTCCTGTATAGTACATCATGCTTACTTTTAATCTTCGTTTCCGCCAAGGCCACCTTTTCCTGAGCCAGGAGCAACTTATCCTCCATCAACCGGACTCTCTCTTGGATGGCCAGGGTTTTTTCTTCCGCGATCAGGACTTTTTTATATGCAGCCGAAGCTTCTTTCTCCTCTTTATCAGCATTGGCTTCAGCCTTTCTGATCTCACCATAGTTAGCATTTATGCTGCGGACGACTTCAGCCTCCTCTTTAGCAAGTTTAGCCTCCTTAAGCTCCACTGCCGCTTTTTTTTTCTCGATCTCGACCGTTTTTTCCTGAATCTCCACCTCTTTCTTAGCCGATTCGACTTCTGTCTTCACATCTTCGGTCTGTTTTTTTGCGTCTGCGACCTCATTCAACTGCCGAATAATTCCGTCCGGATTAGGTGAAGGGGATTGGGACAGTTCCTGAGCATTTACCGGGGAGATCAAAGCTGGAATAAGACATGCCAGTATGAATAGCAGAGTGATCGCCCTTCTATTAAATCGGGAAAGGTTCATAAAATATCTCCAGAACAATAACTGTTACTCGGTTTAAATTGAGGTTCAACCGTCTGTTCATGAAGAATGGGAATTATATTACCATTCTTCATCTTCACTCCTGATTCGCTTTCATTTATATCCTACCATAGTCAATCCGGCATGTTATGTAGGAATATTTAATACTTGTAACCCTTATTGTAATCTCCATAATCATAATCTTTATAATCGTAGTCCTCCTCATTATCTTCATCGTCCGGACCATCATCGTCGTCGTCCTGACTATCATCCTCCTTATCATCTTCCCCAACGAGATCATCATCCAGAGCCTCATACGTATACACGATTAGAGAGATCTCGTTGGATTCACTCTCACTCACTATACCCGTGGCCTTCACTTCCTCGCCTTCACGTGCCAAAAGCTCGTTTCCCTCTTCGTTATCCACCACCAAGTACTCTTCATCCGTTTTAGTCAATATCGATACCATGGCCACCTTCCCTGCCGCATCCCAATCTACGGCACCTACAACACCTTGAATAGTGACAATATTATTTCTCATAATTTACCTCTCATCCATAGATTGAAGCCGTTGAATCCTGCGCTGAAGATATGGTGAGGTCTGGATTGTGCTTTAGCAGCACACTCACGGGCGCAATAGTTAAGACAAGTTCTGTATTCCTGGAGCAGGCGATGGGCGGATAGGTATGTATGCCGACAAGATACGGTGAAGTGTTTAACTCCGGGTCAAAGAGCTCAACCTGACGGGACACTTCAATAATACTCGTCGGGGCGGAAGACGTGCCGAGTAAGTAAGACACAGTCTTTTCCAGAGGTATGGGTAGTATGCCGACCCGAGCCAGGTCGACTGAAACGAAGGGGATGGGATCAGTACCGTCATACAGAAACTGTTCCACCCCCCCATCAATAGTCTTGGTCATTCTTAAGGCGCCTCATCTCCCGCCTCCGCTGGCGGGCACTGTCACGGCTTTTACGACCTTTAATATCACGTCCATCCCTACGAGGATATCTCTCCCCGTTCGTACGGCTAATTATTTTCCGACCTTCAAAATTGTCATCTAGAGATACGCCATACTTATCTTTCATTTCCGCACCTTGGTTAAAATCTAAAATCCTTGTATTGATGCTTCCTTATATATCTACAATACGTAAAGTCAACAATTATTATCGTGATTTTTCATGGGTCAGAAAAAGCATAATCAGGATAGATTTTTGCGGGTTTGTTTGCCATTAAAAGGGTATTTTGATAAGCTTATTTTATAAATCAAAATTTAACCTAATAACACGTTCGATGACGGGAATGAAATGACAGACATACTACTTCACACCTTCGTAACGACGCTGTACTTCCTTGCCCTGATCAATCCCGTCAGCAAGGTATTCGTTTTTGCCGTTCTCTCCTTCCGAGCATGAACGCAAAGGTTTCATGCGGGTCACCGATAAGGCCAGTGGTGTTGCCGCAAAGCTAAGCGCCGGAGCCAAGCGCGGGGGCAGGTTAAATAACAATATGTTCTAGAAACGGAGACGCATGATGAGGATTACCCTGGCGTATAATTTACGAACCGATGATACCGAAGCCACTGCTGAGCTACTTTCAGTGGAAGATATTCAACGCATACAGACCGCGATCAGCAGCCTGCATCATAAGGTAACCATGGTAGAGGTTTCCGCTAAGCCCAACATAGTGGTTGAGCGATTGTTGGAAAGCGCGCCGGATCTGATATTTAATCTGGCGGAAGGAACCATCGGAAGTTCCCGGGAAGCGTTTTATCCGGGCTTGTACGAGCAGATGGACATTCCCTTTACCGGCGGAAACGCGTCATTGCTCCATCTTAATCTGGACAAACATCTGGCGAAAACCGTTCTGAGTTCCCGCGGGGTCAGAGTTCCTCAAGGAGTGCTGATTTCCGGAAAAGAACACCACCTGCCGGACGATCTCCGATATCCGCTGATGATCAAGCCGAATTCCGAAGGTTCAAGCAAAGGGATCAGCCAGGATTCAGTCGTCGAGACCCGGGAGCAGGCTCTCAAACGTATCGATCAGCTGTTGGCCCACTATCCGGCGGGACTGATCGTCGAAGAATTTATAGCCGGCCGGGAATTAAGTGTTCCGTTTATTGAAAGCTATCCCGGAAAGCTGCTCGATATAGTAGAGCATACGTTTGATATGAAGAAGAGCGGCGGCAAATACAATATTTACGATTATGATATGAAGCAGGGCGGAGAAGCCGCCAAGAGCGTAAAAGTCATCTGTCCGGCTCAGATTACTGCTCAGGAAGAAAAAGAAGTCGTGAGCATGGCCCGGCAGGTATTTGATATCATGTCCTGTCCGGATGTCGGGCGAGTCGATATCCGCCTGCACAGGGACGGAATGCCGTATTTTATAGAATTAAATCCGTTGCCCAGTCTTCACCCAGTGGCCTCATTGATGACCGCGGCACAATCGCGCGGTCTTGGATTTCGGGATGTATTCCGACTGGTCATTCGCTCTGCCGCGCGCCGATACGGTCTGGCTATCCGGCCGCCGAAAAAAGCGATCAGGTCTCCGCAGATTTCCGTGCCCCCGCGTTGCACTACGCGCGAACTGGGCATTCCCATCGGCAGAATGCGCCCGGGAATTCAGGACAGCATTACCGATGTCAAAGGTGTTCGGGTCGGCCATTTTACCCGGACTGAAGACAATGTGAATATTCCCGGCAGCACCGAGACCACTTGCGTGCGTGCCGGAGTTACCGCAATCCTGCCGGCCGGACAGGCCTATGCCAAACGATTGGTTGCCGGCGGATATGTGCTTAACGGCGTTGGCGAGATGGCCGGACTGACTCAGGTACTGGAGACCGGCTGGCTGGAAACTCCGATTTTACTGACCAATTCACATTCAGTCGGTCGGGTACATGACGGAGTCGTCAATCACATGATAAAAAAATATCCCCGCCTGGGCACCGAGACCGGTGTGGTACTGCCGGTGGTGGGAGAAGCGGACGATTCTTTTCTAAATGATGTGCGCGTAGGAAGTTGTACTGCCCAGGACGCGGTAAAAGCGATCGAGGCAGCGTCAAGTTCAAATGTCATACAGGGTTCAGTGGGAGCCGGTGTCGGCATGAGCAGTTTTGACTTTGCCGGCGGCATCGGAACCGCCTCGCGCACCTTCGATCTTAAAAACAGTGGATCGTTTAATCTCGGCGTCCTGGTACTGTCCAACTTCGGCAAGATGCGAAACCTTACTGTCGAAGGCGGGGTGGTTGGCAGGCAATTGGACACTGAATTTGCTCGAAAAGGCCGTCGGGAATTTTCGGAAGGCTCAATTATCGTAGTCGTCGCGACCGATGTCCCTCTATTGAGCAGCCAGCTTAATCTTATCGCCAAACGCGCGGCGCTCGGCCTGGGACGCACCGGATCCTACGCCGCATCATCCAGTGGAGAGATCATCATCGCTTTCAGCACCGCTAATCGCAAGCCGCGCTCGACCCGTTCCAGCGATCATTTGATCAGCATGAAATGCATATCCGAATACTATATCAATACGTTGTATGAGGCAGTGATCGAATCCACTGAAGAAGCTGTGCTGAATGCGATATTCTGTTCCAATGGAATGGACGGCCGCTTAAAGCGCTGGTGCCCGGCGATTCCCCACCAGCGGGTCATCGAACTCTTGAAACAAGGAATGCAAATTCATGAAAGTCATTGAAAAATATAACGACAGCCAGCACAATCCCCATTGGAAATATCAGCTGGGCCCGGAATCATACGAAGTCAAGGATACCCCGCTGCGCGTGGAAAGCATTAAAAAATCCCTGCGTCAGGACGCGCGATTTGAATTTAAAACCGCCGACGCCTTTCCGGAACGCATAATTGCCCGGATCCATCCCTATCATGATTATATCCGCCACACCGCGGAAAGCCTGCAGACAGACACCGAGGAGTTCTATCCGGATCTGTTCCCGGGAGAAGGCGCGCACCTGCCGAAAAAAGTCGACTCACCGCTCTGGGGCGGCATCTGGTGTACCGACGCGGTTACGCCGATCATGAAAAAGACCTATCAAGTGGCGCGCGCATCCGCGGAAACCGCGCTGACCGCCGCGGCATTGATCAAGAACGGACAGGAAAAAGCAGTGTATGCCCTGTGCCGTCCTTCAGGACATCATGCCGGTCCGCGCGTTTTTGGCGGTTATTGTTATTTTAACAATGTGGCGACTGCGGCGGAATATTTATTGCCTGCCGGCAAGGTCGCTATCGTGGATATTGATTATCATCATGGAAACGGAACCCAGGAATTCTTTGCCGAAATAAAATCAGTCTTTACCGCCTCTATCCATGGCGATCCGGCAGTCGAATATCCTTACTTCTGGGGCTATGCCGATGAAATCGGCAACGGACAGGCTGCCGGAACAAATCACAATGAGCCATTGCCCAAGGGAACCCAACTTCCTGAGTATCTCCGGGCAGTGAACCGCATCCGCGATAAAATCAGCGCGTTCGACCCCGACTATCTGATCATCGCCGGCGGTTTTGATACGCACCGGAAAGATCCGATCGGAGGTTTTTCGTTACGGACCGAGGATTATACGCGGCTCGGCAGCGAGTTCGCATCGTGGCGGATACCGACCCTGGTCTGTCAGGAAGGCGGATATAACACTGAAGTCCTGGGAGAATGCGTAAAGAACTTTTTGCTCGGGATGATGGAGCCGGGGCAGCTTCCCGACATTCCCGGGACGGCTTAGTGCTCCTTCACACAAAGAAAATTATGCGAAAGCCTCCTGTCGCGGATAAATTGGCATCCACGCTTAGCTACTCCCGGCTGAATCAAAAAGACCCAACTAAAATATTTTACAAGGTCAGAAGATGAAAGGCTCCGAAAATCGGTAGAGAAGGGGAGTAGCCTCCAGGATAAACTGATGTTTGATCTGCGGAGAATAGAAAATATAGTGTTTCATATTCCCCAAAAAGATATTATAATGACTTGAAATAACCAACTCGCTGCCCTAGTCCATGACGTGTATGTCATGGACGCAGTACACCTATAATTGAGTTTGAATTAGAAGTTCACCTGCCGAAAAACAACTACCAGAGCCCCCGATAAGGGATGTTAACTCCACTAACTCCCCTGTCTTTTAATGACTAAAAGGGACGATTCAATCATTAGAGAATTGCCCCTACTCTGGTTGGTGGTAGTAGTATCAAAACCCCGTACAGAGGATGTAAGTGGTTAGGATGGGGTATCCTGGTTGGAGAGGTTATCTCCCCGAATCCCCGGAGTCCCGAGCCTTCCCGAAATATCCCGATATCACCCCGCCCCATCAGACCTGAACAGAAAGAACTGAAAGAATATGAAGACCGATTTATCAGGGTATTTGGGTGAGAATCTCCTCATATCCTGATAGATCCCCTTTGAATCATTCCGTAGCAGCGGCAATCAAATATGGCTATTTGACTGGAAGAGGGGCTTGTTTCTCCTGCTAGTATATCAAATTTGGAAGACTAAATGACCATAGTGCAGGTTAGTCCGATCTGGCCCGTGTTCCGGCGAATATATTACTGATCCTTCAAATATTTATTACCTAAGTTGAGCGATTATTGCGGATGAAATGTGCTAAGATTATGAGGCTGCATCGCCGCATAGAATCGCTCAATTTAGGTATTAATGGTTTTATGTTCCTTTTTGTTATCTCTCCCCGCTCCAGTTTACACAGAGATACATTGTTCTTGCATGTAGATCTATCCCGCAGTAGAATTTATGCGTTTGCATATAAAATCTGGCCTCTTCCTTTCCCATTTTGGGGGTGGGAGGTTGTCCATTCTCTCTTCCGAGCATGAGCGCAAAGGCCAGCCTTGTTGCCGGAGCCATATTGCTGGGATCAATGATCTTCGGCATAGCATCGGAAGAAATCGAACAAAACCTTAGACCGCTACAAAATGAACCGCGCAAGCGCGGTCCATTCTGAGGGTCAAGGCAGACGTTAGCACGAGAAGGATCATAGATGGACAACACGGAAACAACCATAACGCTTTCAGGCAAGACCCTTTCGCCCGGCTTGGGTGAGGGACAGATATTTGTCTACCGGGACGTGCTGAACCGGTTTGATGAGTTCTACGATACCGACAATACCCAGGTTGAAGATGAATTGGAACGTCTGGATCGGGCTCTTCTGCGGATCTCTGACGACTTGAGCATATTAGCGGAGCGCGTTGAGAAGGAGATCGATTCGGAGCTCTCGGGTGTCTTTCTCGCGCACTTGGCCATTATACAAGATCCGAGCTTGAGGACAGAAGTTGAGAAGGAGATCACAGACGAATTAGTTAGTGCAGGCTGCGCGGTGAGAACCGTGTTCCGACGCTGGGAGCGTCGGTTCCAATCCATGGAAGCTGATGTGGCCAGACAGAAGAGCGATGACATGCGGGACTTGGCGCGACGGATTGTATCCGCGCTGGCCGGTGTCCATGCGCATGCCCTCGCGAACATACCTCGTGGCAGTGTCCTGGTGGCAAGACGCCTGTTGCCGTCGGACACGGTATTTCTTGCCCGGAATACCGCTGCTGCAGCTTTACTGGAGATTGGAGGCAAAGGCTCTCACGCAGCACTTTTCGCTCGTGAAATGGGCCTTCCGTGTATCGCCGGCATCCATGGCCTTCTTGAATCAGTCTCTGAAGGTTCTTTCGCTGTCGTCGATGCAGATGAGGCCCGAGTTATCATTAATCCAACCGCGAAGCAGAAGAAATCCTTCCACGCGAAGCGGGAGCGGCAGACGCGGACAAGCGCAAAGGCGCGCGAACGGGCGCATGGGCCCGCCGTGACGGCGAATGGAACAAGAATAGCAGTTCTCGCGAACGTGGGCGACGCAGAGGATACGCGGTTAGCAGTCGAAAATGGTGCTGACGGAGTTGGTCTCTACCGCCTTGAGCAGGCTTACTTGGGGCGTCAGAAGCCCCCGAGTGTGGAAGAGCTTTATGAGGAAATGCAGGAGACTTTACAGCCGGCCAAAGGTCTGCCCGTCTACGTCAGATTACTTGATGTCGGTGCGGACAAGCCGCTTCCCTTTCTGGAAATGCCAAGAGAACGGAATCCCTCATTGGGACAACGCGGCATCCGTTTCCTCCGGGAACACCCGGAACTCCTGCACACGCAGTTGGATGCATTGCTACAGCTTTCATCATATTTTGACCTTCATATCCTGGTTCCGATGGTTACGCTGCCAGGCGACATCGAGGTAGTGAACCAGGTTCTCAAGGAGCTAACATCAAAAAGCACAACTTCGCGTATGCCTAAAATCGGCGCCATGGTTGAGACGCCGGCGGCAGCCCTCAGTGCTCCTGACATCATGAAGTACGCAGAATTCCTGAGCTTCGGCACGAACGATCTTACACAGTACTCGTTTGCCGCTGACCGTGAAAATGAAGCCGTTGATATCTATTTCGATGACATACACGATGTTATTTTTCGCCTGATTCGCACGGTACATGATGACGTTCCCGATGTTCCCCTCTCGATCTGCGGCGAATTGGCAGGGCGTTCCGAAGCCGTGTCTAGGCTCGTGGAGTCCGGTATCACTTCTTTGAGTGTTGTGCCCAGCTTGATTCCCGCGATCAAGGAGGCTGTTCGGAGCTGCGGCAAGGGATCATAACCGTGTGCTAACAAGAGCATTGACTTGTACGTTTCAAACCGCGCCGCTTCGCGTCCCGGTTTGAAACGACGGTCATGCTGATCGTTAGAAAGCAAACCGGGTTTAGCATAAATGGATCTTAAATTACGTTACATAGCTGATTGGTTGGAAGAGTATCCACCCAAACCATATTTTACCGCTGAGCGGTTGGAGATATTCAAGGAGATCGACCGTATCTTACTGGACGGCACGCTTACTCACCAAGGAGGTGAGTTCGACATCGGGGATGAGAACAGGCAGGTTAAGAATAATCCGATCCGGGATTTGTATGTTCATCAGATGCTCAAGGCACTGCAGGAGATAGAATCCTGCACGGTTAAAACCGATGTGGTTGTCTGGCAGCTCTATAACATGGGGTACATTATAAAGACCCCCACCGTGACCATGGGATTCGACGTAGTCCGGGGGCTCAAGAAGCACAATTGGGGATGGAACATTCCGGATGAAATACTCCGGGGTCTGGTTCGTTGCCTGGACGTCCTCTTCGTCACCCATTACGCGGATCATTATCACGAGCACACCGACACCTGGTGGCATACCGATCATTGCGATACCGGGATCGTTTCCCTGATGCAGAAAGCGGGCAAGCACGTTGTCCTTCCGGCAGGGAACGAGAACTATTTCGAAAAGTATGAACATACCGTATTCGCGGGCGATGACCAGAGCATCAGTCTCCCGGGTATGGAGGTGACCTCATACGCCGGACCGCACGTTTACCAGGATAACCCCGTGGAAACTCCGTTGCGGGTATTCAAGGTGGTGACCGGGGAAGGGAAGAAGATATTGTTTACCGGGGATTTTGATTATATCGCGGAGTCCTCCGTACCGCATCAAACTGACCTCGACATTTTATTTCTTCGGTGCGGAGGGGTAAGCCCATTATACGACGACCAGAATCCGTATGACCTCGGTGACGATGAGGATGCGTTTCACATCGGTACCCAGGAATTTAAGACGAAATACGTGGTCGCCGGTCACCTGGGAGAATTGTCGCACCCTACGGGTGGAGGGAGGGAAAGCTATGAGACCGCTTTTAAGATTTTTGCCAGGTTCGCGGACACGGTGAAAATAAATCGATTGATACTGTTCTGGGGAGAAAAGTACCACTGTGAAATTTGAAGCAACGTGCAATCCTCAACTCGTTACGTGGAGACGAAAAACGCCGCCGAGTTCAGCAGCGACCAGGCGGAGCGGCCCGGCTATTTTCACGGGTGCGGATGGCTTCGGATACCATTGTGTCGGTTGCCCCAGGCTGGCGACAGAAGCCGTTGGTTTTGGCGACGTTTCAGCCCACCCTGCCAGCGACGCTGGCGGTGCAGTCCGTGGCGGACATGCAGAAATAGACACGGCATCTCGCTGGAGCCTGGAGAAGGGGTTGCCGGGGAACCGGGCATGAGCGCTGAAACCAAAATTAACGGCATGGGATCGATTCCGCACGCTGGGGGAGTGGCCTTCCGCGTATGGGCGCCCAATGCGGAGCGGGTGTCCGTAATCGGATCGTTCAACGGCTGGGACGGCGCCAGGCATCCCCTGCAGGCTGAGGAGAACGGCAACTGGTACGCCGACGTGGCCGAGGCTCATATCGGCGATGAGTATCGTTTCCTCCTCTCCACGCCGACGGGCAAGTTCTCGCGCACCGACCCCTATGCCCGCGAGGTGACCGGGGCGGTCGGAAACGCCGTCGTGCACGATCCGGCCTTCGACTGGCAGGGGGACGACTACCACCTCCCGCCGTGGAACGAACTCGTCATCTACGAGCTTCATCTCGGCACATTCAACGACCGGGAAGACGTCAGCCGTCCGGGCACGTTTTCCTCGGTGTCGGCGCGTCTGGAACATTTGAAGAAGCTCGGCGTCAACGCGATCCAGATCATGCCGGTGGGGGTCTTCGCGGGCGGCCGGTCGTGGGGGTACAACACAACCCATATCTTCTCGGTGGAAACCACCTACGGGGGGTCACGGGAGTTCAAAGAATTCGTCCGGCGCGCCCA
>Ga0222666_1000756_pt1 | contig 14650 bp, 14 predicted proteins | sample AntAcemetagen655_FD_181710 | JGI IMG/M metagenome (GOLD analysis project Ga0222666, IMG submission 181710) | Saline water microbial communities from Ace Lake, Antarctica - #655 | ecosystem: Environmental > Aquatic > Non-marine Saline and Alkaline > Saline | place: Antarctica: Ace Lake...
TAGGTGTATTCAACGGTATTCCCATCCGGTCCAACCATAGAAACCATTTGGTCAGAATCATTATAGTTGTAATACCACTCTCGATTAAGTTCATCCTTGAACCATGTCATGAGATTACTTCTATTCCATCGATAATATCTGCTTCCGCCTAACGGATTAGTTACTGATGTTCTATTGCCATTATCATCAAATTTGTATTGATAAATATTATTGAGACTATCTGAGATATATCTTAATCCTTCAGGCAGGTATTCTGTAGTTGATTCTCTTCCAGCTACTGTTTCAACAGTGCATCTATTTGAATCATCATATTCAAATACAAAGTTGTAATCCTGTGGTTTAAAAATTTTTATAATGTTGTGATTATTATCATATTCATATTGAATTGATGAAGATTTTCCATTAAGGCTTATTACTACTTCAGTAAGATTATCATTTTCATAGTAATACTGAGCTGTCTTCCCGCAGAAAGCACCTGCCTGAGAAATATATCCTTCATTATTGTAACTAAGATAAAAACTTCTTCCGGCAGGATCTACAATTTCATTCAATCTGTAATTACTATCATAATGGAAATTCATTTTATTTTTGTTGCGGTCAACCTGTGCTAAGAAAAGCCCTGTAGAGCTGAAGACTTTTTTTACACCTTCTGGGAATTCAAGAACAAAATCTCCATCTTCAGTTTGAATGATTTTTCCGTATTTGGGTTGATTAGCAAGATAGAGACCTGGCGTTTCATTTGATTCTTCATATTCAAGATAAGCACCATTATTTCTTTGATATGCCAAAGTATATTTTCCTATTTTGGCAATTCTTTCATCATATCCAAGCTGCCAACCTATACCAAATTCACCCTGACTTTTATCACTGCTGTTATAAAATCTTGAAATTGTAGGTGAAAACCCCTTGCATGGTAGAGATATGTCGGTTTCATATTCATATACATTGCCTGTATATGCGTTTATTGGATTATTGATTACAAATATGCATCCATCAGGAGACCCGGGAACGCCAGATGAGCATGAACCGCCAGAACAATTATTGTCACCACTGCTTTCTTTAGGGTTGCCGCCGGTACTAAATGTAAACCAATTATCCGATTCTTCATCAAAAGGTTTTTCTTTAGTTGATTTGATATCGGAAAATGTAACTTTAAATTTTGAAAAGGGCTGTAATGGATGAACTGGCTTGAATATAATTTTACTTTTTTGAATCTCACAATTTCCAGAAATATTACTAAGCTTTGGCTCTATTTGCGTAACACTGACACTACCAGTTGCCAGATCACTTGAAAAGGAAAGTTCTATATTCGATATAGCAGGACTAACATTTTTTGAATTATGTTTCGGTGTTGAATTAGTAAAATAGACATATTCCGAATTAACCTTCTTAATCAAAATACCATAATAATACCAGCTATTTTGCAAGCTATGAATGACTGTACCATCTGATAATGTATAAGAATCATTATATGAAATATTAAAATTCACTGTTGAGGAATTGTCCAAATCAACATACCCATATGTATCTTCTAGAAATTCAGAAGATTTAATCGTTTTATAAAATATATAAACTTCGCCTGTTGTAGGACTTACCCATCTACGATCTTCAACTACTTCATATTTTTTGGTACCAAAATCTAAACCGCCAGCAGCTAAACTTAAATTCAAGTAATTATTCTTATTATTAGATCTTAAATAAGAACTAGTTATAACTATATCAGACCCTCGATTATCATAACTGAACTTATCTCTGTGCGCTTGACGAGCCTCTATATAATATTCATCTTCAAGGTTAATTTCACGGTTAAAATTAGGATTAGTGTTATCTTTATTAATATACCATTCTAAAAATTCTTTAATATTAACATTTTGGCCACCATCAATACATCGTCCTCCAAAAGAAACTTTTTCATAATTGCCCACACTCATTTCGCGCATTACATAATATTTTCTGCCTAAAAATTCGGCTACACTAGCTGCATTTATAAATCCTATTGTGGAGCTTTTAGGTTGATTATATATTGGTTCATCATCTTCATCTGGACCATCATAAACAAATTCATATTCAACATCTCTATTATTTCCGAAAAGGTCATATATACTGTTGACTTTATAAATATATCTTTTGCCCTGTTTTAATGATTTACTCAAAGTATTTAATCGTATTGTGCTTCCATCTTTTTCTAATGAAGGACTGAAGTTAATTGTTTCATCATCATCTTCATCAATTATTATCTGTGTAGAATTAATAACAGAGGAATTACATAGTGAATCATCAAAAACTATATTTATGTTTCTTGAATCAATAAATGAATGGTCAACAGCATTAGGAGCTACTGCATCAGGCTCAAAAATGCCATATCTACTTATATATTTAGTTCTTTTATTGCCATTTTCAGTGAATGAAACCTTTAAATATTTAGCTGAACCAAAATTTGTACACTTAACTCTATCATCCGGACCTTCTGGAGTATATGCGCCTGATAATTCTTCAGAAACTAGATTTGCATATATATCATTATCCGGGCCAATATCTAACCACGTTGTTAAAAACGGCCTTAAGGATCGCACACCATTTTCATCAATAATCGAATAATAGACAGAGCGCGGAAACCTGCTGTCTCTGTGCCTAAAAAGCATGATTCCTTCATCAGCCCATAATCTATCCATATGTAATCCTGGGTCATTTGGAATTGTCTCAGCCATTTCAAGATAAGGAGTTACATTATATCTTTCATCAATAAAATTTGTATAATCTGTGGGATTTACAATCTTACAATACATTGAGGTTGTTGTTGAATGTCTGAAAAGGCTTATGATTTTACCTCTTTGTCTATAAAAGTCGTAAAATTCTTGGTCCGCTTCATTATAAAACTCATAAATTGAACTAGCAGCCGGATATGTTTCATAACCCCTCAAATCATGAGTTAAAAGATGTTTGTTAATAAATCCTGTTTTATCATATAACAGATATTCAATATTATCTTCCCAGCTAGCATTAGCCGAAGACACTCTTGCCCTTAACACTAATTTACCTGGAATGACATCATTAAAAATCCTTAATCTATTTTTTGGGTCTAAAGTTCCTGACTTTAATCCTTCCAAAATACCGACAATTCCGTCCACCCACAATCTCTGATAACCATCAATAGAACTATGCAAATTGCCATGTGCTGGTGGGTCAATAGGCATATTTGCATCTCCATTAGCATCATTCGGGGTTACAATAACACTGCACAATTCCTGCGGATGACTGTTTGTAACATAAAATACAACTGCACCTACTGTAGAAAGTGAAACTAATTTGGCTTGACTCCAGGTACTTACATCGTGTGTTATCAATCTACTAATTTCACCGCCATTGAACTTAAAGTGAAGGCTATTACCAAGTTCAAATCGATAATTATTACCATCTACTGTTAAATCCTTATATGAAAAAATTCCAACTTCAGTTGTAACACCAGTATTCTTTTCTTCTATTCCAACAGCATTTTCAACACGAAGACCGAATTTATAACTTGTGTTATGAATAAGTGCCTCTGTTGTAAAAGTAGATGCTGGTGCAAAAACAGACCATTTAGGCTCAGTGTAATCAATTTGACCAAGACCGTTATCTGAATAAATATTATATTTTGCTGCACTATCAACTGAAGACCATTCAAATTTTACAGCTGTATTTTTTACTGAATATCCAATAAATTCTTCAACAGGTTCAGGAGCATCAGCAGATAATTCAACACTATATATATTGGTATTTTCTTCAATCTCACCAGAACTATTTTGTGTCCGTATAACAAAATTAAAAGAAGTTGCAGATTGAATATTAATATCTTGTGAATAATTAATTGTCTGAGCATTTTCAATAACCTGTAAAGCAGAATTATAATCTATAATATCTGTTCCTGAATCCCAGTAAATTAAATAACTAGCTCTATCAGATGTTGTTGAATGAGTCCAATGAAGACGAATAATGTTATCTGATGTAAATTCATGATTAATATCCGTTACCGGTTCAATAACATTTGGCTCCGTAGTTGTCCCATTAGGTGCTTCATCAATCATAACAGCGGACCCGGACATACTGCTTTTAATCCATAGAATATAATTACTATCAAAAGACCATACTGGCAAACTGAAGATATCATTTGATAATGCGTTATAGGTTGTTTCAACATTGCCTGTTGATGATGTTATCGTAATTTTATGAGATGAACTTTCTGAAATGAATTCTTCAAATGCAATATATTGATTATCCTGAGTTACTGAAAAATTTCCAGGCATTAAATCACTTGATACTACATTACTGCCATTTCTATCAATTCTGGATTTGCCATAAGAATTAGGTTCAGCATTGTTCCAATCATCTACTATATAATATAATGATGACCCTGCCCATTTTTTTATATATACTCTCATATCTCCTGTTAGATTTGTAGAAACAAGGGTATCCCCATTTCCCGGCCCGCCTTGTTGCAAAAGAGAATCTTTAATATAAACATTATCTGGATGTGGCTGTAATCCTTCTTTTATTGTATATGCAAAACTTGTTCCTGTTGCTGGAGCTGCTGCCAGATAGCCTGCTTCTTCTATTGCTTGTGACCATCCAGGATTATTAATATCTACTTTTGTAACTGGATAAGTGCTTGAAGGTTCAAAGGCTGAACAAAGAATATATTGATTACCAGCCCAGGTAATCCAGAGCCAGTTTATACCTGATGGAGCAGCATAAATAAGAGTCGGTGATGACCCGTCTGAGCCTGCTTTATAAAGTGTGGAATTGCCTGTCCAATCCATTACAACATAGGCAATATATTGTCCATTTGGAGAAAATTCCATTTTTGAAATATGTCCATCATTGACTGTTACTATTGGATTATATATGCCGTTTTGTAACAAAAGTGATGAAATTGTCCCTGTATAAATAGAATACTGATTTTCATCGAATTCACCTTCGCCTGATAATGCGTATACGCCTGTTACTGCTATTAAATCTGATACAGGAGAAGTTATTATATTATCTATAAAACCAAAATTTGAACCTAGTTCTCTTTGGGCTGAATATAATGGAGAAAAAGCATAAAATGTGATTATGAATAGTAGTAAAAAATTATAATACAGATTTTTTTTTATAAGAGTCCCCCGAAAACTGCTTGTACTTATATTTTAATTAATAGATTTTTTTATTGTTGATTGGAAAGACTTACCATGTATTTAGCTTTGGGATGATTTGGATATGAGGTTAAAAATTCTGTATAAATTTTTGAGGCTTCGATGGTGTTATTGGTTTTAATATATAATTTCCATAACTCAAAGTAGGATTCAGGTATTATATTTTTTAATTTTTCATTTGTTTCTGTTTTATATTCTAAAACAGATTTAAAACTATTTTCTGCATTTATATTATCTTTGGAAAGTTTATATGCCAGCCCCAGTTGATGTTTTGCATCATCAATATAAAATTGGTTATCTGCTGGATATTTATTTATATAAGTTAAAAGACTGTTTATAGCATTTGGAAAATCTTTTAATTTATAGTAGCAAAATCCAACTTTAAAGCTAGATAATTGCGCTTCTAGAGTGTTTGGGTATTGGGCTATTATATTTTCAAAAGATGTTTTGGCTTTTAAAAGATATTTCAATGATATTTCACTACGGGGTGATTTATTAAAAAAGCCTGTATTATAATCTGATAAAGCTTTCTTAAATATATCCTGAGGTTCTGCTGAAAACACCGGCGAAAAAATAAAAACACAAAGAAAAATACAGATAAACTTCATAAGTAAGCCCCCGCTTTTTAGTATATTTACTTTTTCATTTTATATTTATATGTATTTTTTATGTTTATGATATTAATATTTTAGCCCGAATATTTTTTTCAAACAAGCTGAATTTAAATAAAAATTAAATAATTTTATATTCATAAACAATTGAAGGGATTTAATCATGCCAAAAGATTTGATAAAAAAATTAGTTATTAAAAGACTAGAAGAATTGGAGGGAATTTTAATTCCAGACCTTATATCAATTCCATCAAATTATGTGATCGGAATAATTTTGCCTGAAATAAAAAATAAATACCCACATGAAAATCTTGATAGCGCACATGATCAAGCACTTATTGAACTTGAAAATGAAGGGTTTGAGGTTATAGGAAATTTATCATTAGGAACATATATGATTAAACGCAATTTAAGGTGAAAAGTAATTTTTAAAAATTAAAAGAATAGTAATAAAAGGTGTGTGTGTCATATTTTTAGTAACTTCTTTTTGAAAAGAATTTTTTCAGGGATGAGGAATAATTGTTAAAATCGATATTTGTTTTTTAGATGGCCCATAATACCAAAAATACGAAATGCTGCCGGAGTTTTTTGTTCTGCATATGCTTCAAAAATTTTTGCATCACCTGGCCCTTTCATAGAAGTAAATTCATGTGTACACAAACTTGGATGTCTTGGATTTATAGCTAATAATTTTATGCTCTTTACTACAGCTTTATAGCGTTTTTTTAAGCCCTATAATTCATCAAGATCTAATTTTGAAATTGCTCCCCTTTGTGCTTGTTTTAACCCCTTTTTAAGACTATTGAGAGATACTTTACTATCGTAAAGCCATAATTCAGATTCAGGGATTTCAACCAGAGGAACAAGAAGAATTACTCCTTCTTTATTTTTGTAAATTTTGACTCTTTTTGAGTTCAAAATTTTTTTCCAAGAGTAATTCTATGTCTAGAATCAAGAGACTTGGTATTAATTTCTGAAAAATTATCCTCTACTCTAATTATATTTGGCATAATACCCTCCTATAATAAATATACCGCATTGTTACAAAAGGGTAAATGGGTAAAAATAATAACTTTTTTAATTGATCGGACACCATCTATAAAGAGTTGGCAGAGAAACATTTAAATTTTTTAGCTCTCTTCCCAGCTTTATTTGTCCTTATAAAATGTTGGTGCTCTTTCAGCAATAATTTAATTGATAAATATTTACATTACGTGGTATAATGTAAATATATGAGGTGAAAAATGATTGTCTCTTTTGGCAACCAACTTACAGAAGATTTATACAATGGAATTAACAATCCCAAATTAAGACGTTTTGCGCTGGAAGTGCAGAAAGCCTCAATTCGGAAATTAGATATGATCGAATACGCTGTGAAATTAACTGACCTGAAAGCACCGCCGGCAAATCGTCTTGAAGCGTTAAAAGGAAATTTAAAGGGCTATTACAGCATCAGGGTAAATGATCAATGGCGTATAATTTTTAAATGGCACAACAATACTGCTAGCAATGTTAAATTAACAGACTATCATTAAGGAGTAAAAATGATACCAACCAACCGCCAGCCAACAACACCGGGGGAAATTTTATCACAGGAATTTTTGTTACCCTTGGGCATCACGCAAACTGCCATTGCCAAACATTTAAATGTGCCCATAAGAAGAATTAATGAAATCGTCAGAGGGCGGCGAGCCGTTAGTCCTGAAACTGCTCAACTTCTGGCTGCTGCATTAAACACAACTCCTGAATTCTGGTTAAACGCTCAAACTGCTCATGATTTGGCAACACACAAAATCGAGACTAACATTGGACCTATTTGCAAAATTGGCTAACACACTTTGCCATGCTTACTTTTTTCAAAGTGCTAAAGGCTTATTCCTCGGCTTTTTGATGCTGGACAAGCGACAAATCATCCGTTATTTCAAAGCAATCGCACAAAGCGGTTTGGCTATTTAAATACAAAAACAGGTTTTCCGTTATCCAACCGGACACCATCTATAAAGAGTTGGCAGAGAAATATTTAAATTTTTAGCTATTTCTTTTGCCGGCACGCCTTGAATTAATAATTTTTCTGCTGATTCAACTTTGCTGGATGTCATTTTTCTTGGACGCCCACCAATGCGACCGCGTTTGCGAGCAGCTTTTAAACCAATTTGAGTTCTTTCAATTAATAATTCTCTTTCCATTTGAGCCAAGGCACCCAAAATATGAAAAAAGAATTTACCTCCAGGTGTAGATGTATTTATACCTTCTGTTAAACTTTGGAAATGAATCCCCTTTTTTTCTAAATCTTCAACTAACTTAATCAAATTTTTAAGTCCGCGGCCCAGCCGATCAAGTTTCAATACAATTAATGTATCTCCTGGTCTAAAATGTGAAATAGCTTGCTGCAGTCCAGGCCTATCTTTTCTAGATCCGCTGATCTTATCAGAAAATATTTTTTCGCAGCCGGCTTGGTTTAAAAGATCAATCTGGGATTCAAGATTTTGTTCATTAGTAGAAACTCTGGCATAGCCTATTAACATATTAATTCCTTTCTCAAAACTCATAATTATAGAAATATTATAATAAATATAATTCAATAATAGTTTTTAAGAATGAAATCATTGGGTTAACGAGGGTTTTTTTAAAATATATAATTATTATTTAAAATGCTCCTTTTTGAGAAGGGTTATTTTATACAATTTTTTATAGATGGAAAATATAAAAGAACATGAGAAAAGACACTATTATAATGACCTTAGGGAATCAATTAAAAGATCTCCGTCTGACTTCATCTGGAAATTTTGACCACATAGCCCCACAAATAAAAAATAGTGTTACTAATCTTGAAATTAAATTTTTTTCAATATATAAAGAATTTTTAATATTGCTAAATGAAAGCTCAGAAAATGACAATATTACAAAATAAACAATCCACTATTAATGCATAAAACAATCGCATGTTAAAACCAAAATAATAGCTATGCATATATTCTGATCAATATAAATTTCCTGTTTTTTTGTTAAATTTAAAATAGATAATTCAATCGTAAATAAACATAATCCTAATGCGAAAAAAAAAGTAGCAAAATCTAATTTATACATATTACAACCACTAATAAAAATAAAAAACCAACCTAAAACACTCAAAAATAAAATCCATGGTGATTTTATTTTTTGTAAAGTCAAATCTGCTTCATCATCTTTTAAAATTTTATAACAAAAAAAAATATAAAAAAGAATAAAAGCCAAATGAAAAAAATGATAATACTCTCGACTTTCTATTATCTGTTTAATACCCTTTCCATGGATTTTAGAAAAAATGCCGGTCCCCAATCCGGCGAGTGCTAACGCAAACAATATTCTCGATAACTCTTTATGCCCTCTTGTAGCATTTATATATATACTCAAATCTTTTCGAGTTTTTTTTCGAAAAGCTCTCATTTCAAATTTAAATCTTTTTCTCATTTTAACCTCGTTTAAAATATAAACTTTTTATATTTTAAACACAATATCCAAGACAAATGACATTTTTTCTAACATCCCTCTAAAAACTAAAAGGGATTTTGAAAAAGTGGAATGACGTGTACTTTACCCCCTTTTAACCGAATAAATTCAAGCAATCTAACTAATGAAGGCTACTAAACAATTATATAATAATAAAATAAACTTTTTTCATAATCAAAAAAGGGGAAAAATAACAATATCAAATGAATTATTTCTTTTTTAAAGATGCATTTGTATAAAATAAATTTGATTTTAAAATCTAAATTGCCTATAATCAACTCCATTGAGGTAAAAATGGAGTTGATATGTGGCAAAAATTCAAGAAAAAACTTAACTCTCTTTCAAAAAAAAACAATGGTGTATTTACATCAAAAGAAGCTAAAGAGGTAGGAATATCCACAAGAACTTTTTATCGACTTCATGCTGCAGGAAAAATTATTTGTATTTCTCGTGGCATATATCAAATGACAGAATGCAACATTTCACCAGATTATGCAGCGATAAAAAAACGGGTCCCAAATTCTGTCATTTGCACAATATCTGCACTTTATCACCATGAACTAACAACAGAAATACCTTGTTGCATCCACTTAGCCATACAAAGAGATATGGCTATTCCTAAAATTGATTATCCTGCTGTTAAATTTTATCGTATGTCACCAAAAATTTTCCCCATCGGAATAGAACAAAAAGAAATAGGTGGAATTATAATGAACATTTATACCCCTGAAAAAACTATTGTGGATTGCTTCAAATACAGAAATACTCTCAGTCTTGATTTGGCGATTGATAGTCTTAAAAAATACTTGGAATCGACATCGAATAAACCTTCTAAAATATACGAAATAGCCCAAATGTGCCATACAGGAAAAATTATAAAACCTTATTTGGAAGCATTGGTATGACTAAAACAATTAAAAATATTGCAGCTTCTAATAGAGCCAAATTACTCAATCTTTCAAGGCGGACCAATCAATCTTTTCAAGAACTTGTACAATATTTTGCAATGAGCAGATTTTTATTCAGACTTGCTGTTTCTGATATGTCTAATTTTTTTATTTTAAAAGGTGCCATGTTATTTCATGCAAGAAATTTAACACAAGCCAGATCAACAATGGATATTGATTTTCTCGGAAAAATCAATAATTCAAAAGAGTCTATTCATCAAGCTGTATTGTATATTATTAATCAAAAAGTTGATGCCGATGGTCTTTGTTTTTTAAACGATTCAATTGTAGTTTCAAAAATCATAAATGATTCTGAATATGTTGGACGACGTGTGAGCTTTAAAGTTACATTAACTACAATTCAAATACCAATGCAACTTGATATAGGATTCGGTGACAAAACAGTTCCAGAACCCTCAACGATTGATACACCGACTCTTTTGAATTATCCTTCAGCTAAACTTAAGGGATATGCTTTTGAAACTTCTATTGCTGAAAAAATTCATTCCATGATAAAAAAAGAACTTTTAAATAGCAGAATAAAAGATTTTTATGATATTTGGTTTCTCTTTAAAGAGATTAAATTAAAAGAGTCTTGCTTAATTAATGCAATTGTTAATACATTAAAACAAAGAGATACAATAATTGATCTAAACTCTGTCATTTTCACGGATGAATTTATCCATAATACTGATAAACAAAAACAATGGACAGCTTTTTGTAAAAAACGGAATATAAAAAATGCTCCTAAATTATTCGCAGAAATTATTAAAGAAATATTTAAATCAATTATCCCAATACTTCAGAAAGCTAAAAAGAAAATGTAATCCTAGTTAGTGCGTTCTGGCACTTCATTTAACCATTTGCAAAATTTAGACCACAAGCTTTTTTTATCAACTTTACGTTCTTGAATTACATCTGGAGCCGGAAGTCTTTTTTGAATATCTTCCAGTCGATTAGTTAATGACATTATTATAGTGTCACTTCGTTTTTGACTTTCACGATGAGCAATTTGTTCTTCTCTTAATTCAGACTTAAGATCTGTTATGACCTGAACTAATTCTGTGCAGGTTTGCGTGTAGGTGTTCAGGTCAGAGTTCAGGTGCACAGGCGAATGCGTTTCCTGTTCAGGTGAGCAGGTTAAACGTGTACAGGTGCACAGGTCAATTAAAATTTTTTTTCCATTTTCATTGATTTCTATCCTATTGCGTTTACCTCTACAGGTGTACAGGTCGAGTTCAGGACGGTGTTTAGATAATACCCTCTTCAACCTGTGCACCTGTACACCTGTTTCTTCAAAAATCTGTTTAAGTGTGTAGTTCATCTGTTCATGTCTCCATATTATATTTTTATCAATAAATATATCGACCAAAGGTTTAATTCAATAACAAAATCCAAGACAAATGACACTTTTTTCAAACACCCCTCTAAAAACTCAAAAGGGGTTTTGAAAAAATGGAATGTCGTGTATTTATACCCTCTTTTTTCAGCCTGGTATACCAAAGCAGCCTTTCCAAAAAAATATAGGCTGCATCACGCTATGCTGGCGTATTTTTTGCCACTTATTACCAGCAGCTAAAGAAAAGCGTGTTTAGCAAAAAATATGACAGCATTCAGGAATAAGATATAAAAGACAGCAATCCAAACAAGAGGGGAAAACCCAGCAAGATAAATGACAGACAGGGAAGTCTGGCGGTTATCTTGCCTGGTCAGGGGTGAATTGTTTGGATTAGTGCCCCTAAGAGATGGTGTCTCCCCCAATTAAATAAAATAAATGAGAATTCCCCTGACTGCTAACAGGGGGATGGCAAGGAAGAGGGGGTTTGGGGGAGAAACCTTCGCCGGGGGCGCGGCTGTCTTTTCCCTGAAAATCATACTTATCGAAACTGTTGAAGGCTGAAAAAAGGCACTGTTGCCGCTGGAATACCTAAATAATTACAATCTTATAATTCTATAAAAAATAAAAATTTCAAAAGCCTTGTGCTTTGAAGCATTTCACGCGGCTTTTCTAAAAATAAACCCGGGGAATTTGTGTCTAATTTATCTTTAAATTACCCATTAAGTGTTTAAAAAATATAAAATTGAAATCAAATAAAAGATATGTGAAATGGATTTTAAAGCATTCAAAAATATAAAAGAAAAATTGTGCCCTTTAAAAATAAAATTAAAATGGCCCAGAATCCATTTTAACCCCTCTAGAATCTATTTCATTGACATCGTTAAAATTGCTCTGTTATCATAATTTTATGAAAACTAAAGAGACTGAAATTTTAAAGAACATACTAGAACACCTGCAAAACCTGGATCCTCCTGTTAAAAAAATAGCAGTAGAATCACCAGACCCATCCATGAACATGGCTTTTATAGATTTAGCCAAAGTCTGCTATATCACCAGTAAATCAGACAGCGGCCGCCAGGAGGCCATGTTTGTCACTGAAACGAATGAGCATTTTTATAATAATATGACCCTTAAAAATATTGAAAATTTGCTGAATGAGCACCCCCATTTTTTAAGAACCAGTAAATCAATAATCATTAATTTGACAAAAGTTAAGGGATTTAGTTTTTCAAATGCCCGGGATCTATGGTTTGAAGGACTTGATGAATGTATTTCAAATGCCGTTACCAATACTTATCTTGAAAAATTTGAAGCATATTACGGATGAAAATTTCTGAAAATGAATTAAAAAAAATAAATGCCAGAATTAAAAATATTACCTGTCTGGAATCCCAATTAATAACATTGAGTAATGAAATTATTCAAGTTAAAGATATAATTTATCTTTTTATAAGCTCAGGCGAGGCCTGTGCGGTGCTTAAAGACGATAAAAAGGTTTTCTTGACCTTGGATATAATTAAATTGCAAAAAGAGCTTAAAGGGGCATTTTTGCGCGTTCAAAGGTTTTATCTGGTTAATATAGAAAAGATTAATTATATTTCAAGACGCTATCCTGCTGATCCGGATAATAAAATAAAATTTATAAATGAAGAAGATCAACTATTAAAAGCTAAAATTAAAGATGAGTGCTTATTGCACTTAAAGGGAATTAAAGAGCCTTTAGTTGTTACAGAAACCTATGCCGAAGAAGTTAAAAAAGCCTTGCGCATTAAAAGTTTTCATAATTTAATCCCAAATAATATTGAAGATAAAAAATTAAAAGAACTGGAACTCATAGATTTTGGGTGGCGTGAACTTTATAAACTAGATCCAAATAATGAAGCGGAAACATTAATTTATAAGAAAAAATGGGATATTAAACAATTTGATAAAAAAAGAATGCTCAAATATTTTAGGCAAGTCGGCATTAATGAGATTGATACCAGGCATATTATAAAAAATATCATTTGGCAGTTATACCGCTGGATAAAAAAAGGTATTGAATCTAAAACTGAAGGTAATATCAGATCCTTATGGTATGAAATAAAAGCTGTTTTATCCTATCATTCAAATATATTGAACCCTGGTGATGTAGATATTTTTTATAATGTTTTAACTGAAATGATTGAAGATCATAAACTTTTTAAATATAAAGATTTTGGTTTTATGGATGTTAATGAACCATATCGAGGTATAGGCAAAATCAGACCTGAAATAATTTTAGCCTCTGAAAAAGTAGGCCATTATTATTTTATAAAACGCCTTGCCGGAGAAATAGGATCTTCTTTTATTTGTTTAAAAGGAGAACCTGCACATATATCTCTTGAATATTTTTCTGATGACCTTATGATAGCCACTGAAAATAGTAAAAAAACAGTTTTTGTTATTTCGGATATAGATCCAGCCGGCTTTTCCATTGAAGATAATTTAATTCAGGGATTAAAAAGAAATGGTCATGAGATTAAAAGTGTTACTTCATTGGTAACGCTTTCAACTTTTGAAACTGATGAAATTAATTATATTCGTTATCCCTTGGTTAGTTATGAAAAAATAGCTGGGGAATTAACCCCTGTTCCTCCTTCCACTCCCGGGCACTTAACAAAAGTTTTATTTTGGTATAAAAAAGAGATACAGGATGATCGTCTTTTTAGTGTTAAAAATATTGATGGAAGAAAAATATATACTATTTGGGGAATAGAAAGTGATGCTGCTAGTCAAATGAAAATCAGGGTTTTATTTTTGAGTTTGGTGAATTAATATTTTTTTGATTTATGAAATTTATTTTATTTTTATTCTTGGTTTTAAAAAAAAGAAAAAATATAACCCCTTACGACAACGACAAAAAAACAACAACGAAAAGTTATTTTTAAAAAAAGAAAAATCCTCGCGCGCGTTGTTGTTGTAAAGAGATTTGTATAAAGATTTGTAAAGAGATTTGTATGGTTTTTTTTTTGCTTGAAAACCATAGTGATAGCAGGACATTTCGAAAACAGCACTTACCCAGAATACCAGAATACTTACCCAGAATACCAGAATACTTACCCAGAATACCAG